>RRZU013400346.1_pt1 | contig 10231 bp, 8 predicted proteins | sample 2165561 | NCBI WGS metagenome assembly RRZU01 (sample SAMN10456909, study PRJNA506462) | wastewater metagenome | isolation source: wastewater sludge | place: USA: Moscow, Idaho | reverse complement strand
AAATGGTCAAAAATGTATTGAAAAGAGTATTAGACTAACACAGCAAGCGTCAGGCTCTAAAAACGCGTTAAACGAAGAGGAGGCGCTTACGCTTTTGGCGGAGGTGACGCAGACTCTAAAAGCGCAAAACGATAGACAAACCAAAATATACAGCAGACTCCATGAAATCGGCAAAAACATCAACGAGGCGTTGGAGATTGACGCGCTTTATAAGATGGCGGTTGGTTTTGCCGTAAATGAGTTGCAATTTGAAAAGTGTCTAATATTTGAGCATGACGATAAAAACGGATGGTTTAAAGTAGTCAAATCAAAAGGGTATAACAATCCGATGCAGCAAAAAGTGATTAGTATTATCAACCTTTTGCTCTCAGGCGAGATTATAGAGTATTTGAGAGTAAGCAGATCGGCGATTACTCATACATCTGAAAAGCCGAATGAAAAAGTCGCGAAGCTTGCAAAGTCTCTGTTTTTGAGCGAGTGTTACTTTGAGCTTGTCGGCGGAGATATGGAGGCGCCATACGCGTTGATAGTAGTTGGAAACGGACCAGAAGAGAGTAGCGCCTTTTCAAGGATTGGGGCTGATGATTTGGCTATGCTGGCTCTTGGAAACTTTACCGTTCAGATCTCAAACGCAATTAATAATATTATTTTTTTTAAAGCTTGGCAAAATGAAAAACAGAGGCTTGAAGAGAATATCAAAAAAAGAACAAAAGAGTTAGAGGAGCAAAAAGATACGTTTGAGGCCATATATAAAACCTCAAAAGACGGCATCGCTATACTTGACGTTGAGACTACGGCGTTTTTGGACGCAAATCCGGCATATTCGGATATGACGGGGTATACAAAAGACGAGCTTATAAGAACTAGCTGCATAAAGATGAGCGCTGAAGAAGATAAGATAAAAAGTAAAAAAGCTATTGACGAGGTCATAGAAAAAGGGTTTATTAAAGATTTTATTAAAGCTTGCATAAGAAAAGACGGTTCGCTTGTAATTGTCAGTATGTCTATCGCTTTGATGAGCGATAAAAAAAGAATGCTTGTCAGCGCAAAAGATATTACAAAACAAAAAGAGCTTGAGCAGAGCCTTGTCGAGGAAAAACAAAAAAGCCGAAGATGCGACAAGGGCAAAATCTGAATTCTTGGCAAACATGAGCCACGAGATAAGAACGCCTATGAACGGCATCATAGGCATGAGCCATCTGGCTTTGCAAACCGACCTAAACGACAGGCAAAAAAACTATATTCAAAAGATAGACAACTCCGCAAAATCTCTTCTAGGTATTATCAACGACATACTGGATTTTTCAAAAATAGAAGCTGGAAAGCTTGCTATAGACACAATTGAGTTTGAGCTATTTAAAGCGATTGATAGCGTAATCAATCTAGTAGAGTTTAAGACGCACGAAAAAAACTTAGAGCTGATTGTAAGTTACGGTAAAGGCGTTGGAAAAATATTTTATGGCGACCCGCTTAGAATTTCGCAAATTTTGACAAATCTGCTTGGTAACGCCGTAAAATTCACAGAACATGGCGAAATAGGCGTTTATGTTACAAGAGTCGGCGAAGATAGACTCAGATTTGAGGTCAAAGACACAGGGATTGGACTCACGCCAGAACAGACCGCTAGACTTTTCCAATCTTTTTCACAAGCAGATGGAAGCACTACTAGAAAATACGGCGGAACCGGACTTGGGCTTACCATCTCAAAACAGCTTGTGGAGCTTATGAACGGCAAAATTTGGGTGGAGAGTGAAAAAGGAGTTGGAAGTAGCTTTATTTTTGAGATTGAGTTAAAACAGGTTGATAACCAAGATAGTAAATACCACCAGTTTGACAATAAGAGAGTTCTAATAGTGGACGATAATGAGACATGGCAAGAGATACTATCGGCGCTCTTGGAGAACTTTGGCTTTAGTGTTGTCATCGCCAAAAGCGGGGAGCACGCTTTGCGGATAATCGGAAGTTGCGATAGTGGTTATGACCTTATTTTGATGGATTGGAATATGCCGGGTCTTGACGGTATAGAGACTACCAAGAGACTAAAAGAGGCGTGCGCCCTTAAAACGCCTACTGTGATTATGGTAAGTTCATTTAGGCAAGAGAGTATTGTCAAACTGGCAAAGGGCGTTGGAATAGACCTGTTTTTGCAAAAGCCTATTAATCCCTCAATGCTTTATAATATACTAGCCGGACTCTTTTTGGAAGATGTGTTTTACTCTTTTGAGCAGATAAAAGATCAGGGTAGCGGCAAAATGGATATTGCTCTGCTCACAGGTTCAAAAATTCTTCTAACAGAAGATAATACAACCAATCAAGAGATTATTTTGGGACTACTTGAGGGAAGCGGAATAGATATTGATATTGCGCAAAATGGAGAAGAGGCGGTTGATAAATTCAAGCAAAATAGATACGAGCTTATTTTGATGGATATTCAAATGCCTATTATGGACGGATATGAGGCGACAAAGCTGATAAGAGAGCTTGACGCTCTAATCCCAATAGTGGCGCTAACCGCAAACGCCATGAAAGAGGATGTAGAGAAGACGCGAAACGCCGGTATGAACGCGCATCTCAACAAGCCTATAGAGGTTGAAAAGCTATACGGCGCTCTTTTGGAGTTTATATCAAAGAAAGTAGCCGACAATGAGACGACAAAGGTGGTAAGCGACGAGCTTGTGATACCGGATTTTGAGCATATTAACGCGCCTCTTGGGTTGTCGCATCTAGGCGGCAATAGAAAGCTCTATCTAAAAGTGCTTCACAATTTCCATGAAGATTACGCCGAACTTAGATTGGAAAATATGAACGATAACGATTTTAAAAGGGCGGCTCATACGATAAAGGGGCTTGCGGCAAATATTGGAGCATCCTCGTTAGAGCAAATCGCCGCAAAGCTTGAGAGTACCTGTGATAGAGATTTGACGCCGGAGTTCTACGTTCAGCTCGCAAAGATTATCGACGAAATCGGCTCCAAACTCATCGCAACGCCGGATAAGTTAAAACCGGTTGGAGCGCCGATTGATGCGAACAAAAGAAACGAGCTATTTTTGGCTTTGAAAGACGCTATAGAGAGTAAAAGACCAAAAAAATATCAGCCCATAATGGACGAAATCGTTAAATATGCGCTTTGCGAAGAGGATATGGCTATTTTTGAAAAAATCAAAAACTTGGTCGGTAAGTACAAATTTAACGAGGCGTTAAAGGAGCTTGAAGGTTGATAGAAAACGGCGAAAATACAATACTGATTGTTGACGATACTGAGACTAATATAGATATTTTGGTAGAGTTGCTTGGCGACGAGTATGATATTTTGGTCGCCTTGGATGGTAAAAGCGCTTTGGAGATTGCCAAAGAAGAGAGAGTTGATTTGATTTTGCTTGATATTATGATGCCTGAGATGAGCGGTTTTGAAGTGTGTAAGACGCTAAAAAAAGATGACAAAACACGCGATATTCCGGTTATTTTTATTACCGCAAAAAGCGATGACGACTCTATAGACGAGGCGTACGAGGTTGGCGGCATAGACTATGTGTTAAAGCCGTTTCGACCAAGAGAACTTAGGGTGAGAGTCAAGACGCAACTAAGACTAAAAGCGCTCAGCTCCTTTTTTGAGTCCGCTCAGGGTAAAATGTAGGCATAAGTTAAGAATTATATTGGAGAAAAAATGAAACGATATATAAAAAAGATTTCGCAAGTTTCCGCGTTTGGCTCTATGGCCGTACTTGCGGCTTTGGCTTTGAATGGTTGCGGGGAAAAACCAAAAGAGCAACCCGCCGCCGCAGGTTCCTCTGTGGCTGAGGCGTCTAAGGCGCAAGGACAATTTCTTGTTATCCAAGAAATTGCAAAAGATAAATACAAGGTTGTCGAGCAGTATCCTGCAAATGGTCCAAGCCGCGCTATACTAAAAGAGATGAACGGCACAGAGAAGCTTCTAAGCGAAGAGGAGCTAAAAAAATTAGCCGAAGTTGAGGCAAAAAAAGTAGAAAACAACACCTCAAATCTTACAAAAGAGAATTCCGCGCAGATGCACGGCGGCGGTATGAGTCTTGGCGAGACGATACTAGCCTCGGCGGCGGGCGCTCTTATCGGCGGCTATATAGCAAACAAACTGTTTAATAATCCAAATTTTCAAAATAATCAGCGCATGAATACGCCAAGTCAAATGAGTCAACCGGTAAATAAAGCTCCATCAGCCGCTAGTTCGGCGGCAAGTACGGGAGCAAAACCTCAAAGCGGATTTTTCAAACAAACGCCAACGCAAGCGCCGGCAACCCCAAGCGGTTCTCCAAGCTCTTCTTCAAGTTCCTCATCAGGCTCTAGCGGCTCAAAAAGTTTTGGAGGTTAAAAAATGCCAAAACTAATAAATGTACAACCTTTGCCAAAAGAGGCGTTAGAGGAGATTGGCTTTTATTGGCACACGGATGTTGATAATAGCGACTATATTGCGGATAGTATGATAGAGGTAAGCGAAGCTGAGGCGGAGGCTTATTATAAGGCGGCAAACGAGATATATGATATGTTTGTCGAAGCCGGCGAATATGTGATAAAAAACAATCTTTTTCATGAGATAGGCGTACCGTTTAACCTAGTAGAAGCTATTAAACTCTCATGGGAGAGCGACGTGCATTGGCACCTATACGGCAGATTTGATTTTGCGGGCGGAATTGATGGAAAACCGATAAAGCTTTTGGAGTTTAACGCCGACACCCCTACGGCTGTATTTGAGACCGCCATTATCCAATGGGCTCTTGCAAGACAAAACGGTTTTAATGAAGCTTCGCAGTTTAACAATCTTTTTGAAGCGCTAAAAGCCAACTTCAAAAGAGTTGTGACGCTTGGCGAAGAGCCTGAGGAGTTTGAGCGTATTTATGATGGTTGGCGAATACTATTTTCGGCGGTAAGAGGCTCTAAAGAGGAAGAAAATACTGTTAAGTTTTTACAGCAAACAGCGCACGAGGCTGGTTGGACGACTGGGTTTACTTATATGGACGAGGTTGGATTTGACCAAGACCACGGCGTATTTGATGAAAACGGCGATAAATATGAGTTTTGGTTTAAGCTCTATCCTTGGGAAGACATCGCAATAAACGAAGGCGCGCTACTAGAACAACTAACCAATATGATAAAAAACCAAACAAGCATCTTTCTAAATCCGCCATACGCCGCGATGTTTCACTCAAAAGGGATGCTTCCAATCCTAAAACAACTATTTCCAGATAGCCCATATCTACTTGACGCGTCGTTTGAACCGCTAAAAAACAGAAGCTATGTTGAGAAAAAATGCTTCTCAAGAGAGGGTGAAAACGTCAAAATAGTGGACGTAAATGGAGCGATTGTAGCGCAAAAAGACGGCGTATATGGAAATTCAAAAAGCGTATACCAAGAGTATGTAGAACTCCCTAGCGACGCGTCAGGCGCTCACTATCAAGCGGGTGTGTTTTACGCGTACGAGGGCGCGGGGCTTGGCTTTAGAAAAGGCGGGAAGATACTTGATAATATGAGTAAGTTTGTGGGGCATATTATGGTAGGCGAGAGCTAAGACGCATACGCTATTTTTTATATAATTTAGCCAAAACTTTAGATAAGGCGGACGCGAATGCAAAAAACCAGAGTTGACGATATGCTAATAGAGATGATAAGCCCAAAAGTCAAAGAGATAGAAGAGAAGTTTGGTCAAGGTATAGGACTAACGCAAGAGGACATCAATACTCTATTGCTTAAAAGTCAATACAACCATATAAATCACCTTGACGATAAGCTGGACGAAGTAACGGCGAGCGTTGTGGCTTTGGAGGGCAAGTTTCAAGGCTTGGAAGGCAAATTCAATACTTTTAAGGCGGAAATGATTGCCGAATTCGAAAAAAGAATGGGCGGTCTCGAAACAAAAATGGAGTCGCGAATAGGCTCTTTTGAAACAAAAATGGAGTCGCGAATAGGCTCTTTTGAGGCAAAAATGGAGTCAAAAATAGGCTCCCTAGAGACAAAGTTTGAGCAAGCGCAAGTAAAAATGCAACAAACTATTATTACAACTATGAAGTGGTATATAGGCGGGGCAGGGATAGTGTTGGTGCTTCTTAAGGCTTTGGATATTTTTGTGAAATAAATACGTTTTTCTGCTTAGTTGGCGCCATTAATAGGACGAGCCGACTCTGATAGGGTTTTTTTTGTTTTTGCGGCGCCGTCGTTGGTTGCAAGCCAGATAAACACCTCCGCCACGGCTTTGTACAAAAGAGGCGGGATTTTGCTGTCAAGGTCTATATTCAAAAGCGAATCAGCTAAAAGCTCGTTTTTAAAGAGGGGCACACCCGCTTCTTCGGCTTTGGCTATTATATTTTCAGCTATAAGACCTTTGCCTTTTGCCACTACGATAGGGGCTCTATCGCTCTCTTTTTCGTATTTTAGCGCGGCGGCTTTTTTGACTAGCATGGTTTAGTATAGAGCCTGCATTTTATCTATCTCATCCCAGCTTAGCGAGTTTTTTTTGCGAAATATATGCGCCAAATATCTAGCAAACATATCCGTCTCCACATTTATCCGCCTACCAACTTTATAGTCTCCAAAAAGAGTGGTTTGGAGCGTATGAGGAATGACCGTAAGGCGAAAGCTCTCATCAAGCGTCTCGTTTATCGTAAGACTCACGCCATCGCACGTCACAGAGCCTTTTGGCGGCAAAAGAGGGATAAACTCTTTTGGGACTTTGATATAGTAGTCATACCCGTTTGAGCTTCTATCGATTCGGACAATCTCGCCTACGCAGTCGATATGCCCCTGCACCACATGCCCCTCAAATCTATCGCCCATCTGCATTGCGGGCTCCATGTGCACTCTGCCTCTTAGATTCTCAGTAGCTAATATCTTTTGGCTCTCATGGCTAAGCTCCACGCCAAATCCGCCCCAAGCTACTTCTGTGACGGTAAGACACGCGCCGTTTATTGCGATACTATCGCCTATTTTTGGCTTGTAGCTTGATTTTAACGATAGTTTTTCGCCGTTAAAGCTCTTGACGGTCGCAAACTCCCTAATAAGTCCTGTAAACATTTTCACCTTTTTTAATTAGCATTATAGCGTTTAGAGAATGTAATTTAAGCGCAAGAATAAGTCCGTAACACTATCGTAGTCAAAGCGCTTGATAATTACGCATTACGCCCCACACCCTCGCTTTTTTAAATCGTAAAAGGAAACACCGTACCATGTTGAACACAAAGCTTGATTCAGCGTTATTGATGGATATTTTGGAGAGACAGAGCAATCCAATCGTGAGAGTGGATTGTAAAAATAGATTGTTATATATAAACAAATCAAGCGCAAATCTATTTGGTTTAGGCGTCAAGTATAAAGTTGGAAGCGATTTTTTATCTTATATGAAAAAAGAGGACGCTCTGGCTTTTGAAAAAGCATATACTGAAGCGAGGAGTACAAAGCTTCCGACCAAGGCGACGCAAAAACTTCATACGAAAAACGGTTGGATTTGGATGGAGTGGGAGATAACGCCGATATTTGACGAAGAGGGTGAGGTAAGGGAGATACAATCTATTGGTCAAAACGCGTCAAGCCTTATGGCTACTCAAGACGCTTTAAATCTAGTTTTTCAAGCGCTAGAGCAAACTTCATCCGCTGTAGCTATAACAGATAGAAACGGCGCCATAGTGTTTATTAACCAAAAATTTGAAAAGCTTTACGGGTATACAAAAAAAGAGGCTATAGGCAAAACGCCGCGCATACTAAAATCAGAGCTGACGAGCCCTGAGGTTTTTGTGGATATGTGGCGAAAAATTCTTAGCGGAGAGGGTATATTTGGACATAGAATAGTGAATAAAACAAAACTGAATCAGTTGAAATGGGTGCTTTTGTCTATCATACCAATCAAAAATGACTCCGGCATAATTACTCACTTTGTAGGCATCAATGAAGATGTCGGTTTTCAAAAAGAGCTTAAAAAGCAGTTTAAAAAAGCAAAATTTGAGCTTGAAGAGATAAATCAAGCTCTTGAGCGCGAGGTGGACGCAAGAACAAGGGAGCTTCGCCAATCTAATATGCTACTGCAAGAGCAAATGGAAGAGCTCAAAAAAATGGAGGCGGAAAAAGAGTCCAGAGAGCAGCTTTTGGCTCAACAATCCAAGCTGGCAAGCTTTGGCGAGATGATTAATATGATAGCCCATCAGTGGCGCCAACCGCTAACCGCCATCAGCGCCGCAGGTATAAATCTCAAAACAAAACAGGCTTTAGGCGAACTAGACGATGAAAAACTAGATGTTACGCTAGATGAGATACTTCACTATACGCAAAAAATGTCCGCCACTATCAATGATTTTCTGAATTTTTTTAAACCCTCTAAAGAAAAAGAGCATTTTACGATAAGCACAGCCGAAAAAGACACGCTGGAGCTTATTGGGGTGCAACTAATCTCAAGGGGTATTTGCATAGAGCACACCACCAATTGCAACGTCGTTGTGTACGGATTTAAAAACGAATTAGAGCAGGTTCTTATCAATATTATTTCTAATGCGAGAGACGCTTTTGAAAACTCTAGCGAAGAGAATAAGCTTATAAATATTAGTTGCGGCGTAGACGACGAGTATCTGCTGATAGAGATATGCGATAACGCCGGAGGAGTGGAAGAGACGATTATAGATAGATTGTTTGAACCATACTTTACAACCAAAAAAAATGGACAAGGCACCGGCATAGGGCTGTATATGTCCAAAATGATCATACAAAAAAGTTTTGACGGAGATATATACATAAAAAATATATATCAAGACGATAATAGAATAGGACTATGCTGTCAAATTAAAATCAAATACGGCGAGGCGAAATAGATGATGGATGTAAAAATAATAAAAGAGTTGGGTCGAAATGTAAGCGTGCTCTATCTTGAAGATGAAGAAGCTATCAGAAAACAGATGGGAGATATATTTAAAGCTCTGTTTAAAAGCGTCACTTGCACTTCAAACGGGCAGATGGGCATAACTCTTTTTAAAAAAGATAAGTATGACTTGGTCATAACAGACATACAGATGCCCTTAAAAAACGGACTAGAGGTGGCAAAAGAGATTAAGGCTATGAGTCCGCATACGCCGGTTATTGTTGTGACGGCATACAGCAACGCAAATCTATTTATTAGCTCTATTGAGACCGGAGTTGATAGATATATCCTAAAACCAATCAGTATTCCAAATCTATATGGTTCTTTGCAGTCTGTGTTGGAGGCTATGCACAACAAAAGAAAAGCGGAAGAGCTGCATAGAAAAGTGCTTTTGGAGGAGATAAACGAGGCGGCTACCGATGTGATACAAAAGCTAGCCGACGCTTTTCCGACGCCGACGGTCGCTTTTTGCGGCAAAAAGCTCAAATTCGCCAATGAGGCTTTTGTGGATATGTTTGGCGAGGATAGTATGCTTGCATTGAGAGACGGCAAAGAGTTTGGCGACTTTTTTGAGCAAAAAGCCGGATATATAGGCTCTCCTGAAAAAGCGGACAAGGAAGATTATCAAAAAAACAAAGCCGTTTTAAGTATAGACGGTAAAAAACAGATAGTTATGATAGCTAGACGTAATATAAAAATTATTAAAGAGAAAATATCTATCTTCACTATCAGCAATATTACCAAAATGGAGTATCAAAAACGTAAAAACGAGACCTATGCCGAGCTTTTGGAAGAGATTTTGTTTTCAAGATTTAAGAGTGTGGCGCCAAGGAGCGAGGCGGCTCCTTTAAATAACGAATCAAACTATCTATATCTAAGCCAAGAAGAAAAAGATGTGTTGCGTAAAAGCAGAAGTGTGAAATACACGGCGCAAGAGTACACAAAAGAGCTTCCGGATAAGCTTATAGAGGAGATGGAGGAGCTAGGAGAGCTAGACTCTGAATGGAAAGAGCTACTGCTTGATTTTGAAGACGACGGAGCTTGGATAAAAATAGAAAAAATTAGCGCCATAGTCGATAAATACGCAAAAGCGGTGCACTCTTTAATAGAGTTTGAAGACCTCTCTTTTGCTCTAAGCTCTCTTCATAAAGTTCTAAAAGACGTTCAACAAACAGAGTTTAATCGCAGGATAGTCGTTTTGTTTTTGGATACGATACGACAAGATTTAAAAGAGTGGAGAGAGAAGATATTTATCAAAAACAACGCAGCCGATATTCACTATCTGGATAGCTCTCTTTTTAGTTCTTGTATTCAGCTTCAGCTCAAACTTGGCGGAAACCAAATCGAAGATACAAGCGAAGATTT
>RRZU010242948.1_pt1 | contig 10232 bp, 8 predicted proteins | sample 2165561 | NCBI WGS metagenome assembly RRZU01 (sample SAMN10456909, study PRJNA506462) | wastewater metagenome | isolation source: wastewater sludge | place: USA: Moscow, Idaho | reverse complement strand
CTGCGCTGGTCTGGAATGCCCACTGTGGGCTAGACGCGAAAAAGCCACGCCGCAATTCCAGCACCAAAAGCCCGAGGGGGTAGCGGCCATCGAGGGTGCTGACTCCCAGATCCTTTCCGGTCTTGAAGCCATGCCTGCAGTAATTGTGCGGATCCCCAAGGATGAGAAGGGCTGGATACTCCTTCTGTGCCGCCAGGCTTCGGGAGTGCTCGATCAGCGCCGAGCCGACGCCTCGGCGTTGCCAGAGCGGATGGACGCACAACGGTCCGAAGGTGGCCGTTTCAATTTTTTCGCCCCGTTCATTGATCACCCATGAGCGGGTGTACATGATGCTGCCGACGATCTGTCCATCCACCTCGGCGACGAACGTGAGGTCGGGCAGGAAGTCTTCATGGCCGCGAATCATGTGGGCGGTGTAGTGCTCATCGCACCCCGGTCGGTAAAGGTTCCAGAACGCTTCGCGCGTGAGGACTTCGACGGGGACGTGGTCGGCCTCGTGCTCTCGCCTGACGGTAATGTCAAAAGCGTTGCTTCGATCACGGAAAGTGGCGTTGTGGGTTGCTGAGGATTCGTTTCTGACGGTGAGGTTCATGTCGAGATCCTTGTAGTGAGGACGGCACGGCCACACGGTGGCCGTGCCGGTTGGGTTACTGATTGTCGAGTTGCGCTCGAACTGAGCGAAGACCGGTCGCGTTGATCCGGTAGGGCTGACCGTTTTTGGAGCTGATGAGGCGCTTACCCCGTAGCTTTTGAAAGACGAAAAGCGTGCAGTCCGTCAGAAGGAAGCCTTCGCGGGTGTAGCAGTCGACGGTGGAGATGCGGCCCAGGTCATCGCGCCTGTGTACGATGCGGCCGCCTTTGGCGAGAACGTGCAAGGTCCTCTGTTCAGGTCTTGAAAGGTTCATATTGGAGCGTCTGAAAGCAATCAAATGCACGACAGCGATCACCCTGAAAGGGTGGTCGCTACTCTTTTTTTGCATGGCGATAACAAACAGCCCGAGGATCGGGGCCGCGTTATCGGATTGCTACACTCTCCAACATACCCAACCTATGAAATAGAAATTCCGGTCAGCGTATGCGATTTCACTACGCTGCCAATGAGTTCGGATTATAGCCCCGCTCGGGAACGGTCGTGTTGCATCCTCGATTTATAGGCAGCTAATCGGCACATTGCTGTCTGATATTGAGCAACGACCCAAGGGGGCTTTGGCCGAGATGTGGGCTTATGCACGCAACATCAGTCGGTTGTTCGGCTTGAACTGCGGGTGGTGACCTCAATGAAAAATGGCCGGTTCTTGTGACAGACCGGCCATTTGCATTCTCGATGGGGTGCCTGTGTGGCGAATGCGCTGACTGGGGCAGTCACGCGTGGTCGGTTGGGCCGAGCCTGAGCCTGCCGCAGTTCGACCGGGGGCGTCGCAAGGGCATCGTGCAGCTCCGCGAACTTGAACCGCAGGAAGTCGCTGTGAATTGCCAGAAAACGGTGCTCAAAGCCTGGCAGGAGATCGGCGACGCGCTGAACACCTATGCGGCGGACCGACTTCAGTTGCAAGAACAGCTGGTACGCGTCGGCGCGGCGAAAGAGGCCTATCTCCTCGCACAGGCCCGTTTTAACGGTGGCGCAACGGACTTTCTCGCGGTTCTCGATGCCCAGCGCGGCTATCTTCAGGCGCGGCAAGAGCTCGCGACAACGCAAGGCCGGCTCGGCAGCCGGTTCGTTGCCGTGAATAAGTGCTTGGAAATGCTCCTGATCTCGAGTGACCGATTCAAGCGCCCCGAGAGCAGGCGCGGAACTATGGGGGTGGCGCCAGACGGTCAGAGAAGGGGGCCAGAAGGGCTGGCGGAAGCTCAGGGATTCGAACCCTGGATACCTTGCGGTATGCCGGTTTTCAAGACCGGTGCAATCGACCACTCTGCCAAGCTTCCAATCTAGTTTCCGCACGCCGTTCTTCGAGTGGTGTTTGGGGCACCTAGTCTCTCATTTTGCTGCGGATTTCCGCGTCGGGGCGGATGGGGCGCGTATGATAGCACGGTCGGCAGGTGGAGCCGCCGGTCTTGAAACTTCATGGGGGCTCCGATAGTCTAACGAACGCCGTAAGTTATGCGGCCGACTTAATTAACCGGAGGAAAAAATGCAATCGCAGTATCACGTGGCAAGTCAGACGACGCAAGACCTTGCCTTGCAGCAGAATCGCGTGCTGCGCAACACCTACCTGCTGCTGGCGCTGTCGATGGTTCCGACCGTGCTTGGCGCATGGCTTGGTGTGCAGCTGCGCTTCTCGTTCTTCGCCGGCAGCCCGATGATTTCCTTCCTCGTGTTCATGGGCGTCGCCTTTGCCTTCATGTGGGGCATCGAGCGTTCCAAGAACAGCGGCCTCGGCGTGGCGCTCCTGCTGGGCTTCACCTTCTTCATGGGCTTGATGCTCTCGCGCATCCTGCAATACACCCTGGGCTTTTCCAACGGGGGCACGCTGATCGCCATGGCGGCCGGCGGCACGGGCGCGATCTTTTTCACCCTGGCCGGCGTGGCGACGGTGACCAAGAAGGATTTCAGCTTCCTGGGCAAGTTCCTGTTCATCGGCATGATCGTCGTGCTGTTGGCCGCCGTGGCCAACATCTTCTTCATGATCCCGGCGCTGGCGCTGACCATCTCGGCACTTTCGGTGATGATCTTCTCGGCGTACATCCTGTACGACATCAGCCGGATCGTGAATGGCGGCGAGACGAACTATGTCATGGCGACCCTTTCGGTCTACCTCGACATCTACAACGTCTTCGTCAGCCTGCTCAATCTGCTGACGGCGCTGGCCGGCAATCGGGACTGATCGGTACGACGGATCGTCGTTCGACGCAAAAAACGGGCGGCCTGGGCCGCCCGTTTTGTTTTTCGGCGCCCCTGCGGCGCGCGAGGCAAGGTCTATTCGTAGAGGAAGCGGGGGCCTTGCGTCATCCGTTCGCCGGTGCGGCCAGGAACGTTGCTGAACAGAACGGTGTGCCGCGGCAGGAGGGCGAGGTCGAGGTCGGCGCGCAGCGTGCGCAGTGCAACGAGCGTGCAACCGGCTTCGCGCCAGGCGCTCAGCATGCGTTCGGCGAGGCCGGCGAACTTCACGCCTTCGAGTTCGGCACGCAGGGTGACCACGTGGTCACCGGGAATGGCGAGGCTCAACTGGACGATGCGGTCAGCGGCCTGCTCCGGCGTAAAGCCAGGCTCAATGGCGAGGATTTCGTCCAGCGTCGGCAGGGTGGTCGGGATTTGCGGGCAGGCGACGATCTCGCCGTCGATGACCGGGATGTAGGGATGGCAGCCGCGACTGTCGCTGGCATAGCTCAAGCCCAGACGCTGCGTCAGGCGCAGGGTGTGGCGCCGGGTCAGCCAGCCGGGAGCGGCGTGTGCCTGCGGCTTGTTGGAGAACAGTTCGGCGTAGCGGGCGCAGGCGCGGAAGAGGTCGTTCTCGGCCCACTGGACGTCGTCCTGACCGATCTTGCGTTCCCAGAAGACGCGGTTCCAGCCGTGGACGCCGGTTTCGAAACCGGCGGCAGCCACGCCGCGCAGAACTTCCGCGCAGGCTTTTCCGATCTCGGGCGCCGGCCAGTAGCGGCCGTAAAGCCGCGATTGGAAGGGGTAGTAGCGTGACGGGGATTGGCGGTTTTCGCAGCCGCTGTAATCGGGGCCGAGGGTGAAGAAAAACGTGGCGTCGGCCTGCTGGCGCAGGAGTTGGTCGCTGAGTGCCGGAACACCGTACCGGGCGCCGGGGTAGGTATCGACGTCGATCTTGAGGGCAATGCGCTTCATGCGGGAGTGCGGTCAAGCGGCCACCGTGGTGGCCGGGGAGTTGGTCAAAGTGGGGTCAGGCCATCAGCAGGGCAGCCGCGACGCGACGCCCTTCGTTGACCAGAAGGTTGTAGGTGCGACAGGCGGCCGGGGTGTCCATGACCTCCAGGCTGCGTCCGGCTTCGCGCAAGGGGCGCAGCAGTTCGGGCGCAGGAAAGCGGAGTTGCGCGCCGGTGCCGAGCAGGAGGATGCAATTATCCAGCGCGGCCAGGTATTCGAAGTCGGCACGCGTGAGCGTGGCGAAGTCGGCCTGCGTCCATTCCGGGACCAGGCGGTCGGGCAACACAAGGATGTTCCGGGTGTGGCGCACCGCATTGACGCTGACATAACCATCGCCGTAGGCGGTAAATGCGTGCAGGCCCACCGCCTTGTCGAGCTGGATTTTCATAAATTGCGGTGCTCAGGGCGATAAAGTAGGATTATAGCTTTTCGCCGTCGAATTTTTCTCGCTTCTGCGCGTGTTGCGCGGTCGCACCCGGCACGGATCGCAGCCAAGGAAGGATGTCATGAAACCGGTGCATAAATCGAACAAGTTGGCCAACGTCTGCTATGACATTCGCGGGCCCGTCCTGCAGCAGGCCAAGAAGATGGAGGACGAGGGGCAGAAGATCATCAAGCTCAACATCGGCAACCTCGGTGTCTTCGGTTTCGACTCGCCGGAAGAAATTCAGCTGGACATGATCCGCAACCTGCCCAACGCCGCCGGTTATTCGGATTCGAAGGGCATCTTCGCCGCGCGCAAGGCGGTCATGCACTACACCCAGGAAAAGCGCATCAAGGGCGTGACCCTGGAGGACATCTACATCGGCAATGGAGCTTCCGAGCTGATCGTGATGGCGATGAACGCGTTGCTCAATCCGGGCGACGAAGTGCTGGTCCCGGCGCCGGACTATCCGCTGTGGACCGCCGCCGTCAGCCTCTCGGGTGGCACGCCGCGGCACTACTTGTGCGACGAGCAGAACGGTTGGCTGCCCGACCTCGACGACATCCGCGCCAAGATCACGCCCAACACCCGGGCCATCGTCGTCATCAACCCGAACAATCCGACCGGGGCGCTTTATTCCGACGAATTGCTGCTCGAAATCATTGCCATCGCCCGCCAGCACAATCTCATCATCTATGCCGACGAGATCTACGACAAGGTGCTCTACGAGGGCGCAACGCACACCGCGATGGGGTCGTTGTCCGAGGACGTGCTGACCATCAGCTTCAACGGCCTGTCGAAGAACTACCGCTCTTGCGGCTATCGCGCCGGCTGGATGGTGGTGTCGGGCGACAAGCGCGAGGCCAAGGATTACATCGAAGGCCTGGACATGCTGGCCTCGATGCGTTTGTGCGCCAACGTGCCGGCGCAGTACGGCATCCAGACGGCGCTCGGCGGCTACCAGAGCATCGACGACCTGGTGGCGCCGGGCGGACGCCTGCGCCGCCAGCGCGACCTCGCGCACGAACTGCTCACCGCGATCCCGGGCGTGACCTGCGTCAAGCCGAAGGCGGCGCTGTACATGTTCCCGCGCCTCGATCCGGAGATGTATCCGATCAAGGACGATCAGGCGTTCATCACGGAATTTTTACGCGAAGAGAAGGTCCTTCTCGTCCAGGGCAGCGGTTTCAACTGGCCGCATCCCGACCATTTTCGCGTGGTTTTCCTGCCGCATGAGGACGAACTGCGCGAGGCGATCCAGCGTCTGGCCCGCTTCCTCGAAGGTTACCGCAAGCGTCATGGCCGTTGAGTCGGGGGTGATCGCGGTCACCGACGACTCGGGTCTCCTGATCGAGCCGGCGCTGCTGACCCAGGCCGAGCGGATTCACCGGCAATTGCGCCCGAAAATGCCGGAGGATTATGTCGACCGGATGGCAGTTGTCTTTGCCAATGGCGGCCGCATGGCGGTGGGAGTCGAAGCGGGCGAGGTGGTTTGCGTTGCCGTCTGGCGCCTGCTGGAGAAGGCGGAAGGTCGTCGGATGTTCGTCGACGATCTGGTGAGCGATCAGTCGGCGCGTTCCAGAGGGGCCGGGCGGCGGATGCTTGCCTGGTTGGAAGACAAGTCCCGCACGCTGGCTTGCGGCGTGCTGGCGCTTGATTCCGGAGTGCAGCGACATGCGGCGCACCGGTTTTATTTTCGTGAGGGGATGAACATCTCTGCTTACAGCTTTAGGAAATTGATCAAATGAAAGCGATGAACGTTGGTCTTTTGGGTATCGGCACCGTCGGTGGTGGTACGTTCGCAGTGCTCAAGCGCAACGCCGAGGAAATTACGCGCCGTGCCGGGCGCCCGATTCAGGTCAGCGTGGTCGCCGACAGAAACCTCGAGCATGCGCGTCAGGTGACGGGCGGCAGCTGCCGCGTGGTCGACGACGCTTTTGCCGTGGTGGCCGATCCCGAGGTCGATATCGTCGTCGAACTGATCGGCGGTTATACCGTGGCGCGCGAACTGGTGCTCAAGGCCATCGAGAATGGCAAGCACGTCGTTACCGCCAACAAGGCGTTGCTTGCCAAGTACGGCAACGAGATTTTCGCTGCGGCACAGAAGAAGGGCGTCATGGTCGCCTTCGAAGCTGCCGTCGCCGGCGGCATCCCGATCATCAAGGCGCTGCGTGAGGGCCTCACCGCCAACCGCATCGAGTGGATCGCCGGCATCATCAACGGCACCACCAACTTCATCCTCTCGGAGATGCGCAGCAAGGGCCTGCCTTTCGCCGAAGTGCTCAAAGAGGCGCAGCGCCTGGGCTACGCCGAGGCCGATCCGACCTTCGACGTCGAGGGCGTCGACGCCGCGCACAAGCTGTCGATCATGAGCGCCATCGCCTTCGGTACGCCGATGAGCTTCGACAAGGCTTATGTCGAAGGCATTACCAAGCTGGAAGCCGCCGACATCAAGTACGCCGAGCAGCTCGGCTACCGCATCAAGCTGCTTGGCATCACCAAGCGCACGCCGGAAGGCGTCGAACTGCGCGTGCATCCGACGCTGATCCCGACCAAACGCCTGATCGCCAACGTTGAGGGCGCGATGAACGCCGTTCTGGTCAAGGCCGACGCCGTCGGCGCGACGATGTACTACGGCAAGGGTGCCGGCGCCGAGCCGACCGCGTCGGCGGTGATCGCCGACCTCGTCGACGTCACCCGCATGCACACCGCCGACCCCGAGCATCGCGTGCCGCACCTGGCCTTCCAGCCGGAGGCGATGGTCGACCTGCCGATCCTGCCGCTCGCCGAGGTGGTGAGCAGCTACTACCTGCGCCTGCGTGTCGAGGACAAGCCCGGCGTGCTCGCCGACATCACCCGCATCCTCGCCGATCAGCAGATCTCGATCGACGCGATGATCCAGCGTGAGCCGGAAGAGGGCGAAGAGCAGGCCGACATCATCTTCCTCACGCACGAGACGCGCGAGCGCAACGTCGCCGCCGCGATCGAGAAGATCGAGAGCCACCCCGCAGTCAAGGGCAAGCTCACCCGCCTGCGTCTCGAAGGCCTGCTGTAATGACTTCGGGGCGCAAGGCCGAAGACGGGGTCGCGTCTGCCCCGTCGGCCTGCGCTCCGCGTCCTTCGGCCTCTGCGCCGCGGCTGACGCCGTACGGCGCCTCCGTCGATACGCCTGCACGCCGCGTCCAGACTGGCCTCCAGCCCGGCTGTATGGCGCGCTGGCGGGCGTTTCCAGGAAAGGGGTTGCGCGATGCCCGCGTCCCCTGGATGGCCGCCCGCGCCTGAGGCCGAGCGAACGCCGACGCGCCGCCACGGGGCGGTGCGCGCGGTTCTTCAATCCATCGTTTCAACGTTCACTTGGACGGCCGCTTTTCCGGGGGCTGCTCCGGCTGCGCGGCGCGTTGACCTTGAACGCCCCGTAATACGGGCGCAGCGGCTGCGCCCGACGGCCGTGTTGACGGCCTTCGTGGCCCGGGAGCTGCGGCACTTTCTTCGCCTTCTTGGCCTTCTCGCGCTCGGTGTCCTGCTTTTCTCGGGCAGCGCGCGGGCCGAGTCGGACTTACGGCAGGTCGATTTCGAAGGTGCCGGGCGCGTCGTCCTCGATCAGGGCTGGACCCTGTACCCCGGGCAGTTGCTGAATCCGCAGGCATTGGCGGCCGGCGACGACCCCGCGCGCTCCGCTGCCATCTCGGGCGTCCAGTTGCCGCTTCTCGCCAACCGTCTGCAGGCGGACAGCTACGGGCTGCGTGAGGCCTCCCGCCTGACGCTCGTCCAGCGGTTACAGATGCCGGCTGCGGGCGGGCAGTACGCGCTGCGCCTCGGCGACATCGGTGCCGCCTACCGGCTCTGGGTGAACGGACAGCTGCTGCTGACTCAGGGCCGAGTCGCCGCCGAGCCTGGTGCGGAGCGCGCACAGCTGGGCGTGCGCCTGGTCGAATTCCGCAACGAGGGCGAGCCGGTCGAGCTGGTGCTGGAAGTTTCCAACCACCTTTACGCCGAGCGCTGGCGGGTCGATCCTGTCGTCATCGGGTTGGCGGATGCGATCCTGGCAAGGCAGAACCAGCAATGGGGCGGCGCGCATTTCTTTGCCGGCTGCCTGCTGATGATGGGCTGCTACCACCTGCTGTTTTTCAGTTTCCGACGCCAGAATTCGGGGCCCTTGTTCTTCGGCCTCTATTGCCTGCTCTGGGTTTTGAGTTTTGCGGCCTCGACTTCCAGCGACTGGTTCGCGCTCCTGTATTTTCCTGCGCTTCCGGCGCCGCTGCTGCATCGCATCGAGGCGCTGGGCTTTTTCGCTTCCGTGCCCGTAGGGTTCATGTTCTTCAAAACCCTGTTCCCGCACGAGTTCTCGACCCGGATCCTGCGTCTGACCCAGGCGCTCGCAGTGTGCTTCGTCCTGGCGGCCCTGGCGATCCCGATTCCAGCTTTGTTGATGTTGCAGCACCTCTATTACCTGGTTTCGATCCTGCTGATTGCCTACGTGCTCTGGCGCATGGTGCAGGCCCGTCGCCGCGGGCGCGAGGGCGCCAGCTTCATTCTGTGGGGCTTCGCGGTGCTGGGCGGCTTTGCCATCAACGACATGCTGAGCGATCTGGGCGTCATCGATTCGATCTACCTGATCCACGTCGGTCTGTTTTTCTTCATCCTGGCGCAAGGGGTGGCCCTGGCCCTGCAGTTCTCGCGCGCCTTCGCCTCGGTGGAGCGTCTCTCCGGCGACCTGGAGAGCCGCAACGCCGCGCTGGAAGACGAGATCGTGGAGCGGGCGAGGCTCGAGCGGGAAATCGCCAACGTGTCGGAGAAAGAACGGCGTTTTCTCAGCCACAGTCTGCACGACGGCTTATGCCAGCACCTGACCGCGGCGCGCCTGCGCTGCGCGGCGCTCGAACAGAAGCACGAGGGCGATGACGACGGCGGCGGGCGCCGCGAGTTGGGCGTCCTGGCGCAGTTGCTGCAACAGACCGTTGATCAGGCGTATGCGCTGGCGCGCGGCTTATGGCCGGTCGAGCACGACCGGCAGCGCATGGCGGCCTTCCTGACCGACTATTGCCGGCAATTGTCGGAACGCCATGAGGTCCGGATCGAAATCGCCCGGATTGCCGAAAATCTGTGCGTCGACAACGAACGCATCGTGCAGCTCTATCGCATCGCCCAGGAGGCCATCGCCAATGCCGCCAAGCACGCACGGGCGCAGCGGATCGAGGTCAGCATCGACGACCTGAACGCCGGCTCGATGGTGATGATGACCGTCGTGGATGATGGTATCGGCATCGGCGTTGGGCCGCAGGCACCGAACGGCGGGGGCTTGGGGATGCGGATGATGGCCTACCGGGCGCGGATGATCAACGCCGAGCTGCAAATCGGACGTCATCATCCGGCCGGTACTTTGGTCCGGTGTACGATACGCTGTGCCGGGTGTACCGCGACGTGCGCGAAAAAAACTGACAGGGCCGGGTCATGACGAATTCATCTGCAGCGACGGTGTTCCTGATCGACGACCATCCGGCCGTTCGCCAGGGCTTGGCTCTGCTGCTGACGCAGGCAGGACACCGGGTCTGCGGCGAGGCCGGCAATCACGCCGAAACGCACGCCTTCCTGGCGGGAGGGCAGAGCGACATCGCCATCCTTGATCTGCATCTGGGACCGGAAGCTGGGTTTCCGTTGATCGGCGAATTGTCCCGGCACGGCATCCCAGTGCTTGTCTACTCGATGTTTGAAGACATGCCCTCGATCCGCGAGGTTTTCGACTGCGGCGCCATGGGCTACGTCTGCAAGCGCGAAGTTGCCGGCGAGCTGACCCGGGCGGTCGAGCAGGTGCTGCAGGGCCGCCGACACCTCAGCCCGGTGGCCGCGGCGTCGTTCTCCGCCGCGGGAGGGGATGTTCCGGCCGTGCGCGGGCATGACCTGAGCGAACGCGAGCGGCAGATCCTCGATCTGCTCGGCCAGGGGCACGGCAATCACGAAATCGCCGAGCGCCTGTCG
>RRZU012532160.1_pt1 | contig 10233 bp, 9 predicted proteins | sample 2165561 | NCBI WGS metagenome assembly RRZU01 (sample SAMN10456909, study PRJNA506462) | wastewater metagenome | isolation source: wastewater sludge | place: USA: Moscow, Idaho | reverse complement strand
TGTCGTAAAATTTTTAAATGATATTTGAAAGAGAACTGGTGGTTCTCTTTTTTTGTTGCCATTTTTCTAAATTTTTATTATTTTTACAAAGTAACTAAATTTTGCGATAGCAAATGCTACCGAAGGTTTAGTTCAACATAGTATTTGCAAAAGGCGGGGTTAAACTCAAGGTTGAAATATTTGTAATATTTTGTCGCAACTTGCTTTTCGTTCCACATTTTTTAGTAATTTAGTTCCACGAAAAAGCAAGTTGCTACGCTTGGTTAAAATTGAACTTTCAGTTAAATTTTACCCGCACTTCGCCAATACTTTTTCCGTTGTGTGCAACCCTAAAAGACGATACGACCGACAATAAACGAACAGAAAAATGAAAGACAAAATGCCAACGCTTCAGCAAAATCAAAAGAGCTGCATCCCAACGCTTAAAGCCAATGCAATGCAGCACATTTGCTTTTGCCCCAACGCACCCAAGCCCACCCACCACCCTACAATAGGACAAAGGACGGTTTGAAGGCAATTTTTAACATTAACAGGATTATAAAAAGTAACTTTACGACCTAGTTAAAGAAATAAATTTTAAGACAATATAATGGCTAAAACAGCAAAGACAGAACAAGAAGAACCACTAGAGAAAAAACTCTGGAAAGCAGCCGACAAGCTCCGTAAAAATATGGATGCAGCCGAATATAAGCACGTTGCTTTAGGTTTAATCTTCTTGAAATATATATCAGACGCATTTGAAGAACAATATCAAAAATTAGTTGCTCAAAAAAGTGAAGGTGCAGACCCCGAAGACAAAAACGAGTATGTAGCGGAGAAAGTATTTTTTGTTCCTGCAATGGCTCGTTGGTCATACATACAAGGCAGAGCAACACAACCCACTATTGGCAAAGACATTGATGATGCAATGGATGCCATTGAAAAAGACAACCCTTCTTTACGTGGGGTTTTACCAAAAGTATTTGCTCAAGAAAAATTGGACAAGACAAGCTTGGGCGGACTTGTAAACCTTGTAGGTTCTGCAACTATTGGAACAAAAGAAGCACAGAGTAAAGATATTTTAGGGCAAGTTTTTGAATACTTCTTGGGAGAATTTGCATTGGCAGAAGGCAAAAAGGGAGGACAGTTCTACACACCTCAAAGCGTTGTAAAATTATTAGTTGAAATGCTCGAACCTTATGAGGGACGAGTTTTTGACCCTTGTTGCGGTAGCGGTGGAATGTTTGTGCAAAGCGAAAAATTCATCAATAAGCATCAAGACTACTACAAGAAAAAAGGAAAAACAGGTTTAAGTTTAAATCCAGCAGACCGAATTTCCATTTACGGACAAGAGAGCAATCAAACTACTTGGCGATTGGCAAAAATGAATTTGTCAATCCGTGGCATTGATAGCAGTAATGTAAAATGGAACAATGAAGGTTCATTTTTAAATAATGCTCACAAAGATTTAAAGGCTGATTATATCATAGCGAATCCACCGTTTAATGATAGCGATTGGAGCGGTGAACTATTGCGTGATGATGCAAGATGGAAAGTATTAGGCGAAAAGCTAACACCACCCACTGGAAACGCAAATTATGCTTGGATTCAACATTTCTTGTATCATTTAGCACCCACAGGGCAAGCAGGTTTTGTTTTATCCAAAGGTTCACTTACAAGCAACACCACAGGCGAAGGAGATATTAGAAAGGCTTTAGTAGAAAAAGGTTTGGTTGATTGTATCGTAAATCTTCCAACTAAATTGTTTTTAAATACGCAAATACCAGCTTGTTTATGGTTTTTATCAAGAAATAAAACCAATGGAGGTTTTAGAAATCGTGAAAATGAAATTCTGTTTATTGATGCCCGAAACCTTGGTTTTTTGGTAAACAAAAGAAACCGAGACTTAACAGATGAAGATGTTGACTTGATATCAGGAACTTACCACAATTGGCGAAATAAAGAAGGTAATTATGAGGATGTGGCGGGCTTTTGTAAATCAGCGACTATTGAAGAAGTTAAAAAATTAAACTACACCCTAACCCCTGGCAGATACGTTGGCTTAGCTGATGAAGAGGACGACTTCAATTTTGAAGAACGATTTTTATTCTTGAAAGCTGAATTGGAAAAACAGATTGCCGAAGAAGAAGCACTGAACTCAGCTATAATTTCTAATCTTTCTAAAATCAAAATTGCAGGATGAGTGAGTGGAAAGAATATAATCTAAATGAAGTGTATGACTTTGCTTCGGGGCTTTCAAAAGGAGCTGCCGAATTTGGTTTTGGACACGGATTTCTTGGCTTTAAAGATGTGTTTCATAACTTTTTTGCTCCTGATAAACTAACAAGTTTGGTTAACTCAACCGAAAAAGAACAGGAAAGTTGCTCCATAAAAAGAGGTGATGTTTTTCTGACAAGAACAAGCGAAACAGATGAAGATTTAGGGATGAGTTGCGTGGCTTTAAAGGATTACCCTAAAGCAACATTCAACGGATTTACAAAGCGATTAAGACCAAAAGGCAATGTTGAAATATTACCTGAATATGCAGGCTTTTATTTTCGTTCTCCTAAGTTTCGTGGTACTGTTTCTGGTATGTCATCCATTACCACAAGGGCAAGTTTAAACAATAGTATGCTGGCTCAATTGACAATTGATGTACCACCAATTCAAGAGCAAAAAGCTATTGCTGAAACATTATATAAAATGTATTCAAAAATCAACTTACTTTCTCAACAAAATGAAACACTTGAAAATTTGACAGATGTTTTTTATAACCAACTCATTGAAAATTGTGATAGTGAAGAATGGAGGGAATGTAGTATCGTAAATTTACCCAAACTCTCACTATTAAAACCAGGATTAGAATCCTTTTCAGGAGAAAAAATTTATCTAGCTACAGCTGATATCCAAGACAAAATAATTGTAAATAGGAAGAATAAAATTACTTTCAATAAACGTCCTAGTAGAGCAAATATGCAACCTGTGAAAAATTCTATATGGTTTGCAAAAATGAAAGACAGTCCGAAGTTTCTTTTGATAGATGGCTCAAATGAATCATTGATTTCAGAATTGATTCTTTCAACAGGATTTTATGGATTACAAGTTGGTGAAGGTCTTTACTATGTTTGGAAGTTTATTAATTCAAGCGATTTTTCTAATCAAAAAAACTCAAATATTAGTGGTAGTGTAATGGAGGCTTTAAACAATGAAGGTTTAAAAGGAATACGACTTAAATTTCCTCCCAAGCATTTATTAAAAGTCTTTGAAGAAACTGTAACTCCTTACTATCTTAAAATATCAAACAACAATATACAAATACAAAATCTTCAAAGAATGCTTGATTCTCTACTACCTAAGCTAATGAATAGAGAAGCATACATTACAATCTAAACTAATAAATATGAGCAGAATAATAGCGCTTAAAGGAAGAGGGAATTCAGGGAAAACAACCACAATAAATATGTTGCCAAACATTTTATTGGCAAATGGCTATAGTCGTGTTGCAGGAATGTATCAAAAGCACGGTGGTGACTTTTTAGATGTTTTTGAAAATGGCAAACAGAGAGTTGGTATTACAAGTTCAGGCGATACTTATGATTTGGTTCACGATAGATTGAAGGATTTAATTAATGCAAAATGTGATGTTTGTGTTTGTGCTTGTAGAACTTCAGGAGGTACTCATACTGCTATCTATAATTTTACTGGCTATACTTCACACTTTGAGCAAAAAACCTACGCTTCCACTCCTGCACAAGAACCAATTGTAAATGCGGCTGATGCCAACAAATTATTTTCGTTGATTTAATGCAAAGACTAAAATCCATATTAGCCAAACACAGTAACTGGGAGCCATACAATGAATACATTGTAAGGATTGAGGGTTTCGCTTCTACAGATTTTACATTGTGTGTTGAAAATGCTAAAGCATTACTTGAAGGCATTTCAAAAGAAGTTTGTGTAAAGAAAGGTATAGCCTTAGACAAAAATTCAAAAATGAGCGGTTTATTAAAAACCGCTTTTAAATCATTAGGCTATCCTTCTACATCAACTATTTTACAAATAGGTACAGCCATTGCAAACGTGGGGCAACAAATGGGCAATTTCAGAAATGAAATTGGAACAACTGCACACGGAAAAACCATTGAAGAACTACAGAAACGACAAAGTTCAATTCACGATTTAACTGGAAATTTCCTGATTGAGGCAACTTCAATAGTTTGTTGCTTTTTAATTGAAGCATTTGAAACAGACCAACCACTAAAAGTTATTGAAGATGAAATTGATTATGATGAAAACGAAAGCTTCAACGATTTTTGGGATGAGCAATATGGAGAGTTTGAAATGGGCGATTATTCATTTTTTGCAAGTGAGGTATTGTTTAGCAATGACCCAAAAGCATATAAGAATGAATTAAGAGCATTTAATATGATTCCTAAAGACGAGGGCAATAATATAGAATTATGATGAAATACCTATATCAACTATTCTTAGCTTTTAATTCAACTTGGTTGATAGTTGTGGTATTTCTTGTAAAGGAAAAATACAGTTTCAATTTCTTGAATGATTATAGCATTTATTATTCTTGGATATTATTTGTGTTAACCCCAATAATTTTAACTGCTTTAAGTTTCTTGGTTGCAATAAAATTGCCCAAGGATAGCTTAAAAAGTAGTTCTGTAAGAGAAATTGAATTGGCTAATAATAATTTCCTACCAACTTATTTAGGCTACTTTTTTGTTTCACTTGGAATTAATGATGTTCCTACTTTAATAGTAGTGTTTCTAATTATTTATGTTTTCACTTTCTTGTCTCAAACATTGTACTTCAATCCTATTTTTTTACTTTTTGGGTATCATTTTTATTTCATAAAAACATCAGGTAATGTGAAAATATTTTTAATTACTAGAAAGCAATTAAAAACACCTGGAGAGATTGGATTTGAAAAACTAAGAAGGATTAACAATTACACATTCATTGATTTATAAAACTTTAAATATGGCAAATTATATATATGGCAAAGTGAAAAGAAAGCAGAATATTTTCAGAGTGATTGAGACTGTATCTGAAATTTATGAAACAGCAGATTTAGTACTAACTGGCGTTGATTATAATCCTGCAACTCTAATTGAAGATGAAGAGCTTTATCAAATAACAAATTTTTCAGAATCAGAATTTGTTTTAGATTTTCTTCAAGGTGATTTAGATTCTGTCAATTACGACCAAATCACAAATGAAGACTTAAAAAAGTTGTCTTTCATCTGCACAGTACAAGGCAATCTTTATTTTTTTCAGGTCATAAACTCTAGTTTTTTCATTAGTAAAAAATGGTTTTCAATTGATGAGTTGACACTTGAAACCAATAGACCTATAATAACAATAAATCCATTTGCAGATGCAATATACAATAAGGAAAATGACACGCTATATTTCAAAAAGTTAGCATCTGCTCAAAAAATATTTAAAGGAATGGATCAGTTATATCGTGCTGCTACGGATGCTGAAACACAAAATTTCTTAGAAAATGACTTCCTTGAAGTTGATGAAAACTTTCAAACGGGTAATGTTACTATACCAAACAGGAAAAGAATTGCTTTAGTTAATGAAACATTAAGCAATTTTTCAGATGATGAAAAGCAAGCAATATACAACTACACAAATCAATACGGTCAAGTAACATATGAGAATGGCAAGTTTAAAATAGAATCAGATAATGATTTGAAATTTGTATTGTGGGGCATAGAACAACGCTTTTACACAACTCCAATTGGGGGTGATAAAAGAGTTGCGAATTCAATTATTAGCATTTAAGAATTAATGAAGCCAATCACAGAAGATAAAATAGAAACTTTTGCTTTGGAAGTGCTACAATCTATGGGTTGGGAGTATGTTCACGGCTTGGCTATTGCTCCCGGTGCAGAGCAAACAGAAAGAGAAAATTTTGAACAAATAGTTTTGGTGGAGCGATTACGCAAATCGGTTGCTGTATTGAATCCAACTATTCCGCAAGACGCACAGGAACAAGCCATTCAAAAGGTATTGAGAATTTATTCTCCTGAATTGTTGCACAACAACGAAACCTTTCATCAGCTACTCATTGAAAAAGTAAAGATACCTTATCAGCAAGACGGCTTTGAAAGAAGTTATGAAGTGGCTTTGATTGATTTTGAAAATCCATTGAACAATGAATTTTTATGTATTAACCAATATACCATTGTTGAGAACAATCAAAACAAAAGGCCTGATGTATTGCTGTTTGTAAACGGTTTGCCTTTAGTGGTTATTGAACTAAAAAACGCAGCAGACGAAAATGCTACAATGCGAAAAGCATTTGACCAAATACAAACTTACAAAGCCACGATTCCAAGTTTGTTTACTTACAACGCTATTTGCGTAATATCAGACGGAATGGAATGTAAAGCAGGAAGTGTTTCGGCAGGTTTCAGCCGTTTTATGACTTGGAAAACAGCAGACGGTAAAAAAGAAGCATCACGATTTATTCCGCAGTTAGAAATTCTACTGAAAGGAATGTTGAACCCTTCTACTCTTTTAGATTTGGTTCGAAATTTCATTGTATTTGAAAAAAGCAAAAAAGAAGATGCAAAAACAGGTATAACTCAAATTGAAACCGTTAAAAAGTTAGCGGCTTATCATCAATATTACGCAGTAAATAAAGCGGTGCAATCTTCCATTATTGCATCAGGAACAAACGGAGATAAAAGAGGCGGTGTCATCTGGCATACACAAGGTTCGGGAAAAAGTTTGAGTATGGTTTTTTATTCGGGTAAACTGATTACAGCACCCGAAATGCAAAACCCAACCATTTTAGTCATCACCGACCGTAATGATTTGGACGACCAATTGTTTGATACGTTTGCCAATTCTAAACAGCTATTACGACAAGAACCTGTTCAAGCCAAAGACAGAGAACATTTAAAAGAATTGCTAAAAGTAGCAAGTGGAGGTATTGTATTTGCCACCATTCAAAAGTTTTTGCCAGAAGACCAAAAATCGGTTTACGAGCAACTTTCTGAACGTAGAAACATTGTTGTAATAGCAGATGAAGCCCACAGAACCCAATACGGTTTTGAAGCATCCATAAAAGAAGTAAAAGACAAGGAAACCAAAGAAAAAATTGGAGAGCGTATTGCTTATGGCTTTGCCAAATATATGCGTGATGCTTTGCCAAATGCCACTTATATAGGTTTTACAGGAACACCCATTGAAGGCACAGATGTAAACACACCGCAAGTTTTCGGTCAGTATGTTGATGTTTATGATATTTCACAAGCAGTTGCAGATGGTGCAACAGTTCGAATTTATTATGAAAGCCGTTTAGCAAAAGTAAATTTAGATGAAGAAGGTAAACGCCTGATTGAAGAATTTGATGCAGAGTTAGAACAAGACGAAGAAATCACAGACCAACAAAAGGCAAAAGCTAAATACACCAAATTGGAAGCGATTGTTGGAAATGAAGAACGCATCAAAAATTTAGCGAAAGACATTGTAAACCATTCTGAACAACGCCAACAAGTGTTTGACGGTAAAGGAATGATTGTAGCAATGAGCAGAAGAATTGCAGCCAATTTATACAAAGAAATTATTGCTTTAAGACCAGAATGGCACAATGACGATTTAAGCAAAGGAGTTATTAAAGTTGTAATGACTTCAACAAGTGCTGATGGTCCTGAAATGCAACGTCACAACACCACAAAACAACAGCGTAAGAATTTAGCAGAAAGAATGAAAGACCCAGCCGACCCTTTACGTTTAGTGATTGTTCGTGATATGTGGTTGACTGGTTTTGATGCACCTTGTTTGCATACCCTTTACATTGACAAACCAATGAGAGGACATAATTTAATGCAGGCTATTGCAAGGGTAAACCGTGTTTTTAAAGACAAGCCAGGCGGTTTAGTTGTTGATTATTTAGGAATAGCAACCGACCTTAAAAAAGCGTTGTCTTTTTATTCAGATGCAGGAGGTAAAGGCGACCCAACTTTAGATTTAGAAAAGGCAATTGAATTGATGAATGAAAAATATGAAGTCGTTCAGCAATTCTTTAATGAAGAAGCCAAAACACAAAAGGATATAATAGCAGAAGAGCCCGAAGCGTATTATGCTAATAGCTTTAAATTTAATTATAAGCGTTTTTTCAATGTAGAATCAAAAGAAAAAATGTCAATCATTCTACAATCAGAAGAACATATTTTAGGCTTAGAAGATGGGAAAGCTAGATTCATAAGAGAAGTAACCTTGTTAAGTCAAGCCTTTGCCTTATCTATTCCGCATCCAAGAGCAATGGAAATCAAAGACGACATTGCGTTTTTTCAAGCTGTTAAAGCTCGACTTGTAAAATTTGAAGGTACAGGAGGTGGTAAATCAGATATTGAAATTGAAACAGCCATCAAACAAATAGTTGATGAAGCCATAAGTTCAGATAAAGTGATGGATATTTTTGAAGCGGCTGGTATGGAAAAACCAGACATTTCAATTTTATCTGATGAGTTTCTTTTGGAAGTAAAAGGAATGAAGCATCAAAATTTGGCGTTAGAACTTTTAAAGAAATTACTGAATGACGAAATAAAAACTCGTTCCAAAACCAATTTGGTAAAGAGTAAAAAATTGTTGGAAATGTTGGAAGGTGCAATAAAGCGTTACCAAAACAACTTGCTGACAACGGCAGAAATTATTCAAGAACTCATCAACATTGCAAAAGAAATTAAAGAAGCCGACAAAGAAGGTGAGCGACTTGGATTGACGAAAGACGAAGTTGCTTTTTACAATGCTTTAGAAGTAAACGACAGTGCAGTTATGGTTTTGGGTGATGATCAATTAAGAGAAATAGCAAGAGAGATAACAGAAAAAGTAAAAGCAAACGCAACAATCGACTGGACAATAAGAGAAAGTGCAAGGGCAAGACTTATGGTTATCGTTAAGCGGACATTGACAAAGTGGGGTTATCCGCCAGACAAACAAGCCAAAGCAATTGAGACAGTTTTAAAACAAGCAGAACTAATGGCAGACTTCTTTACAAAGGACTAAGCCCTCGCATTTGGTGGCACATTTGCATTTTCGCACAAGCCCACGCTAAAGCCAAAAATTGCAAAAGAGCCACCAAGCCAACGCACGACAAAACACCATTAAATGACTGACAGACAAGAACATAAAACAGAAGGGCAGCACACAACAGCGGTAACTGTTGCACAACTCCCATTTTTAGAAATACTATTTCCAAAACATAAAATTTTGACCTCGTTTAATCACTTTTAAGCGGGGTTTGTTTTTTAGTTAACGGTCAGAATTCTAAAATTTGGGGTGCTTAAAAACGAGCTTTTGAAGTCTATAAATACCATTTTTAGTTATCAATTTTCTGTAAAAATTATCCTCTGGAACTAGGTCTAATAAATTGACCGAAACAAATAATTGTGGCGTAAAATTCTTCTTTCCTTGCATATTTAAATTTACGAAATATCCCGTTTTTATACAAATTTATTTGTATATTTGAGTTGTGCAACAAGCACAAAGGTTTGGCGAAATGCGGGATTAAGTGCTAAGTTGAACTTTTGTGCTTATTAAGTCGCCAAAAGCCAATTTTATTGGCTTTTTAATTATATTAGCAAATAGAAATTGGTTTTGGCTTAGTTTCGGTCTGAATTGAACTTTCGCTCAATTCAAGCCCGCACTTGCGCCAAGCCTCGAAACGTTAGCGGTAATACTACTTGACAACTTCTAAGATGTTTCTGTATTCGGTAATTATTGACTTGCCAACACCAGCAACTTTGAAAGTATATACGCTATCCTTTTTTAAGTGCCAATAAATATCAGAGTTATTAAACTTACCGTTCAGTAATGAACTTTCACAAACAAAGGTTTCTTTGTCTGTAATAACTAAGTATCGAATTTCGGTACTCATATTACCATCAGAGCCTTTAATAAGTTGCTGTTGTTGCAAATCCATTACTTTGCAATTTTCTACTGTTGAAACATTTGACTGATTCCAAACAGAAACAATAAGTGAGCCTATCAATAAGACTACTACTAAACCAATAATTCCTTTTTGCATTTTTTACGTTTTTAAATTTGAACCCTCGTAAATTAAACCGTACTACCGCTAACAAGGGTAACTGTTGCACAACTCCTTTTTTTAGAAAATAGTTTTCAAAAACATATATTTTGACCTCTTTAGAAGCAATTTTAGAGAGGTTTATTTTTTAATTAAGATTCAAAATCATAAAATTTGGGGTGCTTAAAATT
>RRZU011105342.1_pt1 | contig 10233 bp, 4 predicted proteins | sample 2165561 | NCBI WGS metagenome assembly RRZU01 (sample SAMN10456909, study PRJNA506462) | wastewater metagenome | isolation source: wastewater sludge | place: USA: Moscow, Idaho | reverse complement strand
TCGCCACCCGCCTCCGCAAACGTTGATGTGGCGTTGATGTGGATTGGTTATGCAGAAAAGCCCAGCGTTTCGGCGGGGCGTAAGTCTCTGACGCTATTGTATGATTTTGGTTGCGGGGACAGGATTTGTAAACTGTTTCGCAATGTCCAAAGCGATCATCCCGCCCTGCCTCACAATAGCAGCCTGAGGCCTTGCGCGCAACGCATACTCAACTGCGCGCCCTGCTCCGCCGAACCCAATCCGCCCCGCCGTAGCTTACCGCATAGATGAAGACCTCGCGCACGTCATCATCGACTGCGAACACCACGATGCCCTTTCGTCCGGCCGGGATCGCCCGAAGCCCCGGAGAGATCTCATCGCGTCTGCTCCCCTTGTGCGGGGTCAGCGCGAGACTGCGGATCACCTGTTCGATTTCATCAAGCTTGGCCGCAGCACTGGATGCTCCCGCATAGTCAGAGATCCATTCGGCAATCCAGTCGAGGTCGTCGGCTACCGAAGGATGGAAGCGAATGCGGTAGGTCACCTCTCACCAGATGCCAGGCGGGCGCGAGCCCGGGCGAATACCTCATCACCATCAACGAAGGCATCGCGTGGCGTCTGCAGCCTGCTTCGGATCTCGTCGGCGAAAACGCCCAACGCGATCTCGCGCTCCTCTTCGTCCTGGATCATCTGTTCCAGAGCTGCTGCGACCAACGCGGATTGCGAAGCGAAGATGCCTGCCCCGACCTTCTCCGTCAGGAAACGGTGATGGCGGTCCGTGAAACTCAGCGTGGTTTTAACTGTCATGAAAGCCCCCACAGTATGACTACATCATACCTGAAGCAGCTTCGGACTCAATCCATTTCGACGAGCAGCATACAGCATACAGATGATCAATCTGCATTCATGAGCCGGACCTCCCCGAACACCCCACATGCTTCAATAGCAACTTCACCCCCGAGATTCCTTCACCATTCGCGCCTATGTTTTACTTATCGCAATCGGTGCGCCGGCCATTTTGTCCCCACTGACACCGAAGACCGCAACGGAGATCGCCCTGGCCTGCGCCGCTTCCGACGCACTAAAATCATGCCGATGCACCCCATCGACTCGCCATCCTCCAAAGCCCTGATCAAGGTGGATCGTCAGTTGACGCCCATCTTTCAAGGTGATCGCCAGGCTTCTGTTATGCGCCATCTTTGCCTTTGTAAGCAGACGGACATCCGCTCCCGGCACCAGTTGGCACATGACCTCACGCCGCGCCGTGTCGGCGGGAAATGTGTCGTGAAGGAAGCGTGGCTCTTCTCGCGGCCTGTCAGCGAAGGCCAGCGTGATCTCCTTGCGGGCGTCACCTGCGCCCGGCGCAGATTTCAGCACCTCGGACAAAAGCCGAAGCGTGTAGGGTGAAAGCAGATAGCGATCACTGTAAGATAAGCTTTGCACTCCGACAGACTGCATCGCTGCGATCTCCAGCGGAGCCTTTCCTGACAACCAGGACCAGAACCGCCGTCCAAAGCCAGAGGCAGGTCCATCCACATCTGTGCCGATATTCAAAAGATAGGCATTACCCACACCAAGTTCGATCAGCTTCTGCACAGACAATTTTGCACCGATTGCCAACTCGGGTGCAGGCCCCATCAGCACCGGCGCTGTCGTCCCGCTTCCCCATTCAGCCCCCGGAAATGCCTCTGGCGGCTCCATAACCGCGAGAGCCTCGCCACCGACACCGCAATCCAGACTGAGGAAAACCGGGGCATCGCCTGCCATCGGCAGCTGATCCACGCGATGAAAGTCGGCTACCGATGACAAAGCAAAGATCGCCAGCTTGCGAGAAAGATCGAACCCAGCTGCCGTCAAAGCTGTGGCTGGCAAGTGAATACGGGGGCGAACCCCGGCCTCCGACATCTTTGCAAGAAGCCGCCGCATCCGCCAGGAGCCAAAATCCCACTCCCCCGGATCGCCATGAAGCCAGATGTCTAGAGAACGCAACCGCCCTGATTGCAACCGCTCGGCGACGAGATCTGTAGCGCTTCGACCCGCCAACCTCGTCCGGGGTCCAAATACCTGCTCACTCGCATCTAGGGCCAACCGCATGCGCAACGCCTGCACCAGATCGCGCGCACCGGGCCGATCAAGAACGATATCACGCCGGTTGAGATCAGGGCGCAGGATGCACGACGGGCAGCCCTTGCGGCAGCCGTCCGGACAATCCAGCAAAACAAGAGCGCGGTCGAGACAGGCCTCCAGCATCGACGGCTCGGCCATACGCGCAACAAGCCCTGCCCCGCCGGCAGCCCGATCATGAAGGAACAGCGACAGGCGCGCATCCTGTGCTGGCCCGGTCGAACGATCCGTCGCCGGGCCGATTTCGTCCGGCTCGACCCCCAGTCTCTCGGCCAGTGCCTCACGCAAAGCCGCAGCCAGGGCCAGGACCGCTCCGGCAGCAGGGTCGGCAGGCAGCTGCCATTCCCAAACATCTGTTCGCATGATCTGGGCCAGATGCACATTGTGCTGAATGCGTCCGGGCGTATTGGCCGATGGACAATACCCATCATGGGTCAGCTTCAGTCGGCGCCCCAACAGCAACGGCCGGTGAGAACGCATCGTCTTCGACGTGACAGTGGGGATGCCCGGCTGCGGCCTCGGCTCCGCCTCTGCGCGCCCACAATCAAGACAGATGGCGAATCCGCCCCCCAATGGCCCCGCCACGGAGGGTGCCACCAACCCCGCCGGATCTGCGCGCATCCGCCCGACGCCATCGCCAAGCGCAATCCAGTCACCACCATGGGCCGAAAGGCGCAAGGGATCGGTTTCAACATGGGCAAGATTTTCATAGCCGACATGGGCAGGTTTAGCCCCGAGGAAACCGGCAGGCCGCAGCACCTTGCGATAACTCAGACCGCTGTGTCCACAGCGCGGACAAACAGCGGGTTCGCCTGCTTCAAGGTCAAAAGAGTGACAGGCATCGCAGGACCACAACGTGCGCAAATCCTCAAGCCTCGAGGCATCTGTGCCTGCCTCCCACGCCGGTAAGATTCCTTCCGACTGGTGAACGAGACCATCAATCACCAGTTCCGCGCCCGGTGCATATTCCCGGATCGCCTGATCAAGCGGGCGCGATGCCGTGCCACGGCGGAGGTGGCTGGTTCCCTCATCCGCATCAGCTGGACTCTGGGACAGATTGGCGAAGGTCACCACATCGGTCGGGAAGCCATAGGCCGGCGTAAAGCCGCGCCGTGCCAATTCTCCAAGCAAGAACTCCCCTGCAAGACGCCGCGCCCTGAGTTCCATTGCCTTGCGTGCATCTTTGTCAGCTGCCGCCGCGGCACCTTCAAGCAACGTGCGATGTTCGGTGCGCCAACGCGAAACCAGACGCTCGAACGCGTCATGGCATTGCGCGACAAGTGAATACACCGGGTGAGCCTCAAGGCATGTGCCCAGAACCAATGGCGCGATCCGGCTCGCCTGCGCTTCTCCCCACGCGCCGGCAAGCGCAATCAAGAAGGCGTCGGCCATGGCCTCGGGAAGAGCCGGCAGATCGGCCGCCTCCCCTGCCCCGAGGAATGCACCGATGCTACCCCTGACGTCCTGTCCGCCGTTCCCGGACAGCCATGCCGTCAACAGGGCGGCGTTGACATGGCGCTGCACCAGCGAGGGGCTGTCGAACCAGACCTTCGGCGCAACGATGGGTCGGCGCAGGAAATCGGCCGGGCTTTCGAAAACCCGGCGATCAAGTGGCAGGTCACGGCAGAAGGTCAGGGTAAAGGCCCAGGACTCCCCCCGTCGGCCGGCCCGGCCCGCACGTTGCCGATAGTTCGAAAGCGCGGGCGGCACGTTGGAGTTTACCACCAATCGCACATCAGCGATATCAACCCCCATCTCCATCGTGGTCGAACAGTTGAGCAGATTGATGCGCCCCTCGCGGAACTTTTCCTCGTAACGTTGTAGCGTTGCCCGTGGAATCTGCGCGGAATGCTCCTGCGCCCGGATATAGGGCGGGAAGGCAGCAAGCCGGTCGTGCAGATCTGTCCAAATTCCGCGTCCACGCAAAACGGCCACCTCGGGGGCTGTCTCGGTCCAACGAGCGACCTCTGCCCGTTGATCGGGTGTCAGTCCGCCGGCATTGGCGACGGGCAAGCGCGGCATGGTGATCTCTGTCATGACTTGCTGGGGGTCGTTCGGACTGCGACCGCCCGCAGACCAGCCATAGGGCCTGCGCGTGACCGGGCAGAGCCAGACACGATCCAGCCGCTCGACGGCGGCGCGCGAGAAATCCAGACGCCAGGCGCCTTGCCCCGTGTCGCGTGCGGCATTGGTGCATATCATCGTCCAAAGAGAGTCCAGAACCTCTCCTGCCCGGTCCTGATCCAACGCCGAATCCGGGCTGCCACCCGTCAGCGCATAGATCAGCTGCACCAGCTTGTGACGCTCAGTCCTGGGTCCCGGCCAACGCCTGGCACGGTCCGGCATCTGGTCGGGGGGAGTATTTGCCGCATGGATCGTATTCAGCCGTCCAAAGCGCGGCGCAACAAGCGGCACCATATCCAGCGGCATCTCGACCGACAGCGCCTGACGGAACACCATATCGGCAGCCAGATGCGCAAGGGCTGCCCATCCCTCAGCGTCAATCCCTGCTTGTGCAAGCGGAGCCGGCGGCCCGAAAAGACGCGCCTGCTCCGCCCTCTTCGGGAATGTCAGACGCAGCAAGCCCATCGTCTCGGGGTTGTTCTGGACACGCGGGCGACGGAACAACTCGCGAAACAGAAAGGCTTCGGCAAGTTTCACCGGATCATCGGCCATTTCCTTGCCGATGCGGCGGCTGCGCCAAATGTCTCCGGCAAACTCCGCCAGATCGACATGCCCTGCAAAGCGCTGCACCAGATCGCGCCAGGCGACCGGCGCAGACGCAGCTCCGGTCAACATCGTCAACTCGCGTTCTTTGTCGTCAGCCATATCGTCGAACCCCACGGCCCGAAGCTTTGCCACCTCGCCTTGGAGTTTTGCAACACGGGCAGGGTCGGCAGTCTCCCCCTCCTGCACCCTGTGCCAAAGAAAGGCCCGGGTCAGACTGCGCTCCGCATCCTGTTGCAATTTGGCGGCAAGGCGCGCGACACCCTGACGACTGTCGGTAAAAGTCAGTGCCCGCCGCCCACCGGCGGGCAAACCGGGCACTTGTTCTGGCGGCACTATGTCTTCAATCAGCCCACCAAGCGCATTGCCAAACAGGAAGGCGGGGCCGAAATGCAGCCCCATCAATCGAGCGGAACCGGCACTGTCACAACAGTTTCGATCAGCCGGATCATAAAACAATTGCATCCTGCGGCCACGGACGCCATCTGGCATTGCATTATCATAGATGCGCCCGTCATCGGCGAGCCATATTCCATCCCCGGCAGACAGCCAGGCAAAACCGCGATTCGCCTCGCCCCCCTCCCCCTCTTCAGGCTCTACATCAAGCGCGTAGTCGTCTCCTTCGTCCGGCTCGGGCGGCTCCAATCGGGGCTCTGCCCCCCCATGGTAAATACCTTGCAAGAAGACCTGCCCACAGTCTGAACAGGAAACCACTTCATAAACCGGTGCGCCACAATCGCAACGTGACCGTGCCGAGAACCAGACCGCACCAAAGGGCCAACCCGCTTCATCGCCAGCCAGGTCAGGCTGGCGACACTTGCAGGACGCATCGGGGCAAGCCCAGATCCCACCTTGGGAACGGTGGAAGATATGACCGCGCCATGGCAGCAAGGGCCGCCCCTGGCGGGTCGCAGTCCCCAAAAGATCGAGCAGCTGCGAGGCCTTCGCCCGTTCCTTCGGATTACCTGTTAAAATCTCTGCCACGCGCGAAAGGGGCAAGCCATTCCGGGACATCTCATTGCACAGCTTCTGAACTCTGGGATGCGGTGCCAGAACGGCGGCGGCCTCTTCAGGCGCCATCAGGGCAAGCCTGTCCGGATTCAGTTGAACATCCGGACCCTGTGCGGGCGGAACCGGCGCATCTTCCTTCCCCTCGACAACCGCGACCCGTGCCTCATCCTGACCGGCGAGCGCCGCCGCGAAAGCACGCAGCTTTGCCGGAGCATCCGTTTCGCCACCAATCGTGGCCGAGGTCGCCATCAGCCTCACATCTTCCGAGGCAACTCCGAACCCCGCCCTCACCCGACGCAGCAAAAGCGCCATCTCTGCCGCCTGGCTGCCAATATAGCTGTGGGCCTCATCCAGAACGATCCAGCGCAAGGCACCCTGGCTGACCTCAAGCAACGGCCGGTCCTTCGTCCGCAGCAGCAGATATTCGAGCATGGTGATATTGGTCACCAGAATTTCAGGCGGGCATTCGCGGATCTTCGCGCGCGAGCGCAGTTCGATCCTGTCAGATTTGATCACAGCTTCCCGTTCGGTCTCGGGTGTGTCACCATTCAAAAGCGCGAAGCGGACCCTGCCTCCCAAACCCGCCGCCCAGGCCGCGAGGCGCTCGCGCTGGCTCTCGATCAGGGCGTTCAACGGATAGAGCAGGATAGCCCGCACCCCGCCACCGGGTCTTGGATTGGCCAGGATGTCCTGCAGAATCGGAATCAGGAAGCACTCGGTCTTGCCCGCACCGGTGCCTGCCGTCACTAGAACCGAGCTGTTACCCTCAAGACTGGCACGCCACGCCTCCAGCTGATGCTGACGAGGTTGGCTGTCTCGTGCCATCGCTTTGCCTTCAGCCTGGTCGAGGGCAGTCACAAGACCTTCGCTCAGCAGCCCACCCGCCAGATCGCTCATGGTTTCATTTGCAAGCTGCCATGATTTCGCAACCTCGATCACCGGGTCGGCAATCAGGGCCGCAGGAGAACCCGGAGGCACAGACAGCACACGCAGAAGCAGCGCATTGAGCCCAGTGGATGCCAGTCGCGAACGAGCAACCATGCCGCGAGCCGAACGCTGCGCCAGGTGATCGAGTGCCGGTATAAGATTTGAATTGGATTGGGTCATCGGGTCGCTTCCAATGCGAGAGTCAGGGCGGCAGGCAGAGCCGTATCAAACCAGACCGGATCAGCCGCGCGCAGAGCAATGAGCTGCAGATACTCTTGGGGGGTGGGGTTTGGTCGCCCCCCCGTTGCAACTTCGGCTGCAACCAGTGGGGCGTGCAACAGCGGGCGGGCGTCATCGGTCCCCGGCAAGGCAACCTTCAACTTTCGGGCTGACAAGCCCGACACACCATCGGGCAGGCGGGAAAAACGACGAAGCGCATCCTGCGCCGCATCTGCAAGACGATCGCGAGCTTTGGGCACGGCCAGTGGGATAGAAGCACCGGTCGCCGTCAGTGCCTGGGGCCATTCGCCGGCCCGTGCAAAAGCCTGCCCAAGATGCACCGCCAACTCGGGCCGCAATGCAATGATTTCCCCGGCGGCCTTCGCCAGCCGCTCCGCCACCAGCGAGCCGATATCTTCCTCACCGATACCCGCGTTGCGCAGCCGATGGCGCAACCCATCCCGAACAGAAACCAGCGCTTCGGTCCAGGCGGCGCAAGAAACCAAAGGCCACCATAAGGGGCTTTCGGTCTCTGTCAGCAGGGCTGCGGCACGATCTGCACGGCCAACACGCAGCAGAAGCGCTACCGCAGCGGCAGGCACGCGGGCAAGAGCCTGCACCTGATCAAGCGCAGAAGCATCCCCGGCATCTCTGACCGCAAGGATCAGGCTCCATATCCTGTCCCATCCAATGTCATCGGGTTCAGACAGCAAACGCCGCCACTCCTGTGCGTAATCCTGAAGGCGCTGCTCACGCGAAGACCATTCTCCGGGTTGCGCCGACCAGACCATAGGTCGCATTACACCACGGCTTTCCGAATAGCCCTGGACAAACCAAAGCCCATCACCATCTCCGAGCCAAACTGCCGGGTCCGTGCGGCTTTCGACATTAACCCTCACGATCCGGGCAGGGTCATCGAGACAGACCGCCGTCAGGCGCGTCACACCTGTCCCCAGATGCCAGAAGGGTCCCGCAGGCTCGGCACTCCAATCATATCGGCCGATCTCCAGTCGGGGCGTTTCCTGCCCACCTCCGATGAGACGCAAATTCACCCGACCATCGGCGCTTTGCAGCGCGAGGGCCTGATCAATCACATTGCTGAACTGGATCAACGGCACCGCCCCACCCGCGGAAAAGGCCACAGGCGCCCCGCCAAGAGCCATACGCAACTGCACAGCCCCGCCGTTTGCGGGCAAAACACCACGCCAGCCGGCCATCCCCTGTCTGGAAATCGGACGATTTCCCGTCACGCGCGCGCCCTGTGCATCAATAAGCCGGGCCACGCGAGAGGGCCAAAGGCCCGTCATGGCCAAGGTTTCCCCGTTGCGCGGATCGGACAGCCGAATATCCAGAGACGCCGGTTGTCCTTCAACAGTGAGCTCCAGCACCGCACGCCCGTCCGCACCGATCACGGCAGCTTCCCGATGCCCTCCGCCCCCAAGATGCAGATGAAGGCCCTGCGGCAGGCCAGAGGCTTGAAGACGAACCTCTCCATCAGAAATCTCATGCAAAGAGATCTTCATCGTTTCCGGCAAGACAATGTATCGGCACCTTGCAAGAATCACACCTGCATCTTGCCATTCTGCGACGCTCCCCCCCAACAGGCCGGCCACCGCTTTTGTGCGCACATGCGTGCCAAGCGGCCGCATCGGGCCATCGCCTTCAACGCCCAGGAGCATCGGGGATCCAAGAAAGGCCGCCACCCCCCCGTCCACCAGGAAACCCGCAAGCGGGCGACCAACCACAGCAAGCCTTGCCTCGGGAGCATCGGTGTCGGCGCCAGTCGTAATACGCAATTCATGCGCCCTGAAACGGACAACACCTCGGCCAGATACCGACCAAAGCGTGCCGCCAGGCGCCTTCGCTCCCATGCTGACATCCAGATCGCTGTCACTTTGGGGAGGTAAATCACCAGATACCAGCACGAAAACCTGACCCGCCCGCGTCAGTCCCCGTCCCGAAAGCGGCACCAATATTTCGGGAAATTCCGCATCGGCATCGACTGCCCGCCAGAGCGATGGCGCTTCATCCGGCGCGGGTTGCCCAGCGTCAATCACGATCCGGGCCAGAAACCGCCCGTCGGCATGCGCATTCAGGAACACCGGCTCGTCAGGTGCAGCAGGCATCAGCAGCGCCCCGCGCCCGGCATTGCGCACCAGTTCCCAGCCACCTTCTGCCGGGATACCAAGGAAGCCCGCACCCGTATCATTCGTCAGCCGCAAGCGCAGATGGTGATCGACGCCTGACAGATTTGCATGCGGCAGAAACGCTCGCTCCGGGATTTCGGCTACACCAAGCCAGGGACCGCCGGGCTGCTTGCGCAACTGCCTGCGCACCAGAACGGGCGTTGGTCTTTCGCCGCTCCGTTCGCTGATAAGCACCGGACGGACCAGCGCTTCAAAAGCCTCTTGCGACAGCCGAAGGGGCAAAGCCTGGCGCCAACCAGGATGATTGGCATCAAGCCAGGGTTCGGCGGCTTCGACGACCATATCTCCAGGCAAGAGATTTCTGGCCGCAACAATCGCCAGGGCGAGTTCGGCCATAAGGCGAGCCTGCTCTCCGATGCGCAAAACCTGGGGCAGATCATCGACCAGCCTAAGGGCCACGGTATCGGCAATCGACACCCCGAGAGCACCCTCGGCCTCGATGGCGGAAACAAGTCTCAGCAGCGCTCCGCGATATCTGGGGGCATTTGCGAGTGCGAGATCGGGCAATCCCCCCTCGGCAAGCAAGGTGTAAAGAAACTCCCTATGCCCATGATCGCTACGCCGGAGCTTGCGCCTCCAAGCGGCAAGACCACGATCGGTCAACTCGATTGCGGCGGGTCGATCATAGTCGAGTGCAATACCTTCGAAAACGAACTCCCAGCTCAACTGTCCTCCCCGAAAACCCGTCCGGATATGCTCTGCCGCCCAAAGCACAAAGCCCTGCGCGGTCGATGGGGTAAGTCCGCCCATAGCGATCCGCCTACGCAAAAAGGAACCGAGAGTCTCTCGTTCGCCATCGGTAACGCCATAGGCGTAAAGCGGGCGCCCATCAGGATGTTGCATCCCGTTCCGAGCAAGAATTGACTGAACAATCTTCATTGAAAGGCTCCGAGCATAAAATCATCACAAAGAAGGGTAAAAGTGTCAACGGCGGTGCAATATCCGGCCACGCGGCGGAGTAAAATCCGGCCACGCGGCGGTGACCGGCGCCATGGCGCGCGCGCTTACCAGATAGCTGGCGCGTGCCATGGCGCATTGG
>RRZU013201352.1_pt1 | contig 10234 bp, 10 predicted proteins | sample 2165561 | NCBI WGS metagenome assembly RRZU01 (sample SAMN10456909, study PRJNA506462) | wastewater metagenome | isolation source: wastewater sludge | place: USA: Moscow, Idaho | reverse complement strand
CGCCTCCTGACTTCCTGCTGCCGGGATGGCGCCGACGCGGTGCTTGTTGCTGCCGTTGCTGAGTTCCTGCTGCGCCTCCTGACTTCCTGCTGCGCCTCCTGACTTCCTGCTGCCGTGCGTTCCCGATGCCGTAGCAATTGAGCGGGCGACGAGAACGAGCGGCAGCAGGAAGTCGCGACCGGCAGCGAGGAGCAGGAGCGGCAGCGGGAAGTCGCGACCGGCAGCGGGAAGTCGCGACCGGCAGCGGGAAGTCGCGACCGGCAGCGGGAGTCGCGACCGGCAGCGGGAAGTCGCGACCGGCAGCGGGAAGTCGCGACCGGCAGGAGGGAAGTGACGACCGGCAGCGGGAAGTGACGACCGGCAGCGGGAAGTGACGACCGGCAGCGAGAAGTGACGACCGGCAGCGACGAGCACCATTGGTTGGCAGCGGGATGCCCTGGATCCGGTCTCGCGGCGTTCCGTCCTGAGATCCCCGGTGGGTGCCATGGCGGTCGGCTGTGTCCCCTGGGATCCGCGACGTGACGTCGGTGGCGACACGCCACGTGCGATGTCGGGGACGTCGCCCCGCTCAACCAGCCCATGGTGGGGGTGTCTGGTGTGAGTTCACCGTCCTGCGACGCGAGCGGGGTGTGGTCGGTTGTCGGTGGCGTGCCCTGGTTGGCGCGTCCGACAGCCTTGACAAGCCGCCCGAATGTATACAGTGTGGACATAGGCCGCGTCGCAGTGCGAGTGACCGATCCGATCCAGGACCACCGAAGGAGACCCACCCATGACCGACTCCGCGACCCCGACCATCCCCACCCCGTCGCCCACCTCCGGCACCCCCTGCTGGGCGGACCTCGCCGTCAGCGACATGGAGCGCAGCCAAGCCTTCTACGCGACCGTCCTGGGCTGGGAGTTCACGCCGCCCAGCGACGAGATGGGCGGTTACTCCAACGCGCTGGCCAATGGCGCACCCGTCGCCGGTCTGACGCCGCCGCAGGCGGAGATGGAGGGTCCCCAGGTGTGGGACGTCTACTTCGCCACCGCCGACATCACCGCCACCGACAAGGCCGCGGTCGATGCGGGAGCAATCGCGGCGGTGCCGCCCATGGAGGTGGGCCCGTTCGGCTCGATGGCCTGCTACGTCGATCCGCAGGGCAACCGGTTCAACCTGTGGCAGGCCGCCGAGCACCACGGGTTCGGCGCCCGCGAGGTGCCCGGGGCGCCCGCGTGGATCGACCTCGCCACCGCCAACTACGATGCCGCACGAGAGTTCTACGCCGCCGTCTTCGGCTGGACGTACAACGACATGCCCGACAGCGATGAGATGCGCTACGCGTTCTTCGCCGCCGGCGACAACGACATGGACGGCGGCATCGGTTCCGAGGATCCGCAGGGCATCTACCCCAACGGGTGGTCCATCGCCTGGACCGTCGACGACGTGGACGCCGCCGCGGCACGGGTACAGGAGGCCGGTGGCCGCGTCCTCAACGAGCCGATCGACTTCGAGTTCGGCCGCATCGTGGCTGCCTCCGGGCCCGACGGCGAGATCTTCTCGCTGTACACGCCGCTCGCTCAGTGAGTTATCACCACGGCCAGCTCGCGCCCGCCCTCGTGGCGGCCGGGCTGGCCTTGGCGCGCGCCGGCGGCACCGACGCCGTCACGCTGCGCGAGGCGACCCGGGCTGTCGGCGTCACTCCCCGCGCGGCCTACCGACACTTCGAGAACCGTCAGGCGCTCGTGGACGCCGTGGCCTGCGCCGCGCACGGCCACCTGGCCGATGTCATCACCAGCCACCAGGAGCGCATCGGCTCGACCGGCGATCAGCGCGCCGGCGACGTGCTGCGGGCCGTCGGATCCGGCTATGTGGAGTTCGCCCGCACCGAGCCCGGCTGGTTCGATGTCGCCTTCTTCGGACTCGAGGACATGCTGCTGGCGTCCTCACCGCAGGCCGTCGGCCGAGCGGGGCGCACCCCCTTCCAGCAACTTGAGGACGCCGTGGCCGGACTTGTCGAAGCTGGTGCTCTGGCTGCCGACCAGAGCGAGTCGGCCGCGATCTTCTGCTGGTCGACCGTGCACGGATTCGCGGTGCTGGCGTCCAAGGGCCCGCTGCGCGGGCTGGGTCCGTACGTCGATGAGCTGAGCCGTGAGGTGATCGAGCGCGCGGTGGACGGGACGCTCAGCCGGCGTTGACCGCGTCCGGCTCGGGATCGCGCGCGTACCGGGCCGCGAGCGCCGAGGAGGCCATCAGCTGCGCCTGGTGGAACAAGATCAGCGGCAGCATGATCAACCCGATCGGCTGCCCGGCGAACAGCACCGTCGCCATCGGCAGGCCCGTCGCGAGCGACTTCTTGGTGCCGCAGAACTGGATGGCGATGGCGTCCTCGCGCGAGAAGCCGAGGCGCTTGGCCGTCCACCACGTGAGCCACAGCATGAACGCCAGCACGACCACACAGGTCGCCACCAGCACCGCCAGGTCAACCCAGCCGACCATGCCCCAGATGCCTTCGCGGACCCCTTCGGAGAAGGCCGCGTACACCACCAGCACGATCGAGCCCTGGTCGACCAGCTTGAGCTTCTTGTGCCGTGCGACGAAGTCGGCGGTCCAGCGGCGTGACAGCTGACCCAGCACGAAGGGCAGCAGGATCTGCGCGGCCAGGTCGACGATCGAGCCCAGCCCCACCGACGCGTTGCCGGTCGTGTTCATCAGCGCGATGGCGAGCAGCGGCGTGACGAACACGCCGAGCAGGTTGGACGCCGACGCGCTCACGATCGCGCCCGCCACGTTGCCGCGCGCGATCGAGGTGAAGTTGATCGAACTCTGCACCGTCGACGGGCACAGCGTCACGTACAGCAGACCGGGCACCAGAGCCGCCGAGATCACCGCCGGACTCAGCAGGCCGATCGCGAGTCCGACCAGGGGAAACACCACGAACGTGAATGTCAGGATCACCAGGTGCAGACGCCAGTGCTTCAACCCGTCGAGCGCCTCCCGCGGATGCAGCCGCGCGCCGTACAGGAAGAACAGGCAGAAGATCGCGACCTTGGTGGCCCCCTCGAGCACATCGGCGGACACACCGGTCGCGGGCAGGAACGATGCGAGCACCGCGGCCGCCACGATGGCCATCAGGAACGGGTCGAGACGGAGTGTTCTCGCGGCCATGCGGCCACCCTAGTCCACCCGACCACAGCACGATGGCCGGGGCCTGACTTCGAGCTGGCGCAGGCGCCGCTTGAGGGATGGAAGCCGTCGCAGTGGACGCCCATCCTCCCGCATGCCCCCGGCACCCGCATCATCGCGGCCCAGGCGTACGAGACATTCATCGTCGTGACGATCCGGCGCGAGGGGCGTCCGGCGGTGCACATCATTCCGCGGGACCCCACCGGCGAGCTCGGGCCCGGTGAAGACATCCACTTCAACGACGCCGTCTACTCGGTGACCCCCATTCCCGGACCCAACTTCGACGACACCGACGTGCGGCTCAACTACAGCTCGATGGTGACACCCGACATCGTCTACACCTACAACGTGGCGTTGCGGCGACTCACACCCTTGAAGCAGATGCGGGTGCTCGATCACCCCGATCTGGGCGCCTACGATCCCGAGCAGTACACCCAGGTGCGCGAATGGGCGGTGGCCGATGACGGCGAACGCATCCCGGTGTCGGTGGTCATGCGCCGTGACCGGCCCCAGGACGGCACCGGGCCGCTCGTCCTGTACGGCTACGGCGCCTACGAGTTCACCGTCGAGACCCGATTCGACCCGATGCGGGTGGGGCTGCTCGACAAGGGTTTCGCCTACGCCATCGCGCACGTCCGCGGCGGAGGAGAGATGGGACGCGGCTGGTACGAGCAAGGACGCCAGGGGCAGAAGCTGAACACCTTCCGTGACTTCGTCGCGGTTGCCCGGCACCTGGTCGACCAGGGGTAAGCGGCGTCCGACAAGGTCGGCGCGCAGGGGGTGAGCGCCGGCGGGCTGCTGGTCGGCGCAGCGATCAACATGGAGCCCGGCCTGTTCCGGGCCGTGCACGCCGTCGTGCCGTTCGTGGACCCGCTCACTGCCGGCCTCGACCCGTCGGCGCCGCTCACCGTGCGGGAATGGGCCGAATGGGGCAATCCTCTGGAGGACGACGAGGTCTACGACTACATCCGGTCCTACTCCCCGTACGAGAACGTGCGCGAGGAGGAGTATCCGGCGGTGCTGGCCACGGCGTCCTTCAACGACTCGCGGGTGAGCTACGCGGAGGCGGCGAAATGGGTGGCCAGGCTGCGGGAGCGGACCACGAACGGTGACGACCGACCCATCCTGCCCCGCACCGAGATGGACGCCGGACACCTGGGCGTCACCGGCCTGGACAGTCAGTTCGACGCGGCCGCGTTCAGGTTGGCCTGGCTGATGGCGCAGCTCGACCCGGAGCGGGCCCGTCCCGGAGCGTGGGCCGTCAGCGGCGGTGAAGGTCGGGACGCCGACGCGCGCTAGGGTGCCGGGCATGCCCCACCTGCTTCCTTTCGCCGACTACGGCGAGGCCATCGGCGACGCGTCCGCGGTGATTCGAGCAAACGCGACGAGTTCAGGCCTGGACGCCGCGGTGCCGACCTGCCCGGGCTGGACGGTCGGCGACCTCGTGGCCCACGTGGGGGGCGTGCATCGCTGGTGCGCGGCTGAGCTGTCCGGCGGGGTGTCCGGCGCGGCGGCTGGCGGTGCCGATGGTGCCACGGCGGCGTCCGACCTGCTGGACTGGTTCGACGACGGTCTCGTGGAGGTGCTGAACGCCCTGGTCGCGGCCCCGGAATCGGGTGGACGCCTCAGCCAGTCCCGGCGGATCGCCCACGAGACCGGCGTCCACGCGATCGACGCCATGGCGGCACGCCTGGGTCGGACGCCGACGGCGTCCGAGCTGTGGCTGCGGCCTTCGCTGGCTGCGGACGCGGTGGACGAGCTGGTGGGGCGCGTCCTGCCGGGCGGTGCCGTTTCGTGGCAGAGCGGCGACGCGCACCGCGTGGTGGTGCGGGCGTCCGATGTGGGGCGGTCGTGGACGCTTCAGATCGCGTCCGACGGCTCGCTCGCGTTGGTCGAGGGAGACGGGGGCGACGTGACGGTGACCGGCACCGCCCGCGCGCTGTTCGCCGGCCTGTGGCACCGGGGCGACGGCCTGGCGGTGGCGGGCCGCGACGGCTGGCTCGCCGACTGGCGTCGGCTCGTGCGGGTGGGCTGACCGGGTGCTGATCAGGGTCCAGGACGCCGGCGACCCCCGCCTGTCCGACTACGTTGCGCTGCGGGACACGACCCTGAGGCGGTCGCTGGAGTCGGAGCGGGGACTCTTCATCGCCGAGGGTGAGAAGGTGATTCGTCGGGCGATCGAGGCCGGGCACCGGCCGAGATCGTTCCTGTTGGCCGAGCGCTGGCTGGCCGGATTGTCGGACCTGCTGGACGCGGCGTCCGATGTGCCGGTGTTCGTGGTGAGCGAGGCGCTCGCCGAGGAGGTGACCGGCTTCCACGTGCACCGCGGGGCGTTGGCGTCGCTGCATCGGGCCGAACCGACGCCGATGGCCGATCTGCTCGGGCTGCGGCGTCTGGTGGTCGCGGAGGACATCGTCGACCACACGAATGTGGGGGCGATCATCCGTAACGCTGCCGGGTTGGGGTGGGACGGCGTCCTGCTGGCGCCGCGGGCGGCCGACCCGCTGTACCGCCGCTCGATCAAGGTCAGCATGGGCACGGTGTTCTCGTTGCCCTGGGCGCGGGTCGACGACTGGGCCACCGCGATCCCGACGCTGCAGCAGGCCGGGTTCACCGTCGCGGCGCTGGCCCTGACCCCGGACGCCGTGGCGCTCGACGATCTGGTCGCTGACTCCCCGGAGAAGCTGGCGATCGTGGTGGGGACGGAGGGGGACGGGTTGTCGCGCCGCTGGGTGGCGCAGGCGGATGTGGTCGTGCAGATTCCGATGCATGCCGGTGTCGACTCGCTCAACGTGGCCGCCGCAACCGCAGTGGCCTGCTGGGCGCTGGGGCCGCGCGGCTGAGGCGGGTGTGCCGGGTCAGTTCTCGTCGGGCTGGTCTGCCGAACTGCGGCGCGGATGGACCGGCCAGTCGTCGGGGTACAGGTGTGCGAGACCCTCGGCCTGCTGGTAGAGCTTGCGCCGGGCCCGGCCTGAGAGGCGGTCACCGAACACCATGCCGTTGAGGTGGTCGGTTTCGTGCTGCAGGCAGCGTGACAGCAGCCCCGAGCCGACGACAGTGATGGGGTTGCCCTCGACGTCCTGACCGGTGCAGATGCACGTGTCGGGCCGTGAGAGTGGCTGGTAGCCGCCGGGAAGGGAGAGACAGCCTTCATCGGTCGATTCGAGGTGGCGGTCCTTGCCCTCGGGCAGTTCAACGACGGGATTGCACACGACCCCGATGCGGCGCTTCTCGTCCTCGTCGGGGCAGTCGTAGACGAAGACGGCGAGATCGCGCCCGACCTGGGTGGCTGCCAAGCCGACGCCCCGGGAGGCAGCCATGGTGGCGAACATGTCGCGCACCAGGCCCAGAAGCTCGTCATCGAAGACCGTCACCGGCTTGGTCTGCTCGTGCATGACCGGCGTGCCCCATCGCGTGATGGGCAGCACCGTGCCGCCGTTGACCAACTCCTCGAAGCCCATGCGAACCTTCCTCGTCTCAAGCCACTGCTCGTCTGCACGGCTCCACCGTGCCCGCGTGCGTCCCTGTGGAACCGGGCCATTCTGGCACGCTGGCGCCATGGGCATGGCAGGGGGGCGCGGGCTGGAGGCGTTGGCGGATGCCTTCGCCGACCATCTCGGAGACGGCCGCAACCTGTCGGAACACACGGTGCGCGCCTACCGCGGCGACCTCGCCTCGTTGGCGAACTTTCTCGGACGCCGTGGCGTCACCGACTGGCAGCAGGTCGACCTGCGGCTGTTGCGCCTGTGGCTTGCCGACCAGCATCGTGACGGTGCCGAGCGCACCACAGTGGCGAGGCGGGTCACGGCCGTCCGCGTGTTCGGGTCGTGGGCCCTGGCCCACGGCCACCTGGACGCCAACCCGGCCGCCGGTCTCCGCTCGCCCCGAGCCTCCCGAACGCTGCCACCCACGCTGGACCGGGGGGCCGCGACGGGCGTCTTCGACGCTCTGGAGGTGCGGGTGGCTGAAGCCGAGCATCCGGAGGCCGCCGCGATGGCGGCCCGCGATCTTGCCATCGTGGAGGCGCTCTACTCCAGCGGAATGCGGGTCTCGGAACTGTGCGGCCTCGACCTCGGTGACCTCGACTGGCATCGCGGACTGGCCCGGGTTCTCGGCAAGGGACGCAAGGAGCGTTCCGTGCCGCTCGGCGGCCCCGCCACGCGCGCCCTCACGGCATGGCTCGACCTGAGGCCCTGCCTGGTGGCCGACGGGTCGGGTGCGGCGACGTTCATCGGACGCCGCGGCGCCCGCATCGACCCACGCGTGGTGCGGCGCGTGGTGCACGCCGCGCTCGACGCCGTGCCGGACGCCCCCGACCTCGGCCCCCACGGACTGCGCCACGCCATGGCCACCCACCTTCTCGAGGGGGGAGCTGACCTGCGCAGCGTCCAGGAGATGCTCGGCCACGCCTCGCTGGCGACGACCCAGATCTACACCCACGTCACCAACGAGCGCCTGAGGGACGCCTTCCGCCAAGCCCATCCGCGGGCTTGACCCCGGGGCGTCAGGGTGACGGTGCCCTCCACTCGCGAGCGGGCTTGCGCCGGGCGCATTGCCGGTGACGTTCACGGAGAGCCCCTTCTCGGCATCAGCCCATCAACCTGGCGGGGTCGACGTGACGCCCGTCGACCTTCACACCGAAGTGCAGGTGGCAGCCTGTGGACCAGCCCGTGCTCCCCACCCAGCCCACCACCTCGCCGCGCACGACGCGCTGCCCCGACCGGACCCGGTAGCCCTGCGCATGCAGGTACTGGGTGACCAACGATCGTCCAGACACGGGCGCATGCGCGACCACGAGGCGCCAACCGCCTGAGCTGTCGAAGCCTGCAGACTGCACCACCCCGTCAGCCGCGGCCCGGATCGGTGTGCCGCAGGGTGCCGAAATGTCGATGCCTGCGTGAAGCCGCCACTCGTGGAAGATCGGGTGGAAGCGTGGTCCGAAGGGTGACCCGCGTCGTCCGGCCACGGGGACGCCCAGGACGCCTCCGCCGATCGCGGTGACGGGCCCTGAGGACGCCGACGCCTCTGCGGCCGCCAGCATCTCGACCCTGTCCCGTTCGGCAGCCCGCTGTCTCGCGGTTCGCTCTGCGGACTCCGGCAACAGCCGCACCTCTGCCAGCGTCACGCCGAGGGTGGGGTCGAGGTACTGGTCGTCGTCCTTCAGGCCCCAGTGCAGGCATTGCCCGCCGGGGCAGGCGTGCCCGGGCACCAGGACGCCAACCACGTCGCCTGCCGCGACCCCAGTTCCGACCCCAACTGAGGCACGCACTGGCTCCAAGGTGGTGCGCGTGGCGCCGTGGGTGATGACGACGACGGGTTTGCCCGCCACCATGCCCGCGAACGTGACCGTCCCTGGACGCGGCGCCACGACCCTGCTGCCAGGCGGGGCCAAAATGTCGACCCCGCGGTGGCCGGCCAACCAGGGCTGGTCGGGCGGGTTGAAACCGGCCACGATGCGCCCGGGGACCGGTTGGCTCGTCGCCTCTGCGGACGCCACCGGCACGGGGACGGAGCCCAGTGCGATGACGACAGTCAGGAACACGCCCACCCGGATGGCGTCGAGCAGTTTCCGTCGACGAGCCACGGAGGAATCGTTCGCCTGCGCGCGGCGGCGTCGTGCCGACGGGCGTGGTAGCCCACGGTCGAGGTGACATTGGTGATGGTGATGACGGTGATGAAGAGGCACGTCACCACAGTAGGAAGCGTCCGTCACGCTCATCCTGTCTCCCGATCGACAACCCCGTGAAGCGGCGCACCGGACATTTACTGCTGGGGTCATGGCGTGCTCGCTTCTGTGGGCCGTCCTGCCGGTTCTGGTGCGATGGGTCTCAGTCCAATGGTCCAGCAACAGGCAGGGCAGAGAGACGTTTCGATCGGGTGGCTGCCGGCGCGCTGGATCGTTCTTGGATTGCTTGGCGTCCACGCCGGATCGCTTTTCCTTGCAGGCACTGGTGTCCGCTCCGGCTTCGAGCTCGGGACGCCCCTGCGGCGCCCATCTACGTCGGGCTCGCGCTGATTCGGGTGCAAGGTGCCCTCCGTCCATCATGTTCTGAGTGGTGTGGGTGGTGGTTGGAATCGTTGGTGGAGTCGGGGTGTTCTGGTGGGGTCGACGCGTCGTGGTGGCCGTACGTGGGGGATGCCGTGGGTGTTGAGTTCGATGGTCCAGCGGTCGGCGTGAGGGTCGTGGCCAGGTTCGATGATGGCGTGGTGGTGGGGGCAGACGAGTACCAGGTTGTGCAGGGCGGTGTGCCGGTGGACCCACCAGGGCACGATGTGGTGGGCTTGGCACAACGCTGGGGGTACGTCGCAGCCGGGGAACACGCAGCCCTTGTCGCGGACCACGAGGGCGGCCCGGATTTCTGGGGTGACGAGCCGGCAGGCGGCGCCGACGTCCATCGGGACGGAGTGGCCGCTCATCACGACGGGGAGGATGTCGGCGTCGCAGGCCAGTCTGCGTAGCTCGCCGGGGGTGAGGCGTTGTCCGGTGGTGACGAGTTCGGCTTGGGTGCACTTGTTGAGCAGGTCCTGATAGGTGACGGTCACGATCACCCGCGGCCGGTCACCGCCCACGGTCGGCGTCACCGACGCCTGCTGCACGGCATCGACCATGGTCAACAGTCCGTCGAGGCGGCGTTGTCCCGGGGATGGTCTCTCGGTGAGCGGGTCGAGTCGGTCGAGCGCGTGGCGCCGGGACTGGTCGGCGTAGGCGTCGATGATCCGGATCAACGGCTCGGCCGACAAGACTGGCATTTTGCCTTTGAGCAGCACCGATCCGTGGCCGTCGGCGGTGAAGGTCAGGAACCGGTCCCGGTCGGCGAGTGTGCGTTCCCGCTCCAGGCGTTTCGCGTCCGCTTCGTCGGCGATCTCGGGGGCGATGACTTCGACGAGCCGGTTCCCCAACCGGGACAGCCCGGTCGCGTCGAACTGGGCCGCGTAACCGATCAACGTGGCCTCGCCAGCATCCACCTGGTCGACCGAGAGCTCCTCGGGCAACCTGCCGAGGGCGACGCCGATCGCCGCAGCCTGCTCGATATTCACGCCACCAGCCAACACCGCCTGCTGCAGCACCGG
>RRZU010316000.1_pt1 | contig 10235 bp, 8 predicted proteins | sample 2165561 | NCBI WGS metagenome assembly RRZU01 (sample SAMN10456909, study PRJNA506462) | wastewater metagenome | isolation source: wastewater sludge | place: USA: Moscow, Idaho | reverse complement strand
TACAACCCGGACAGCCCGGACAAGGGCACCGCCGAGATCATCATCGCCAAGCAACGTAACGGCCCGATAGGCACCGTGCGCCTGGCTTTCGTTGGCGAGTACACTCGATTCGAAAACCTTGCCCACGGGATGGGTCGGGTTGAAGATCAGTACTGACAGCGCTCAGGGTGAAAAAAATAGCCGCATGATCGCGGCTATTTCTTATTCAGCAAGCGGCAATTCAACCTTCGCTCCGGCTGGCGTTGATTTGGTAGCTCAGACGGTTGCCCGATTTATGATCGAACAGCCCGTCCGGTGTCTCGATTTTCGGATAGGCGAGGTAGGGTAGGAGGACGCCGTTCAGGCCGCGCAGATGCACATCCTGTGCTGCGTTGTATCCGACCCAGTTCATCTCCCAGAAACCGAACAACAGTTTCTTCAGGACGGCAAGCTTGGGGTCGGCGTTGCTTAACTGTTCATCGTGGATGGCTTTGCGGACATCGGACGGGTTGACGGCGATCCAGCCGTATCCCGGGGCGTAAACTTCAGCCCGGCAATGCTGGGCTTCGCTCAGGTTGCCGGTGACGCCGAGGCTGCCGAACAGGCGCGAGGTATCGAGGCGCAGGCCGAAAACGGGCCGGGCCGGGATACCCAGGGCGCGGCAGAGCGCAACAAAGAGCAGCGAAATGTCAGCGCTACGGCCGGCAAGGCGGCCGCTTTCGAGGAATTCCCCAATGTTCCGGTTGCCAAGTCCCGAGGCCTGAGGGTCAAAGCTGGCGTGCTCGACAACCCATTCATAGATTGCCTTGGCCATGGCCAACGGGTCTTTGACACGACCCACCGCACGCTCCGCGGTGCGCAGGACTATGCCATCGGTCGGCATCTGCTCGGTCGGCTTCAGGCAGCGGCGCAGGACTTCGGTGCGCTCGGCGATATTGTTGCGCCGGGTGACGTCAAAGCGCCGGTCCTGCGTGGCGATCTGGCTGCTGATCTCGATTTGCAGGTTTTGGCCACCCTCGGGCCATTCGGCGAAAAAGACCTCCATGTCGGCAACCGGGTCGCGGTAGATTCCGGCACGTCCGAAGTTGCCTTGCCAATGATGGCCGAGTGAGCGTGCCCAGGGCGTGTCGCGGTATTGCACCAGCGGCAGCCAGAGGCGGGTCGGACCGTTGGTCGGGGCCAGGGTGAGCGTTGAACGTACATCGTAGGTGCGCCAATTCGGCGGCGGCTCATCGGGCAGGCTGACCGCGTTGCGTGGCTCGTTGTGCGCGCTGGCGGCATTGGCGCCGCTTTCGGCCGGTTTCTTGCCGGTGGGTTTGGTTGTTGCCTTCGGCTTTTTGGGCTTTTCCTGGGGCTTTTTGGGCTGGGCCAGGGCTGGTGTGGCGCCTAGCAGGGACAGAACCGCCGTGGCGGAAAGGAAGTCGCGGCGTTTCATCGACTCTCCGTAATGCGAAGTCTATCGGAGCGACCGGTACGTCCAACCTAATGCACGCTTCTTTGTTTTTTTCTATGCGCCGGACTGAATCTGGCGGGTGGCGGCTGAGGTTGGGCGTGACTCGAAGGTCCGGTCAAAACGACCGGGCCGTGCGTATTGGCACGGCCCGGCACCTCATTCGATTATAACACTTCGGCTGCGTGGTCGGCGAGACGGGAGCGCTCACCACGTTGCAGAGTGACATGGCCCGAATGAGCCCACCCCTTGAAGCGGTCGACCACATACGTCAATCCCGAACTGCCTTCGGTCAGGTAAGGGGTGTCGATCTGGGCGATGTTGCCCATGCAGACAACCTTGGTTCCGGGGCCGGCGCGGGTGATCAGGGTCTTCATCTGCTTTGGGGTCAGGTTCTGGGCTTCGTCGATGATGACGAATTTGTTCAGAAAGGTTCGACCCCGCATGAAGTTGAGTGATTTGATCTTGATCCGATTGCGGATCAGGTCGTGTGTTGCCGCACGCCCCCATTCACCGGCCTGCTCGTCGGTTTTGTTGAGCACCTCGAGATTGTCCTCGAGGGCCCCCATCCAGGGATTCATCTTCTCTTCTTCGGTACCTGGCAGGAAGCCGATGTCCTCGCCGACCGGCACCGTAACGCGGGTGATGATGATCTCAGCGTAACGCTTGTGATCGAGGACCTGGGTCAGTGCTGTCGCCAGGGTGAGCAAAGTCTTGCCGGTGCCTGCCTGTCCGAGGAGGGTAACGAAATCGATCTCCGGATCCATGAGCAGGTTGAGTGCGAAATTCTGCTCGCGGTTGCGCGCCGTGATTCCCCAGACGGCGTTTTTGGGATGGCTGTAGTCGATTAGCGTTTCGAATTCGGCGCTCTTGCCTTCGATTTTTCGGACAATCGCATGAAATGGTTTGGGCGTGTCCTGATACAGGAATTCATTGACTAGGAGTTTGGCCGCCAGCGGCCCCTTGATGCGATAGACCGTCCGGTTTTCCCGTTTCCAGGATTCTAGCCCCTGGCCGTGTTTGTCCCAGAAATCCACCCCCAACTCACGCACGCCACTGTAGAGGAGGTCGGTGTCCTCAAGGACCTTGTCGTTGAAGTAATCCTGCGCTTCCAGCCCCAAGGCATGCGCCTTGATTCGCATGTTGATGTCTTTCGACACCAGAATGACCGGGCGGTCGGGGAATTTGTCGCGCAGGTGGATCTGGACCGCGAGAATCTGGTTGTCTGCCTTGGCTGTCGGGATGCCAATCGGCAGATCGGTATTGATGGCTTCGGTTTGCAGGAAAAGGCGGCCGCTGGCCAGTTTACGCGACGGGGAGGACAGTGCGATGCCATTGCTGATGGCTTCGGTGTGGCTGTTGACGATTTCGTCGAGGATCCGGGTGACCTGACGGGCGTTGCGTGCAACTTCGGAAAGCCCCTTCTTGTTGTTGTCGAGTTCCTCCAGCGTCATGATCGGGAGATAAACATCGTTTTCCTCGAAACGATACACGCTGGTCGGATCGTGCAGCAGGACATTGGTATCAAGAACGAATATCTTGCTAAGGGAGCCGGACGCCTTCTTGCTTTTGAGGCTCGGGTTCGTCTTGCGGGCCATGGTGATCTCCTGTGGTCTGCGAGGGAATGAGACAGATTGCGCTGGGTCAGAGTGTGCGCACGTAGTCGAGAACCTCCTGAGCGTGCCCAGGGGCCTTGACGCCACGCCATTCGCGGCGAAGCACCCCCTTGGTATCGACGACAAACGTACTGCGCTCGATGCCACGCACCGGCTTGCCGTAGAGTTTTTTCTCCTTGATTACGCCGAAATACTGGCAGAGCGTTTCGTCGGCGTCACTGATCAGGGTAAAGGGCAGGTCCTGCTTGCTCTTGAAGTTGTCATGCGAACGCAGGCTGTCGCGAGAGATGCCTGCAACGACGCAATTCGCGACAGAAAATTCGTCGTGCAGGTCGCGGAACTGCTGCGCTTCGGTGGTGCAGCCCGGGGTGCTGTCCTTGGGGTAGAAATAGAGGACTACGTTTTGTCCGCGGTGCTCACTCAAACGGAATGGGGTGCCGGTGGCCGGCAGTTCGAAATCGCTGACCTGGGTATCGAGCATGTTATTCTTCCTTGTCGGATGGTATTGTCGGCGAGGCTCTATGGGATTGGTCAAGGCATATGCCGATTAGTTCGCCGCGCGGTACGCGGCGCTGACAAGTCGGAGTGTAGCGTGTTCCTAGACGCGGAAGCGAGACATGCTGGCCTTGAGTGCGTCCGAGAGTTGCACGAGATGTTCGGCTGTCTCGGCCACGGTGTCGACGGCTTGCGCGTTATCGTTCGACAGGCGAGCGATGGATTCGACGTTGCGGGCAAGGTCGGTGGAGGTGGTTTTCTGTTCGCGCAGTGCGTCAGAAATTCCCATGATGGCGTGGCCCAAGGCTTCGGAGGCGGTGCATATTGCCTGCATCGAAACGCAGGCCTGACCGGCGACCACCACGACTGAATCGACTTCCTGGTGGCTGGCCTGCATGCTGCCGGAAACTTTACTGGCACCCAACTGGACCCTGGCGATGACGTTGCTGATTTCCTGTACCGAGGCGGTGGTCCGTTCGGCCAGTTTACGGACCTCGTCGGCAACGACGGCGAAGCCACGGCCTTGTTCGCCTGCGCGTGCGGCCTCGATCGCGGCATTGAGCGCAAGCAGGTTGGTTTGCTCCGCAACTTCGCGGATAACGGTGGTGATCTGCCCGATCTGCTGCACTTCCGTGGAGAGATGGCCCATCTGCCCGGCGGTGTCCTGTACGAGTTCCGCGACCCGGGTGACCTGCGTCGAGGCGGTATTAACTGCCGAGCCGCTTTCGGCGGCACGCTCGCCTGCCGTGACAGCTTGTTGGCTGGCATCGAGCGCGTTGGAGGCGATATGGTCGATGCTGACCGTCATCTCTTCAACGGCGGCGGCGGCCGAGGCCGGGGCGCTGGTCTGGTCTTCGGTGCGGTGTGCGACTTGATGTGCTGATTCGGACAGTTTGGTGGTCGCGCCGGCCACCTGGGTGGCGTTGTCGACGACTTCGGCAATCGTTTGGGCCAGATCGGCGCGCATTTTCTCGAGCGATTTGAGCAGGAGGCCGATTTCGTCAGTGGAGCCGGCGCCTTGTTGGGCAGGTTGGCGCAAATCGCCGGCGGCTATCTGGGCGGCCAGTCGGTTGGCTTCGGCGATTTTGGCGGTCAGGCGGCGCATCGTGCCGATGCCGATTGCCAGTGAAACCGCGATTGCGGCGCCAAGGAGAGCGAGTGCTAGGTAAGCCGCCTGGGTCTTGGCAGTCATCGCGGCTTCGGCTTCTCGCTTGCCAAGATTCTCGTTGAAACGTTTATGGGTGGTGAACTGGTCCGAGAGTTTTTGGGTCAGCGTGGCATTGTCGGCAATTTTTTGGATGGCGTTTTCTTGTTCGTAATCCCAGGACAGTTCGACGACTGCGCCAACGATCTTGCGGTATTCGGTAAACAGGCGTCGGTCTTCGTCGAGCAGTTGCCTGTCCTCCTGGTCGGCGATCAGTGATTCGTAGCGCTTGAGTTCCTGCTCAACGTTGCTGATTTCTCGTTCGATCAGGGCGTCGATCTGGGTTTTTTTCTTGGCGTCGTGGGTGACGGCATGGGTCAGTGCCAGGCTGTGCAGCCGGTAAAATCCGAGCGCCGTATGGTCAAGGGTAAGCATGCTCGGGATGGCGTTTGTGTTGCCGAAGTTGGCAGCCTGAAAAACTCGTTCCATCTGCTGGTAGGCCATGCCCGATAGCAACAATAAGCATAGCGTTGATGTGGCAATCAGGACGGTCAGTCGTTTGGCAATGATCATGGCGTTCCCTGTATTGGTATTCCCTTTTTATGATGTAAAGCATACCTTGGGCGCCCAGGCTCACCAAGACTGAGGAAAGTCATATGACGAAAGGCAGGTTTGCTGGCATGGGATGAAAAAAACCGCGCAGCCCGTTGCCGGGGGCGCGGTTGTCGGGAAGCAATGAGGCTGCGTCAGAGGCGGAAGCGCGAGACGCTGGCTTTGAGATCGCCGGAAAGGACGGCCAGGTGTTTGGCAGTGCCGGCCACCGAGTCTACGGCCTGGGCGTTTTCATCTGAAAGCTGGGCGATCGATTCGACGTTGCGAGCCAGGTCCGTCGAGGTTGTTTTCTGCTCACGCAGGGCGTCCGAGATGCTTTCGACAGAATGCCGTACCGTATCGGAAGCCTGGCGAATCTCCTGCATCGAGGCGCTGGCGTGGTGGGCCGAAACGACGACTTCACCGACCACGCCACGGCTGGTCTGCATGCTGCTTACCGCCTGTGCCGCGCCGCTCTGGATGGCGGTAACAACGCCGCTGATTTCCTGGACCGAGGCGGTGGTGCGTTCGGCGAGCTTGCGCACTTCGTCAGCGACCACGGCAAAACCGCGCCCCTGCTCGCCGGCACGTGCCGCCTCGATGGCCGCGTTGAGAGCCAGCAGATTGGTCTGCTCGGCGACTTCACGGATCACCGTGGTGATGTTCCCGATCTGGGCAACCTGCTCCGAGAGAGACTGCATGGCCCGCGTGGTCTGTTCGACCTGTTCGGAGACGCGGGTGACTTGCGCGGCCGCACTGTCGACTTCGCGGCCGCTGCTGGTGGCCAATTCGCCGGCCGCCACGGCGCGTTCGTTCGCGTCATGGGCGCTCGTGCCAATGTGGTCGATGCTGACTGTCATCTCCTCAACGGCGGCGGCGGCCGAGGCGGTGGCGGCGGTCTGCTCCTCGGTGCTCTTGGCCACCTGCTGTGCGGCCCCAGCGAGCTGCGTGGCTGCAGCGACAACCTCGTCGGCGCTGGCGGCCACGCCATGGATGGTGCTGGCCAGGTCGCCGCGCATGCGCTCGAGGGCAGCGAGCAATTGTGCGAGTTCGTCACGTCCGCGAGTGTCCATGCCATTGGCGCTCAGATCGCCGCCGGCGATGCGTCCGGCCATGGCGTTGGCTTCGCTCACCCGGCGGGTGACGCTGCGTACGATGCCGATGCCGATGATCAGCGAAACGGCGATGGCGGCGGCGAGGAGGGCGACGTTGATCAGCGTGGCGCGGTGAATTTCGGCAGACGCTGCTTCGGCCTGGCGTTTGCCAGCGGCTTCGTTGAGATCGGCGATCTTCTCGAAAAGCTCGCTCAGGGCGATGCCGGTCGGGCGTGCGTTCATGATCTCGCGCATCGCATCCTCGGTCATGTAGTTGCGCGAGGGGACGAGAACGACTTCAAGGTCGTTCTGGTAGCGGGTCAGTTTTTCCTTGAGGCTTCCGGTTAGGCGGCGATCCTCGTCGGTATCGATATATTTGTCGTACTTCCCAAGGGTCTCGGCCATGGCCTTGAAACCAGCAGAAATCTGTTTTTCGATCTCGATCTTGGCGCGCGGATCGGCGGCCACTACGTGGGCATAGACGTCGGTACGCAGGCGGAGAAAGAGGCCGTTGGCGTCGTTGATGAGCTTGAGGCTGGGAATGGAGTCGGTGTTGGCGTAGTTGGCGGCGTCGTACACCTTGCGCATTTCAATGTACAAGGTCCCCGAGAGCAGGAGGAGGATGGCGATGGAGCTGGCGATCAGGGCTGTGAGTCGTTGAGCGATGGTCATGATGATTCTCGTATACGGAATGCAGAATGCGCCAAAAAATCGATGAGTATAGCCGAGCGGCACGCGTTTGACATGGGAACTGCTCGGAAACGAGTATTGCAAAAACGAGAAAGCTCGTTTCGCACATCGAGAAGGGTTTTGCGGTACAATTGACGGGTTTAACCGGATTCCCTTTTTCGGAGAGCATCATGTCCGTCGTCGAGGTACATCACCCTCTCGTCAAGCACAAAATCGGCCTGCTGCGCGAGGTCGACATCAGTACCAAAAAATTCCGCGAACTGACTGCCGAACTGGCCCGTCTGCTGACCTATGAAGCGTGCCGCGATTTCGAACTCGAACGCTGCACGATCGAAGGGTGGGCCGGGCCGGTCGAAATCGATCAGATCAAGGGCAAGAAAGTGACCGTGGTACCCATTCTGCGCGCCGGTCTCGGTATGCTCGATGGCGTGCTCGACCTTATTCCGAGCGCCAAGGTGAGTGTGGTCGGCATTGCCCGCAATCACGAGACGCTGGCCCCCGAGCCGTATTTCGAACGCTTCGTCGGCCAGCTCGACGAGCGCATGGCGCTGATCGTCGATCCGATGCTGGCCACCGGCGGCTCGCTGATTGCCACAGTCGATATGCTCAAGCGCAACGGCTGCAAGCAGGTGCGTGCACTGGTCATGGTGGCCGCGCCGGAGGGGATCAAGGCCATGCAGGAGGCGCATCCGGATGTCGATATCTATACCGCGGCCATCGACAGCCACCTCAACGAGGTTGGTTACATCATGCCAGGCCTGGGCGACGCCGGCGACAAGATTTTCGGAACCAAATAAACGGGAAAAAGAGCCTCCGGGCTCTTTTTTTTAGCCAGTATTTACGACAAGGAGAGCCATGAATACAAATCCTGAACCCACGTGGCGCACAGCCCTTTCCGGTGCGCAAATCCTGTTCGTCGCCTTTGGCGCGACTGTTCTTGTGCCGCTGTTGACCGGCCTGAACCCCAGTCTTGCGCTGCTTGGCGCGGGCGTCGGCACCCTGATTTTCCAGGCCTGTACCAAGCGTCAGGTGCCGATCTACCTGGGTTCGAGTTTTGCTTTCATCGCGCCGGTGATCTATTCGGTGCAGACCTGGGGCATGCCGGCAACGTTTGGTGCCCTTGCCGCAGCGAGTTTTTTCTACTACGTCGCTGCCGGGCTGGTGAAGTGGCGGGGCGTTGGTTTCATCCATCACTTGCTGCCGCCGGTGGTGATCGGTCCGGTGGTGATGGTCATTGGCCTGGGGCTTGCCCAAGTGGCGGTGCAGATGGCCACCGGCAAGGCCGGCGACCAGCAGGTGATGCCGTATGAAACGGCGATCACCGTGGCCACGATCTCACTGCTCGCCACCATGCTTACCGCCATCCGCGCGCGCGGTTTGCTCAAGCTGGTGCCGATCCTGGTCGGCGTGACGGTCGGCTACATCGTGTCGATCTTCATGGGGATCGTCGATTTCTCCAAGGTGACCAACGCGGCCTGGATTGCCATCCCTGAATTCGGCAAGCCCGAATTCAACATGGCCGCCATCCTGTTCATGATCCCGGTGGCCATTGCCCCGATCGTCGAACACGTCGGCGGGGTACTGGCCATCGGTTCGGTGACCGGCAAGGATTACACCGAGTCGCCCGGGCTGCATCGCACGCTGTTCGGCGACGGTCTGGCCGTCAGTGTCGCCGGCCTGTTCGGTGGCCCTCCGGTGACCACCTACGGCGAAGTGACCGGCGCGGTGATGCTCACCAAGAACTACAACCCGGCGATCATGACCTGGGCGGCGTGTTTTGCGATCCTGATGGCCTTCGTCGGCAAGTTCGGTGCCTTCCTGCAGACCATCCCGATGCCGGTGATGGGCGGCATCATGGTGTTGCTGTTCGGTTCGATCGCGGGTATCGGTCTCAAGACCATCATGGACGGGCGTGTCGATCTGGCCAATGCGCGCAATCTTTGTATCGTTTCGGTGACTTTGGTTACCGGTATTGGCGGGCTTGGTGTTACTATTGGCAGTTTCTCCCTGCACGGCATCAGTCTGTGCGGTGTGCTGGCCGTCCTGCTCAATCTGGTTTTGCCGCGCGAACCCGAACACAGTTGATCGGGTTCGTATTGTTCAATTTGTCCCGAAAGGAAAAAAAGTGAAAAAAATCTCGGCTCTCCTGCTGGCGCTCGTCGCCGGGGTGTTCATTGCCGCCTGCAGCAAACAGGAACCTGCTCCCGCACCGAAGCCTGCTCCGGCACCGGCTCCCGCTGCTACGGCGCCGGCACCGGCATCGATCACTGTGGGGCTGGATGATCACTTCCCGCCCATGGGTTTCCGCGACGACAAGAACGAACTCGTCGGCTTCGACATCGACGTGGCCAAGGAAGCCGGGAAGCGTCTCGGCCTCGAAGTCAAGTTCAAGGCCATCGACTGGAGCGCCAAGGAAGCCGAGCTTTCCGGCAAGCGCGTCGACGTGCTGTGGAACGGCCTGACGATTACCGAGCAGCGCAAGGCCAACATCCTGTTCACCAAGCCCTACCTCGAGAACCGCCAGATCATCGTGGTCACCGAGAAGTCCGCGGTCAAGGACAAGGCCGGTCTCGCCGGCAAGGTGCTCGGCGTGCAGGACGGCAGCAGCGCCATCGAGGCGGTGAATAAGGACGAAGCCACCGCCAAGTCGCTCAAGGAACTCAAGAAATTTGGCGACAACGTGACGGCGCTGATGGATCTTTCGGCCGGGCGTCTCGACGCGCTGGTGGTCGATGAGGTGGTCGGCCGCTATTACACCGCCAAGAAACCGGGCGAGTACCGCGTGCTCGAGCAACACTTCGGCACCGAGGACTACGGTATCGGTACCCGCAAGGAAGATACCGAACTGATGGCCAAGATCGAGAAGGCGATGGACGACATGAAGAAGGATGGTTCGGCTGCCGCGATCTCGACGAAGTGGTTCGGCAAGGACATCATTAAGCAGTAATCGATCGTCCTGACCATTTAAAGTCTGACAGGGACGCCCCGGCCGGAATTCCGGACCGGGGCGTTGCCTTCGTAAGGCTGGCGGGCAGGGCAGGGAACACTATCCGAGAGGCCAGGGGAATGCAGCGTGCGCCAAAAAATGCCCGGTGCCCCGTGGCGGGCGGGTATTCAGCCAATCTCTCCTGCTGCCAATCCGAGGCACACTAACGCATGGACTACGTCTTACAAAT
>RRZU010658237.1_pt1 | contig 10236 bp, 15 predicted proteins | sample 2165561 | NCBI WGS metagenome assembly RRZU01 (sample SAMN10456909, study PRJNA506462) | wastewater metagenome | isolation source: wastewater sludge | place: USA: Moscow, Idaho | reverse complement strand
GGCGGCAGCTACGTGATCATCCACAAGTACCTGCACAACCTGAAGGCCTGGAACGCGCTGCCCGTGGAGCGGCAAGAGACCATCATCGGCCGCAAGAAGCCGTCCGACAACGAGCAGCGCCCGTTCGATAAAGCAGCTACGCGCACAACGTGCTAACCAACATCGAAGAAGGCGGCCAGCAACTGCAAATCCTGCGCGACAACATGCCGTTTGGCCAAGTCGGCAAGGGCGAGTTCGGCACCTATTTCATCGGCTACGCGCGCTCGCCGGACCGCATCGAAAAGATGCTGAACAACATGTTCATCGGCAACCCGCCGGGCAATTACGACCGCATCCTCGACTTCAGCACGGCGGTGACCGGCGGCTTGTTCTTCGTGCCCGGCGTCGTTTCTGGACGATGTGGAAGTGCCGGACGAGAAGGCGTGAACTTCAGAAGACTATAAAAAACATAGCTGCTCGCGCTTGTCTGACAGGCGCCAGGGCCTGATTTGGCTTTGATTTACCGGGCGGGCGTCTTGCCGCGCATGACCGGCCCGGCCTTCACCATGTCGAGCAGGTTCATCTTCATGCCGTCGGCCGTGACCACGTCGCCCGGTCGCTGGCCGGCCTTGCAGGCGCCAAACCAGCGCGCCTCGGTCGTGGTGCGCACGTTCTGGATCCCGGCCATCGGCGGATCGAAGCGGGTTTCGGATTCTTCGCGGTAAGCGCTCTGGTAGTCGCCGCTCATCACGCCGCGGCTGACCATCTTGGACTTGGGCGACATGGCGCAAGTGGATTCAATGATGACCTTGTCGCCGTCGCGGCGCAGCTTGACGTCCTGGCACATCTGTTGCGCCATCGCCTTGCCGGCCTGCTGCATGGCCTTGTCGCTGGCCGCGTCGATGCACTGGTGAGCGACCTCGGGCGCGCCGCCGGTGCTGCTCTTGGTGGTCATCTGCCACAGGCCCGCCTTGCGCGGCGGGTAGTCGTCGGCAAAGGCGGCTGGGGCCATCAGGCCGAGCGACAGGGCGATCAGGGCATTGGTGGCGGTACGGTTTGACTGCATCAAAGCGGGGTTCCTCAAGCTTGAAAAGCGTGACTTTTATCACGCCTGCTGGACCATTCGGTGAACATTCGGTTGCAATACGGCGCTGGGCGCGCCGCGCCGGCCAGCGCTGCCGCGCTGTCCGCGCGCCACGCGGCGGCCTAAACTGGCCGGGCGGCGACAACAGGAGCGAGCCATGGCGATTTTTCTCAAGCGCGCGTACGACCCGCCCACGGCATCGGACGGCAAGCGCATCCTGGTCGACCGCCTCTGGCCGCGCGGGTTGGCCAAGGTCAAGGCCAAGTTCGATGTGTGGCTGAAAGACGTGGCGCCGTCCACCGAACTGCGCGAGTGGTTTGGCCATGACCCGGCCAAGTGGACTGAGTTTCAAACCCGCTACCACGCCGAACTCAAGGGCAATCCGGCGTTTGACGAGCTGAAAAAGCTGGCGCATCAGGGCAACATCACGCTGATCTACGCCGCGCGCGATCAGGTGCACAACGAGGCGGTGGTGTTGCAGCAGTTGCTGGAGCACGGCCACTGAACAAGCCGGCGCGCGGCGTGGGGTTTGAGAATCTGCTGGAAGCCATCGTCGATGACGATACGCAGCGCGTTGCCGCTCTGCTGGCCGCCGACGCGCGCCTGGCGCAGGCGTCGGTAGCGCAGGCACGGCTGTACGAGGAGGGCATCTTTCACTGGCTGTACGCGGGCGACACGGCGCTGCATCTGGCGGCGGCCGGCTATCGAACCTCGATCGTTGAACAGTGGTTGGCCGCCGGCGCCGACGTGAACGCGCAGGCCAACCACCGGCGCAGCACGCCGTTGCACTACGCGGCGGACGGCTTCATCACGCACCCGGCGTGGGATGCCGTGGCACAAGTGGCCACGCTGCGCTGCCTGCTGGCCGCCGGTGCCGACCTTCACGCGCAGGACCGCAACGGCGCCACCGCGCTGCACCGGGCCGTGCGCACGCGCTGAGCGGCGGCGGTCATCGAGCTGCTGGCGGTGGGCGCTGAGCCGCGCGTGCGCAACCCGGGCCGGCTCGACGCCGTTTCATCTGGCGGTTCAGGAAATGGGGCGCGGTGGTTCGGGTGCGCCGCTGGCGCGGCAGGCGCAAGCAGACATCGTGACTGCCTTTCTGGCAGCGGGCGTGCGCGCCGATCTGCCGGATGCGCGCGGCCGCACGGTGCACGATTGCGCGCGCAGCGACCCGGTGCGCGCGCTGCTGGCGGGCGCCGCGCCGCGTCAGGCCGACTGATCGGCCAGCGCTTGCGCACGCAGCGCCTCGCGCACGCCCGTCACCACATCGCCGACCACCATGATGGCCGGGCTGCCCAAACCGGATTGCTGCAAATCCGAGAGCAGCTCACGCAGGCTGGTCAAGCACTGGCGCTGATTTTTCAACGTGGCGCGCTCGATGACAGCGACTGGTGTGTCGCCCGGCAGCGCGGCCAACAAACCCGACTGGATGCGCGCCGCACTGCTGATGCCCATGTAGATCACCAGCGTGAGGCGCAGGTCGCGCGCCGATTCGCCCAGGCGCACCCAGTCGAGACCCGGTCCGTCCTTTTGCGGGTGGCCGGTGACGAAGACCACGCCCTGCGCGTGCTCGCGGTGCGTGAGCGGCGCGCCCAGGCTGGTGATGGCGGCCAGGCCCGACGTGATGCCGTTGATGACCACCGGCTCGATGCCGGCGCGGCGCAGGCTCTCGACCTCCTCGCCGCCGCGGCCGAAGATGAACGGGTCGCCGCCTTTCAGCCGCACCACGTTCTCGCCCGCGCGCGCGGCGTCGAGCATCAGCTGCTCAATGGTCGCCTGCGGCGTGCTTTTGCAGCCGCCGCGCTTGCCGACGTAGGTGATGCGCGCCTCAGGCCGCGCGTGGGCCAGCACGCCTTCGCCCACCAGGTCGTCGACCAGGATGACGCTGGCGGCTTGTATGGCGCGGGCGGCCTTGAGCGTGAGCAACTCAGGATCGCCGGGGCCGGCGCCGACGAGGGTGACTTGGCCGAGTGGGGTGTTCATGTCGGTCACGCCGCCAAGGCCTGCAGGCACGAGCTATCGCCCACCGCTTCGAGGGCCTTGCAAGCGCGCACGATGTGGTCGGCCTGGATGCCGATGGGTTCCGGCAGCGGGATCAGCCCCTCCAGCACGGCGCGGATGTAGTGCGCGGTGCTGGCGGCGTCGATCTGTGTCGGCAGCGAGGGCAGGCTGGCCAGCGGGCCTTCGCGCATGGCCTGCACGGTGTCGATTTCGCCGCGCAGAAAGACGTCCATGCGTGGCGTGCGGCGCGGGTCGGCCACGGGCTCGCCCTCGGTGCCGCGCAGCAGCATGGCGTCGGTGCCCATCAGTCGGAAGGTGGCGGTCATGGATTCGGCGTATTCGGGGTGCGTGTAGCTGCCCACCACCAGTGCCGTGCCGGCCACCGGGTTCATCAGCTTGACCAGGCTGTGCGCCGAATTGCGCAGGCCGATGGTGCGGCGCACGTCCAAAAGGCGCTTCAGGCCCGGGTGCAGGCTGTCGGTGGCGACAAAATGCACCTGCCCGGTTGCTATGGATTGGATAGCTGCTTGCGCCGACAGACCAAGCGCGGAGAGCACTTCTTGCGTTGAAACTCGGCGGTCTTCGGTGGCCGCGCCGTGGATCAGCACCGGCAGCCCCTTGCGTGCCAGCAGCAGCGCCAAGAGCGGCGTCAGCACCGGCAGCTTGCGCGCGCCGTTGTAGCTGGGCAGCACCACCACGGGGCGGGTGCTGGCCGGCAGCTTGGTGATGCGGGTGTCGACGGCGTCCAGAAAACCGGCCATTTCCGCCGGCGTTTCGCCCTTCACGCGCATGGCGATGCAAAAGGCGCCCAGTTCCAGATCGGTGCATTGGCCGTCGAGCAACTGGCCCATCAGGTCGGCGGCCTGCTCGCGCGTGAGGTGGCGCGCGCCGGCGCTGCCGCGGCCGATTTCTTTGAGATAAGGGCTGATTCCCATGAGGTTTATTTTGGGTGGGCGTGGGTGGCCGCTCAATTGATTCGAGTCAAGAAAGAATAAAGCAGTTGCCGTGCCGGCTCACGGCCGTTGTCAAAGGCCCAGACTTTTCAGCAGGCGCTCGATTTGCCCGGCCTGGGGCAGCACCGGGCCGGCAAACTGCACCGCGCCCGCGCCGACGACCAGCGTGGGAAAGGTGTCGATGTCCAGGTCGCCCAGCGCGTCGGCCTCGTCCTCGATGTCGACCCAGCGAAAGGCCAGCTGCGGGTGCGCCGCCGCGACCTGCTCAAACAGCGGCGCATATTCGCGGCAGGTGCCGCACCAGGCGGCGCACAGGCAGATGACGGCGGCGCTGGATCGGGTTTGCGCCAGCGTGCCCGCCAGCAGGGCGCGCACATCGGGGTCGGTCGGGGCGAGGCTCATCGCACGGGGCAGGGGGCTCGGCAGAGGTGGTGATTGTCCCATTCAAGGGCGCCATGGAGCCTGCGGCGCTGGCCTACAGCGCCGCCAGCGTGTTGCGGTTACACTGGCGTATCGCCGTCCGTTGCTCTCCTTGGACGGCGCGGGCCAGCGCCCAGCGCTTGCCCCATGTCTCGCAGATCGATCACGCCCCCACGCGGCTGCCCCCGATCCTGCGCATGCCCATCTCTGCGGCGAGCTTTCCGGCCGGGTCGATAACGATTCAACGACTTGGCTGATTTCCCCAGTCGATCTTCATGCGGCGCCGCTTTTTTGCGCGCTGGCCGCTTGATCGTTGTCTTCACCCGTTTTGTCTGGCCGGATGCCTGCGATGGCCCGGCGTTTTGCTCTCTTGATGTCCAACCCTTGTTTTTCTCTCGGACGCTACGTCGTCTCTCCGCTCACCCGCCTTCTCGATGATGGCGCCTACAGCGCTTCGGTCTCCATCCGCAGCGGCCGTGGCCAGGCCAGTTCTGATCGCGTGCTGCGCCTGATCGGGCGCTTCACCACCGCCGATGGCGCCTTGCGCCACGCGGCCGCCCAGGGCCGTGCCTGGGTGCACGCCGCCTGCGGCGCTTGAAAGTCCCATGTCCAAAGAAGACCTGATCGAAATGCGCGGCCGCGTGGACGAAGTGCTGCCCGACGCGCGCTACCGCGTGACGCTCGACAACGGCCACCAGTTGGTGGCCTATTCGGCCGGCCGCATGCGCAAGCACCGCATCCGCATCCTGGCGGGCGACTTCGTGTCGCTCGAGCTCTCGCCCTACGACCTTGGCAAGGGTCGCATCACCTTCCGCCACCTGGCGGGCCAGGCGCCGCGCGGGCCGCGCCCGGGCGTGCGGCGGCATTGAATTTTTTAACCGGTTTGAATGGATCGACGGTCGATCCAACTTGAAAGGAGCCAGCGATGGCCAAGAAACTTTACGTCGGCAATCTTGCCTATTCGGTTCGTGACGAAGACCTGCAACAGATGTTTGCCGAGCACGGCAACGTGAGCTCCGCCTCGGTGGCGATGGAGCGCGACTCGGGCCGCTCACGCGGCTTCGGCTTTGTCGAAATGGCCAACGATGCCGAGGCGCTGGCCGCCATCGAGGCGCTCAACGGCCAGTCGCAAGGCGGCCGCGCGCTGGTGGTGAACGAGGCCCGCCCGCGCGAAGAGCGCTCGGGTGGTGGCGGCGGCTATGGCGGCGGCGGCGGCGGTGGTTACGGCGGTGGCGGTCGCTCAGGCGGCGGCGGTGGCGGTGGCTATCGCGGCGGCGGCAATCGCTATTGAAGCGCTGACGCCTTCATGAAAAGCGGCGCCCGCGTGGCGCCGTTTTTTTTGCGTCGTCAGGCCGGCGCCATACCGTGTTTTTGCTTGGCAGCGGCCAGCGGCGCCGAGGCCAGAAAGGCGAGCAGCTCGCGCGCCGCGTCGGTCTGTGTCGAGGTGGCCGCCACGCCGCCGGCAAACACGGTCTCGATCTGCATCTCGGGCGGCAGCGGGCCGATCACGTCGATGCCCGGCAAATGCATCAGCTCGCTCAGTTGCTGAAAGCCGAGTTCGACCTCGCCCGACGCGATCAGCGCGCCGACCGGCGTGCCCGGCGGCGGCGTGACCAGCTTGGCCAGCACTTGATCGGCGATGCCCCAGCGCTCAAACAGGCGCGCCAGCGCCACGCCGCTCGGCCCCGTCGAGTAACCCACGCTGCGCGCCGCCAGCACGGCGGCCTTCAGCGCCGCCTCGCTGCCCGTGTCCGGCCGCGGTGCGCCGGCGCGCACGGCGATGGCGACGCCCGAACGCACGATGTCCACCCGGCTGCCGGCCCGCACATGGCCGCTGGCGATCAGCTGGTCGATGGCGTCCGAGCCCAGCACCACCGCGTCCAGCGCCTCCCCGGCGGTCACGCGCCGGGCGGCATCGACGCCGCCCACCGATTCAAGCGCCACCGCGCGGCCCGGGTGCAGGCGCTGGAACTCGGCCACCAGCTCGGTCAACAGCGCTTTGGTGGCCATGGAGGAGATGACAGCAAGGGGCGTCGGGTTCATGGGGTGGGTCTCGGAAGTGATTTTAAGCAGAATAGGGCTGCAGCGCTTGATGGGCAAGCGCGAGCAGCTATCGAAAAGATAGTTTCCCAAGCTAGGCCAAGCCCCATTGTGCCGCCGCCCCCGGTCGTGCCACCCGTGCCGCGCCGCGTTGGGGCCGCACACTTGCGCCTCGTCACATCCCGGCTGGCACGAAGCGTGCAAAATGACACGCCCAGCCATTCGGGGCCACGCCCACTATTTTTTGGAGGAGAACCATGCCGACCGTCGCCGACATCCTGTCCAAGCGTGATGCCCGCAGCCTGGCGTCGCTGTCGCCCACCGCCACGGTGCGCGACGCGCTGCAACTGATGGCCGACCGCAACATCGGCTCGGTTCTCATCATGCAGGGCGAGGCGCTGCTGGGCATCTTCACCGAGCGCGACTACGCCCGCAAGCTGGCGCTCAAGGGGCTGGCCTCGGCCGACACGCCGCTGGCCGACGTGATGACCGCCAAGCTCTACGTCGTCAGCCCGCGCCAGACGGTGCAAGAGTGCATGGGCATCATGACGCAGGCCAAGATCCGCCACCTGCCGGTGGTGAGCGACGGCGCGGTGCAGGGGCTGGTGTCGATTGGCGACCTGGTCAACGCCACCATGGCCGAGCAGGAATTTTTGATCTCGCAGCTGGGCAGCTACATCTCGGGCGATCTGACCTGACGGCTGCAAGGGCGCCGGGCGGCGCGGATAATTCCGCGCATGGCCCTGCTTGTTCTTGGCATCGAATCGTCGTGCGACGAAACCGGCGTGGCGCTGGTGCGCACGCGCGAAGGCGCGGTGCCCGAATTGCTGGGCCAGGCCCTGCACAGCCAGATCGCCATGCACGCCGACTACGGCGGCGTGGTGCCCGAGCTGGCCAGTCGCGACCACATCCGCCGCATCATTCCATTGGCAAATCAGGCGCTGGCGCAGGCGGGACAAGCGCTGGCAGCTATTGATGTCGTAGCGTACACACGCGGCCCCGGTCTGGCCGGCGCGCTGCTGGTGGGCGCCGGCGTGGCGTGCGCGCTGGGCGCGGCGTTGCGCAAGCCGGTGCTGGGCGTGCACCACCTCGAAGGGCATTTGCTGTCGCCGTTTTTAAGCGCCGACCCGCCCGAATTTCCGTTTGTCGCCTTGCTGGTCAGCGGCGGCCACACGCAGCTGATGCGCGTCGATGGCGTGGGGCAATACGAGCTGCTGGGCGAGACGATTGACGACGCGGCCGGCGAGGCGTTCGACAAGTCCGCCAAGCTGCTCGGGCTGGGCTACCCCGGCGGCCCGGCGCTGGCGCGGCTGGCCGATTTTGGCGATGCCACGTCGTTCAAGCTGCCGCGCCCGCTGCTGCACAGCGGCGACCTGGACTTTTCGTTTGCCGGCCTGAAGACGGCGGTGTTGACGCAGGCGCGCAAGTTCGAAGGCTCGCCCTGCGAGCAGCAGCGCGCCGACCTGGCGGCCAGCACGCAGGCGGCCATCGTCGAGGTGCTGGTGAAAAAGTCGCTCAAGGCGCTGGCGCAGACCGGGCTGAATCGCCTGGTGGTGGCCGGCGGCGTGGGCGCCAACGCGGAGCTGCGCGAGCAGCTGAACGCCGCCTGCGCCGCACGCGGCGCCCGGGTGCACTACCCCGAACTGGCGCTGTGCACCGACAACGGCGCCATGATCGCGCTGGCCGCCGCCATGCGACTGCAGGCTGGCGTTGAAGCGCCCAACCGCGACTACGCGTTTGACGTCAAGCCGCGCTGGCCGCTGGATCAGGTGGCCGCTATGGAAAATTGAAGTGGCATGACTGCGCCCTCGGCGCATGACTTCGGCCTGCGGCCTTCAATGACTCGCACTGCGGGCGCATGAAAATCATGGCGCCGGAGGGGCCGCCATCGAGGCCCGCAGGCCGAGGTCAAGGGCGCGTCAGCGCCCGTCATGGTCAAGCCCGGATCAGTTGATCGGCAGCGTGGTCGCCTTGCTCGCGGGTTGCAGCTTGGCCAGCGTCAACGTCAGCACGCCCAGTTCCAGCTTGGCCTGGCTCGCGGCGGCGTCGATTTCCTGCTCGAACTCGTAGACCTTCTTGTACTGGCGCGGCGCGCCTTCCACGGTCTCGATCTTCACGGTCTGGCCTTCGATGGCAATGCTCAACTGCTCGCGCGCAACACCCGGCACGTCGATGCTGAGCGACCAGTGCGCCCCCTCGTCCTTGAACTGCGTGGCGCCCTGGCGGGCGACGGTCAGCGCGTCGTCCAGAAAGCGGTCGAGCGAGCGGAGGGCGGGGCCGTAGACCGAGCGGCGGCTGGCGGGGGTGGTGGCGGTAAAGATCATGCGGTGCTCCTTTGGGGTAGATGATGGGCGGCGGGCCGGGTTGGCCACCGTCGCTTGATGCCTCAGTTGCGCATGGCCGGCGCCATTTCAAGCGCTGCCGGCGTCACATAAATGAGCGCGGCCGGCGCTTGAAATCAAGGCCGTGCGCCCCATGACCGCGCCGTCACGCGGGCGCGTTACCATCGTGTGCTGTTTTTGGAAGTGTTTTTCACCGGATGGATTTTTTCGTTTTGTCGCGACGCCTGCTGCCAGTGGCGGCGTCGCTGCTGCTGGCGGGCTGTGCCGGCCTGGCCAGCTCTCCCGTGCCGCTGGGCGACTACCAGCTGGAAGCCTTCAACGCCGACACCTTCGTGCGTCACTACGTGGCGCCACCGGCGCGCACCTGCGAGGCGGCGCGCCGCGCGTTGCTGAGCCAGGGCTACATCGTGACCGACGCCACGGCCGACAAGGTGATCGCGCGCAAGTACTTTCAGCCGCGCGCCGAACACCACGTGCAGCTTGAATTTCGCGTCGTCTGCGCGCGTGAAAGCGGCGATGCCGACTCCACCGTGGCCTTTGCCAGCGGACTGAAGGAGCAGTACGTGGTGCGCAAGGTCAAGGAGTCGGCGTCGCTGGGCGTGGGCGGCATCGGCTCGCTGTCGCTGCCGGTCGAGGGCAGCCTCGATTCGATGGTCAAGGTGTCGAGCGAGACGGTGGACGACGCCACGCTGTATCAGCGCTTTTTTGAACTGCTCGGCCAGTACCTAGACCGCTCCGTCGCGCCCGAGGCGGTGCCGGCGGCAGCGTCCTGATGTTTCAATCTTTTTCGGCTCCGGCGCAAGCCCAGCATGCGCGAGCAGCTCTATTTTCAGGAGTAATTGATGGCTTCTTCCGTTCGTCGCGCCTTGCTGCGCAGTCTGCTGGCAGGTCTGGCCACGGCGTCGCTGGGTGCGCGTGCCCAGGGTGCCGACGCCGGGCCCGTGAAGCTGGCGCTGATCGAGTCGCTCTCGGGCCCGTTCGCCAACACGGGCGAGGCGGTGTACCGCAACCTGGCGTGGGCGATCGAGCGCGTCAACGCGCGCGGCGGCGTGGCCACGGCGCGCGGGCGCCGGCTGCTGCAGCTCGACCGTTTCGACAACAAGGGGCAGGTCGAAGAATCGCTGTCGATGCTGCGCGCGGCGGTCGATGGCGGCGCGCAGTTTGTGCTGCAGGGCAACAGGTCGTCGGTGGCCGCGGCGCTGATCGACGCCATCAATAAGCACAACCAGCGCGCGCCCGAGCAGCGCGTGGTGTTCCTCAACTATTCGGCGGTCGATCCGATCCTGACCAACGAGCTGTGCAGCTTTTGGCGCTTTCGCGTCGACGCGCACGCCGTCATGGGCACGGCGGCGCTCATGCAGTTGATCCAGCACGACGCGCAGGTCAAGGGGATGTACCTGATCGGCCAGGACTACAG
>RRZU012991323.1_pt1 | contig 10238 bp, 7 predicted proteins | sample 2165561 | NCBI WGS metagenome assembly RRZU01 (sample SAMN10456909, study PRJNA506462) | wastewater metagenome | isolation source: wastewater sludge | place: USA: Moscow, Idaho | reverse complement strand
TGGCTATTTTCCGGCCCGCCGCGCGGCGCGCATGGACCCGATCGACGCGCTGCGGCATGAGTGATGCGGATGGGCGGCCAAAGCGCCCACTGCGTTGCTGCGCCAGTGCCAGTGCCAGTGCCAGTGCCAGTGCCAGTGCCAGTGCCAGTGCCAGTGCCAATGCCAGCACCAGCAGCACCAGTAATACCAGCGCCAGCACCCGTACCAGCACGGTCATCAAGCAGCGCCACCAAAGCCGCTGGCAAATCCGCACCAGCCGCAAGCTGCACGCTCACCACGTGCAAATACAAATCCTTATGCGTAAGCACATGCTTGAATGGTGCGTGCCATGTGCAAACACGCTCGGGCAAGTTGCCAATGGCAGTGCGTAACCGCGCCTCATCAGCCCCAGCCGCAAACACAGGCAAACAATACAACCCTGCCCAAATACCAGTTTGCGGGCGCTTTTCAAACCAAAAATCCCCTGAAACATGCCCACTCGCTGGGCGATGCAAAGCCAGCAGCCACCAATTTTCAGCCGTGCGCTTTAGTTTGCTGCTTTTAACAGGGTAAGCCAGCGGCGCACCCTGCGCACAAGCGCGGCATAACGCACGTACAGGGCACTGCCCACACAGCGGATTGCGCGGCATACAAACCGTAGCCCCCAAATCCATCAACCCTTGGGTATAAGCCACCATGCAAGCATGCTTTTCCTTGTGCGTGCCCTGCTGCTCTCCTTGCGTTTCCTCTTGCTTGTCCTCTTGCTTTTCCCTTTGCTCCTGCAAAGGCAACAACCCCGCCGCCAACTGCCACAACGCCCGCACATGGGCTTGGCGCGACAAATCATCACCATAAGCCAGCAACCGCGCCAACACGCGCTGCACATTCGCATCAAAAATAGATACCCGTTGTCCAAAACAAAAAGCAGCAACAGCCGCAGCAGTCGATGGGCCAATACCAGGCAAAGTTTGCAAAGTAGCCGCTGTGGATGGAAACACACCGCCATACACATCGCGCACCACCTGCGCACAGCGATGCAAATTGCGCGCGCGGCTGTAATAGCCCAAGCCACTCCACAACGCCAACACTGCATCTTGCTGTGCATTAGCCAAAGCCAGCACATCAGGAAACTGCTGCAAAAATCGCTCGTAATACGCAACTACCGTACTCACCTGCGTTTGCTGCAACATGATTTCCGAAAGCCAAACCCGATACGGCTCACGCGTTTGCTGCCAAGGCAAATGGTGGCGACCATGCACAAGCTGCCAGTCAATCAGCAAAGAAGCAAAATCAAGCGGCTTTGCTGCTGTCTCACTCAAATCGCCCCCAAGCAAATCACCCACAAGCCCTTTGCCCTCGCCGTGCACCCGCAGCAAATCAGCAGACAAAGCCCCCTCATGCGCTAGCACTGCAACAGCTTTCGTAGCAGCACACGGGCGCACATTTGCAGCATCTTTTGGCGCACCTTTTGCCGCCCCTTCAAGCGCCAGCCCCGTAGCGCCATGCTTAAGCATATTCAAGATTTGGCAAGGCTCCAAACCCTGTGATGCACCTCAGCCGCAGGCAACACCTTCTCCAGCAGCGCATTGAAAATAGACTGCTCATGCTGCACATCAAGCATGGCATGCTGAATCTCCTGAATACGCTCTTTAAGCACGCCCGAAGCCGTTTCGGCCCTATCAATCGCATCTACGCGGCGCTTCAAGCTACGGCGGCGCTCGCGCAACTGTGCATCAATCTGGCTAGAAACACCCCTGCTCCATTGCTCCACCTCAGTGAGCACCTGTTCAAACACAAGGCGCAACTGCGATACCAGCGCGCGCAATAAGCGATCAATAAAATCCTGCTGCGAAAGCTGAATCAAATTACCCACGCCGAGCGAGTGCACATTACTTTCCTCAACCTCTTTCAAAGCCTCCAGATGGTTATCAAGCTGTGGCGCAGCATCAACCTTCAATTCAAATCCATAATCACTATTAAGCTGCATAAACATACTGTTAAACATGGTATGCACCTCATCAATCTTGTCTTGCGTATCATCAAGCAACCTATACAATTTTACAAAAGTATCTGCATATGCCTTTTTAACTCCAACCTTCATAAAACCAGACTCTTGCAATGCCATTTTCAGCGAAGAAGTTTCTCTTAGCAAATGGTTATTGCCGAGCATGGTATAAATCTGCTGCAATATCTTATAGTGCACAATACGAATAGCATGAATACGCCCAACAGAAACTTCAAACGTATCTTGGTCTTGCGTTATCTTCAACCTTTGCTGGTGCATGATAGTTTCATTTTTTGCTTGCAACTCATTCAACTCTGAAAGCTGCTCATACAAATCAGAAGCGCGTCTATTAAGCAAGCTTCTCACTTTTTGCTGAATAACTTGCAAGTCAGCCATCAAGCGTGTATACATAATTTCATCACGCCGCTGCAAAATGCTATTTCCAAGCATATTATCAACCAGTTCAATATGGCTCCGCTTCAAAAGTTCTTCGTCATTATTAATCTTTGCCAGCAAGCCCTTCTTTGCGGAAACAGCCATAACACGCTCTTCAGAAACGCCCAAAGCATGAGCCGCATCCAGCCGTTTTATTTCAATCGCCACATCGTTTTGTTCAGCCGTTTTGGAATCATCCCAGAGGGTGTCTATTTTATTAAGCACTACAAAGCGTGAATTATCATCTTCTTTTCCAGCGAAAAATTCACGGTAAATAGTCAAATCAGAAGTTGCCACCTCTGAGTTTATAGGCATAATAAAAACCGCCGCTTGCGCATGCGGAGTTAAACTTATAATCAGCTCTGAACCTATGCCAGCATCATTTAGCCCAGGCGTATCTAAAATAACCAAACCTTGCTGCAACAATGGATGGTCAATATTAATCTGCGCATGCCTCCAGCGGGGTATCTCTACCGAATTTTCATCTGAATCATCTGCTTTTATAAAACCAAATCCAAGCGCACGCGCCTCTTGCGCTGAAACAAAAATGGTTTCATTGGCTTTCTCTACAGCCTCAATAAACTGGTCGGCATTATTTTTATCAAATTCAATTTTGCTCCACTGCTCTGGCATTTGTTGCCACTCTATCAGCGACTGTGGCTCAAGCCGTGTTTGAATAGGTAGCAATCTCAAGCAAATATCATCATTTTCGTTGTAGCCCATTTCTATCGGGCATACTGTTTTTCTTTTTTCGCTGCTATTAATAATGCGCTTGCCATAGTTTGAAAACAATATGGCATTAATAAGCTCGGATTTTCCATGCGAAAGCTCGGCCACAAAAGCCACAATGATTTTTTCACTGCGGTTGTGTGCGCGCATTTTTTCAATTTGTGCTTTCACATCAGCCGCAAGCAACTCGTGCTGCTCAAGCCATTGCATTAAAGCCCACAAACGGCCGTCTATCTCATTGCGCCAACTGTTGTGTTGAGTGGTATTTTCATTAAGCATGCGACTACAACCCTTTTGGTGTGTAATTGGTATTTTTTCTCTATATCTAGTCTGGCATTATTGCCGCTTTTGGCAAGAAGAACAAAAATAGGTAGACCTCTGCCCTTGCCGCATCATGCGCACAGGTTTTTTGCATACAGGGCAGGGCTCGTTATTACGCCCATAAACCATAGCCTGCAACTGAAAATAACCGTTATGCCCTTGGGCATTAGAGTAGTTACGCAAGCTGCTGCCGCCCATTTCGATGGCATTGTGCATCACATCACGCACCGCCTGCCACAGCCGCTTGGCTTGCGCTTTAGTCAATTGTCTGGCCGAGGTTTGCGGGTGTATTTTGGCGCGAAATAGCGCCTCTGAAGCATAAATATTGCCAACTCCAACAACAATATGCCCACTCAATAGCACTTGTTTGATATCGGCTTGGCGCTGCTGGAGCTTTTGGTAAAAAACATCAGCCGTAAATGCATCTTCCAGCGGCTCAAGGCCCAGCTTTGCAAGCAACTTTTGCGCACGCGGGTCGTCTTCGCCTTCCACCAGCAAAACCGCACCAAAGCGCCGTGGGTCGGTAAGGCGCAGTAGCCCTTGCGTGGTCTGCAGCTCGAAATGGTCGTGCGCCCCATATGCAGGCAGCTCTTTTGCAAACCGCAAACTGCCCGACATGCCCAAATGCACCAGCAACATGCCTTCGCTCAAATCCAGCAGCAAATATTTCCCACGCCGCCGCACGCCAAGTACGGTGCGATTAATGAGTGCTTGCGGCTGCGCACCCAGCGGCCAGCGCAAGGGCTTGCCCATGCGTACCGCTTCGATACGTGCTCCTGCAATAAGATTGGCAAAACCCAGTCGGGTAACTTCTACTTCGGGTAATTCAGGCATGGAGTGGAAAGTTCGGAGGGATTAAGAGGTCAAAAAAAAAGCGCCTGCGCCGCACAACAAACACAAACCACACAGCAGCTCTGTGCCTGAATTTGAAGCAGCAGCAGCGCGGCAAAAGAGCGATTGGAAACACTCTTGAAAATGCGCTTCGCATAAAGAAAACGCCAAGCCGCAAAAAGCCCACGCTGCTTGCCTTATTATCATACCCACGCACCTGCTGCTTACCTGCTGCTATTTAGCACCCGTTTTACGTGGAGAGTCCATCTTGTCTCGCATATTTCACACCTTTGCCGTCATATTGCTGGCGCTTTCCAGCTTGCAACCCGCCCACGCCACTTTACCCAGTGGTGCTGACTCCATAGCAAAAAAAACAGCTCAAAAAAAGAATAAGCAAACGCGCCAGCCAACAGCCATAGCGCAAAGTTACGACCCTGCCACTTCTCAGAAAATCGTACGCGATGCAGCCATTCTTTACGACGTGCTCATCGGCTACCTGCAACTGCAACGCGGCGCAACCGAGCACGCCTACACCCACTTGCTAAGCGCCGCGCAGCGCAACCCAAATACCAAACTATTTGCACAAGCCACCGAAGTTGCTTTACACAATCGCGCCTACGAATCCGCCTTGGCAACCCTCACCAAATGGAAACGCGCCTTTCCCGCAGACCCCGTTGCCAGTACCTACCATTTGCAAGTTTTACTTGCCTTAGGGCGCATTGAGCAAACAGGCACACCGCTGCAGCAAGCCTTTGACAACACCGAGGCAGGCAAAAAACAGGCATTCATCCATTCAGTGCCATCTCTCTACGAACTAAGCAAAAAAACCGAAGCGGCACTTGCGGCTGCCCAGCCCATGCTGCAAAAGGCCATGCAAAACCCTGAAACTGCCTTCGTTGCCGCATCAGCACTGGCACGCATGCAAATCGCGGCAAGCCAATACCCGCAAGCAATCCAATCACTACAACAAGCCATTGCCGCCACAGTTCCACAAGAAAAACTCGGCCTCTTGCCTAACCGCGAACTAGCAGGGCTAATCGCAATCGACCTCATGCGCCTGAGCCGCGCTACAGCTCCAGACATTTCCAGGCAAGCCGAAAACCTTGCATCTGAAATGCTCAAGCAAGGCGAAAACTCAAACGACTTCGTCATCAGCTACGCCCGAGTATTAACAGAATCCCGCCGCTATGACGAAGCCCTCGCACAGCTCCACAAGCTGCTCCAAAAATCCCCCGACTACGCCACTGGCTGGGCGCTACAAGCAGGCATACACATCGAAACCCGCCAATGGAGCTCTGCCGAACAAGCCCTGCAGCGCTACCTGGACATACGCCAAACCGAGCAAGCCAGCGCAGCCAGCTACACCGAGCTTGACACACAGGTCTACCTCATGCTCGCACGCATTGCTGACGAGCACAACGACACCCAAGCCGCCAACAACTGGATTAAACGCATAGAGCCAGCACAAGCCCGCGCCAACCTGCAACTCCAACGCATCGAACTCATGGTGCAGCAGCAAGGCAAATACGAGCAAGCACTACAAATGCTGCAAGAAGTCCCCACCAACACGCCACGCGAAAAAACCGCCCACGCGCTAATAAGCTCGCTCATCTACGAAAAACAAGAGCTGTATGCCGACTCAGTCCGCGTCCTTACAGCAGCCCTTGACCACGACCACAACAACCCCGAACTCCTCTACCTCAGAGGCTACTCCTATAGCCAACTAGGGCAACACGCAAAAAGCGAAAAAGACTGGCGCAAAGTCATACGCCTGCAACCCCAATCGGCCATCGCCTACAACGCCCTGGGATACGGCATGGCCGACCGCAACGAGCGCCTGAAAGAAGCCCGCGCCCTCATCAGCAAAGCACTATCACTCAACCCCAGCAGCAGCGCCATACGCGACAGCATGGGCTGGGTTGAATACCGCCTGGGCAAACTCCCCCAAGCCAAACTGCACCTGCAACAAGCCTACGTTGCCGAACCACAAGCCGAAATCGCCGCCCACTATGGCGAAGTACTCTGGAAAAGCGGCGAGCACGACCACGCACGCACAGTCTGGCAGCAAGGTCTCAAACTCGACCCCAAAGACAAAGTACTACTAGAAACCATCAAACGCCTCGACCCAAAACTCACCCCAAATGACTAACGCCGCACCACACCATCAACCTCCCCTGCAGCACCTGCACCAAATCGCCGTCAAACTATGCACACTCGGCGCACTCACCTGCGCCCTGCTGCTATCAGCCTGCACAACCACCCCAAAAACAACAGCAACAACAGCAACCGAAAACACCACCCCCGCAAACACCACCACCTACAGCGGGCGGCTAGCCCTATCTATAGAGCAGCAACCACCGCAAAACTTCAGCGGCAACTTCCAACTCACAGGCAGCCCCAACCAAGGCAGCCTGCACATACTCAGCCCCTTTGGCAGCACATTAGCCATAGCACAGTGGAGCCACAACACAGCCACCCTGCAACAAGGCCGCAACATCCACCAATTCAACTCCCTCGATGAATTGCTCACCCAACTCGCTGGCGCACAAATCCCCATCACCGCCCTATTCGACTGGCTAGAAGGCAAAAACACCGCCGCAGAAGGCTGGCAAACAGACTTAACACAACACAAACAAGGCAAAATCAGCGCCTGGCGCACACACCCCCAGCCCACAGCCAAATTGCAAATCATCCTGCAATGAACACACAGCCCGCATTACGCAACCAAGCAGCCCCCGCCAAACTCAACCTCTTCCTGCACATACTAGGGCAACGCAGCGATGGCTACCACCTGCTGCAATCGGTATTCATGCTCATCGACTGGCAAGACAGCCTGGACTTCACCCGCACCACAAACGGCCACATCAGCCGCAGCGACGAAAGCCGCACCCCCCTGCCTGCCAACGACTTATGCACCCGCGCCGCCAGCCTGCTGCAACAACACAGCGGCTGCCACTACGGAGCACACATCCACCTGCGCAAAAGCATCCCCACCCAAGCAGGCATGGGCGGCGGCTCATCCAACGCCGCCACCACCCTAATCGCACTCAACCGCCTGTGGCAACTCAACTACACACCACAACAACTCGCCACAATCGGACTCCAGCTTGGAGCAGACGTACCCTTCTTTCTGGCAGGGCACAACGCCTGGGTAGAAGGCATAGGCGAACAAATCCAAGCCATCCAACTCCCCAGCGCACGCTGGCTCATCGTCAAACCCGAAACAGGCGTCTCAACACCAGCAATTTTTTCTGCCCCCGACCTCTTTCGCGCCACTCCTGCTGCTACAATGCACGACTTCGTTACAGCCAACGATCCATTTAGCTTTGGTCACAACGATTTGCAACCCATAGCAACACGCCTATGCCCCCCCATTGCACAAGCACTGGAATGGCTAGCCCAGCATGGTCTGCAAGGTCGCATGACAGGCTCAGGTAGCGCGGTTTTTGCCAAGCTCCCACCTGAAAGCCAGATTGATGTAAAAAAACTACAACAATCAGCGAAAAAAAATTGGATAATTAGAGTCTGCAACAATTTAAGCCCTCAACCTGTTATATAATTTGAGGCTTCACAGATTTAACTGTGTAGGGGAATCGCCAAGCTGGTTAAGGCATCGGATTTTGATTCCGACATGCGAAGGTTCGAATCCTTCTTCCCCTGCCAATCCATTGACTTCCATCAAATGCCCGTAGTGTCCGCATGGCGTGCATGCGCTGCATGTTTGCTGTAGTGGCGCTTTTTCTAGCCATCCAGCCTGAAGCCTCCCATGCCCAACACAAGCAACCCTGATTTTCTGGTTTTTACAGGTAAAGCCAATCCTGAACTTGCTGAAGAAGTAGTCAAATGCTTGGGCACAACGCTTGGAAAAATCCAAGTTGATCGCTTCTCCGACGGCGAAGTCACCGTCGAAATCATGCAAAACGTACGCGCACGCGACGTATTCATCATTCAGCCCACCTGCGCCCCCACCAACGATGCCCTGATGGAGCTACTCATCATGGTTGATGCCCTCAAACGCGCATCTGCCGAACGCATTCAGGCTGTCATCCCTTACTTCGGCTACGCCCGACAAGACCGTCGCCCACGCTCTACCCGCGTACCCATTTCCGCTAAAGTCGTAGCCAACCTGCTCCAAACCGTAGGCGTACACCGCGTGCTAACCATGGACTTGCACGCCGACCAAATCCAAGGCTTCTTCGACATCCCCGTAGATAACATCTACGCCTCCCCCGTATTGCTTGGCGACCTGAAACAACAAAATTACGAAAACCTGATTGTTGTTTCACCCGACATCGGCGGCGTAGTGCGTGCCCGCGCCTTGGCTAAAGAACTCGGCTGTGACTTGGCTATCATCGACAAACGCCGCCCAAAGCCCAATGTCAATGAAGTCATGAACATCATTGGCGACATTGAAGGCCGCAACTGCATCGTCATGGATGACATGATTGACACTGCTGGAACGCTGGTGAAAGCTGCTGAAGTACTCAAGCAGCGCGGTGCCAAAAAGGTTTACGCTTACTGCACACACCCAGTCTTCAGTGGCCCAGCTATCGACCGCATTTCCAACGGAACTGCACTTGATGGCGTGGTAGTAACCAACACCATTCCCCTGTCACAAGCGGCGCGTGATTGCAAAAAAATCCGCCAACTCAGCGTTGCACCGCTTATTGCCGAAACCATCAACCGCATCGCTACAGGCGACTCGGTTATGAGTCTGTTCTCGGAAGAGCATAAGCTCATCTAAGAACACATCTTGCGCCTGCATGATTTGAAAATTCATAATGTAGGCGCATTTTTTTATCTGGCGTGCGCTGGTCGCGGCCACGCTATTACTGGAGATTGATATGAAAGTTGTCGCATTTGAGCGCAGCATGCAAGGTACGGGTGCGAGCCGCCGCCTCCGCAACGCTGGCAAAACCCCTGGCATCATTTATGGTGGCGAAGCTGCCCCCCAACTGATTGAACTTGACCACAACTCCCTGTGGCACGCTCTGAAAAAAGAAGTGTTCCACGCTTCTGTGCTTGAAATGGAAATCGCTGGCAAATCCGCCAAAGTGCTGGTACGTGATGTGCAATACCATCCCTACAAGCAACAAGTCTTGCATATCGATTTTCAGCGCGTATCTGCCAAAGAAAAACTCACTATCAAAGTGCCTCTGCGCTTTGTGGGCGCTGAAGACTCTGATGCCGTAAAAGTGGATAAATGCCTGATCAGCCACATCGTTAACGAAATCGAAATTACCTGCCTGCCCGCTGATTTGCCAGAAGCTATTGAAGTAGATCTGAGCAAAATCTCTAAAGGACATGCTGTACACCTGAGTCATGTTGTGCTACCAAAAGGTGTTACCACACCTATGCATGGCGGTGAAGACCCCGTGATTGCTACAGCTACTCCACCTAAAGGTGGCGCATCTGAAGAAGCTTCTACTGAAGAAGCTGCTCCTGGCGCAGAAAAACCCGCATCCTGATAACTGTTTTATCAGCGCGTTTTATCAAGGAAGTCCGCATCAGCGGACTTCCTTTTTTATTTGTTAATTTTCGATAAGTGCCAGTCAGCAGTGCCTGCAACAGCACAATTCAGTAAGGCTGAAGCAACAAAAACGCCCTGTCACTCTGACAAATAAACGGAGCGACGCTAGCTTGCCTGAAGCAAAAATTTGACTTCTTCCTCAGTAGGCCGCGAAGGAAGAATGCCGATTAATATTCAAAAAACTGACGCAAGAGTTGTTCACGCCCTGCCCCATGAGCTAGCGCGAGCATCAACAAAATACGCGCTTTCTGTGGATTCAAGCTATTGCCTGGAATACTCTGTAATTCTTCATCCATAGCTAAAGGAGAGACTACTCCACGGCCACAACGGCTGGCACGCACAACCACCACGCCGTGCTCTTTGGCATACTCGGCTCCACGGTGTGCAGCAGGCGATAAGCTGCCATTA
>RRZU010961820.1_pt1 | contig 10238 bp, 4 predicted proteins | sample 2165561 | NCBI WGS metagenome assembly RRZU01 (sample SAMN10456909, study PRJNA506462) | wastewater metagenome | isolation source: wastewater sludge | place: USA: Moscow, Idaho | reverse complement strand
CCTTCCCTTTTATCCAGTAAATACTGGATAGACTTTAGTTTTCATCAATACAGCATTCAGCATGCAATAATCCGAAAATAAAAGTTTAAATCGAATTAACGACGTAAACCTAAAGCAGCAATCAAATCGCTATAACGAGTAGCATCTTTACCTTTAAGGTAGTCAAGAAGCTTACGACGTTGTATAACCATACGGATCAAACCACGACGGCTATGATGGTCGTGTTTGTGTTCTTTAAAGTGACCTTGCAAATCATTGATTTGAGCAGTCAATAAAGCAACTTGTACTTCAGGTGAACCCGTGTCATTTTCTGCACGAGCGAATTTTGCAATGATCTCTGCGCGATCTGCGTTTGTTAAAGCCATTCGATTTCTCCGAGATGCTTAATTTAAATATTTGATACAAATCAAATTGATTCTTCAAAATCAATTTAACTGCCGTGCATCACTACAGCAGTCGACTATTTTAAAGGAACTGCCCTGAGATTGCAAAAATTATCATCAGGATATTGCAGTCTTAACATATTCTTCTTGCACATTTATGACAAAGTTCAGGCGATGCAGACACTGACAAGTAAAGCACTCAAAGGCAAACTCAAATCAGAAAAACAACACGGATCTGTTCATGAAATTATTTTCAACCAATACCTGCCATGTCCCGCAAGATTTAAGCAGCATCATGCGAAGTAAAGATGAAGTACATCCAGAGTTGGGCGGCATGACTGACAAACAGGTGCAGAAAATCTGGGCCAGTGTAGAATCGCTCTATAAAACAGGCAATCATCCTCTGATCAGTATATGTTTACGCAGAAAAGGCCAGATTATTCTCAATCGCAGTCTTGGTTATGCACAAGGGAACACTCCTGAAGGTTTAGCCAAAGATGCCACCATTGCCAATCCCGATACACCTGTATGTTTATTTTCAGCCTCTAAAATCGTTACAGCAATGTTGATTCATATGCTGGATGAAACAGGTGAAATCAATTTACTTGACCCTATCAGCTACTATATTCCTGAATATGCACAAAATGGTAAACGCCGAGCGACCATTTTCCATCTTCTGTCGCACCGTGGCGGGATTCCTCGTGTAGAAACTGAAGTGACCCCTGAGCTTTTATTTGATAAAGAACAAATTTTACAACATCTATATCGTTCCAAACCTGTTTCTCCTGCTGGATCACACCTTGCCTATCATGCAGTGACAGCAGGTTATATTTTAGGTGAGCTGATTGAGCGTGTGACTGGGCAGGATATTCGTCAATTTTTGCATGAACAGATTGAAAAACCGATGGATATGCCATTTTTTAACTATGGTTTAAGACCACAATTTCGCGATCAGGTCGCACTGAACACAGCAACAGGAATACATCCCAAACTCGGTACAGATTTATACCTGGATCATGTTTTAGGTGGTGGATTGGAATTAGCAGTAAATGTCACCAATGATCACCGATTTATGGATACCGTTTGCCCAGCGGGAAATATTTATACCAGCGCAGAGCAAGCCAACCGTTTTTTTGAAATGCTGCTGAATGGCGGACTATATAATGGTAAACGGATCATGAGCCCACAAACTGTATTTCGGGCAACCTTACCAACTTCAACAACCACAATTGACAGAACCTTATTGGCACCCATGCGCTATGCGCTTGGCCCCATGCTTGGCAGCAATCCTGTTGGTATTTTTGGGCCTCAGACAGGCCAGGCGTTTGGACATTTAGGGTTTTCCAACATTTTATGCTGGGCGGACCCTGAACGTGACATCAGTATCAGTATTTTAACTACAGGAAAATCAGTGATAGGAACACATTTAGCTGCTTTAGCCAATGTCTTACTTCAAGTTTCCACCCAATGTCCAAAAATAAGCAAAGAACAGCGCCGTGGATTATTCGGCACAGATGCATCTGAAACAGATTTGGTTTAAATTCCAGCATATACAATCAAGCACAGTTTCAAAGTGCAACCATTAAGAAAAAGCCCCTGGATCGCTCCAGGGGCTTTTCTATGCGCTGTGGTTTCTTATCTTTTCATTCTTATTTTATTATTTTTTATGATTATTATTGTTCAGTACTTTGACTGTTATTAATGCGTTCCCTGTTCTTAAGCCTTCGCATTTCCTTATGTGTCTATTGTGACATACTTTTTATGCAACAAAAGTCGCATTTTTCGTATCCTTGTGTAAGTTATTTCGCACATTGTGTAAAAAATAATCATTTCTGTCGTTATTATTGGATAAACATAAAAAAGCCCTGTAGTCTCTCCCAAAACTACAAGGCTTAGCGGCTGTAAATTTCTCTTTTATGACTTACTTACCTGTAAGTTCGCAGTCTTTCGACTTTCTTTGTGATTATTATTGTGCGATTTATTCAGCAATCCTTGCCGAACTCTTTGTAAGGCCATCATCTCAAAAAGATCACTTTTGCTCTATGCGCAAATCTCCTGAATTCATGTAAGCAATTTCGTACATATTTACAATTATTTATTTTTACTTTACATATTTGTGAAGCAATTTATTTTATCCGTCAGTCCACTTGCGCGTTGTGAGACAACACTTAGCGACTGCGCCAAAGCCCCTGGATGGACCAATAAACTGACAATGCTTTTGGCACGTGTAATCGCTGTGTAAATCAATTCCTGACTGAGCATCTGTTTGGCAGAAGCATCAAAGACCACTGCCGTATGTCGAAACTCCGAACCTTGTGATTTGTGAATGGTCAAGGCAAAAGCCGTTTGCATATTTTTTGGCAATCGTGTTGCTGGCAACCATTTATCCAAACTTGGGAAATAAACTTCATATTGATCCGATTGCTGACGATGCTTTAAGCAGATGCCAATATCACCATTGGATAAACCGAGCTGATAATCATTATAAGTCATCATGACAGGACGTCCGACATACCAGTCACCTTGACGAATGTGTGTCGCCAAATACCGAAACAAGGCCTGTTCCATTGCGATATTGAGCTTTTCAAGACCAAAAGTACCATGACGAATCGGAGTAAGAATACGGTATTGATCAAATGCCTGCGCCACCAATTCAACTTGTCTCTCTGGTTCAGTAGCGGCTAAATAGTGTTGGATCGCCTGAAAATAAGGGACGAAACCAAGACTGAGCTTTGCATAATAGGCAACAGCATCGGCCATTGTCACCTGTTCAGGCAAATATTCCATCTGGATCAAATCCTTTTGATTTTCATTGAGCTGTACCACTTTGATGGTTGTACTCGGTACAATATTTTTTTCAAAATCAGCACCTAATTGCACTGTAGAAGCATCTGTAAATTTATGTTGTTGAATAAATTGTGCCATTTTTCCAATATGCGCATCACTGCTGAAGCGGCGACTGGTCACAAGGTTGATTCGATTCTGTGCCAAAGCATCAACCTGTTGTAAGTCTGCCAATACAGAGCCGACATCCACCGAAGCTAACTGATTGGCATCACCCAATAAAATCAAGCGGCAATGCTCAGGAATCGCCTCAAACAACATGGTGGCCAGGTTTAAGTCCAGCATAGAGGCTTCATCGACCACGACAACGTCATAAGGCAAGGGGTTACGCAGATTGAAGCGTGGAATATGCTGATTGCCCAATCCCAGCAAACGGTGAATGGTCACAGGATTAAACATCTCCAAACGCAGACCGAAAGATTGCAATTTCTCATCAGCCAAGGAATGTTGCAAAGCCTCGCCCATACGCTGTGCAGCCTTCCCCGTAGGCGCAGCCATCGCAATGCGTATATTGGGGATCGCCTGATACAATGCCGCAATCATTCGTGCCAATGTGTAGGTTTTCCCCGTCCCGGGTCCGCCTGTAATCAGATTAAAACCATTTTCAGCCACCATTTTAAAAGCCGCTTTTTGATGTTCATCTTCCAGTAAATGCTCAAAAGCGGAAATATTGACTGCATTGATCTGCTGTTGTTTTAAACGTGCAACCTGTACAGCGAGCCGTTGCTCAAGTTGCCAGTAACGATATAAATACAGGGCATTTTGATCATAAATCAAAGGGGCAACTTTTGTGGCTGTGCCTTGGTCTTCTGCCACCAGGGACTGCAATATGCGTAAATCTTGATGTTGCTCATCCTGCAACAGCACACAACTGTCGCCTTGTAATGTAGCCAGCAAGACGGACTGTATCATTGCCAATGCTGTTTGTTGTTCATCGAGTGTCTGTTCTGAGCCTGTGGAATACTGTGCCAGAACGTGTTTACTCCATGTCTCAATCCATTGCGGGGCTTGAGTCTTCAATTTCTGATTATTTTCCACACAGTTATCCTCAGAGTTATCCATAAGGTTATCAACATGTTTATCAACAAAGTTACCCACACGATAAATCATTGTTTACATTATTATTTAGCAATTTAACTCAACTTTTTGATCAAGTTTATCCTCAGAGAAATAACCCAATATTGCATCAAGTCTGAGGATAAATTCCGAATCAGGTCGCCAATATTGATAGCCTTGTCCATGCTCGCCATTCATGCCTCGCAGATATAAATAACTCGCCCCACCTAAATGCTGATCGATTTGATAATCCTCAAGTTTAATCCTCAAATAACGATGTAATGCCACTAAATACAATGCCGCTGGTAGCCAATACCTCGCTGAACTCATACTGCCCTGTATGGCTTCACTGTGATAATCCTGTTGCGCTGTACCCAAGAAATTACTTTTATAATCCGCAATGTGATAACGCTGACCATCAAAAAATACAAGGTCGATCGAACCGTTCAAATAACGTGCTGAATTGGCATGATTAAATTCAGGCATTTGGATCTTTTGCGCATCTTTATATTCTTCAAATAAGTCATAAATCCGTTGAATCGCCAAAACTCGATCCGACAATGCCAAATAGAATGGAAACTCAGCCAAATGTTCATGCGCTTGCAGTTGCCCCAAATGGAAATGATCCATCAAGGGGGTAGCCAAAACATCGTGTAACCATGCCATCATCCATTGAATCAGGGTGTCTTCTTGCTGCTGTTGCGGTTCGTCACTTGCAAATGCTTGTTGATATTTTTCAATCAGTTCTGCCCATAAGCCCGCATAGTCATTTTTAAAACGGCGATGAATTTCCAAATGCCAAAATTGGCGATTGTGAAAATCAATATGTTCAAAAATTTCATGCAAGAAATTCCCTGCCACTGTCCCTTTGGGGAAATTGGCTTTGATCCACGCAATCGGTTGTGTTGAAGCATTGGCTTGATTGTGTTGCTGTGCAAAACTGACCTGCTTGTATTGCACTTCATCCGCAGCTCGATCTTGCCCTTGTTCAGACACTGCCAAATGATCCTGAGGTTTTTGTCGCACTGAATGTTGTGCCAAAGCACTGAAACTTGTTTTGCCACGTGCATAAAAGCGTTGACTTGGAAATGCCTCGGCAACAATTGCAGCTTGAACTTCTGTTGTTTTCTGTTTTAAGCGTGGCGGACGTTCTGTCAGTAAAGGCTCAACTGTCGTACCGATATGTTGAAAAGCGGTTGCAGGATGCCCACGCCAAAACGCTAAACCTGTGGTGGACTTGCCGACATTGTCCTGCATCATCGCATAGACCCGATAGCTTGCCCGTGTCAGTGCCACATACCATAGGCGGTGATGTTCTGCCAAAGCACGTGCATTGTGCTGTTCAATATCTTCTTTTTTCAGCACATGAGGATCATTGACTGCAACCACACGTTGCACTTCGATTTGTCCTGTCACAGCATTGGCTTGTTCTTGGGTAGAGAAATTTCAGGCTTTGTGCATATCCTTAAAATCTTTATCTGCGCCCAATAAAAATACCACTTTAAATTCCAAACCTTTGGATTGGTGAATGGTCATCAATTGCACGCCTGCTTCATTTGAAAGCTTACGTTCCAATTCCCATTCCCGTTCCATCGGTGAAGTCAGCTGTTTTAAATACCAATGATACAGATTTTGTGCGCCTTGATATTCTTCACTATGTTGACTGAGTAACTCGGTCAAATGGCGTAAATTTACCACCACTCGTTCATTGTCACGGCTTTGCGTTGCGACCAATTTTGTCCATACAGAAAATTGATTCAGGGCATATTGCCAAGCGGTTAAAAAGCCTTGATTGAGCCACATTTCACGAATCAAATCGAACTGTTCAATATATTGACTCAAGCCATCAGCACGCTGTTCCAATTTGATTAATTCAGACAATTGAAAACCCAATAAACGGCTGAGCAAAGCACGTTTGATTTTTGCCTCATCATAAGGATGCATAATTGCAGTCAATACTGCACCAACATCACGGGCAATTTGGCTTTCAAAAACACTTTTTTTCGAAGGGCGATTGCTGCGAATGCCTAAAAATGTCAGTGCCGATTGGGCTTTATCCAAACCATCGTGGTTTTTGGACAGTATCGCAATATCATTTTCCTCAAGACTGCGATGTCCTGTTTTTTCCACAAAATAAAGGGTTTCTTGAATACCTTGATTGAGCAGGTCACGAATTTTCCATGCCACTTGCTCGGCTTCTTGGTTTTTATCTTCAAGTTGAATCCATCGTAGCGGTTGCGGATTCACCATACCATTGTCAATCAAATCAGGATGTGGGCGACTGCCTGCTTGCACAGGGGTATAACTCACCTGCTCACCAAAATCCATTTGCCGTTGAAACAATGCATCGACCACTTCAACCAAAGGTTTAACTGAACGATGGTTAGAGATCAGATTATATTCATGTCCATCTTTACCAAAGACATCTTGATGTGCCTTTAAAAAAGTCAGCATATCACCACCACGAAAGCCATAAATCGCTTGTTTACGGTCACCAACCATGATCATACAGCCTTGTTTGACACGGCTTGGATGTCGCCAAATCTGTGCCAACATATTATCCTGATCTTGGTTGGTGTCTTGAAATTCATCGACCAAAATCAAGGGATAACGAGCATGAATAAAAGTGGCAAAACGCTGTCCTTGCTCGCCTTGCAGTGCTTCTGCGAGTGTGCGAATTTGCTGTGAAAATGTAGTTTCACCTTTTTGTTGTAAGACTTGTGGCAAACGCTTTTTCACTTCTTGTGCAAGGTAGTATTTCAGGAAAGTATCTGTTCCGACCAATTGCGCTTCAAATTGTTCAATATCTTGATAAATATTGCGTAATTTTAAAATTAAAGGATGCTGATAGAATTCATTTTGAATCGTTTCTGTTGCTGCTTTTTTAAAAATCTGTTGTTCATTTAAGACTTTGATCAAAGTCGCCATATCAGCTTTTTCAAAGCTAAGTTGCGTACTTAAATAACTTTTTGTGCCTTGTTGGCGTAGCACCTCAATAATTTTAGGCAAACTGTTGGCAAAAATTCGATTGAAACGCCCATTTCTAAACTTTGTTCCATTGATTTGTTTGTAATGTGCAGCATCTTCGACATAATATGGCGCTAAGGATTGTAATTCTTCAACAGAAATCTGCTGTAATGCGGTCATCGCTTTTTTGAAATGTTCAAAATCAGCACTGACAAACTTCGGCTCTATAAAATTGGCAGAGGTAAAATTTAAACTTTGTTCAACAGTCGCAACATAATAATCCACTGCATGTAATTCACCTGCAAAAATCAGACTATCCACAATTTCCTGCGGTTGCTTTTGTACCCATTCCCGTAGTACATCATGAATCAATTGATAACTATAACTTTTGGCATCATCGGTAATTTCAGCCCGTTCAATTTTGCCACTTTCAAAGGCAAATTCACGCAATAATTTTTGGCTGAAACTGTCCAATGTACCAACAAATAATTCATCGAGTTGATCAATCACCAACTTCAGACGCTCACAGGCATAGGCAACTTGAGTGGCAAAAGTCAGCAATAATTTGGCAAATAAAGGGTCATTTTCCTGCTGTGCCTTGGCTAAAACCGCTGACTCACTCAAATCACGGCAGGCATCAAAATAACGATAGGTTTCCTGTAAACGTGAGCGAATACGGCTTTTTAATTCTGCTGCGGCTTTACGGGTAAATGTCGTGGCAATCACTTGGCTCGGGAGATATTTTTCAAGAAAAATCCGCACCATTAAACTTGATAAAGTATAGGTTTTACCTGTGCCTGCCGAAGCTTCAATCCAATGCAGACCTGAAAAATGCAAATCAGCAATCGGCTCATTGGAAATTTTTTTATTCGCCTGATGTGTCAATGGGGAATGCTGTTGACTCATGGTTATTCCTCCACCACAGTTTGATATTGATAAATCGGTTGATACAAATCATAGGCAAATACATCGCAAGCATGTTTCAACAAAGCCGTGGTGTCTTGCTCTTGTAAAATAAACTGCCAATCTCGATGCTTTTGATGCGATTCATCATTTTCTTTACTAAAGGACGAGTTAAAAGCTTGTGACTCTTGCCATTTTTTCAGTAATTTGTCGAAATCGGCTAAAACCTGCTGCCCTGTTTCATTGCTGTCCCACGCCACTTCACCATCATTGTCCGCAAGAAGTAACGAGGTTTTTTTAGATTCAGTCGCAAGCAACAATGCCGATGGCAATACCAAAGGTTCAGATTGTCCATAACTATAGGCTTTAAACCACGCCAATAAATGCGCTTTGGCTTCTGCTGAACTCAAACCTGTATTGAGAATGGTCGCATCACTAAACACCGCAATGCGTTGTAAGGTTTTCGCTTGCTCACCTGCAAGATTTAAATAACTTAGCCACAATAAATATTCGAGCCATACTTTGGCACGGCGTTTCCCCCGTGCGCTTGAAGCATCCAAACTGACCCAATTCACTGCATGTTGTTTAGGCACGGTGATATTCATCACCACATTATTTTCAATACGCCATTGCCGTTGTGTGGTTGCTGTTACCTCAGGCGCATACAAACGCAACCTTTCTTTTAAGCTTTCCTGTTCTGCCAAACTCATTTGCCATGCGCTGTACTGCACTTTTCCAATCGGCAATTGATCTTGCAATAACGCCATATCTGTTGCCAAATGCGCTGTAATATCTTGATTGTCCGTTGGTTCAGCATCCTGTTTTTGCAAGAAATCTCGGATTTGATATTTCGCCAAACCATCGAGTACCAACTGTTCATTTAAAGCAGGCAAATCTTCGGCACGTAAATTTTCCACCCCCAAGGTTTTCAGATATAAACGTGCAGGGAATGTCACATCCTGAATCCATTGTCCCGCATCCAATACGGTCATCTCTGCTTGCATCACAGGATAAGGCGTATTGACCCAAGCTTCTCGCTGTGACAAATTTTCTGCTTGGTGAATTTTTTGTGCCACCGCAAACCATTGATCTTGAAAACGCATTTGCTCAGTAGATCCAAAACCACTCGGATCAAAAGGTTGTAAACGATGCACATGATATAAGGACTGAATTTGCACAGGAATTTCAATACCATCTTGTTCAATCATCCGATCTGCACGGTCCACAGACGAAATTTCAGATGCGTCATTGTCCAAACCATCAGGCGATTGGGCAATCAAAGCGATATGATTGATCAGCTCCTGTAACACACTTGAGGGATCACGCACTTCACCATCACTGACATCAAAACCATTGTAAAATAACCATAAATTTTCCTGTGCAAGCAACAAAGCATCCAAAAATGCACCTTGATCATCATCCAAACGTGAACGATCACCCAATTGTGGTTTTAAAATTTCCATTAAATCAAAAGGTAAATGCGTGTTGCGATTTGGAAATTTACCGCTGTCCAAATTCAACATCACGATCAATTTATAAGGCAATGGTCGAATCTGTCCGATTTGGCTAAAGGTAATCTGCCCTGTTGGCAAAGCCTGATCAAACTGCCCCTCCAATGTATTTTGGATTTCATTGAGCAAATAAGGCAAAGGCAAGTCGATATTGTGCAAAATCGCTGCACCTTGAGCATCATATTGTGGCGCATTACGCTGATCATAATAATTTGCCAAAGTCAGCATACGTTCTTGTTTTTTGACAATTTCACGAACAGATTTTAAAGCCTCAACACCACATTGTTCAAACTCGATAATGTCTTGCATCAAACGCTTTAACCATGATTCCACATGGATTTTTTGCTTGGACAATGTCGGCGTTTCATGCGCAATCATCCATTCACGGCGAGCTGCAAAGTCTTGATAAATTTCTTCTTGACTAAATGCTGTACCATCATCTTTGATTTTAGCTACTAATCTTTTGCCTACATCGTCTGTGTGTATGTATGTAAAAAACGCTTCTATCTTGGTTTCAAACTCTTTTATTAACTCTGCTATTGCATCTTCTTCTTGGTTTCGTTTCTCAATAACT
>RRZU010289155.1_pt1 | contig 10238 bp, 9 predicted proteins | sample 2165561 | NCBI WGS metagenome assembly RRZU01 (sample SAMN10456909, study PRJNA506462) | wastewater metagenome | isolation source: wastewater sludge | place: USA: Moscow, Idaho | reverse complement strand
GGAAATAACAGAGAAGTTGGAGTGGGCAATGGTGTATTTATCCAAAAACGGCAAAAAGAGTAGGCAGAGAAAATCCAAGCAAAACAACACGTTAGACGGTATTATTAATTCGCTTGCCGCTTAAGGTTCTGTACATGTGCTGCGGCTACGGGCCAACAAAAAGAACCAACATGGTCAAGCCCGTCCGGGCCCATAGCAAACCGGCTGGCCAGCATCAGCCATGGCCTTCGCTTCCGAGTAGAGATCTTCTGCCACCGGGTCAGGCTCGCCGCCCTCCTCCCGGTGCATTTCATACCAGTCGCAAATAAGCCGAACGAGCTGATCGCGATGGGATACCCAGAAATAGTCCTTGGGCAGGTCACTTGCCTCACAAATTTGCTCAATCACATCCATGTTGAAGGTGACCTCGCCATTGTGGTTGAGCACCAGCTGCAAATCCGTGAATACCAGTTCATCAGGAATTTCGATTTCGGTCATAGTCGTCCCTGTAGTCATCCAGTAGGTATTGATATTGGCTGTCATACTGCCCCAGCAGCTGGCAGAGCTCGCAGATAGAGGCATCTTCTTCGGTGTCGTTAATGGAATGGATTTGCACCTGATTGACGCACCAGCGAATCACCGCTTCGTCAAAATCCCCAACCAACACCTTACCATCCCTTGTCGCCTGACTGCGGCACAGCTCGATATAGCGGGCAATGCTACCGTTACCGGCCACATCACTGACGCAACCGATAGCGTCAATCCAATGCGTTGCGTCCACCAGCTCTAAGGTATCGAGTGCATCTGCCAAGTAGCTTTCCACTTGGGCTTCGCACCGTTCTATCCAGCTTCGACTGTTACTCTCGGGTTTGAAGGTGAAGCCGGACTGGATCATGGTGAGCAGGCTCGCCAGTGTCTCGTCCTCGGCCAGCGCCAGCAGGCTTTGGCGGGTGCTCAGGGGATCAACGCTGAACCGTAACTCCTTGCCGTTAAATACGTCCGAGCTCATCACGTTGCTACCAGTCTCACTGATGTAGTCAGCAACCAAGGTAAGCGGAGTGTCGGTACCGGGTCTAAAGAACAGGAAGGCTGGCTGGGGGGAGGCTTGGTTATCGTACAGGCACAGCAACGGGCAGCAGTCAGCGTCATGTACGTCGCGGCAAAACTCGATACGAATAGTCATATTTTCTCCAAGTTCCCAGTGCCAACCCGATAGAGAGGGTGATTTTGGGTCAGTGTAACGGCAGGTAGCTACAACATCAGACTATGCGGCATGATCTCATAGTCCATGATTTATGACCAGGCATAATCGTCCTGCAGGCCGCGCCAGCACTGGCTTTGCGTTAGATCCCTGTAGTCCTCGCCGGACATTGGACGACGAGCCATTGGTATCCAACCGAGGCGAATTGCACGGGGGGTAACTGAGCGCTGTGATGTCCCTACCGGAAATTAAGAAAGATCGCTCACCGGGATGGATGCAGGTGGTAGGGCAGGGAGCTGGAAGTCGTGCGAAGGCCCATTGCCGGTGAGCAATTCAGGGCCTCGTTTATTTCGAACCGACGAGCTCGGGTGATGATGGAGTGTAGGTATACCGCCGCGCTTCCCAGAGCGGTGCGGCGGTGGGGGCATTAGTGGAATTTGTGACTGGGTTGATAACCTACTCGCCAGTGGCGATCGTGGTCAGGGCGTGGCAGGACCAACTGACCTCTTACCCTGCGTTCGGGTGCGCGAGCGGGCTTTGCACCGGGCTCTAATGGGTCGTCAATGAGAGTGTCCTGCAGGCACAGGTGCGCCACCAGGTTGACGCACAGACGAAATCCGTCGTCTATGGCCACCCCGCAGTCATCAGCAGCCGTCAGCGCGTGGTAGTCGCTGTCCTCGACAGCTTGATTGATGGCATGGTCCCCGATGGAGAGCCTCAGCAGATGGGGTCCGGACCTGGTGTTCAGGGTGATGAGCAGTTCGGAGGAATCCTCGTCGGGGAAGTACCTCAAATGCGCCCAAAAGCCGTCGATGAAACCATTGAGCAGGCCCGGAGTTACGATGTAAACCCCGTATTCTGGGAGGTTCCAAAAATCAGAGCTGGGCCGGGTGCTCAACGGTGCCTGCATCAGTTGGTCATAGAGGTGCGGGGAGAATTGGTAAATGCCGCGTGAGCATTGCCAGGTGCAGAGCGTTTCTATGAGCACCAACTGAAAATCGTTCGTCAATGGGGAGTCATTCTGGTCAAAGACCACAAGGAAGCCTAACAGGTTTTTCCATGAACTCATGGGCAGGAGGCACCCCTCGGGGCAGTGGGTCACGCCTTCGGTCAATTCGTTCCGGTGCTGGGCGACATAGTCGGCTGCATTAGGAAAATCGAAGCAGACTAGGTCAAGGTAATCGTGGGGTGGGGCAAGCATCGCTGAGTCCTATGAGGTTGGCGAGAATGTGAAATCATGCCACCGCTGCGGCCTCACCGCAAGGGCTAAAATCCTTATAAAACAACAAGATAAAAGTAATAGGTGAAACGAGAAATCGTAGAAAAATACAGCCTACATCGTCGCGGGTGGGGGGGGGCTAACACAGCTTGAGGAGCTGTCATGTCGGTGGATTGCGACCGTAAGGTACCAAGGCGGTCGAGATCTGGCTGTCCTGAATGGAGATTGGGCTGGCATCACTGGTAACCGCGAGCCTGCCTGCAGGAGTGCCAGTGAGTGGCTGAGGGACATTCATGGTAGAAGACAGGGTACGCCGATGACGCACCCTGCCCACGCCGTTAATGTACGGTTCTGCTGGCCTGCTCACGGGTGAGGTATCCCACGCGCCAGTAGGTCAGAGCCGGGGCGGGGTGAAGTTCTCCCTCGCCCGGATCCGGCAGTGGTAAGCGAGTGGGCTTCTTGTCGGGGTGTTTAGGGTCGTGAATATCGTGGTCTTGGACACAGAGGAAGGTCACCAAGGACACGCATTTTTTCACAATGGGTAGCAACTCCCCGAAAAACTCATCGTCAACTCCATCGGGGAACGCTTTTATCTCCACGGTGGCAAGATCCAGTGCTTCGCTCAGTGGCCAGCCCCCCAGCGGTAACTCCCACGACATCAGGCCGTCGTTGTGAGCTAAGAGCAGGTGCAAGGAACAAGCGTCTTCCTCCTGCTCGTAGCGCATGTTTGCCCAAAATCCGGCGACTCCCTCCTCCGTCTCCCAGGTAGGGGTGTAGATGAAGATCCCGTGCTCTGGGAGCTCAGTGAGCAACATGCGAGAAAGGAAGTCACTCGGCTCATTGTTGCAAAGGAACTCCATAACCGAAGGCTCAAACTGATAGATGCCCTTGCTGAGAGCCCATGAAGCGATCGCCTCGATCTCATTGGCTTCCAGACAGTCGAGGAAAAAGCGATCCTCGGTGAGCCCAAGCGGCCCATCCCCAGCCCGTACAACGCTGGCGACCGCCATCCATAACTCAACTGGCATGAGACTCCAGGTGGGCCAGGGGCCGAACTCCCCATCCTCGTCCACACTGCGCACTTCATTGATGACCTTCCAGAGGGTCGGGTCAAGTACGCTGCTCTCGGTCAGATACTGCTCCGGCAGCGGTGGGTACATGTTGGAAAACGGCACCAGATGCAGTCTGGCCTGTTCAGGTTGAGGTGTTTGCTGAGGCGCGGGTGGCGGGTTTTTCTTCCATTTTTTGCTGGTGCGATGGCCGACTCGCCACACCCGCGAGCGCTTGGCCAAATACAGTTGAGGGCCCGGATAATCGGGCTTCAACGCGATGCGCTTAGGTGTGTCGTTGTGGTTGTTAGGATCGTCTATATCCGCTTTGTCTTCGCATAGGAACGTGACGAGCGCCAGGCATTTTGGCAACAGCTCCATCTCGCGTGCGACGGAGTCCTCGGTCATTCCCTCGCCGCACTCTTCGATAATATCCATCGAATAACGGAGTGCGTCGCTGTGCGGCCAGTCACCCAGTGGCACCATGAGGGGGACGAGGCCATCATCGAGGTTCAGCAGAAAGTTCAAGCAAGCGTTGTCGGTTTCCTGATAGTACCCCATGTGAGCCCAGAAGCCCGCCAACCCCAGGTTGTGGAGCCCTGCAGTCTCAATGTAAACCGCGTGTTCAGGGAGCCTGTGGAGCAGCCTTTTTGATGGCTTCGGGCTAGGGGGGGATTGGCACAGGTGCTCAAATACGGTGGGCTCGAAGCGATAAATGCCTTGTGTGAGAGACCAGGTAGCAATGGCTTCGAGATCGCTCGCTACCATGGTGGCCTGGATCAGCGTCTCGTCGGTTAACTCGGTATAGTGGGGCCCTTCATCGGCGGCTCGCTTCATTTCCGCAATCAAAATCCAAGCATTCTTGGGCAACAAGCACCACGACGGCCATTCTCCATACTCATCCCCATATTGGGCTAGAAGCATGTTCATGCCATCCAGACAGTCTGGAAAGTGTTCTCGGATCTGATCCAAGTAATATTTCGGGGTTGCGAACATTGGCGTCCCTTATTGTGTAGTGGCAGGTAGAGGTACTTTTTTATTACTAATAAACGGGGGTTCTGTTCAGCAGATACTGGGCACTCTGCTCAAAGGAAATCTCAAGGTCCCGGCCATCCAGTGAGACGGCTAACAGCGCTGTAGCCGCCTGACGCCTGCCTTCGTGCAACGCCGACCACAGCGCGTGGTGGATCGGTATCTCAACCCCAGCAGCCGTCCCTGTAGCCCACAGACGCTTGCCTCTGTGGCTCGCCGTCTGCAGCGCGGGGTGGTTCCATTGATCTCCCCCAGCGTGCTCACCATACAACAAGGCGATGACGCACTGCTCCAGCATGGCCAGCTGCAGGAACTTGGCTCGCTTGTCGGTGGCGATGAAGTTGCGCATGAGTATCTTGCCGGTGCGATTGTTAACCGAGCACTTAGCAAGTAGGCGATAGAACTGCTCGGCGGGGTTGCTTGTGGCAAAGACCATCACAGCTTCATGACGGGCTTGCTCTCCGGCTAGGCGGAACTGGTCACTCAGCCAAACTCTACGAGACTCGTCGATGGCAATGGTGAGCTGGTTGTCCTGCAAGGAAATCTTGAAATGATCACAGACGACCTCCTGCACATAGCCAGGGGGGTGGATTGGCTTCAACACATGCAGCTGCTCGCGCAGATGGCTGGTGGGCACCGTCGGTTTACCGTCGTAGTTGCGCTCATGGGGGGGGCGGACGGCCATATCGAGCAAAGCGACCTGCTGGATCCGAAATTTCCGGTTTGCCCCAAAAGCGGGTGTCAGGGTCAGCGGCCCGTTACCCAGACTGAGCTTGTAGCCATCCATGACCACCCCACCGAATTGCCAGCCTATCTCATAGAGCAGTCGCAACAACAAGGGGTCAGTTCCATCCTGGTGCGGCTGCGAGTCTTTGCCGGACAGCTGCTGGTGGAAGTCGAGCAGCAACTGCAGTGACTGGGCATCGTCCTGATAACAGTGATGTCGTAGGTGCTCATAGTGAAGGTGCGTCTGCACGCAGCGAAGCAGAATGTCCGGAGGCGTCGAGTTTCCCCGCTCCAACACGGCCCACGCATTGGGGGTGTAACCGAACACCGCCGCCATCTCCGCTTGACTGATGGGGCTGATACGTCCGGTACGACCGGTGAGCTCCGAGAGGTAGAGCCGCACCGACCGCAGGTGCATCGTACTGAGGACGAGGGGTGGGGCAGGGTAGGGTTGTCGCATCGTTGAAACCTGTGTTGCCTGTGGCAGCAATGCCGCGGTAGCGTCCGGCCAGGACGTTGACCGTCCGACCGGGAAGAGAGACCTGGTGACAGGTCACATGCAGGCGCAGTAATCCGCCCACACCCGATAGCTGGTGTTCATCAGGCTGACATCGTTCATCTTGGCCAGCTCAGCTTCGGTGAGATCGCACTCCTCAAAGTGGGGAACGGTCTCAAGCAGGTAGGCCCGCTCTTCAGCCGTCATCGGGGAAGCCCCACTGCAGATCTCGTCAATCCGATCGTCGGAGAAGTGGTCGTTCGGTAATGTCATCGTCTATCCCTCACTGGAAGCCGGTATGTCGGCAGTCATGGGCCCGAGGCAGTGTGAGCGGCCTTGGGTGATCACGGGTTTGCCCTGCCGGGTGATCTGCAGTCCTCGAAAGACAATGTGGCATTGTGCCATAGCAGTGCCCCGGCCGGAGCCATCACAAGAACAGCTTGAGATTGTCATCGAGCTCAAGGTCAAGTTGGGTGGCCAGCATCGCGGCGGTCAGCGATACCGTCTCTACGGACTTCTTCATATTTCCCAGCATGATGCAGCGCCCATCCCAGAGGCCGCTGGCTCTGGCCGTGAGCCCTTCACGCTCCAGATGCACCAGTGCCTGCAGTTGGGCCGGGTCACGCAGCAGAGGGAACAGCCTGACCACGGCGAGGAAGCCCACGTTGTGCGGCAGGATGGAGGTTTGGCGAAGCGAGGGCAGATCTCCGGCGCTGGTGGTCAGGGTGCGGTAGACGCGCCAGAGCTCAGACATGAATGGGTGCCATCGGTCCCAGCTGGCTTCGAGCTTTTCCAGAGAGAGCGGGGTCAGCTGCTTGAGGGAGACCCGGAGGTGCGAGGCCAGCGCCTCTTTAAAGATGGTAGGAGTCACCAGTTTGGAGGAGCTTTTGGAGATGGTGGCTTTCTCACTCTCCATCACGTCAGCCGGGCAGTTGGCGGTGATGAACGCAGACAGCGCATTGCTGTGGTCGTAGATGGCATTGAGGGAGGGGGAGACCTTTGCCGCCGTGCTGTTGATACTGCTGAACAGCTGCTGTTTATCGCGAAGGTCATCCGTGCCCACGATGTGAAGCGGGATGGTCTCAGACCAGTTGGGATCGTCCGCACACCGCAGGATGCAGCTCTTCACCCGCTTTTGCCCATCCACCAAGTACAGATCGTCGAGTTCCACCTGCACCAGCGAATTGTCATCCAGACCCGACACCCCAGGTAGCGGCTGCACCGATACCACGCGGGCTGTGGCGATAGGTGAGCCAAAGGCTCGCACCGAGCGGTCCAGATACGCATTGATCTTCCGAACATGCCCCATGTCCAGCACCCGCTGAGCACGCAGCAGGGGGTCTTCGGCCTCTTCTGCCTGCTGGGCGTAGTAGGGGCCGAACATATTCCCCAGCACCCGGCAGTTAATGCTCGTGGTGAACGTCGAGAATTTGCCGAACTGGCCAAGAAAAGCAGTGATGCAGACGGTCATGGTGACATCTCCGGGTGGCGCAAAAATATTGTGTAGATGATATTAGACTATCTCCGTCAGATAGTGCAATATCAATGAAGCGATAAAGCGGAGAATCATCATGAGCAGCGAAATACTGGAGTTGGACGGGTTGGAGTGTGAGGAGGCCATGAGCCTTGTCAGAAGCACTGTGCGCCGCAACGGCGGTAGCGCATTTCGGCTGTCCAGCGCCAGCTACCCCTTCCATCTGTTGCTGACTCAGTGGGCCGATAATGCCGGTCGCACCCTGACCCCGGCGACAAAGCCGATCCATGGCCAGCTCTGGGTGCTCACCGTGGAGGAGCGCCGTCATGCTTGATCATGTAGTGGGACTGGCTGAGGTCGAGGCGGCCCTGCTGGGCGGTGAGCTTACCGTGAGCGAGATTGACCCGCGCCGGGGGCTGGTGTTCGAGGATGCCCGTGAGCAGTACGAGGCGCTGGTGGAAGAGCGGATTTTGCCGTTCGCCATTAACCATGTGTCGCGTTTGAGTATTTCCTTTGGGAAGGACTCATTGTTGATGCTCAATCTGTTCGTTGAGGCGCACCGCCGGGCCAAGGAGCGGGGCATCACCTTGACCGGTCCGCTCATTGCGATCCACATCGACACACGCATCGAGAGCCCTGTGATGCACATGTTTGCCATGCGCCAAATGAGGCTGCTCAAGGCATATCTGGAGCGCCACGGTATCGAGCACCGCCTCATCATCGCCTCTCCGGAAGACCGCTATAGCTGGCCAGTCATGTACTGCTCGGGCCTCAAACTGATGACGGTGGGGGCCAGTGCTTCAGCGGATTGCAGCATTGTGCTCAAACAAGACCCGATGAAGAAGGTAGAGCGCGCGTTGGCCCGCGAGTTTCCGGCCATTGTGTCCGTCACCGGGGTGAGACTTGATGAAAGCACCTCTCGGGCGCAATCCATCCGTGAGGTGGGCCTTGATACCGCACAGGTGGTCTGTCGGGGCAACCAGCGCGACTATGCGCCGATTGTGGACCTTGCGACCGACCAGGTGTGGCACATCTTGCGTTGCCTCGGAGAGGGCGCGGCGCGGGAGTACGGAGACAGTCTTCCACACTGGGACACCAGCATCTTCTACCTCCGGCGCATGTACCTCGATCAGGAGGAAAGTTCCTGCTCGATGGGGGGTAGCTCGCCCCTCCCGAGCAAATCAGGCTGTGGCGGCTCCCAGCTCCGATCCGGCTGCGCTCTCTGCACCGTTGTTAATACCGACAAACAGGCAGAAAAGCTGACCGACCTGCCGCAGTTCCCGCAGCTGGCGAACCTCCTGGCATTGCGCAATTGGCTCTCCAACAACTTCTCCAACATGCGGTATCGCCGCTTCCTGGCCCGCAAACCGTCCGATGATGGCTACCTCAAACTGCAGGCCAACACCCAAAACGAGGAATGGATTTCGACCGTGCTGAGGTGGCTCTTGCAGTGTGACCGGGATGAGCAACGTCGGGCCGCAATGTTCAACGAAAGCCTGCTGACCGGCGCGTGGCAACAGGATGCCGGGGTGCAAGCGATCATCACCGACCCTAAGCTCACTCCGGCTCAGCGCGTCGAGTGGTTGAGGTGGTACGTGACTGACATGGCCGAGCCCACGTTCGAGCTCGTCACCCCGACCCAGCTCCTGTTGATTGATGCCCTCGTGTCGAGGGATGGATATAGGTTGCCCCCATTTTTCGCCCTCGGTCTGTGGCGTGAAGTCCACCATCAGGGCGTGACCGTGCCCTATCCCGCTCTTGACGGTGAGCGAGTGAAAGATCCGATCCCGGCCCCGGTCTATTACCCCCTTGGGCAAGACCCGGAGTTGTTGTCCTTGGCCCACATTGAGGCCACCGGCACCTTTGAGCGTTACCTGGCCGATCTCGCCTCACTCTCCTTCGGAGGCTGTGGCGGGGCGACCAAGCAGGTGCGGCGGGAGGTGGCCACAACGCCGGTCTGTTATGACGGGGTGGAAGGTGCGACCGTGAGTGGCTGGTTCGGTGATACCGTCACAGTCCCGCTGGTGGAGCAGGCCGAGGAGGGCGAGTGTGGCTACACGGTAGATGCTGATGCCGCCCAGTGGATCACAGGTCCAATGATCTCGGACTACCTGGGGGAGCTTGGCCATCTGGAATGTCGTAACTCGGTGGCGCGGCGGCGCCTGCTTAGCGAAGGGGTGTTGCGTCTCTCGGTACAGGCCCAGCGCAATTGTGCTCGCTTGATGGCCCGTGCAGACCTATTTGAACGTGCGGGGATGTCCGACCTTGAGGATGGCAACCCAGCGCTGCTGGCCCAGTGCATCAGTCAGGAAGAGCATGAGCGCCAGCTGGCCGGGCAGTCAGCAACCCAACTCCCCGCTGCAGTGGTCACCCGCATGGTGTCAGTGACCGAGCAGTGGGCCGACCTTGAGCAAGCCGTGGAAAGCGTGGTTGCCCTGCATGGCAAGCTGGAACGCCGCCGTCAGGTGGTGACCTTCACCCTTGGCCAGATGGGGCAGGGGTTCCGCTTCGATGGCATAGCCTATGGCGAGTTACAGCAAGTGCTGGCCCAGCAGCTGCAGGCCATCACCCTCCTGGTGAGCAAGCCCGAGCGCCTGTTGACCCTGTTGCCTTCCACGGCGAGCCTCCTGCATGGTCGTGGCCGTGACCAGAACATGCGTCTGCGCCAGCTTCAGCAGCGCACCCTGCAATCCCTTGGCCTGCACCGACTGGAGGCATTGGCGGCGCTTGAGAGCGCTGTAATGGAGCGGGAGGAGGCGATAGAGGCCGGTCTCAATCCGGTATTCGTAGCTGGTGGCGGGATGGGCTTTATCAAGGACGTCGCTCAGGCCCGTGCCTATGTCGAGAGATTGACCCGATTGCACAGTCACACCCGCCTGCCCAAGGCGAGCTAAGTCAGGCTCATGTACAGGATCTTTAGCTCCAACCAATTGAAATAGATATAAAAAAGGCTTCGTTTGTGATCTAATTTTATCGCCAAACAAAATCAACACGCGCGAAGCCTATGACCATTATTAATGCTAATCACTATCTGGAGCAACTCCTGGCTCCCGCCGCACTCG
>RRZU012170600.1_pt1 | contig 10239 bp, 8 predicted proteins | sample 2165561 | NCBI WGS metagenome assembly RRZU01 (sample SAMN10456909, study PRJNA506462) | wastewater metagenome | isolation source: wastewater sludge | place: USA: Moscow, Idaho | reverse complement strand
GCAGGCACAAAACCTTTCTGTTTTTACGCTGACAAAGTAAATACACTACCGAAAATCGTACCCTCCAGCCCGAAAACGGTTAGAGGGTCATCAAGCTGCCGAAAATGAGTCACTTTGAGAGCTCTCATGAATAAGACGGGGATAAGGTTTGCGTCAGCTCATTATAGCCTTGTGAATCGGGTGAGAATCCGTGCAAGGTGTCACGCAGTTGACGCATGGTCGCATCGACATTATTGGGCATTTTGCCGATGGCCGGGTCGGCGAGCAGTTGATCGACCGAGGCAGCAATGCTATTGACCTTTTCCATGGTCTGTTGAGTGCTGACTAAGGTTTTGTCGAGTGAAGCGACAACCGGCTCAATTTTTAAGCTATTGAGCTTATCCAGTAATTTCGAGACCTTTTGCTCAATTTGTGCGAAACCTGCCGAAATGGTGGGAAACACTGGCACTTCAGCAAAGCTGGCCGGTTTAAACGGCTCTGCATCTTTATAAAAATCAAGATCGACAAATAAAGCCCCGGTCAGTAGGTTGCCAGATTTCAGTGTGGCGCGCATGCCATAGCTCACCAGCCTGTCGAGTCGCTCAGCCCATGCGGCTAAATCAGTGGTCTGCGAGGCATCACTTTCAAGACGTTGAGGCTCAATACGGATCAGCACAGGAATTGCAAAACGGTTCCTAGAGCCAGGCTGTGGAGCAGAAAAGTTCCATGGTACGCTCATCACTGTGCCGATTCGTAAGCCGCGGTACTCGACCGGCGCATTATTACTTAAGCCGCGCACTGTATCGTCAACCAGCAATACATAGTCGAGGTAGTCGTCAAACTGGCCTTCTTGAGCACTTTTTTCGTCGTTAAATAAAACATACTCGGCATCTTCTTTGGCTTTCTTGCCCGCTGGTAAGTTGTTGGGAACGCCAAAGGTAATACCGCCACTGACCAAGGATTCTAAAGACCCCATGTTGACACTAAAGCCTTGCGAGTCCAATGAAACATTGAGACCTGAGGCAGTCCAGAAACGGGTGTTAGTGGTGACCAACATCTCATAAGGTGACTTGATGTACAGACGGTGATGCATTTCGCGTTGTTCAGGGTCAAAACGGCTGTCTTCGACACGGCCAACAGTGAAACCTTGATATGACACCGGATCACCGATACGCACTGAGCTACCGATCTGGCTGGTCAGATTGATGCGTAGACCAGGTGCATCAGTGGGCGTAATAGGCGGTTGTTCAAGGATAGTAAACTCATCTTGTTTATCTGTGCTGTTGCCCGGTAACAGTTGTATATAAGCGCCCGATAATACCGTTCCTAAACCGCTCACGCCTTCTAGGCCGATGCGCGGCTTCTCCACCCAGAATAATGTGTCTTTATTGAGCATCGCTTCGGCTTGTGGGCTCATGCGGGCAATCAATACGGCGCTTTTTAGATCTTCAGAGAGGCTGACTTTTTCGATTTTACCCACTTCTACATTGCGAGTTTTAATTAGGGTCTTGCCAGCTTCAATGCCTTCTGCCGTGTCTACTGTCAGTGTAATGGTTGGGCCTAAGCGGCTGATGCTGTCATAAAGCATCCAAGCGCCGATCAGTAAGGCAACGATCGGTACAATCCAGATCGGCGAAAAGGAGCGCTGCGTCCGTCTTAGGGCATGAGTAGGTTCTGACATTATCGTTGTTCCTGGATTGAAGGCTTAGGTGATGTAACTGAGCTACTGACGAGCGAGTCAGAGTTACTGGCGTTGGCTTGCCAAATGCTACGAGGGTCGAACATCATTGCCGCTAACATGGTTAAAATCACCACTGAAGTAAAGGCTAGTGCCGCTGGACCTGGAGCGATAGATATTAAGTCGCCACTGTGAATCAGTGCGACCATAATCGCGACGACGAATACATCGACCATCGACCAGCGTCCAATAAATTCGGTAATGCGGTATAAACGGTTGCGGGTTAAGGGGGCTATGGGCTGTTGTTTCTGGCGCTGCACCACCAAGCATAACCATAATAAAGCCAGCATTTTTCCGACTGGTACGAAGATACTGGCAGTTAGAATCACTAAGGCAATGGGCCAATCACCATGTTGAAAAAACATCAGTACACCTTGCAAAATTGTTGCTGGTTCTGTGCTACCTAACGATGTGGTAATCATAATGGGGTACAAGTTGGCGGGTAGAAACATCAGCATGGCGGCGCTGAGCAAAGCTAAAGTGGTGTGTGTGTTGACGCCATGATAAGGGTGCAGCGGTTCGTCGCAGCGCTCGCAACGGCCGCCTTTGCTTATTAGGTTGACTAGGCCGCAGGTGTTGCAGCCAGTGAGTCCTTGCGCAGCGGCGGCTTGACCTAATTGGCCTCTGGTTGGTGCGATGCTTTTGGAGTCGAGCGCTTGCCATAGCCAATCCCGGTCTACGGATTGGCTGGTGAATAATAACAATAGGGCATAGCCGCATAGTGTCCAAAAAGACAATCCGAGTTCAACCTCGGCCATGCCGATAATTTTGATCATGCTTACCAGTGTGCCGATCACAAAGACATCGGCCATCATCCATGGTGTGAGATGCTTTAACATGCGTGCGAGCAATGGGCTTTTTGGCAATGGTTGTCTACGGATAATGCCGATACATAGCCAGCACAGTGCGCTTAAGTACAGCAGCGGTAAAACAAGTACAGTGAGCATGATAATTAAAGCAACTAATGGCTGCTCAAAAACTACTAGGGAGGAGATTGTTTGTGTCAGTGCAATGCCATTGCTGATGCCTTGTAGACTAAAGCCAAGAAATGGAAAAGACAGCGACAACCCAAGCATGATTAAGGTTGCGATGGCCAGGGCGAGGCTGCGTTCGGCGGCGTTGGCCTGTCGGCGTACTAAGGTGTGATGGCAGCGCGGGCAATCGGCTTTTTCGCCAGTTTTTAGTGTGGGCAGGGCCAGTAATAAATCACATTCGTGGCACACTCTGAGTCTGCGTCTGGAAACACTGCTTGAGTGGGTAGATTCTGTAGGACAGGTGGTGATGTCGTCGGTTAGTAAGGGGTTGGTCAATTGTGTGCTTCCAGAATGGTGTAGAGGGTGCTGCGTCTAAGTCAAGCTTTACTCTGCGCTTTGGTTGCGCAGTTATTTATATTGCGAACATTATCATGTGTTGTGTGTAGCAATGACAGCGTTAGGGTGACAAATATCTAAAATTTCTGGCACGTTAGTGGGGGCTTGTGCAGTGGTAATTTGTGTCATGAAGCGGATGAGTGAGTAGGTTGAATTGTTATTTTGCCAGCACCCATCTTGAGTATTGATTGGACCAGCACGGCCCCCGAAGTACGGCATGTGCTTGTTTGTTTGGGAGCGCGGGCAGCTTGCCCGCAGCGTACCCTGAAGCACGCTATGCACAGATCGAACAATGTAGTAATGCTAAGTAAAAGCAGGACAGGCGCATGCCGCATCTTACTGGTATCGCTTTTCCCTCAACGGGGCATCCTGCCCCGATTCGGGCGCTTACCATCCTTGGTTCGCTCGTCGCGACACCAGCAAGGTGCTCGTTGATCAGCGGTGTGGTATTTGAGAATGAAGTACGACTCTTTTAAAGCCAGTATTTTGCACCGTTCTATTGATCTACAGTAACGGTGTATCTCTCTGCACGGCTGATTGTTACAGCAACAGGGCAAACCCTGCATAGGGTCAACACGTGCTTCGGGGTAGGTGTGATGAGCGAGCCAGGGATGGCGAAGCGCCGGAGTTGAACCCTGGACGGGTTCATCGACGGATTAACACTTGCCCCGAAGCACGTCATGCGCAGGCTGAATGTTTTTAGCCATGCAAAACATCCTGAAAGATATATGCATACCACATCTTGCTGGTCTCGCTTTTCCCTCAACGGGGCCTTCTGCCCCGATTCGGGCGCTCACCTTCCATGGTTCGCTCGTCGCGACACCAGCAAGGTGCTCGTTGATCAGTGATGTGGTATTTGAGAGTGGGATACCACATGTGCCAAGTATCACTTGGCTAAATAGCGCATGCCTTCTTCAAGACCCTCAATGGTCAATGGGTACATTTGATCTTCGATCAATTCGCGAATGATGGTGGTAGATGCGGTGTAGTCCCACGTATGTTTGGGGTAGGGGTTTATCCAGATGAGTTTTTTAAACTTCTGCATAAAACGCTGCATCCAAACATAGCCAGGCTCTTCGTTCCAGTGCTCAACGCTGCCGCCAGCTTGCGTGACTTCATAAGGTGCCATCGCAGCATCGCCAATAAAAATCACTTTGTAATCTGCACCGTACTTATGCAGCACATCTTGCGTAGAGGTCCGCTCACTGCCGCGGCGTAAATTGTTTTTCCACACTGACTCATAAATAAAGTTATGGAAATAATAATATTCCATATGCTTAAACTCAGTCTTACAGGCAGAAAACAACTCTTCACAGACTTTGACGTGGGCATCCATCGAGCCGCCAATATCAAATAAAATCAGCAGTTTTACTGTGTTACGACGCTCAGGACGCATCTGAATATTCAGCAAGCCACCATCACGTGCGGTGTGATCAATGGTGCCACTGAGATCAAACTCATCCTCGGCGCCTTGGCGAGCAAATTTGCGCAGACGGCGCAGGGCGACCTTGATGTTGCGTGTACCCAGTTCGACTTGATCGTCGAGATTCTTATACTCGCGCTGATCCCAGACTTTAACCGCTTTACCTTGACGTTTACCGGCATCGCCCAAGCGAAAACCCTCTGGGTTATAGCCGCCAGAACCAAAGGGGCTGGTACCACCGGTGCCAATCCATTTATTACCACCTTGGTGCTTGCCTTTTTGCTCTTCGAGACGCTCTTTAAAGGCTTCAATCAGCTTATCTAAGCCACCCAGTGACTCGATTTGCGCGCGTTCTTCATCGCTTAATGAGCGCTCAAACTCACGGCGCAACCATTCATTAGGGATTAACGCCTCAATGTGCTGATCCAGGTTTTCAATGCCTTTAAAATACGCGGCAAAAGCGCGGTCAAACTTATCGTAATGACGCTCATCTTTAACTAGAATTGCCCGTGCCACATAGTAAAACTCATCCATGTCAGCAAACACCACCTTGTGTTTGAGCGCATTGATTAAGTCCAACAGTTCGCGCACGGACACCGGCACTTTAGCGGCGCGCATTTCATTAAATAAATTCAGCAGCATGGCTACAGACCTCTTAAGTAAAAGGTGCAGCGGGATGCTTGTTCGGTGTTCAAGGCCATCCCGCGCAGCACATGGTGTTAGCGGTTGGTACGACGGCTCATAAAGGCTAAGCGCTCAAGCAGCATGACATCTTGCTCGTTTTTCACTAATGCACCCGCCAGCGGAGGGATCGCTTTGGTGACATCGCGCTCACGTAATGCCGCTTCGCTGATATTGTCAGCCATTAACAGTTTTAACCAATCCACCAACTCGCTGGTGGAAGGCTTTTTCTTTAAGCCCGGGACTTTACGCACATCAAAAAATACATCCAACGCTTCACTGACCAAGGATTGACTGATGTTGGGATAGTGCACATCAACAATTCTCTGCAACGTGTTACGGTCAGGGAAAGCAATGTAATGGAAGAAGCAGCGACGCAAGAACGCATCTGGCAGCTCTTTTTCGTTATTGGAGGTGATGATGATAATCGGGCGATGTTTGGCCTTAATGGTTTCATCAGTCTCGTAAACATAGAACTCCATTTTATCGATTTCTTGTAGCAAATCGTTGGGGAACTCGATGTCGGCTTTATCGATTTCATCAATCAGCAGGATCACACGCTCATCAGCCTCAAAAGCTTCCCACAATTTACCTTTATTGATGTAGTTGCGTACATCATGCACTTTGTCGGAATTGAGCTGTGAGTCACGTAAACGGCTGACTGCATCGTACTCATACAGGCCTTGGTGCGCTTTGGTGGTTGATTTGATGTGCCAAGTAATCAAACGTGTACCAAAGGATTCGGCCAATTGCTCAGCCAGCATGGTTTTACCCGTACCGGGCTCGCCTTTTACCAATAAAGGGCGCTCTAAGGTGATGGCAGCATTAACCGCCAACTTTAAATCATCAGTGGCCACATAAGATTGAGTACCAGAAAACTTCATAACAAACCTCAGCAAGACAAATCGACAGTTCTTCTTAATGCAAACAGTCGCAGTAATATTTTGGCTTACTATAGCGCGGCTGTTGAACTTTTGTGAACGAAAAGACTGATTGAGTCATTATTTGCTCAATCAGTTGAATAAAACGGACTAGACGCTAGCGCCTCTGGGCTTTACGCTCACAGTCATTACCCATCATTGATAGAGGGCTGCACGATGAACCGTATTTATGTCGATAACGCGCAAAGTGTTGGCAATACACCGCTGGTACAGATCAACCGTTTAGGCCCGAAAGGTGTCACGATTCTGGCTAAATTGGAGGCGCGTAATCCCGCCGGCTCAGTAAAGTGCCGTATTGCTGTCAGCATGGTGCAAGCCGCGGAAGCCGCAGGCCAATTAAAAGCCGGGGTGACCATGGTTGAACCCACATCCGGTAATACAGGGATTGGCTTGGCTTTTGTTGCCGCCGCACGGGGTTATAAGTTGATCTTAACCATGCCGTCGTCGATGAGCTTGGAGCGCCGCAAAATTCTTAAAGCTTTAGGTGCTGAGTTGGTTTTGACCGAAGCGGCTAAAGGCATGAAAGGCGCTATTGAAAAAGCCCAAGAAATTGCCGCTAGCAATCCAGCCAAGTACTTGGTCCTGCAGCAATTTGATAACCCAGCCAACCCCGCCGCTCATGAAAAGCATACGGGGCCCGAAATCTGGCGTGATACCGAGGGTGCAATTGATGTGCTGGTCAGTGGCATTGGCACGGGTGGCACGCTGACCGGTGTCTCGCGTTACATTAAAAAAAACTGTGGCAAACCGATTCTTTCAGTCGGTGTTGAGCCAACCAGTTCACCGGTCATCAGCCAAGTGCTAGCCGGACAAGATGCAGCACCCGCGCCGCATAAAATACAAGGTATTGGCGCTGGATTTGTGCCGAAAAATCTGGATTTAAGCCTGCTTGATCATGTGGAACAGGTCAGTGATGAAGAGGCTAAGTTGATGGCGCTGCGCTTGATGCGCGAAGAGGGCATTCTGTGTGGCATCTCCTGTGGTGCGGCGATGGCGGCTGCCGTGCGCTTGGCTCAGCAACCGTCGATGCAAGGCAAAACCATGGTGGTGATTTTACCTGACTCAGGCGAGCGCTATTTATCCAGTATGCTGTTCGATGGGCTCTTTACCGAACAAGAGCTGACACAGTAAGGCATTGGTGTACTGCACGCGGGCATCTAGAGTAGGCTGTAATTATTTAATGGAGCATTATCCATGGCGGTTAAGTGTCCGGCTGTTGCTATTGCGCGACAGATTTTAGATGGATTTGATGATTATCGAGAGCAATTTCGTCAAATTACCAATTTAGGCCGTGAGCGTTTTGAAAAAGCGCAGTGGCAAGAAATACAAGAGGCTTCGGCGGCGCGTATTCAGCTGTATAAAATTCGTGTGACTCTGGCGCGTGAGGCGTTGCTAAAAGAGTACGGTGAAGACGTGTTGATGAACATTGAATGCTGGCCGCAAATCAAAAAGTCCTATATTGGCCAAATTGACTTGCGCCTCGATGATGAGCTGTCGGAAACATGGTTTAACTCGATTTTTAACAGCCTCTTTAGTCATGACTTGATCAGTGATGACTGCATGTTTGTGCACAGTACCCGCCCCAGCTTGCGAGAGCATGATGCACCCATGCAGATTCGCACCTACCGCCCGCATGGAGATCTGGCCGCAGCGTTGCGCCAAATCAGTGAGGATTACCGCTTTGCGGTGCCTTATGCCAATCAAGAAGGAGACTTGGAGCGCCTTGAAGCACAGCTGCGTGCCAGCTTGCCTGACTGGGTGTGCAAAGACCCTGAGCTGTGTATCGAACTGTACAGTTCGCGCTTGTATCGCAATAAAGGTGCATATTTGGTTGGGCGTGTCTTTACCCAAGACGAACAGTGGCCGTTGGTGATTCCCATTGTGCATCGCGAAGGCCAAGGCATCCGGATGGATGCGGTCATTGTCGACGAGGCAGAAGTGTCGATTATTTTCTCCTTTACCCGCTCCTATTTTATGGTGCGCGTTGCCTATCCTGCTGAGTTTATTAGCTTTTTACGTCGTATCTTGCCGCGCAAGCATATTTCTGAGCTATACACCTCGATTGGTTTTTATAAACAAGGTAAGTCGGAATTCTACCGTGCGCTGATTCAGCATTTAGAACAGACCGATGATAAGTTCGTGATGGCCGCGGGTGTGCGCGGCATGGTGATGAGTGTTTTTACTCTGCCTGGCTTTAATACGGTATTTAAAATCATTAAAGATCGTTTCTCACCCTCGAAAAATGTTAATCGCGAGACGGTGATTGACCGTTACCGCATGGTTAAATATGTCGATCGAGTGGGGCGCTTGGCGGATACTCAGGAGTTCGCTGATCTTCGTTTTCCTGTGGCGAAGTTTGAGCCTGAGTGTTTGCAGGAATTACTTGAGGTCGCGCCCTCGACCGTTGAAGTGCAAGGTGATGTGGTGCTCATTCGTCACTGTTGGACAGAGCGCCGCATGACGCCTTTGAATATTTATTTAGAAACCGCGAACGAGCAGCAAATTAAAGATGCGCTGGAAGATTATGGCCTAGCGATTAAGCAGTTGGCGGCGGCCAATATTTTTCCAGGCGATATGCTGTTGAAAAACTTTGGTGTCACTCGCCATGGTCGTGTGGTGTTTTACGATTACGATGAAATCAGTTATTTGACTGAGGTGAATTTTCGCGAAATCCCAGAGCCACGCACCCCAGAAGATGAAATGTCGGCTGAGCCTTGGTATTCAGTGGGGCCGCATGATGTTTTTCCTGAGGAGTTTCCGCGCTTTTTGTTCACTGATCATAAGCTGCGTAAACTTTTTAAAGACATGCATGGCGATTTATTTACCGCTGCGTATTGGCAGGGGCTGCAAGAAGCCATTCGCGAGGGCAAAGTCATTGACGTGTATCCCTACAAGCGTAAAGAAATCGAGTGATTAACACAGCTGCTCAATGGACTACAACTGTTTAAGGAAGCGCTGAATAATTACCTACGTTGTCAGGACGTTGTTAAAAATCAGCTCAAAATGCTCATTTACTACCTGTAAACTGCGCTTTTTCGCTGATTTGACTCGCTAGCGCTCGCCCTTCGGGTCAGCCTTTGGCTGTTACTCCCCTTGGTCGTTGCGCCTAGCCTGACTGCCTCGCTAACATTATTCAGTGCTTCCTTAAGTGCTTAGCCATTGAGAAGCAAGAGTTTGCGCGGTATAATACCGCGCTTCCATTTTTCCCGTTCGGGAGCGTGTAATATGCTGCGTATCAGCCAAGAAGCTCTGACCTTTGATGATGTATTGTTAATCCCCGGTTACTCCGAGGTTTTGCCAAAAGATGTCAGCTTAAAAACCCGTCTTACTCGTGGTATTGAACTCAATATCCCTCTGTTGTCCGCTGCAATGGACACTGTGACTGAAGCCCGTTTGGCCATCGCAATGGCACAAGAAGGCGGCATCGGTATTATTCATAAAAATATGACAGTCGAACAGCAAGCCGCTGAAGTGCGCAAAGTAAAGCGCCATGAAACGGCGATCGTGCATGATCCTGTTACTGTAAGCCCAGATACTAAAATCATTGATTTACTTAAGCGCGCTCGTGAGCTCGGTTTCTCCGGTTTCCCGGTTGTTGATAGCGACAATCAGCTGGTGGGTATCGTGACTGGTCGTGACCTGCGTTACACGCCAAATGCTGGCGATACTGTCACGGCGATTATGACGCCTAAAGAAGAGTTGGTCACTGTGCAAGAAGGCACAGGCCTCGAAGAGATTAAAACCAAGCTGTATGAGCATCGCATTGAAAAGATGCTGGTGGTGAACGAGAAGTTTCAATTACGCGGCATGGTGACGTTCCGCGATATTGAAAAAGCTAAAAGCTATCCCTTTGCCTCCAAAGATCAGCAAGGGCGTCTGCGCGTTGGCGCAGCCGTTGGTACCGGTGCGGATACGGCTGAGCGTGTCACCGCCTTGGCAGCTGCCGGCATTGACGTGATCGTGGTAGATACTGCCCACGGTCACTCCAAAGGTGTTTTGGATCGCGTGCGCTGGGTGAAAGAAAACTTCCCTGAAGTGCAAGTGATCGGCGGTAACATCGCCACTGGCGAAGCTGCGTTAGCGCTGGTGGAAGCCGGTGCTGATGCG
>RRZU011651892.1_pt1 | contig 10239 bp, 11 predicted proteins | sample 2165561 | NCBI WGS metagenome assembly RRZU01 (sample SAMN10456909, study PRJNA506462) | wastewater metagenome | isolation source: wastewater sludge | place: USA: Moscow, Idaho | reverse complement strand
TGACATGGCTTGAGGCGGAAAAGAAAAAAGCCCGGACTGGCCGGGCTTTTTGTCTTTGCCAAGTGATTGATTCACAAGGCATTTCTGGCGGAGAAGGAGGGATTCGAACCCTCGATACGGGGGTACCGTATACCGGATTTCGAGTCCGGCGCATTCGACCACTCTGCCACCTCTCCTGGTAGCTTGCTGCTGAACTGTGGTCTGTTCAGCGAAGAATTCGATTATAGACGATCAACAGCCCAGCTTGTCAAGGCCCCCGAGATAGGGTCGCAGCACTTCCGGCACGGTGATGCTGCCGTCGGCGTTCTGGAAGTTCTCGAGCACCGCCACCAGCGTGCGGCCGACCGCCAGGCCCGAGCCGTTGAGCGTGTGCACGAACTCGTTCTTGCCCTGCGCGTTCTTGAAGCGTGCCTGCATGCGCCGCGCCTGGAAGGCCTCGCAGTTCGAGCAGGAGCTGATCTCGCGGTAGGTGCCCTGGGCCGGGACCCAGACTTCCAGGTCGTAGGTCCGGGTCGAGCCGAAGCCCATGTCGCCGGTGCACAGCAGCATGACGCGGTAGGGCAGGCCGAGCTTCTGCAGGATCGCCTCGGCGTGGCCGGTCATTTCCTCGAGCGCGGCGTTGCTGTGCTCGGGGTGGGTGATCTGCACCATCTCGACCTTGTCGAACTGGTGCTGGCGGATCAGGCCGCGGGTGTCGCGGCCGGCCGAACCGGCTTCCGAGCGGAAGCAGGGGCTGTGCGCGGTGAGCTTGATCGGCAGCGCGTCGGCCGGCACGATCGTGTCGGCGACGACGTTGGTCAGCGTGACCTCCGAGGTCGGGATCAGGTACCACTTGCTGCCGGCGGCCTCGCCGTCGCCCGAGGTGACGTGGAAGAGATCCTGCTCGAACTTGGGCAGCTGGCCGGTGCCGCGCAGCGCCTCGCCCTGCACCAGGTAGGGCGTGTAGCACTCGGTGTAGCCGTGCTCCTGGGTCTGCACGTCCAGCATGAACTGGGCGAGCGCGCGGTGCAGCCGGGCGATCTGGCCCTTCATGAAGGTGAAGCGCGAGCCCGAGAGCTTGGCGCCGGTCTCGAAGTCCAGGCCCAGCGGCGCGCCCAGGTCCACATGGTCCTTGACGGCGAAGTCGAAGGCGCGCGGCGTGCCCCAGCGGCGCACCTCGACATTGCCGGTCTCGTCCGTGCCGACCGGCACGTCGACCTGCGGCAGGTTGGGGACCGACAGCACCAGGGCCTCGAGCTGAGTCTGGATCTGGCCCAGGCGATCGGCGCAGCGCTTGAGCTCGTCGCCGATGCCGGCGACCTCGGCCATCAGTGCGCTGGTGTCCTCGCCCTTGCCGCGCAGGGCGCCGATCTGCTTCGAGAGGCGGTTGCGGGTGGCCTGCAGCTCCTCGGTGCGGGTCTGGACGGTCTTGCGCTCGGCCTCCAGCGCGCGGAAGGCGTCGGCGTCGAGAAAGGGCTGCGGGTTCTTGCGGGTCTGCAGGCGCGCGAGCACCGCGTCGAGATCGCGGCGCAGCAGGGTGATGTCAAGCATGGGGATGAGAAGACTGGATCTGGCTGGAAAGCGGGAAGGTTCAATTCTGGCGCTGCGCCGCGGCCTCGGCCATCGACTTGTCGCCCAGGCCCTTCGGCAGCGGGAATTCGATGTGTTCCTCCACGCCGGGCATCTTGCGCACCGCCAGCGCGCCAAGCTCGCGCAGCCGCGCGATGACCTGGTCGACCAGCAGCTCGGGCGCCGAGGCGCCGGCGGTCAGGCCCACGCGCGGGCGGCCTTCGAACCACTCGGGGCGCAGCTCGGCGGCGCTGTCGATCATGAAGCCGGGCGTGCCCAGGCGCTCGGCCAGCTCGCGCAGGCGGTTGCTGTTGGAGCTGGTCGGGCTGCCGGCCACGATGACGATGTCGACCTCGGCCGAGAGCACCTTCACCGCGTCCTGGCGGTTCTGGGTGGCGTAGCAGATGTCCTGCTGCTTGGGCTCGCGCACCTGCGGGAAGCGGCGCTTGACGGCGGCGAGGATCTCGGCGGCGTCGTCCACGCTCAGCGTGGTCTGCGTGACCACCGCCAGCCGGCTCTCGTCGGGCACGACGACCCGGTCCACATCCTCGACATCCTCGACCAGGTGGATGCCGCTGTCGAGCTGGCCCATCGTGCCCTCGACCTCCGGGTGGCCCTTGTGGCCGATCATGATGAAGTCGTAGCCCTCGCGGCGCAGCTTGGCGACCTCGACATGGACCTTGGTGACGAGCGGGCAGGTCGCGTCGAAGACCTCGAAGCCGCGCGCGGCGGCCTCGCGGCGCACCGCCTGGCTCACGCCGTGGGCGCTGAAGATCAGCGTGGCGCCCGCGGGTACCTCGGCCAGGTCCTCGATGAAGATCGCGCCCTTGGCCTTCAGGTCGTTGACGACATAGGTGTTGTGCACGATCTCGTGGCGGACATAGATCGGCGCGCCGAACCGGGTGATCGCGCGCTCGACGATCTCGATGGCGCGGTCGACGCCGGCGCAGAAGCCGCGCGGCTGGGCCAGCACCACTTCCTGAACGGGCAGGGGGGTGGTCGTGTCGTTCGTCGTCGTCATCACAGCACTCCGATCAGCTGCACCTCGAAGCTCACCGGCTGGCCGGCGAGCGGGTGGTTGAAGTCGAACAGCGCCCAGTCGCGGCCGGTGGGGCCGAGCTCGCGCAGGATGCCGGCAAAGGCGCCGCGGCCGTCGGGCGTGGGGAACTGCACCACGTCGCCGACCTGGTACTCCTCGTTCGGGTCGCCCATCTGGCGCAGCTCCGAGAAGGCGAGCTTCTGCACCATGTCCGGGTTGCGCGGACCGAAGGCCTCGCCGGCGGCCAGTTCGATCACGGTGCGCGTGCCTTCCTCCAGGCCGATCAGGCGTGCCTCGATGGCCGGGGCCAGCTCGCCGCTGCCGATCGTCAGCGTCGCGGGCTTGTCGTTGAAGGTGTTGACGATGTCGCCGCCGTCCGGGCCGGCGAGGCGATAGTGAAGCGTCAGGAATGAACCCGCTTGGACCTGTGGCACGTCAGTGATCCTGTTCTCGATAGACTGTCCGCGATTTTAGGTGTCCCCCGATGAAAGACCTGCCGCCCGAGCTGAGACCCCGCGAGAAGCTGCTGAGCCACGGCCCGGCCGCGCTGCAGGATGCCGAGCTGCTGGCGATCCTGCTGCGCACCGGCACGGCGGGCAACGGCGTGCTGCAGATGGCGCAGCAGCTGCTGGATCGCTTCCAGGGCCTGGGCGGGCTGCTGCGGGCCGATGGCGCGGCGCTGGCCACGGTCAAGGGCCTGGGGCCGGCCAAGCGCGCCGAGCTGCTGGCGGTGCTGGAGCTGGCGCGGCGCACGCTGGCGGCCGAGATGGCGCGCCGGCCGGTCTTCGACTCGCCGCAGGCGGTGCGCGACTTCCTGCGGCTGGAGCTGGCCGAACTGGGCCACGAGGTCTTCGCGGTGCTGTTCCTGGACGCGCAGCACCGGCTGATCCGCTTCGAGCCGATGTTCCGCGGCACGCTGACGCAGACCAGCGTCTACCCGCGCGAGGTGCTCAAGCGCGCGCTGGCGCTGGATGCGGCCGCGGTCATCCTGGCGCACAACCACCCTTCCGGCGTGGCCGAGCCGTCGAAGGCGGACGAGTTCCTGACCCAGTCGCTGAAGACGGCGCTGCAGATGATCGACGTGCGGGTGCTCGACCACTTCGTCGTCGGGCGCGGGCCGGTGGTGTCCTTTGCCGAGCGGGGGCTGCTGTGACGACGACGATGAAGGTGAACTCGCTCGATGGTCTGGCCGCGGTGCAGCGGGTGCTGCGCGAGCGCCGCCGCCGCGCCGAGGAAGAGGCCGCGCGCCGTGCCGCCGAGGAGGCCGCGCGCCGGCGCGAGCATGAGCTGTTCGAGCGCAGCGTCGGCCCGGTGGTGCGGCTGCGCTCGCGCAATCTGGCCGAGATCGTCCGGCCGCGTCCCTTGCCGCACCCGCGCCAGCGCGAGCTCGACGAGGCCGAGGTGATGCGGGTCGCGCTGTCCGACGAGTTCGACCCCGAGTCGCTGATGGAGACCGACGACCAGCTCTCCTACCGCCAGTCCGGCATCGGCGACGATGTGCTGAAGAAGCTGCGCCGCGGCGTCTGGGTCACGCAGGGCCAGATCGACCTGCACGGCCTGAATCGCGACGCCGCGCGCGAGGCGCTGGCCGGCTTCCTGATCGACGCGGGCAAGCGCGGCTGGCGCTGCGTGCGGGTGGTGCACGGCAAGGGCCTGGGATCGCCGGGGCGCCAGCCGGTGCTCAAGGGCAAGGTGCGCTCGTGGCTGGTGCAGCGCCAGGAGGTGCTGGCCTTCACGCAGGCGCGCGGGCCGGACGGCGGCGCCGGTGCGCTGATCGTGCTGCTGGATTCGTCGCGCAGCCCGGACGGCCGCCTGCGCTGACGCCGCGACCGGGCGGCCGCAGGCCACTCAGCGGTTGCGCATCCAGTCGGCGGTACGCATGAAGCTTTCGGTCAGGCGCTCGATCAGCGCCGGGTCGAGCTGCACCTCGGTCATGGCCTGGTGCATGCAGGCCACCCACTGGTCCCGCTCCAGGATGCCGATCGAGAAGGGCATGTGGCGCATGCGCAGCCGCGGATGGCCGAAGCGCTCGATGTAGAGATCGGGGCCGCCCAGCCAGCCGCTCAGGAACCAGTGGAGCTTGTCGCGGGCCTCGTCGAGCGTGCTGCCATGGGCGGCGCGCAGCTCGCGGTAGGCGGGCTCCAGGTCCATCAGATCGTAGAACCGGTCGACCAGCGCGCGAACCCGGGCATCGCCGCCCACCCATTCGTACGGAGTGGCGGGTGTCTGGGGCGTGGTGGGGATGTCAGTCGTCATGCGGGCGCACTGTAGCCCAGCGCGTGCCTGCGCGGGGTGCGCGGGATCAGCGCGGATCGTCGGTGACGGTGGCACCGGCCAGGTCGGCCTCGGCGCGCAGGTCGGCAGGTGATTCTTGTGCGGCTTCCTGCGTGGCGACCGGCTCAGGCGCCGGCAGCAGCGTCACCAGGGTGCCCGCGGGCATCGGCAGGCGGCCGGCTGGCGGGTGCAGCGTGGCCAGACGCATCGCGATCGCCGACATGCCCTGGGCGGCGTCGGAGCCCGGATAGGCGAGCATCACCAGCTGGCGCCGCTGCACCGCCTGGCGCACCGAGGTGTCGCTGACGACCTCCCCGAGCGGATTCAGCCGGATCGTGCCGCCCTCGGGCAGCGTGATGAAGCGGTCGATGACCGACTGCAGCTGTGCCGCCACATGGCGACCCTCGCCATGGCGATGGGTCTGGTTGACCACCAGCATCATCGAGGTGCGGCCCTGCTGCATGCCCAGCACCTTGACGGTGGCGTAGGCGTCGGCCAGCGCGGTCGGCTCCGGCGTGGCGATGACGATCGCCTCGTCGGCCATCGAGATCGCGTAGAGCACCACGTCGGAGATGCCCGCGCCGGTGTCGATCAGCACCCGGTCGTAGTGCGGGCGCACCGTGTCGATCAGTCGCGCGAACTGCTCGCGCACCGTCGGCGTCAGCCGCGAGTACTCGATCAGGCCGGAGCCGGCCAGCAGCACCTGGAAGTCGCCGGGCGCGGTCAGAAGCGCCTGGTCGAGCGTGCCCTGCCCGGTGAAGACATCATGCAGCGTGCGCCGGGGCTGCAGGTTCAGCACCACGTCGAGGTTGGCCAGACCGAGGTCGGCATCGATCACCAGCACCCGCTCGCCCCGGCGGGCCAGCGCGGCGGCGAGATTGGCGGCCAGCATCGTCTTGCCGACGCCGCCCTTGCCGCTGGTGATCGCGAAGACACGCGGACGCTCGGTGCGGCCGGTCGCGGTCGGCTCGGAGCCGGGCGAGGTCGTCAGGGTCGTCGTGCTCATCGGGTGGAATCCAGTGTGTCGGGCATGAACGCCGACATGGTGCTGAACAGCATGTCGCGTTCCTCGTTGCTGACCTCCGAGTGCGGAGGCAGCTCCATGCAGGTGCGGTTGCGGCCGGCGGCCTTGGCGCGGTAGAGCTGCTGGTCCGCGCGCTCCATCCAGAGCCGGGCCGAGGAACGGACCCAGCGCGGGGCAAAGGCGCCGCCCACGCTGGCGGTCACGCTCAGCCGCACATGCCGGCTGACCTCGATCCGGCAGGACTCGATCGCCAGGCGGATGCGGTCGGCCACCGCCTCGCCGAAGCTGGCCGGGCAGTTCGGCAGCACGGCCGCGAACTCCTCGCCGCCGATGCGCGCCACCGTGTCCATCGGACGGACGCACTCCTGGAGCGTGCGTCCGATCGCGCGAATGACCTCGTCGCCGGCACCGTGGCCGTAGCTGTCGTTGACCCGCTTGAAGTGGTCGATGTCGATCAGCAGCAGCATCGCCGACTCGCCCGAGCGCGCGACCCGGTCGATCTCGCCCTCCAGGCTGGCCTCGAACTGGCGGCGGTTGACCAGGCCGGTCATCGGGTCGCGGCTCGACAGCATGCACAGACCGTCGATCAGCGCCTGCAGCCAGGCGGCCGAGCCGGGCTCGAGCCGCGACAGGCCGTCCACGCCCGAGCGCTCGAGCATCTGGACCGCGAGATCGACGCGCAGCGTCGCGCCGCCGATGGTCACGGTGTTCATGCGATGACGGACCTCGGGTGACGGGGTCATGAAGTGGTCTGGGCGAGTGGGGCGGCGATGATTTTGCAGTCTAAGGGGTCCGGCGGATTCGCCTGCGCCAAGATGGGTCCGGTTTGACGGGTTTCTTCCCGGGCTGCACGGCGGCATGCGACGGCACAGTGCACCACAGTCCGGGAACCTGTCATGACCAATACCCAGAGTGCCTCCCCCTCGTCTGCCGATGCTCGCCGGCCTGCCGGAGCCCGTGCCTCCGACGCCTCCTCTGCCGAGGCGCGTGTCGTGCCCGGCCGGATCGAGCGCATGCGTGCCGAGCGGCGTGCCTCTGGCGAGGCGTCTTTCTTCTACCGCGAGGTCGCCTTCAATGCCGATGCGGTCAAGGTGATGCCGGGCGAGTATTTCGTCCACAGCGAGGATCTGGTCATCACCACGACGCTGGGCTCGTGCATCGCCGCCTGCCTGTGGGATCGCCAGGCCGCGGTCGGCGGCATCAACCATTTCATGCTGCCCGGCGACGGGGCGTCCGACGACGGCGGCCGCTACGGCTCCTGCGCGATGGAGCTGCTGATCAACGCGCTGATCAAGCGCGGTGCGACCCGGCGCACGCTCGAGGCCAAGGTCTTTGGCGGCGCGGCGCTGATCGCCGGCAATGGCGCGCTCAATGTCGGCCAGCGCAACACCAGCTTCGTGCTCGACTATCTGCGCACCGAGGAGATTCCGCTGGTGTCGCAGGATGTGCTCGGACCCTATCCGCGCAAGGTCTGCTTCTTCCCCAAGACCGGGCGCGCGATGGTGCGCCGCCTGCCGCCGGCGCAGCGCGAGGCCGCCATCGCGCTCGACCAGGATGCACGCCGCCGCGCCTCGGCGTCCGCAGCCGGCAGCATCGACCTGTTCTGATCCTGCTTCGCCCGAGCGCCGAATCCATGCCTGTTGCCTTCCAGCCCTCGCGCCCGCCGGCTGCGCCGATCCGGATCGTCGTCGTCGACGACTCCGCGGTGATGCGCGGCCTGATGTCGGGCATCATCGCCCGCCAGGCCGACATGGAGTGCGTCGGCGCCGCCTGCGACGCGCTGCAGGCGCGCGAGATGATCCGCGAGCTCGATCCCGACGTGATCACGCTCGACATGGCCATGCCGAAGATGGACGGCCTCGACTTTCTCGAGCGCCTGATGCGGCTGCGGCCGACGCCGACGATCATGGTCACCTCGGCGGCGCAGCGCCAGCCCGACATCGTGACCCGCGCGCTGGCGCTGGGCGCGGCGGCGGTGATCGACAAGGCGGCCGTCGGCGTGCCGGGTGCCTTCGAGGCGTTCGAGCGCGAGCTGCTGGCGGCCCTGCGGCAGGCGGTGCAGAGCCGGCCCGCTGCGCCACGCCGGAGCGTGCCGGCGGCGCCCGCGACCGTGTCGTCACCGGCCCTGTCCGTCGCCTCGCCTGCGCCGCTGCAGGCACCGACTTCCGCTGCGCCGGTCCTGTCGGGCGGTCCGGCGGTCGAGGTCGGCGAGCGCCGCATCCGCCTGATCGCGATCGGTGCCTCCACCGGCGGGCCCGAGGCCACGCCGCATGTGATCCGCGCGCTGTCGGCGCAGGTGCCGCCGGTGGTGATCGTGCAGCACATTCCGGGCGGATTCTCGGCGCGCTATGCCGCCCGGCTGGACACGCTGGGTGCGCTGCGGGTCTGCGAGGCCCGCGACGAGATGGTGCTGCAGCAGGGCCACGGCTATGTGGCGCCGGGAGGACGGCACCTGTCGGTGGTCAAGGTCGGCGCCAGCCTGGTCGCGCGCGTCACCGACACCGAGCCGGTCAACCGGCATCGGCCCAGCGTCGACGTGCTGTTCCGCTCGGTCGCGCAGGTGGTGGGCGAGCGCGCGCTGGGCGTGATGCTGACCGGCATGGGCGGCGACGGCGCGGAGGGCATGCGCCGCATGCGCGATGCCGGTGCCTGGAACATCGCCCAGGACGAGGCCACCAGCGCGATCTTCGGCATGCCCAAGGAGGCGATCCGCGCCGGCGCCTGCCAGGAGGTGCTGGCGCTGCAGGCCATCGGCCCGCGGCTGATGGCGATGCTCGGCCTGGTCGGCAGCGGCGCGGCCGGTGCGCTCAGGTCAGAAACATCGACTGCAGGTCGCTGAGGAAGTCGAAGCCGCGCTCGCTCGGGCGCACGATGCCGGCGGTGCGGTCCTGCTCGAGCAGGCCGCGCCGCTCGGCCTCGGCCAGCCCGGCCGCGACGGCCGAGGGCGGCAGCCCGGTGCGCTCGCGGAACAGCTCCAGCTCGAAGCCGTCCTTCAGCCGCAGCGTGTTGAGCATGAACTCGAAGGGCAGCGCCTTGCGACTCACCTCCTCGTCGTTCGAGATCGCCCGGCCGGCCAGCGCGTGCTCCATGTACATCGCCGGATCGCGCCAGCGCACCTGGCGCACGACGCGGTTCGGGAAGCTCAGCTTGGTGTGCGCGCCCGCGCCGATGCCCAGGTAGTCGCCGAACTGCCAGTAGTTCAGGTTGTGCGCGCAGCGGTGGCCAGGTCGCGCGTAGGCCGAGACCTCGTAGCGCGCGAGTCCCGCCTCGCCGGTCAGCGCGGTGATCTGGTCGAGCATCTCGCTGGCCAGATCGTCGTCGGGCAGGGCCGCGGGCGGGCGGCTGGCGAAGACGGTGTTGGGCTCGATCGTCAGGTGGTAGACCGACAGGTGCGGCGGCGCGAGCGCCAGCGCGGTGCGCAGGTCGGCCTCGGCCTCGGCCAGCGTCTGGCCGGGCAGCGCATACATCAGGTCGAGGTTGAAGGTGTCGAAGGCCGCATGGGCCTCTTCGGCCGCGGCCAGCGCCTGCGCGCGGCTGTGCACCCGGCCGAGCGTCTGCAGCCGCGCGTCGTCGAAGGTCTGCACCCCGATCGAGAGCCGGGTCACGCCGGCCTGCCGGAAGGCGCGGAAGCGCTCGCGCTCGAAGGTGCCGGGATTGGCCTCCAGCGTGATCTCGCAGCCCGGCGTGAGCGGCAGCAGCGCGCGCACGTCGGCCAGCAGCCGCTCGATGGCCTCGGGCGAGAACAGGCTGGGCGTGCCTCCGCCGATGAAGATGGTCTGGATGTGGCGGCCCCAGACCATCGGCAGCGCCCGCTCCAGGTCGGCGCGCAGCGCGTCCAGGTAGCGCGCCTCGGGGTGACCGCCGGCGGCCGCCTCGTGCGAGTTGAAGTCGCAGTACGGGCACTTGCGCAGGCACCACGGCAGGTGGATGTACAGGCCCAGAGGGGGCGGGGCGCCCAGCTGCAGCGTGCCCGGGCGCAGGTAGCGCGCCAGCAGCGCCTGGTGGTCGGACAGGTCGGCCGCGGCCGGCGGCGAGCGCTGGTCCAGCGGCGAGAGAGGGATGCCTTCAGCCACGCTGCCAGACCTCCCGCATCAGCGCGAGCATCTGCGCGCAGGCGATCGCACGGTGGCTGAGCCGGTTCTTCGTCTCGGGCGGCATCGCCGCGGCGGTGCGGCCCTCGGACGGGATGAGCATCAGCGGGTCGTAGCCGAAGCCGCCCGCGCCCTCGGGCGCGGCCAGGATCTCGCCGTTCCAGCGGCCGAAGGCGATCAGCGGCTCCGGGTCGTCGGCCGAGCGCACCGCCACCAGCGCGCAGACGAAGCGCGCGCGCCGGGTCGAGGCGCCGTCGAGCGCG
>RRZU012159190.1_pt1 | contig 10241 bp, 10 predicted proteins | sample 2165561 | NCBI WGS metagenome assembly RRZU01 (sample SAMN10456909, study PRJNA506462) | wastewater metagenome | isolation source: wastewater sludge | place: USA: Moscow, Idaho | reverse complement strand
CCGGGCACCGTAGCCCAGGTGCTGATGAAAGGTTACCGTATGGGCGATACCGTGCTGCGCCACGCGATGGTGAAGGTCATCGTCGGCTAAGCACCGTAAATAAAGCAAACAACGAATTTATTGATAGAAAGAGGATTGCAACATGAGCAAAATTATCGGCATTGACCTTGGTACCACCAACAGCTGCGTCGCGGTGATGGAGGGCGGCGAACCCGTCGTCATCCCAAATCCCGAAGGCGCGCGCACAACTCCCTCCGTTGTCGCCTTCTCCAAGGACGGCGAGCGTCTGGTAGGCCAGATCGCCAAGCGCCAGGCTATCACCAACCCGGAGCGGACCATATCGTCCATCAAGCGCAAGATGGGAACCGACCACAAAGTAACGATTGACGGCAAAGCCCATACGCCTCAGGATATTTCCGCGATGATCCTGCAGAAATTAAAGCAGGACGCAGAAGCCTACCTGGGTGAGACGGTCAATCAGGCTGTCATCACCGTGCCCGCGTATTTCTCCGATTCCCAGCGCCAGGCCACCAAGGATGCCGGCCGCATCGCCGGCCTGGAGGTGCTGCGCATCATCAACGAGCCCACTGCGGCTTCTTTGGCCTACGGCCTTGACAAGGAGCACGCCCACAAGATCCTGGTGTATGACCTGGGCGGCGGCACCTTCGACGTTTCGATCCTGGAGATCGGCGACGGCGTGTTTGAAGTACTGGCTACCAACGGCGATACCATGCTGGGCGGCGATGACTTTGACAACCGCGTGATCGATTATATTGCTGAGATTTTCCGCAAGGAAAACGGCATCGACCTCAAGAAGGACCGCATGGCTTACCAGCGCCTGAAGGAAGCGGCCGAGAAAGCAAAGATCGACTTGTCCGGCGTGATGGCGGCCAACATCAACCTGCCCTTCATCACCGCCGATGCCAACGGCCCCAAGCACCTTGACATCACCCTGACCCGCGCGAAGTTCAACGAGCTGACCGCTGATCTGGTGGAGCGCACCATCGGCCCGATGCAGACCGCGCTGAAAGACGCGGGCCTGACTGCTTCCCAGATCGACCGTGTCATCCTGGTCGGCGGTTCCACCCGTATCCCCGCCGTACAGGATGCCGCGACGAACGTGACGGGCAAGGAGCCCTTCAAGGGAATCAACCCCGATGAGTGCGTAGCCATTGGCGCCGCCATCCAAGCCGGCGTTCTGGGCGGCGAGGTCAAGGATGTGCTCTTGCTGGATGTCACGCCGCTGTCCCTGGGCCTTGAGACCGAAGGCCACATCTTTACCCGGCTGATCGAGCGCAATACGACCATCCCGACAGAGAAGTCCCAGGTGTTCTCGACCGCCGCTGACGGGCAGACCACTGTTGAAATCCATGTGCTTCAGGGCGAGCGTCCCATGGCTTATGACAATAAGACCCTTGGCCGCTTCCAGCTGACAGGCATCCCGGCCGCGCCCCGCGGCGTGCCCCAGATCGAGGTGAAGTTTGCCATCGACAAGAACGGCATCGTCAGCGTGTCCGCCAAGGACCTGGGCACCGGCAACAGCCAGAACATTACCATCACAGCGACGACCAACCTGTCTGAAGACGAGATCAACGCCCGCGTGAAGGAAGCCGAGCAGTACGCTGATGAAGACAAGCGCCGCAAGGAAGAAGTGGAGACACTTAACCGCGCGGATAACCTGATCTATGACCTTGAAAAGCAGCTGCGTGAAAACGGCGCCAAGCTCTCGGATGCCGACAAATCTACCGTTGAAAATGAAATCGCGGGCTTCAAGAAGATCCGCGAAGGCGGCAAGGCTGATGAAATCAAGCCCGCGATGGACACGATGACCCAGAAGGTTTACGAGATCTTTGGCAAACTTTATCAGGAGCAGGGCGCTCAGCCCGGCCAGCAGGCAGGCAGCCAGGGCCCCGTTGAAAACGCTGACGGTTCTGTTGATGCGGACGGTGAAGTGCACTAAGCTGCAGCGCGCGCCCTGGGGCTGTAAGCGTTAAGCCGCTTGCAGCCCCATACGGCGTTAATGAGCCCCCTGGTTAAGGAGAGATGAATGGCAACAAAACGAGATTATTATGAGGTGCTGGGGGTCGGAAAAACTGCCAGCCAGGAAGATATCAAGAAAGCCTACCGCAAGCTGGCCAAGGAATCTCACCCCGACTTGCACCCTAAGGATAAGGCGGCGGAGGAGCGCTTCAAGGAGATCAACGAAGCAAATGAGGTGCTGTCCGATCCCGACAAGCGCGCGCGCTATGACCAGTTCGGCATGGATGGACCGCAGATGGGCGGGGGCGGGGGAGGGTTTGGTGGCTTCGGCTTTGATCCAAGCCAGATGGGCGGGTTTGAGAACATATTTGACCAGCTTTTTGGCGGGGGCATGGGCGGAGCCAGATCGCGCAACGCGCCCCAGCAGGGCAATGACCTGCGCTTCAGCCTGGGCATCAGCTTTGAGGAAGCGGCCACGGGCGCGAAGAAGTCTTTTGAGTTCACTCGCAATGAGAGCTGTGATATCTGCCACGGCAGCGGAGCCAAGGCGGGCACCCAGCCGCAGACCTGCCAGACCTGTAATGGCAGCGGCCAGGTGCGCTCTGCAGGCGGTTTTATGGTAACGGTCAGGCCATGCCATGCCTGCGGCGGTACTGGAAAGGTGATCAAGGAGCCCTGCACGGGCTGCGGCGGTTCGGGCCTTAAAAAGCATAAGCGCACTGCCAATGTGAACATTCCTGCCGGCATTGATGACGGCCAGGTGATCGTGCTGGGCGGCCAGGGGGAGCCGGGACGCAATGGCGGCCCCAACGGCGATCTTCAGATCGTGATTCATGTGGCTCCGCATAAGCTGTTCAAGCGCGACGGCATGAACCTTTATATGGAGATGCCCATCAGCTTCGCGCAGGCGGCGCTGGGGGCGGAGCTTGACATCCCCACGCTGGAAGGCACCGTGAAACAGAAGATCCCAGAGGGGACGCAGACCGATACAACCTTCCGCATCAAGGGCAAGGGCATGCCCCGCCTTCGTACAAACGTCAAGGGAGATCTGGTGGTCACGGTAAGGGTCGAGGTGCCCAAGCGGTTGAGCGAAAAACAAAAAGAACTGCTGCGCCAGTTTGATGAGGCGACAGGCAGCAAAGAAAACGAAAAGCAGAAAAGATTTAAAGATAAAGTAAAAGACATTTTTCAGTGATTTACGCTGACCCAGCCGCCTCCGGGCGGCTTTTTTTGCCGTCATGGAATGAATATATTCGATTTTTTGCTGACATCCTGTTCTTCTCTTAAAATATCATGTATAATCCTGGCATAACAATCTGATGAGGTGAGGCGTATGCGGTATTCAGGCCTTTTTACCAAGCAAAAACTGATGCGTACGGTGCTGCTGGCTCTGCTGCCGGCAGGGTTGGGATCCATCTACTTCTTTGGCTGGCGGCATGTAGTGATGGCGCTGGCTGTCGCCATGATTGGCGCCGCGGCCGAATATCTGGTCATGCGTTCGATCAATAAGGATAAGGCCAAGGTGAGCGAGGCGGTGTTCGTGACAGCGGCGCTGTATACGCTGACACTGCCGCCCCTGACGCCGATGTGGATCGCCGTGATCGGCATGCTGTTTGCGATCGTATTTGCCAAGATGGCTTTCGGCGGTTTCGGCCGCAACATCTTTAACCCAGCGCTGGCCGGGCGCTGCTTCGTTTACATTGCCTTTCCCACCCAGATGACGATGGAGTGGCCGCTGCCTTTCTCCGGTTTTCCGGGCGGCTTTGCCGCGTGGTCAGCCAGGACCGCGGCGGATACCGTGGCTTCGGCTACGCCGATCATCACACTGAATGAAGGAGGGGCTGCGGCTCCTGTGTCTCAGCTGTTCCTGGGGAACATCGCCGGCAGCCTGGGTGAGACGAGCGCTTTGCTGATCCTGATCGGCGCGGCTTATCTGCTGTATAAAAAGGCGGCGAGCTGGCAGATGATGGTGTCCACGCTGCTTGGCGCGGGCGTTCTGTCAAGCGTGTTGTACCTGACAGGCGTGAGCAGCGCCGCGCCCTGGTTTACACTGCTGTCGGGCGGTTTGATGTTTGGCGCGGTCTTCATGGTGACCGACCCGGTCTCAGCGCCCAACGACAAGACTGTGCAATGGATCGCGGGCATCCTGATAGGCGTGATCACGATCATCATCCGCACTTTCTCGCTGTTTACGGAGGGCATGATGTTTGCCATCCTGATCGTCAACGCGCTCACCCCGCTGCTGGAACTGAAGTATAAGCAGATGAAGCAAGCGCGCAAGGAAAAGGGGAAGGGGGCTGTCGCATGAAGAGGGGACATATCTACACCCTGGGCTTTATGGTTGTGCTGACCGGCATTCTGGTGTTCGCGCTGGCCTTTGCCTATGAAGGATTCAAGCCCGCGATCACCGGCAACGAGCAGCTTCGAGAGCGCCGCGCCGTGCTGGACTCGCTGGGGCTGGATAAAGGCTTAAGCGATGGCGAGGTCAACGCGACCTTTGAATCCCTCATCAAGCCCGGTGATGTGAACGGCAATGAGGCATACGAATACATGCAGGATGGGGAGGTCAAGGGCTATGCCCTGCCGTTTACGGGGGCTGGCCTGTGGGGCAGCATATCAGGTTACCTGGGCGTGAACGCCGATATGACGCGGACCACCGGGATTGTATTTACTTCTCAGAATGAAACGCCGGGCCTTGGCGGCAGGATCGACGAAGCGCAGTATAAGGAGCAGTTCCGCGGGCTGCCCGTTGACGCCGATCGGCCAATCGAGTATGGCGACCATAGTGATTATCGTGTGGATGCCATCACAGGCGCGACGCAGACATCAAGCGCGGTGCTGCGAATGGTCAACCGGATGATGCAGGATGTCATTTTTGCGGGGGAGGCGGACTGATATGGCGGATAAAGCAGGCAAAATCATAAAAACACAGCTTATTACAGAAAATCAGGTACTGCGCCAGGTGCTTGGCATCTGCTCCTCCCTGGCTGTCACCAACTCCATGAGCAATTCTCTGGTCATGGGCCTGGGCCTCAGCTTCGTGACCGCGCTGTCGAGCATGACGCTGTCAGCCATGCGGGAGATCATCCCTCACCGGGTCAGGATGCTGGCGCAGACGCTGGTGATCGCCGTCTACGTGATCCTGGTGGATCTTTTCCTGAAGGCGTACCTGCCGGATATTTCAAAGACACTCGGCCCCTATGTGGGGCTGATCATCACCAACTGCATCATCATGGGCCGCGCGGAAGCCTACGCGCAGAAGAACCCGCCCGTTCCCGCGCTGATCGACGGGTTCTTCGCGGGCCTGGGCTATACAGGCGTTCTCCTGATCATTTCCCTGATCCGCGAGGTGCTGGGCTTTGGTACGGTCTTCGGCATGAACATCAACTTCATCGGCTTCCAGACCTGGACCATCATGATCATGCCGCCGGCCGCTTTCTTCATCATCGGCGCGCTGATCTGGTTCCTGGGCGCAAGGGCAGCAAAAAAGACCGCGAAAGCCGCGAAGTAAGGAGGGAACATTATGCCGCAAATCAGCCCTTTTATCATTTTCTTTGCCTCGATCATCACCAGCAACATGGTGCTCACAAACTTCCTGGGCATGTGCTCCTACCTGTCGGTTTCCAGCGAATACAAGACGGCGACAGGCCTGGGCATGGCTGTCACCATGGTGCTGACGCTGACCACCGTGATCAACTGGGCGGTCGATCGTTATGTGATCGTGCCGCTTGGAATTGAGTATTTGCAGTACATCATCTTTATCATGGTGATCGCCGCGGTCGTGCAGATCCTTGAGATGATCATGGACCGCTACACGCCGGATCTGCACGCGAAGCTGGGCATCTTTCTCCCCCTGATTACCGTGAACTGCGCCATTTTCGGCGTCACGCTGTTTGTCGTGATCAGGAATTACGGCTTTTTGCAGACACTGCTCTTTGGCATCGGTTCCGGCCTTGGCTGCTCGCTGGCCATCGATATGCTGGCTGCCATCCGCGAAAAAATGGCGAAGACAAAGCTGCCTGCCGGCATGACAGGCACGGCGATCAGCTTCATCATCACGGGCATCATGGCGATGGCCTTCATCGGCTTCTCGGGCATCTTCACCATTCAGTAAGGAGGCGGGGCAATGGATTTTTCTGTGATATTGAGAACAGTCGGCAGCCTGGCGCTGATATCCGCCGTGCTCAGCGCCATCATCTCCATCTCTGAAAAGGTATTCAACAACTACGGCACCTGTGAGCTGGACATCAACAATGGAGAAAAGAAGCTGAGCGTGGAAGGCGGCAGGTCGCTTTTGAGCACGCTTGCCTCTGAGAAGATCTACATCCCCTCAGCCTGCGGCGGGAAAGCTACCTGCGGGCTGTGCAAGGTGCGCGTACTGGAGGGGGCTGGGCCCTTGCTGCCTACGGAAGAACCCTACATTACGCCCGAAGAGCGGGCTAAGCACTTCCGCCTTTCCTGTCAGATCAAGGTGAAAGGCAACATGAAGCTGGGCATCCCCGATGAGCTGTTCAATATCAAGGAGTTTATGTGCGAGGTGGAATCCATCACGGATATGACCTACGACATCAAGCGCTTGCGTATGAAGCTGCCCGCAGGCCAGACCATTTCTTTCAAGGCCGGGCAGTTCATGCAGTTCTATTCAAAGCCCTATGGCAAGATCAAGGAAGAGGCCTTCCGCGCTTATTCGATCTCTTCCAAGTCGTCGGAGCATGGCCATGTCGAGCTGCTGATCCGTCTGGTGCCAAACGGCATCGTCACGGGCTATGTGCACTCCGCCCTCAAGGAAGGCGACCAGGTCAGGCTATCCGGCCCCTATGGTGACTTCTATCTGCGCGGCAACTGCGAGGAGCTGATCATGATCGCGGGCGGCTCAGGCCTGGCGCCCATCCGCAGCCTGGTCTATGAGGTGATCGAAAAGGGCCTGCCCCACAAGATGCGCTTCTTCTTCGGCGCCAATACGCTGAGGGATCTGTACTACATGGAAGAGTTTGAGGGCATACAGAGGGCGTACCCGCAGTTTACCTTCATCCCTTGTCTGGCCTTCCCCAAGCCTGAGGATAACTGGACGGGCGGTACGGGCTTTGTGACCGTAGCGCTTGATAACCAGGTGGACACAGGGACAGGGAAGGAAGCCTACCTGTGCGGCAGCCCCGGTATGCTCGACGCGTGCATCAAGGTGCTGAAGACCAAGGGCTTCACCGACCAGACCATCTTCTACGACAAGTTCTGAGGAGGGCGGCATGAAAGAGAATCCAATCGATAGCAAAGTACGCCAGGACATGCAGGAGCGCTTTCTGGGAAGCGATACGCGCCTGATCGCCCAAATCATCGAAAGCGACGAGGCGGAGCTGCGGGCAGCGGGGCTGGGCGCGGATGAGCTGGCTCGGGCGATGCGCCGACTGACCGAAAAAGGGATGGAGAGCCTTGGGGATGAGGTGCAGGCCGATGGCTTCTTGGTGCGCGTGGAGGAGTATATGGGCCAAATCGGCTGTCCCTTCAAGCATGCCGTGCGCGAGGCTAAGCGCAATACCACGGCAGTCGACCCGCGGGGAAGGGTGATGACCTGGACGGATATGAGCATCCATCTGATAGAGCGTCACGGTTTTTTCCAGGGCGAGGGATCGGACTACAGGCTGGAGCCGCTGGAGCTGGCGGAATTTCTTGGTCTGCTAAAAAAATAAATACGGCTTATATGCAAGAAACGGACGGCGGCGTCCGTTTTTTATTTTTATCAGTATAAAAATCTCATTTCTCTTGTTGACAAGCTGATATCAAATTGATATCATGACCGCGCAAGAAAGTGAGGCGGATCGTATGAAAGAAAAAACCTTGAAAGCAAGGGCTGGTATGCCTGTATTGTTCCTGAGCATTCTGATGTATATCGCGGCTGTATTGCTGGTCGTATGGGGCGTGGTGCTGCTGGAAGCGGGCAAAAACATTGGCGCGCTGCCGCTGGTAGCTGGCATCATCTGGCTGGTCATTGGCTTCATTCCGTTTATGGGCCTGAAGGTGATCAAGCCGCAGGAGGCCTTGGTGCTTACGCTGTTTGGCCGCTACATCGGGACGCTCCGGGATGAGGGGTTCTGGTTTGTGCACCCCTTCTCCACATCGGTCAATCCCGCAGCGAAAACGCGCCTGGGCCAGAGCGCGGATGTGGACAGCGGCGCGAAGCTGTCGATCGCGTCGGGCAATAATGCGGCGCAGGTGGAAATGCCCAATAAGAAGATCTCCTTAAAAGTGATGACGCTCAACAACTCCAAGCAAAAGGTGAACGATTGCCTGGGCAATCCCATTGAGATCGGCATCGCCGTGATGTGGCGTGTGGTGGATACAGCCAAGGCGGCCTTTACGGTGGACAACTATAAGGAATACCTGTCGCTGCAATGTGACAGCGCGCTGCGCAACATTGTGCGCATCTATCCCTATGATGTTGCCCCGGGCGTGGATACAACGGGCGATGGCGAGCCGGATGAAGGCAGCCTGCGCGGCTCAAGCGGCGTGGTGTCTGAGCGGATCCGCGCTGAGATTCAGCAGAAGGTGGAACCGGCGGGGCTTGAGATCATTGAGGCACGCATCACCTACCTGGCCTACGCGCCTGAAATTGCGGCAGTCATGCTGCAGCGCCAGCAAGCCTCGGCCTTGATCGACGCCAGAAAGATGATCGTTGACGGGGCGGTCGGCATGGTGGAGATGGCGCTTGAGAAGCTGGAAATGGGCGGTTCCGTTCATCTGGATGAGGAGCGCAAGGCCGCGATGGTATCAAACCTGCTCGTGGTGCTATGCGGCAACCGCGACGCGCAGCCTATTGTGAACAGCGGGAGCCTCTATTGAGATGGCTGACGGAAAAAAGCAGATTCCCCTTCGCCTGTCAGAAAAGCTTTATCGTGAGCTGGCAGCCTGGGCGGAAGATGATTTCCGCTCCGTCAACGGCCAGATAGAGTATCTTTTGACTGAGTGCGTAAAGCAGCGCAAAAAAAACGGGCGCCAGGTGCCTGAAAACTTTGAATCCGGCATTGAGATTGAGCAATAACTATAACAGATCAAGACTGCCCCGGCACTTTGCCGGGGCAGTCTTGGTCGATCAGATAAGCGCCGCCTGCACACAACGGTTTTACCAATACCCGGAGCCGGACGAACATTACCGGCATCGGAACTTCTCTTCAGGGTAAGGGTTTTATACTCGGGAAGCAGGCTTTGCATTTATTCTGTTTTTGAAAATAATGGGAGACCTTTAGCTTCTCCGGCCTTGCATCACCCGTCTGTGTGGGCTACAATCTTAAAGAAAACGTTAGTTAGTAATGGAGGATATCATTGAACGCTCTGATCCGGCGCTTTTTTTCTGCCGAAAGCCTGGTGCCTCAGCACCGGCGTCTTGGCGATCTGCCCGGCGACCGTGAAGGTTATCGCAACATAAGCCGCATCGCGGTTCCCTCAGTATCCGAGATGGTGCTGTCAAGCCTGATCGGGTCGATGGACGCGATGATGGTCGGCATTCTGGGCAAGAACGCCATTGCCGGTGTCAACCTGCCTACCCAGCCGCGCATGATATCGCTGTCATTGTTTTTTGCCCTCAATGTAGGCGTGACGGCTATTGTCGCCCGGCGCAAGGGAGAAGAGCGGCGTGAGGCAGCCAACACGACCATCCGCAACGCGCTGATGCTGATCGTAGGCCTGTCGCTGCTGGTGATGGCGCTGTCCCTTGCGTTTGCTGAGCCGCTGATGCGTCTGGCGGGCGGCAACACCAATACGCCCGACGACGCCATTGTGCTGCAGGACGCGATCAATTATTTCAAGATCATGTCATTCGGCTTGCCCTTCAGCGCCCTGTCGATGTGCATCAACGCCGCCATGCGCGGCGTGGGCAATACCAAGCTGACGCTGAGGGTCAACATTGTCAGCAACCTGGTCAATGTCGTGTTTAACTACCTGCTGATCGGCGGCAACCTGGGGTTCCCGCGTCTGGAGGTGATTGGCGCTGCCCTTGCTTCTGTCATCGGTATTGTAAGCGGTACCGTCATGGCTGTGGTGGCGATCACCTCGCACAAGGACAGTTACCTGCATATCGGCCGTCATGATGAGTGGAAGTTTCATCCGGAGACCCTGCGCGGCATCGTGAAGCTGGGCGGCAACGCGATGGTGGAGCAGATCAGCGTACGCGTCGGCTTTTTCATCTACGGGCGCATCATTTATGACATGGGCGTGACGGCATTTGCCGCGCATAACATCGCGATGCAGATGATGAACCTGACGTTCAACTT
>RRZU011651774.1_pt1 | contig 10241 bp, 7 predicted proteins | sample 2165561 | NCBI WGS metagenome assembly RRZU01 (sample SAMN10456909, study PRJNA506462) | wastewater metagenome | isolation source: wastewater sludge | place: USA: Moscow, Idaho | reverse complement strand
TTCTTCTTCACCTTCAATTTCTGATATATCCGTGATCTGAGTGAGGACAGCGTCCAGCGCTCTGCTGACAAGAACGGGTAAAGTTTTCACTCGATATTCGCGAGAACCTCGCAGGGGATTGCTCCGGGGCTTTGCGTTTTCCAGAGCGAGAGTTCCCGCATGTTTCAGATTTTCCGGTACTGCGGCCTTTCCGATGAGCCATTTCTCTGCTGCGACGGCTCTGATCGGGCCGACCCCGACAGGGCCCATCGCGATTCTGACCTGCTTAAAAATTCCGTCGGAAACCTCACCCATAGCTGAGACATTAAGCATGGGCAGTGACAATGACTTTCTGAGTTCCAGCCGGATAAAAGAAGCCGCCTGATTTTCATGAAGGAGAGGCAGTCTGATCTCTGTCATCATTTCGCAGCTGCTGTCGATGCTGCTTTTTCCGAAGCCTGCGTAGAGCTCGTCGATCGAACGTCTCCGTTCACCATCTGAATCTATAATAATAAAGGTGGGATTCAGGACTGCCAGCGCCATGGCTCCGTCGGCGGCAGGCTGGGCGGTAATCACATTTCCAGCAAGTGTTGCGGTGTTCCTGATCTGGAGTGAGCCTACAGAGCCGGAAGCTTTCGCAAGTGACGGAAAATATTTCCGGATCAGCTCTGACTGGGCAATTTCGCTTAGTGTAACAGCGGCGCCGATACTCATTTCATTTCCGTCCAGAACGATTTTCTTTAAATCTTTAATTCCTGTAATATCGACCAGCGCCGCAGGATTTCGCTTTCCCTCATCTACTTCAAGAAGCAGGTCTGTACCTCCTGCGATGACACGGGCCGAACCTTCAGAATTTTGCAGTAAAAGAATTGCGTCCTGAACGGTTTCCGGTGTAAGAAAGTTCATTTTTTCCTCCTTAAATATGACAATAATCCAATATGCTTACTCTGATAGTTTCAGAGAAGAAAAACTTGATAAAAGTTTCTTATAAGAGACAAAATGTTATTTTTTTCAAAATATGTTGTTATAAGCACCATATATTATCTTCATCGTAACATTAATAAATAGATATGACTATATTAAAAACATAAAAGACATCAGAAGAAAGAGAAAATTATTCTGGGAACAAATCGTCCGAGTAGAGCCGAAAAAATCTGATTTTTCAGAAACGCTGTAATATGTTTGTACGTCTTGTTTTCAGGTAAATACTTTTATATCTAAAAGCATATGATAAAGTAGTAATCAAAAGATAGTTAAACAATGCGCGGACCAGACGACAAGGGAGGTGCGAAGTGAAACAGACCGACAGGAAAAAGAACAATGGCCCCAATATGGGATGGTCGCTGATCATGGCAGGCGCCCTTTTCATTGTATCGGCCTTTACCGAAAGCAGTCAGGCATTTTCTTCCCAGTGGGTACTCATCGGGATAGGTCTGATGATCATCGCGTGCGGGATCACTTCGCTTACCGGACGGGATGTCAGGAAGGGCGATACTGAAGATTCGGCAGATAAAGACCGTGTCCTCGAGAATTATTCCGCTGCCGAGCAGTCGGGAAGCTTCGAGATCAAGATCCCGAAAAAAGCTCCGGTGATCAAGATCACGACGGAAGAAATCCTCGATCTGATCGACCGCGTTCAGCAGACGAAGCAGGCTGCGGCATCAAACGAATTTATGGATGATCTGGCGGAAAGCCGGATGATCGTCAGTCTGCTGGGAAGCGGGATCGTCAATAATACGAAAAGCCGTCCGTTTCTCCTGAGGATTCAGGCTGTTTTGAAGGATTACCTCGAATATGCGGATCAGCCGTTCCAGACCTACGAAACCATGGATGAAATCCGCCGAGCGGAACAGGAATACGCGGAAATCTGCAGCGATATGAAAGTCAAGAAAGCGCCGGAAACAGAGGCCGCTAGAAAAGCATGAGCAGGAATTACGAATAAAAACCATTTGGCCGTTTATATATAAATGGTCAAATGGTTTTTTTATCAAATAAATCATCAATTCATTCCGATTTCTGCCCTTCCAGATACCGCTCATAATCTTTTATCATATACGGATGATCTTTTCCGTACTCATCTATTTCTTTCTTCAGTTCTTCCGGCGTGAGGCAGACCGTCGTATTTTCCTTGTCCGTGCAGGCGCAGCCGATATAGACGAGTCTGTAGATTTTACCGGTTTTCTTATCATAAGCCCAGGTCCATTCCTGCAGGCCGTCCGGCATCGCGGTGATGATCTGAAGGTTGTTAATATCGATTTGCTTATTCATCTTTTCACCTGACTGTTAATCTTTATTATTTCAAAATATCTAAACGCGGATTCCAATTCTTTATTACCCTTCTATATTTTGTTATCCGTCTGATCTTCTCTAAAAACCGAAAGCGGCAGAGCAGGATAACTGTTTCAAAAAATGGACACCTTTTTCCTGCAGAATTCAAATAATCTGACCACAAATTGCGTCGCAGTTTTTTTAATTCTGAAAATAAAGTATCATGTAATTTATTTAGGCAATTTTTAGTATCGGCAAAAAGCTGATAAGCTCAACGTTAGAAGGACTGCAAAATGAAAAAATTAAAACAGCGCCGGTCTTCGAATCGGATGAGAAAACGGAAGACTTTGTCGAAGAACCCCGGTACCCGGAAACACGGTAAAATCTATTCAACGTGTCTCATTGGCAGGTAAGCAAAAAACGCAGCAATTCAAGGACGCAGCTAACCGGCTTCGTCCTTTTCCATTTAATTGTTTCGATTTATATACTGTTGTTACGTTTACGGGAAATATAATCTCAGATTTATTCTGATTCTAGATATCAGTCGTTTATCTCGGACGTCAATGCACTTTATTGCGCAGTAGTTAAATGCTAAAATATGATTAAAATTACATTGATGCGACTTATTCAGACGTATCATTCATCAGGAAAAGATAATGAATGAAAATGCAGGCTCTACAGCCAGCCTAATAATTATACAGAACGCGACGATGCAGACACGTGTACAGAGACTTGATGCGGAAGTCAAAAACATCTGGATCCTCGGACGCTCGGGTTCGGATATCCCGATAGACGATCCGCTTGTTTCACAGCAGCACGGCTGTTTCCGTTATCGGAACGGCGAATGGACGTATGAGGATCTGCTCAGTACGAACGGAACCTTTATAAACGGACGTCATATGATCCACGAAACATCCGAGATTCCGCTTACGGACGGCTTGGTCCTGGCGGTCGATGCAGCTTTCTGCAGCGGCGCCTCGAAGAAAATGGGCTCTGTCATGATTTTCTGTGAAGAGGACTGCTCGGACCAGGTATGGAAAGCAATCCCGTTTCCACAGGAGGGAGAGCTTCTGGCAGGCCGCGATCCGGAGTGCGGACTCTGCATAAAAAATCCGCTGATATCGCGGCGGCACGGCGTCTTTTATCGCGAGAACGGAGTTCCATGTTACCGTGATCTCCACAGCATGAACGGGACGCTGCTAAGTGACGCTGTTCTTAAAGGACCTACATATCTGCGTGAAAAGGATGTTTTGATGCTGGGTCATACGAAGATCCTGTATCAGAACGATATGCTCGTCACCCTGATGCCGGGCTCAGGCAGTCACCTTGTGATTCGAGGACTTACGAAAACCGTGGCGGACTCCGAACATCGCGGAGCCAAAAAGACGATACTTCGGGATGTGAATCTCAGAGTAGGATCCTCAGAACTCGTCGCTGTCCTCGGAACCTCAGGGGCAGGCAAGACCACCTTCCTGAACTGTGTGAACGGATATGAAAAAGCAACCTCCGGCTCCGTTCTTCTCAACGGCGTCGATCTGTACAGCAACAAGAAGCTGCTGCGGACACAGGTCGGCTATGTCCCCCAGGAAGATCTGTTAAGGGGTGGACTGAGTGTCTGGAGTACCCTTGACTATATCGCACGCCTTCGTCTTCTCAAGGACGTCACGAAAAACGAGCGCCGCGAAGTCATCGGCGAAGCCCTCGATATGCTGGGTCTCGAACCCGAGCTTCAGAGCAGCCGGATCAGCAAGCTCAGCGGAGGACAGAGAAAACGTGTAAGCATAGCCTCCGAGCTTATATCCGATCCGCCGCTGCTGTTTCTCGACGAACCGACATCGGGGCTCGATCCGGAAACGGAGACCAATCTGATCCTTCAGCTCAGGGAGCTTGCTCATCAGAGACATAAAACGCTTATCGTCATCACGCATACGCTTAAGAATATCCAGCGATTCGATAAGATACTGTTTCTCGGTCCCGGAGGCCGGGCATGCTTTTACGGAACACCGGCGGAAGGTCTGAACTGGTTTCAGGTTGACGATCTGATAGAAGCCTATCCTAAAGTCAGAACCAGAACCGACGATTATGCGCAGCGTTATAATCACTATTTTTATAAAAGAACGGAAGGACCGAGACCGCTATGAACAGAAATAATGTCGGAACGATCCGACAGCTCGGCGTAATCTTCCAGCGTGACACAGACCTTTTTATCAGCGATCCGAAGAAGATAGCAAGTACGCTGCTCTTTCCTGCGGTTATCGCTGTTGTAATTGTCGTCGTCTCTAAGGATTCGATTTTCGCAAACTATGAAGGAACAAAATCCGCGCTGTTTACAATTTTATGCGCGGGCATTTATGTGGGCATGTTCAATTCGCTCACGTCGATCTGCAAGGAACGGAAGATCATCAAACGAGAGTACATGACGAACATGTCCCTCGCCTCCTACGTGATCGCCCTCGTCTTCTTCCAGGGAATCCTGGTCATGATGCAGAGCCTGATCTTCATGCTTATTTATTGGGGACAGATCGATTTTCCAAGTCACGGGCTCTGGTTCGGCAATGCCTTCTGGGACTATTACGTTACGCTTTTTCTCGTGATGTTCATATCGGATCTGATGGGAATGGTCATTTCGTCTGCGGTTAAAACCAACGAAATGGCGAATCTGATCGCGCCCATCGTCATTATCATACAGCTCGTCCTCAGCGGTGTTTTATTCGATCTCGACGGAAACGTCAAGTATGCCGCAAACCTGACCGTGAGCAAGTGGGGGATGGAAGCTTTCGGTGCGCTGAGCGCCCTTAACGACGAGGATCTCGCGATTCAGGAGGCGTTTCCAATGATTCCGCACGATACAGAGGCGGCTTATGAAGCAACGGCAGCTCATCTTGTTTACACATGGGAAATTCTTCTTCTGATGGGAGTCGTGCTGACAATCGCCTGTATCATACTGCTGAGCAGAGTTGAAAAGGACAGCCGCTGATTATTGCGGTCCTGTACGTTAGTAAATAATCAAAATAAATATCTTCCGGAAAGGAATAGAAATGATTAAAAAAGCACAGTTAAACTCAGATTTTGGCGAAATTATACTGGATGCTTCTCCGTATATTATCGGCTCTTTTAAGGGAATCTGTCAGTTCTGCATCGACGATCCTGAAATTTCTCCGATTCACACCCAGTTCAGCTATGACGAGAATGAACAGACATGGAGTGTTACGGATATGAACACCCGTACGGGTACCCGTTTGAACGGAGAAACGATTCCGACCAATACGCCTGTACCGCTTCAGGACGGAAACGAGATCGGAATAGGCAATATTAACATCACATTTAAAATCGGAACACCGGAACCGCTTTTTAAGGAACTTGAAGCGGAACAGTTCAACGATACGTTTGAAACGATAGAAAAAGCGGAAGATGCCGACGAACGGCATAGAGCTGGAACGGCGCTTGAAGCTGCCCTCCTTGAGAAAATAAACCGGATACGCGAGAGTGCGGGCATCGCGGAGACACCGAAGCCCCGGACAGCTCCGGAAAACGTCTTTGATAATCCCGGAGATACGACTGCTTTTACGCCCGTTTCGGAATACGAAGAAAATCCCAGAGAAGCAGAGCATCAGGCACAGGATCCATACAGCTATGAGCAGAGAGAAATCAAGCTGTCTAATTCATATGAAGATCATATCAAGGCTCCCTGTCAGGATAAAGCGGATCAGAATGAAGCGGCGTCTGCATCCGAGGGTTCCATCCGTTCACGCCGACTGGGAAGTGCGAAAATAAAGCCAGAGCAGCCTCAGCCGTCGCAGAAGCCGCCGGAACGACAGAAACCGCGGCAGCCGGAATGCGTTCTTGAACCGCTTGACGTTTCGCTTCCGACGATGCATGTCAAAAACACACCGTTTCAAATAGGCAAAGCGGACACGAACGATTACGTTCTTGAATGCAGAGGAATAAGCCGTCATCACGCGGAAATTATACGCAGCGAAAGCTTCGACGCCTTTATTATCCGGGACAAGGGTTCGACAAACGGTACCTACGTGAACGACAGGAGAATCATGGGTGAAGATACGCGCCTTAATAAAGGAGTGATCATCAAGTTTTACAACTGCGCTTTTCGTGTAACTCAGATTTAGAACAGAAAGGAAACAAATGAACAAATCGTGGGAAACCCGGGATATTTATAACATCTGCATGGACGGGGCAATGCTCTTCTTTTTCTGCCTCTTTCCGTGGGCCGTTATTTCAATCTCTTCATATTTTACCTTTCAGAGCTCTGCGTTTATGATGCCTTTCAGACTGATGAATGTCTACAGCAGTGTCAATACGACACTTTCATATTACAGCACAGCGAGCGATGTGAACGGCTACTATTCAGGTACGCTTCTTTATATGTTCACATGGTATGTGATTCCGGCGTTCTTTATTACTGCGGTAATCCGTTTTCTGGTGAATCATGACAGCGAACAGCTGGCTAAGACGTCTTTTTACGGTATGATCGCATCGCTGATTACAACTGGAATTTTCGCTATCGTTCGTATGGTGATCTTAAATAACATAACGCAGAGTATGAACAGCTATAGTCTCGGATTCCTTTCGGGAACAATCAGCAGCTATTTTCAGCTCGGAATCGGATGGTGGCTTATATTCCTGCTGTCCATATTCGGAGCCTTTATGCCGGTGCTGGTCCGCGCAAATCTGAAAAGCGGAGCATCGGTGCCGGACGGACTTGCCGGAGTCGTTACAGGAGGAGTCTATCCTACCGGAGGTTCGAATTCAGGCGGTACGAACAGTCGTCCTGCTTCAGGGAAATGGCAGACACAGCCCGCCATGAAGCGCTCTCAGCAGAACGAATCGACAGGCGACCTGATTCCTGCCATTACGCTTTCAGGCGGTGATAATCGAATTGAAGTTTACTCGCTTCCGTTTACGATCGGGCGAAACCAGAGTGAATCAGACGGGTTTATACCTGATAAAACGGTGAGCCGGAAACACTGCATGATCACCTCGACGGAAGGGCAGATTGCCCTCGTCGATCTTGAATCCACAAAGGGTACGTTCCTGTTCGGTGAACAGCTTGAGCCCAATGTCTATTACGGCATCGAAGATGGAGATACGGTTCGAATAGGGGATGTTACGCTCACGGTACGTTTCGATCCGATCCTGATCAAAAAATTCCAGACGGCGCCGGAAACCGGCGCTGTCGCTGAAGAACCGCAGGTCCCTGAAATTCCTGTTCCGGAGCCGGCAGTACAGGCAGAACCAGCTGCGGCGTCGACCTACACAGCGGATGCAGTGGAAGCTTCTGAGTATACGGAGATTATGGATGAGTCGTATGATGAGCCGATTGAACCGAAAATGCCGGAGTATTCAGAACCGGCCGAACCTGTTAAGCCGTCGTATCCGGAACCGGAGGTCGAAGAATCCACTGTTTATCTCGGCAGCATCGGTGACGATCAGTCAACCGTCGCACTTGACTACAACGGGGGAGATTCCGCTTTCCCGTATATGCTTTTGACCTGTGTGAATTTCAGTCAGAGCAGCCCTGAAATGATCATCATCACCAAAACACCTTTTTATCTCGGCAGCATCGAGGGTGTCCAGGACGGCGTCGTCGACGGAGCACTGGCGGCTAAGGGAATAAGCAGACGTCATGCGTGCATTGAACGGATAAACGGCAGCTTTTACGTTACGGATCTGAATTCGACAAACGGTGTACGTTTAAACGGTGATCTTCTGACCCCGGGTGAAGCGGTTCCTGTCGGTATAGAAGATCGAATTGAGATCGGAGATCGAGAGTACAGCTTTGGACGCGCCTGATCTGAATACAGCGGCACGGTTCGTTGACAGGGTTTTTAACGGACGCTTTCGTCTCATCAGAAGTCTCGGCGAAGGCGGAATGGGCAGCGTCTTTCTTCTCGAGACGAACGATGCTTTCAGAATTCGTCATGCGCTGAAGATCATCGAATTCGGCGGCGAGGAACCCGGCTCTGAAATTTTCAGTGAAATTGAGACGCTGAAAAAACTTGATCATCCGGCGATCCCGAAAATTATCGAGGTGGCGCGGGACGATTCTCACATCTACATTGTTCAGGAATTTATCGAAGGACTTTCCCTTCGTCAGATCATCGCACAGAAAAAGAAGCTCGATGACGAGATCGTCATTCTATGGATGAGCGATACGGCGGACGCGATCGGCTATCTGCACAGCATGCAGATCATCCACCGGGATATTAAGCCCGGGAATATTATGATCAACACGGACGGGCATGTCAAACTCATTGACTTCGGCCTTGCCCGTCATGTCTCAGTCAGCGACGACGCGGATGCCTGCGTAATGGGAACCCGGCAGTATACGCCCCCTGAGCGCTATCTTCGTCGTGACGCCGATATTCGTACCGATATTTACGCGTTCGGTACGACGTTTTATTATCTGATCACGGGAGTCCAGCCTCTGGACATGAGCAGCGACAGCGGCAGGCATATGCGCGTCATGCGTAAGGAACTGGATAAGGTTCCATCATCCGGGATCAAGGCAATTTTAAAAAAATGCATCGATATCAATCCGGATAAAAGGTATCAGGATTTTGGAGAAATCCGCTATGAAATCGGTCGTATCGATGCCTACGGTAAAGAAACAGAAGCGCTGGAAAAGAAAAAAAAGGCGCGATATGTGCTGATCGGAATATTATTTGCCGCGGCTGCGATTCTGCTCGGACTCGGTGTCTGGCAGTACGGTGTCGACAGAAACAACAGATACGAGACCTATATCGGCGACGGTGAAACCGCGCTGGCAGCCGGTGATATGAGTGAGGCGGCTGATTCCTATCAGCAGGCGATCGATTTTGACCGTAACCAGTGGGCCGGGTATCAGGGTCTCTATGAAACGTATACGGCGGAAGGCCGCACTGACGATGTGATTAACGGGATTCAGGAGCTGTTTGCGAATCGGCCGAAAGCAGAAGACAGCGCGAAGCTGCTGTATCTTCTCGGCAATGCGTATTATGAAAAGGGTGATTACGCTCAGGCTGAGCCGTATCTGAAGGATGCTGTTGATAAAGAAGCCACCGTTGAGAACAAGCTCGTGCTCGGACTCAACTACAGCGCACAGCAGCAGTACGATAAAGCGCTTGAGGTGATGAATACGCTCAAGGAGGACGGCGGGGACGCTTCGGCCGCTGATTATCTGTCAGGACAGATTTACGAAAGACAGGGAAATACGTCGGATGCGGAAGCCGCCTACCGGCGTGTGATTGCTTCGACGACAGACCATTCCCTGAAGCAGCGAGCATACCTTGCGGTAGCCAGACTCGACAAGGACGCTCAGAATTATCAGACTGAGATCGCAGACCTGGAGCAGGCACGTTCGGAAAGTATTTTCGAAAATGACAGCCGGATAAACGAAATGCTGGGTCAGGCCTATTATTACCTCGCACGCAACGGCGAAGCGGATACGTATGACGAGGCCGCAGAAGCTTTCACACGGGTAATCGAAAGCGGATGGAGTCAGGCTTATATCTACCGCGATCTGGCCATCATCTATCAGAAGCAGGGGAATTACGATAAAGCATCGGATATCCTCGATGAAATGGAAGCGGCATGGCCGGATAATTACACGGTTTATGTTCAGAGAGCATGGCTTCTTCTTGAAGAAGAAGATGCGAAGCCTCAGACTCAGCGTAATTATTCAAAATTTGAAGAGGTCTATAAGCAGATGCTGCAGAAGGCCGGAAGCAATTCGAATGATGCCGAAATACAGCAACTGAAGAGCAAATATGCTGAGCTTCAGGAGAAAGGATGGCTCTAAAATGCAGATCGTTACAGGAACGGGACTGGTCCTGCTGATTGCGGGAGCTGTCTGCCTGATTGCGGCCGTAATTCTGCTGATACGCGCGCTGCATACGGACTGGACGGTTTCAGTTTCGGATTATGATAAAAAGTTTATGCGGGAAACAGCGATCGCCCCGTCTCAGGTTGCATATGAAGGACGACGGCACGAGATT
>RRZU011384233.1_pt1 | contig 10241 bp, 7 predicted proteins | sample 2165561 | NCBI WGS metagenome assembly RRZU01 (sample SAMN10456909, study PRJNA506462) | wastewater metagenome | isolation source: wastewater sludge | place: USA: Moscow, Idaho | reverse complement strand
ATTAGAAGAAGAACTAAAACTTAATCATGAGAAATTAAAGTCAGATTTTGAATTTATTGCTAATTGTAATATTGGTGGAGAATTTTTAGATCAAGATAGTGTAAATAAATTGATAGAAATCTCTTCAATAACATGGATGAGAAATTTTGATAACAGACTGGGATTAGGAGAAGAAGAATTAAGAAGAATTGAAAATCAAGAGCCATTTGTTCCTGTATTAGAAAATTTATTAGAGGATAAACAAGAGCATATTATTCATAGAATAAGACAAATAAATTTGGATGAGTATAATAAATTTGGTTTCAAAATGGATATTCCTGAATACGAAAGAAATTTAGGAGAAATATATAATCTTAGTATAAAAAGAGGAACATTAACACAAGAAGATAGATTCAAAATTAATGAACATATTATTATGACTATAAAAATGCTTGAAAATATTCCTTTTACAAAAAATCTAAAAAATGTACCTGAATATGCAGGTTCTCACCATGAAACAATGATTGGTACTGGTTATCCAAGAAAATACTTCAAAGAAGATATTTCAATAGCTGCAAGAATAATAGCAATAGCTGATATTTTTGAAGCACTAACTGCTTCTGATAGACCTTACAAAAAAGCTAAAAAATTGAGCGAATCAATTAAAATTATGTCATTTATGAAAAAAGATGGACATATAGATACAGAGCTTTTTGAAATATTCTTAACTAGTGGAGTTTATATGAAATATGCTAAAAAATTCTTAACTGAAGACCAAATTGATGAAGTAGATATTAAACAATATTTATAAAAATGATTTTTAAAGGAATAGTTAAAACTTAACTATTCTTTTAAAATCTCTTCCACAAAATATCTACCATTTTTTTCTCCAATAGACAACTTTGTATCAAAAATTTCAGATAGATTTTCATTTGTCAAGATATCTTCTTTTTTACCACTTTTATATATTGTATTATTATAAATCAAAGCTATATTTCCTATCTCTTCAAAAATCTCTTCTAAATGATGGGTTACTAGGATAATTGAAGCAGTAGATGAAAGTTTTTTTAACATTTTTATAAAATTTATTTGTGCTTTTATATCAAGTCCAACTGTTGGTTCATCCAAAATAAAAGCTTTCGGGTCATGAATTAACGCCCGTGCAACTATACATTTTCTTAGTTCCCCCGTTGACATTTCGGCAATATATTTATTCGCAAGATGTTCTATTTCCAAAAACTTCATAGTTTCTTTTGCTTTTTCATGTTGCTCAGGCGTGAAATCTTGATGTTTAAAAACACCTATCGAGCTATAATGACCACTTAAAACAGTAATATAACCAGTTAAAAAATTTCCATGGGTTGAAAAATAGTTATGTAAGTCATTTGTGATAATTCCTAAATCTTTTTTTAACTCAAAAATAGAATAAGTTGCTTTTCCTAAAATCTCTTTTTTATAAGGATTTGTTTTTCGTGGATGAATCTCTGATTGAATTAGTTTCATCAAAGTTGATTTTCCACTTCCATTTGCTCCTAGAATTGCCCAATGCTCTTTTTCTTTAATTTTTAGTGTTACGTCTTTTAATATAATTTTTTCATCATAACCAACATTTATGTTTTTAAAGTCAATAATATTCATAAATTTTCCTAACATATACATTTTTTAAGATACTACTAGCAAATGTTTAATATAATCCTTAAATAATAAAAAATAAAGAGTAAAAATGAAAGTTACAAAAGTAAAAAAACTAATGATTTCAGGCATTAGTGTAGTTACAAATAATGAATTTGAAATGAGTGAAGAAAATGGGAAAATAGCTGCTCTTTGGGAAGAATATTTTGCAAAAGATGTTTATAAAAAAACTTTTGATAAATCAAACAGTGATTTTATGTATGGAGTATATAGCAATTATGAATCAGATGCGAGTGGAAACTACAAAGTAACAGTTGGTGTTGAAGTTACAAAACCAAAAAATGCTATTGTAATTGAAGATAAAAAATATTTAGTTTTTACAAAACAAGGTGAACTTCCAATGGTTGTAGTTGAATTATGGGAAGAAATTTGGGATTATTTTGAAAAAAATAGCGAATATGAAAGAGCTTTTGAAATTGATTTTGAAAAATACGCAAAAGAAGATGAAATAGAAATTTATGTTTCTATAAAATAGAAAAAATTATTAAAAAATCAAAGAAAATTTATTCTTTGATTTTTTAATTACTAAGCCAACTACTTAAAGCTCTTGGTTTTCCAAGATAATATCCTTGACCGTAAGTTATTCCTATTTTTGTTAACTCTTCCACATCTTCTTTTGTTTCAACATATTCTGCAACTGTTTCTTGGTTTTTTAGAGTTGCTATTTCTTGGATATATTTTATAACTGCTTTATCAATAGGGTCTTTGTGCATATCTTTTATAAAACTTCCATCTATTTTTACCACATCAAAAGGCATACTTTTTAAGTACTCAAAAGAAGCCATTCCTGTACCAAAGTCATCAAGTGCAAGACCTATATTTTTATTTTTTAGCCAAGTTATAAATTCATTTGCCATATTAAAACTTCCAATTGCTGAACTCTCTGTTATTTCTAATTCAAGTTTTTCCCACGGGAAATCAAAATATTCAATTGCCTCTTTTACTTTTGCTTGGAAATCTGGATTATTTAAACTAGAACCTGCAAGATTTATATGTGCACAGTGTAATTTCTCAATATGAGCTCTATCTTTTGTAACCGTTTCCAGATATGTCCAAAGTACGTAAATATCTATTTCACTCATAAGTTGGTATCGCTCGGCCGCTGATAAAAAACTATCTGGAGAGATAAAGTTATTATCTTTATCCCACATACGAATAAGTATTTCATAACCAATTTTATCACTTTGTTTTTGTAAAGGAACAATATCTTGGGCAAATAGTTCAAATCTTGCTGGTCCGTCTCTTAGTGCTTCTTTTATAAGCTGAGCACTTTGTTGTTCCCTTGAAAATCTTTTTATAGTTTCATCACTTTTATTATAAATATGAGATTTATTTCTACCTTTCTCTTTTGCTGTATAAAGTGCCGTTGAACTGGCTTTTAAAAGCTCTTTTAATGTATATTCAAAAGCCTTAAAATAGACTAGTGAAATTGATGCAGATACACTAAAAGTTTCATTATTATGTGAGAACCTAAAATCTTTTAGTTTTTCTAAACTCTCTTGTAAAAATGATTCGCCTTCTTCTTGAGTAGAATCAGTAAGAAGTACCATAAATCCATTTCCATCAACCCTTGCAAAAGAGGCATTTTTAGGCAATGATGATTGAAAGTAACTAACAATCATTTTTAGTAATTCATCACCTGCTTGATAACCTGCTGAATCATTTATTAATTTAAATTGGTCAATATCCAAATATAATAGATTATATCCATTATTATTCTCTTGTTTTAAAGAGTTATTTAAACTATTTTCCATATAAAATCTATTAAAAATATTTGTTAATTTATCATGTGTAGCTTGAAAATGAAGCTCTTTTGAAGAACTAGATATTTGATTCATTTGATTATTAAATCCATCAAATAACTCTTTTATTTCATTGTTTGCAGTGGTTTCAATTTTTATAATCTTGTCATTTGTTGGGTCACTTTTTTTCATAGCATCTATTAAACTAATAAAAGGTTTTGTGTAACTTCTACTTAAAAATAGACTAAGAATTAAACCAAAAACTAAAGCAAATGGAAAGATTGATAAAATAGTATAAGTAGTTTGCATTTGTTTTTCTTGATAACTACTAAGGTCTATATTAAAAAGTGCATAACCAAAGGTATAACCTTCGGCAATTATCTCTTCTTTTATGAGTAAATCATCTTCTGAAAATATGATTTTTTGGGAAAATATATTATATTGTTCACTTTGTATTTTTTGAATATTTGCATATTTAAAAATACCATTTTTATTTTCATTTATTAAAAGTAGTCCTTTTACTTTATTAAATGCAGTAAGTCTATAAGTAATATCTGAAACCACATCTGCATTTGGATTTAAGATAATTTTGATTAAATCATTATTTAAAGATTTAGTAATAGTATTTACTTCCTTAAGTGCATTTTCTTTATTCTCTTTTTTTTGATATTGATTTACAAAATAAAGAGTTGATAATTCAACTACACAAATTATAACAACCATAAAGATTGTTAATTGTAATTTTATATTAAATTTATTCCACATAAATTATTTTTTTGAAATAGTAACAATTGGTAGTTCAGAATCATTTCCCCACTCTTTCCATGAAGCATCATAGTTTGCAACATCATATCCAAGTTCACGTAATGAGAAATAATTAGATGATGAAATTTTACCTATATCACAATAAGAGATAATTTTTTTGCTTTTATCAATATCTTTATATAATTCTTCAAGTTCTTTTATCTCTTTTAATTTAGAGAAATTATCAACTGAAGTAATATTATGAGTTGCAGGTCTACTTATTGCTTCAGGAATATGACCAAATCTTTTTGCATTAGATTCTTCACCAATATATGCAGTATATTTTCTAGCATCCATTATAATTATCAATGGACTTTTTGTAGCAATTTGTGTTGAAAATTTTGTAGCTAATTTTTTATTGTTAACAGACGCTATATAAAAACTTTCCTTGATTTGAGGAATATCTGTTGAAACAGGTAATGCGGATTTATTCCACTCATCAAATCCAGCATTTAATAATTTTACATTTTTGAAACCATAAACTTCTAAACCCCAAAATAATCTTGCAGCATCAAAAAAAGTACCATCATCATAGATAACAAGTTGATCATTTATATCAAGTCCCAATTTTCTTAATATATCTTGCATTTTATTAGGTTCTGTTAATTTACCATTTACAGATTTATTATCATAAGTTAATGCAATTGGAAAATTCAAAGCATTTTTAATATGCCCTTGTTGATAATATGTCTCTGGTCTAACATCTATTACTTTATAACTGGAAATATCTCTAGATAATTGCTCTATTTGTAATCTTAAATCTTCTGCCTTTAAAGATATAAAACCAACAAGAAAGAATAAGAATAATTGTAGTTTTAGTTTCATTGATTTACTCCGTTAAAATAATAATCATTCTAGCATTAATTTACTTGATTGTTTTACAAATAAATTATTAAAAAATCAATTTTAAAAAATATTATTTTATATTATTCAAAATAAAGAAATTTGCTGCTCTTTGATATCCTTTTTCTTTTGCTTGTCGAATCAGTTCTATTCCTTTTTCCTCATCTTTAGGTACTCCATAACCATGATAATAATACAATCCTACATGGAAAATTGCAGCCGTACTATTAAATTCTAAAGCCTTGTTATACCAGTAAAATGATTGTTTATAATCTAATGAAATTTCATTTCCTTTTCCATACAAATCAGCTAATTTAATCATAGCTGATAAATTATTTTGCTCTGCAGACTTAGTAAGTAATACTACAGCTTTATCAACATCTTTAGGTATACCATCAGCAGTTAGATACATCATAGCTAAATTAGCTTGTGCTACAGAATTAGAAGCATCAGCTGACTTAGTAAACCAATATAATGCTTTTTGCTTATCCTTAGGTGTTCCTCTACCCATATAATACATCTTAGCTAAATTATTTTGAGCGATTATTACACCCTGTTCTGAAGCTTTTTCATACCAAAAAAAAGCTTCTTTAACTTTTTCTTCATTTGAACTTGAATCATACAACATTCCCATATTAAGCTGTGCAAATGGATAATTAGCTTCAGCAGAAATTTTATACCATTTTTCCGCTAATTCTAAATCTTTTTTTACACTTTCTCCTAAATGATACATATGTGCTAAGTTATTTTGAGCAGCAGGATTTCCATTTAAGGCAGATTTTTCATACCAGAAAAAAGCTAATTTATAATTTTTATTAACTCCTAAACCTTTATAATTCATTAATCCTATATTATATTGAGCATTTGCATCATCATTTAAAGCTAATTCACTAAATTGGTCATAAGCTTCAATATAGTTTTTTTTATTAAAATTTATAGTCGCTTCCTCAAAAGTCACACCAAATAAAGTTGTCATCAATAAAGATATATATACTATTAATTTCATAGAAGTTCCTTTAATCTTATTTTTTTTCTTTTGTTTTTAAATCAAACTCACTATTTTCTTTAAGCATTTCACTATCTAAAATAATCTTTTTTGAATCCGTATCATTAGTTTGAGGTTTCATGTTTATGATATTTTCTAAATCTTCTTTAAATTTATTCATTTGTTTATTAACATCCAATAACTCTCCTTCTTTTAAATCTTCTATACCAACATTTTCATCTTTAGAAGGTTCCTCTTGAGCTTTTCTTACTCTCTCTTTTTTTTGTGCTTCTGTTTGAAAAATATCATCTGTAGTTATAGGATTTAAAAATTTTGTATCCTCAATATTTTCACTTTGATTAAAAATATCATTGTTAGTCTTAAGTAATGTTAAATCTGTTTTTTCAAATATATCTGCTTTTACAGTATCAATAGTATTAATTTTTATACTTTCTTTTGAAATAGATGTATTTTTTTGAATATATTTTTCGTCTGGAATAGAATTTATGAAATAACTATTACAAAATTTATTAAATGGAATAAAGTTGAAATAACTACTACATGTTTTCCATTCTTTCTTTAATCCTAATAAATAATCTAATCTATCCCAAAAAAGTTCATGTACATTTTTATTAATTTTTTCTGTATCTTCTTGATTTATACCATCACTTTTGATTAAAGTTAAGTTTGCTCTTGTTTCAGTATCCGTTTGATAAAGTTCCAATGACCATTTATCTAAAATAATATCAATTTTAATTATATTATCTTTGAAAATTATCTTATTAACTACTAATTTATCTCTATATGCATCTATTATAAAACTTTTATTTCCATTATCTTCATTAGAAAGATAAAAAAGTGTTTTTGCAGCATCAAAAATAGCATTTTTAGAGACATCAGTATAAACTCTTTTGGTAATTACAACATCTTTTACTTCAGAAGCATTAACAAACACTACCAACATTAACAAAAATATAAATTTATTCATAAATAACCTTATCTATTAATTGCATATAAATCTAATTTACTTAAAAATACATAGTCTTTATCTGATTCAATATTTTCAACAATAATTTTAACATCATTTACTTCCGCAAAAACTATAATATTTTTCATTCTATGTTTTTTAACTAAATCATTATGAATATTTTGTGTCAAATCTTTATCTACTTTTATATAATCTATTTTCATTTCAGATAGTTCTTCTAATGGATATTCTTTTGTTTTATATCTTTTAATTAAAATTTCAATACCTATTTCATTTAACTTTTCTACAAATAATATAAACTCTTTTTTATATACAGAAGCCGTATAAGAAGTAATACTAAACAAAATACTCTTCAAAATATTTCGATTTTTAACTGCTAAATTTTCTAAAAATTCTATAAAATCATTATCAGCAATAGATTTAATTGACAAATTAATTGCAATTTTATAATCAATTTGATTTTTATTAATATAATCTATAGCTTTTAAAATCATATCTTGATCGAATTTTTTATTTAATTCCAACTTCTCACTTATTGCAACAAAAGAACCTATTGGTAAAATATCGCCTTTTTCATCTTTTAAAATTGGTTTTAATTCTCTCATTAAAAGTTCATTTTCAAAAGAATAACTATCAAAAGCAAATGATATTTCAAAATCATTATTTTCAATAATCTGCTTAACTTTTGCTTCAGTCTTTTCAACCTCTTCTTTAATTTTATTTTCTTCTAAAATTTTATAACCATTTTCACTATTTGAAGCAGCTTCTATATATGCTTCATTAACTAAATTTATAATAGAATCAATCGTTCCATATTTATCAATAGGCGTACCACCTATATGAAATATATTATTAGGTAATTTATATGTTTTTGAAATTTCACTAAGTAAAGTAGTAATTATCTTATCAGAAAAATTAGAAGCATCTATATAATTCATATCTCTTGCTAAAATAATGAATTCTGCCCCATGGAATCTATAAAAAGTAATATTTTTATCTTTATATAAATGAATAACATTATTAATAATATTTACATAAGACAAGATAAAGTCATCTGTTTTTATTGTTCCATTAGAATTTTCTATTTGATTTAATTTTGCAATTTTTAATAAAAAGATATACCCTTCAATAGATGATACGAACATACTTTTCATATCAATATCAAACATTTTTTTATCATATAGTCCTGTTAAATTATCTGTCAATAAATTTCTTTCTAAAGTTTCTCTATTAATATTTAATTCATTAACCAACGATGCAACTTTATTAGATAATTTTGAAATATTATTCAATAAATTTTTATATTCACTACTATCTTCAAATAACTTATTATCAATATTTGAGAATTTATTCTCTACAATATTTGACACAACATTGTCAAGATATCTAATTGGTTTAGTTACATATTTATTTTCAAGATATCTATGATAATAAATTAATAATATCATTATTGGTAAAAATAAGAATACAACTAAAATTAATAACTTGATAAAATAATCATATATTACTTTTTTCAAATTATAATCATTAAGAGTATATTCAATAGTAGCATAATTTAAATCATCTATTTTTAATTCTTTAATTATACTTTCATCAATTTTAAGATTATAAAAATATTCATATATACTATTAGACTCAAATTCTTTTTTTTCAACATCCTTATTATCTAAAATATTCAAATCTATAGGAACTATAAAACTTTTTATTTCATTATTTTTAAATAACTGATATTTTATTATTAAATTTTCATTCAAATTAAATTCAGATGAAGGTATAAATTCAAAAAAAGCACCATCATCTATTTTTCTTATTTCTCCAAATTTTGCATCTATTGTTATGTCCGCTAAATTCCATGAAACATCACTAAAACTTTTTGTTTGAAAAATTAAGTTTTCTTTATTGAAAAAATATCTTTTATATTGTACTTTTACATTTTCAATAAATTCTGTATTTTTAGCTTCTTTTATATATTCATCTATTGAATTTTTATCAAATAAAAGAATTTTAGTTTCTAATTTATTAGTATATTTATCAATATTTAATTGATAGTCTTTTGTAGCATTAAAAAAAGCTTTTTCTTTAAAATCAGAAAACAATAGTCCAAACAATAAAAGTAAAATACCAAAAAGTATTGATATTAATAAAATAACACTCTTTAGTGTCCTAAAGATAGCTTTATTTCTCATTCACTAACCTTTGAATCAGAAAGTTTTTTTTGAACAGAAATTATATTTTCTTCATCTTGTTCTTTTATAGGTTTTGGATCAGCTTTTTTAAGCTCATTTTTTATTACTTTCTTTACTTCTTCCTCATCTTTTTCTTTTACAGGTTTCGGATCAGCTTTTTTTAACTCTTTTTTTATTACTTCTTTTTCTTTTATTATCTTTACTTCTGGTTTTGGTAAAACTTCTTTTACTTCTTCCTCATCTTTTTCTTTTATAGGTTTCGGATCAGCTTTTTTTAACTCTTTCTTTATTACTTCTTTTTCTTTTATTATCTTTACTTCTGGTTTTGGTAAAACTTCTTTTACTTCTTCCTCATCTTTTTCTTTTATAGGTTTTGGATCAGCTTTTCTATTAATTATATTTAATTCTTTTTCAAGTTTTTTATTATCTTTTAAATCACTTTTATTCAAAGGAACAGCTTCTTTATATTCTACTTTAGAAGAAATATTCACATATTCAAATTCAACTTCTTTTGGTATTTCTTCAACTTTAGGAACACTATTTGAATTATATAATTCTTGTTCTTTTGAAATTTTCTGAACTACGGGATAATAACTATCTCCAATTTCACCTATATTTTCCATTGCTTTTTGAGCTTCATTATAAGTTGAATAAATACCATAATTCCATCTAACCAAAGGTTTTCCATTAGAATAATTATAAGTATAACTATTTTCATATAAATTAGGATTTTTAATTAAAATATTTTCTAATTCTTTTTTATCACTAAATGAAGTAATATTAATAGTAAATGACTCTGGGTTAGCATTTAAGAAATTATTACTTGCCTCTTCACTAAATTTAAATTCAACTTCTTTTTTCTCTTGTTTGATCTTTTCTACAGTATTAATTTTTTCTATAATTTTAATTTCTGGTTCAGGAGTTTTAACTTTTAAATTTACAAATGGACAATATTTAAAAGGTGCAAAACTTGTAGATAAAGATGGAAATGCTATAAAAGATAAAGCAGGTAATGAAATAGT
>RRZU010189495.1_pt1 | contig 10241 bp, 11 predicted proteins | sample 2165561 | NCBI WGS metagenome assembly RRZU01 (sample SAMN10456909, study PRJNA506462) | wastewater metagenome | isolation source: wastewater sludge | place: USA: Moscow, Idaho | reverse complement strand
CGACATCCGCGCCCGCGTGGCTGCCATCACCGAGAAGTACCCCCTGTACGGCTAAGGGGGGCCTATGGGAGGCTTTGGCTTTGGATTTGGGGGCGGTTATGGGTTGTTTTCTCTGATGGAGACCATCTTTCCAGTCCTGTTTTTTCTGATCGGCACCCTGGTTATCGGCACATTTATTGTAGTTCTCGTGAAGGGAATCGGTCAGTGGGGCAAGAACAACGCCTCTCCCGTCCTCACGGTGGAGGCCCAGGTGGTGGCAAAGCGGGTCAATGTGAGAGACAATGACCACACAGACAGCAACGGCATGTCCCACCGCTCCAGCAGCACCACCTACTATGTCACTTTCCAGGTAGAGAGCGGCGACCGAATGGAGTTCCATGTGTCCGGCGATGAATACGGCATGCTGGCGGAGGACGACAAGGGAAGGCTCACCTTTCAGGGCACCCGCTATCAGGGCTTTGTAAGAGCGCTGTAAACCGAAGCTGCCCCGGCCTATGGTCGGGGCAGCTTTTAAAACCTCTTTACGGGGTATAGAACATATGTTAGAATAATAAAAACGGACAGGAAGAGAGGGGGGCTACCCATGGCATACCGGCCCTTGGCGGATGAGATACGGCCCACATCGCTGGACGAGGTGGTGGGGCAAACGCATATTTTAGGCGAGGGCGGCCTTTTACGCCGCATCATTGAGAGCGGAAACATCCCCAATCTGGTCTTTTACGGCCCATCGGGGACGGGGAAGACCACGGTGGCCAACATCATCGCTGCCCAGACCAACCGCACTCTGCGGCGCATCAACGCCACCACCGCCTCCCTCTCCGACATCAAGGAAGTCATCGGTGAGGTAGGCACTCTGCTTGCCCCCAATGGTATCCTGCTCTACCTGGATGAAATACAGTATTTTAATAAGAAGCAGCAGCAGTCCCTGCTGGAGGTCATTGAGAGCGGGGATGTGACGCTCGTCGCCTCCACCACGGAGAACCCCTATTTCTATGTCTATAATGCCATTCTCTCCCGCTCCACCGTCTTCGAATTCAAGAGTGTGACGGCCCAGGATGTGCTCCCCGCCGTGGAGCGGGGTGCCGCCATCATGGAGGCGCGCATCGGAGAGCCGACAGACTGGGCACCGGGCACCAAGGAGTACATCGCCTCGGCCTGTGGAGGCGATGTACGCAAGGCAATGAACGCGGTGGAGCTCCTCATGGGTTCTGCCAAGCGCCAGCAGGAGAAGCGCCTTGTCACCATGGAGGACACCAAGTCGGTGGCTCAGCGCTCCGCCATGCGGTACGACCGGGACGGGGACGCGCACTACGACATCCTCTCCGCGCTCCAGAAGTCGATCCGGGGCTCCGACCCGGATGCCGCCCTCCACTACCTGGCCCGGCTCATGGAGGCGGGGGACCTGATCTCCGCCTGCCGCCGCATCATGGTCATTGCCTGTGAGGATGTGGGTCTTGCCTACCCCCAGGTGATCCCCATTGTAAAAGGCTGCATCGACGCGGCCAATATGCTGGGCCTGCCCGAGGCGGTCATCCCCCTGGGGGACGCAGTGGTCCTTATGTCCACCTCCCCTAAGTCCAACTCCGGCTGCATGGGCATCCACGCTGCCATCGCCGACCTAAAACGGGGCAGGACGGGGGACATCCCCCGCCATCTCCAAAACGTCCACGCTGACTCGGCAGGGATGGCGCGGGAGCAGGGCTACCTCTACCCCCATGACTACCCCGGCCACTATGTCCTCCAACAGTACCTGCCGGACAAGCTGGCGGGCGCAAAATACTACCAGTATGGCGAGAACAGGGTGGAGCAGGTCGCAAAGCGCTACTGGGATGAGCTCAAGGGCAGGGACGAGTGAGCTCCGCCCGCAGATACCCCCCCTTTCCCTTTCTTGACAGTGCCACGGGCGCGGGGTATGATGGAACAGAAACTATAGAGCCCTCCCCCGGTCGGCCAGTGCGCCGCAGCCCGGGGAAGGCGCTCCTGGAAACGGAGACCACAGCTATGAAAAAGAGAGCCCTGGTATCCCTGTGCATTGCGTCGCTTCTCCTCCTCTCCTCCTGCAGCAAGGGGGCGGAGGTGCTTCCCAGCCCTTCCCTCATGCCCTCCTCCACGCCCCAGATCAGCCTGCCCCCCACACCCACGCCAAGCCCGGAGCCCTCCCCCCTGCCGGTGGGACCTGCTAACCCCCTCACGGGACTGCCCCTGGAGAGTGAGGAGGAGGTGGCTGCCCGCCCGGTGGCCATCATGCTCAATAACCTGCGTGAGGCCCTGCCCCAGCAGGGACAGAGTCAGGCCGATATCATCTACGAGTGCCTGGAGGAGGGCGGCATTACCCGAATGTTGGGACTGTACCAGTCAGTCAAGGGCGTGGGAACCGTGGGCTCCATCCGTTCAGCCCGTACCTACTACCTCCAAATGGCCCTGGGTCACGACGCCATCTTTATCCACGCCGGCGGTAGCGATGTGGCCGGGGTGGAGGACGCCTACGGAAAGATTCGCGAGTGGGGCGTCACCTCCCTGGATGGCGTGCGTGGGCCCTATATGAGCACCAAAACCGAGGGTGGACTCATGTGGCGGGACCCCAGCCGGAAAAAGGCCAACGGCACTGTTCACAGCGTGGTCACCACAGGGACCAAGATGACGTCCCTCCTGCCCACCCTGGGCATCCGGCTGGACCACAAGGAGGGCTGGACCTATGAGATGGCCTTTGCCGACGACGGCACCCCTGCCGACGGAATCAATGCCACTGCCATTAAGGCCGTGTACTCCCAGTACAAGGCGGGTGTCTTCCGCTATGATACGCAGCAGGGTCTCTATCTGGTAGAAGAGTACGGCAAGCCCTACATAGACGGCAACACGGGGGAGCAGGTGGGTGTGACCAATGTGGTGGTTCTCCAGGCCCACAGGGGCTATACAGGGGCCTCCTACGGCCACGTGACCATCGACCTGTCCAGCGGCGGAACGGGGTACTACGCCTGCGGCGGAAAGGCCATTGAGATCCGCTGGACCAAGGACTACCCCGACGGGCAGTTCCGCTACACGGACGCGGCAGGCAACCCCGTCCAGTTCGGCCGGGGAAAGACCTATGTCAATATCATCCCCACCGACCAGACCATAGAAATAGAGTAACAAAGAATCCTTCCCTCCGCTATACTGGCGGAGGGAAGGATTTTTTTAAGTGAGACGCAGCGGATGCAAACAAGTCTACGCTTCAGGCTCTGGCCGTCCTTTATGCGGTGGTACCTTAGAAGTTAAAGACGTTGTCATACGCCCAAACATCGTCCTTGACCTGGTCCCAGTCGTCAACCGAGACGCAGGAAGGAGCAAGTAAATAAGCTTTACTGGAAACCTGCATCATCACGCCATCCCGGGCATAGGCCGCACCACTCAGGAAGTCTATGATGCGCGCTCCCCCCTCCTCGGATACGCCGGATAGGTCGACCATCACCAGATAGCCTGCACAGAGATAGCTGGTGAGCAGGCCTACGTTGATATAGCAGCCCGGCTTTACTAACACAACCTTACCTGCGCAGGATTCTGGCCGGAGCTCTGCCTCCTGCCGCCGAGCCGCACGATAGCCTTCATCCTCGTCTTTGTTTTCCCAAATGAGTTTTTTCAGCCAATTCAGTCCGTTCACGGCCCATTCCCCCCAGTTCTGTTTCATAAGTTTCTTTTATTATACAGCAAGCCCTTGTGCTTTACAAGCAATATTTTCTTGCACCTCATCCGCATTTTTAGCCCCTCTTCGCTGGAAAGGGCGATATGCCCCCGCAAAGCACCAAACAGCGCTGTCTTCATAGAATGGTATGGAAGGCCAACCAACCTTTTATAAAATACTCTTTAGGGAGGTATTGCAATGCCTGAAAAGGTCGTGCCCGGCCCAGTGCAGGAGAGCGCCTGCATTCGCGAGGCCGTGCGCATACACACGACGAAGATCTTCGATTCTTGTAAGGACAAAGACTGTATCGAAGACCTGCGCTTTTATCCCACCCAGTGCTCCAAGCCTGTGATTGACCGGGCTGTCAGCCTGAAGGCTGGCAAGGCAGAGCTGGTCAGCGTGTACATTGACGTAGAGCCCATCAGCTTCAACCGCGGGTTTTATACGGTGGATGTCCGCTATTTCTACCGCGTAACCGCTGACGCCTTTGTCTGCTCCGCCCGCCCTGTGGAGGTAACCGGCCTATGTGTCTTTGACAAGCGGGTCATCCTCTTTGGCAGCGAGGGATCGGCCAAGGTGTTCACCTCTTCCTCCTGCGGCGATACGGGCAACCAGACCACCCTGTGCGACAATCTGCCTGTAGCGGTGGTCGAGGCGGTCGATCCAATCGTTCTCAGCATGAAGGTTGTGGAGCTGTGCGAGTGCCGCCCCTGCAACTGTGAGATCAGCGACATCCCGGCCTGCGTCTGCGACGCCTTTAACAACGAGCTCTATTTTGGCAACGATGGCAAGCGGGTCTACGTCACCCTGGGCCAGTTCTCCATCATCCGTCTGGAGCGGGACACCCAGCTCCTCATCCCGGTCTATGACTACGACGTGCCCTGCAAGGAGTGCGAGGGCAGCAGCAACGACGACGATCCCTGCGAGATTTTCCGGCAGGTCAATTTCCCCGTGGAGGAGTTCTTCCCGCCCAGCTCCTTCTCCTGCGGCTGCGACAGCTACCGGGACGCCAGAAGCTGTAACACCCGGTAAACAGTAAATATGGGTCCCAAAGGCACCCTCACACGGGAATTTCGGGTCCCTGAAAATACGGCATAGTCGTGAAATAAACGGCTATGCCGTTTTTTCTAATCTTATGCGCCATTAAGGCTATTTCAGGACTCCGGAATCCTACAAGTTTTAGTTGACCCACATAAAAAACACACAAGTAAACCTTATTATGAATCCAGAAACGCAACGATAGGAGGAATGACCTTTGTGGGAAAAATAACGACTGAACATCTACGCGTAGGCGGCATGACTTGCGTCAGTTGCCAAAACCGCATTGAAAAGTCTCTTCGTAACATGTCCGGAGTCAATTCTGTGACTGTGAGCTATTCGGGTGGCTATGCGGATATTTCATATGACGAGAGTGTCGTTTCCGCTGTCGATATTTGTGCGGACATCGAACGGCTTGATTATACGGTCGAGAAGTCAAGTACTACGAAGACGAAGCACACCGTGGGACTTGTAATCATCATCGCGGCCCTTTCCTTCTTGCTCTCACAGCTGAACCTCACAAACTCGCTCCCGCTTGTTGAAAGCAGTATGGGTTACGGCATGATATTTTTGATCGGCCTACTTACAAGCGTCCATTGCGTGGCAATGTGCGGCGGTATTTGCCTAACGCAAACGATTGGAAACACGCTGAAATCGAGTGCCTTATACAACATCGGGCGGGTCATCAGTTATACAGTCGTCGGATTTGTCGTCGGTGCGCTCGGTAGTGTGATTAGCCTTGACGGCGCATTCAAAGGTACTGTACAGATGATCGCTGGCATCTTTATGGTTATCATGGGCGTGAATATGCTCGGCATATTCCCCTGGCTTCGCAAACTAACGCTTCACATTCCGATGCTTAAAACAAATCGTAAATCTCCCCTGATCGTCGGTCTCCTGAACGGGCTAATGCCTTGCGGGCCCCTACAGGCAATGCAGGTTTACGCGCTGTCTACCGGCTCCCCCGTCAAAGGTGCACTCGCAATGTTTCTTTTTTCCCTTGGGACCGTACCATTGATGTTTGGACTTGGCGCTTTGTCATCCATAATGACAAAGCAGTTTACACAGAAGATTATGGCCGTAGGCGCCGTGTTTGTGACGGTTCTGGGGCTGGTGATGTTCAGCCAAGGAACGGCGCTGTCGGGGCTTTCGCTTGATAATCTGCTGCACTCAAAGGAACGTGTTTCTGACGCGACGGAATCCACGGTGATTGATGGCGTTCAACTTGTAACATCTACGTTAAACTCGGGATCTTATCCAAAAATAACTGTGCAGCAAGGAATACCCGTAAAGTGGACGATTGACGCACCACAAGGTAGCATTAACGGCTGCAACAAAAGCCTGTATATTCCCGAATACGGAATGGAATACGCTTTTAAGCAAGGTGAAAATACCATAGCGTTCACGCCGGATCAAAAAGGCATATATCAGTACAGTTGCTGGATGGGAATGATACGCGGGACGATTACAGTTGTGGACCAAAGTGCGGACACTGCGCAGAAGGCTGGCTAGCACCTGACGGCGCAATTCCGCACTTCCCTTTGTGCGGGGTGCCTAAATTTCACGATCTCAACAGATAAAAGCTGCCATTCACAACACAAGGAGGAAACATTATGAATTTCTTACTCGCTCACTGGCACTGTATACTGCCAATTGTCGTAATCGGCGCAGCAATCTTCTTGACGAGGGATCGTCCAAAAAAGGGCGAGCGCAAGTCCGAGAAGCAAGTAGGAGGTCTGCCATATGAAACGTAAAATCATGTTGCTTGCAGGTATACTCATTCTGACATTCATACTTACCGCCTGCTCATCAGGGGATCGTAGCGGCACTTCATCAGACCGTACAAAAACCGCTGCATTCAAGGACAGTGATGTGGTTATCCTTCGTACTAATATCAGCGAAACGGCGACATTTATCCCCGTAACCGTTGATGGCATGAATATGGAAGTCGTCGCAGTGAAAGCCCCGGACGGAACGATCCGAACGGCGTTCAATACCTGCCAAGTGTGCTATGACAGCGGCCGCGGCTATTATGCCCAGGAAGGTGACGTGCTTGTCTGCCAAAACTGCGGAAACAGGTTCGAAATGAACCAGGTGGCGGTGGAAAAAGGAGGGTGTAATCCCGTTGGGATTACCGAAGATATGCGCACTGAGACAGACGCGGAAATAACGATTCCGCTGGACCTGTTAAAACAAGCGGAGCCTCTGTTCGGAAACTGGAAAAAGTCATAAGAATAGAGGACAAGCCTATTTTTATCTTGCAATAAAGATAGAAAGGCGCATAATAACGATGGCTAAACAGGCGATCTGCGTGGATGGGATGTTCTGGGAGCACTGCGTAAAGGCGGTTACAGCGTCAGTAAACCCGGTACCATGCATCGTATATGGACGAACTCCTTAAAAATGCATATCCACGGTAGAATTTGACGCGCATGAAATCACTTGGACGCTAAATAAAGGAGGTGGGTTATGACGCGGAACAAGACCGTGCTCGCCGTGGACGACGAACCGAACATCTTAGAACCTGTCAAAGCATACCTCGAAAAGCAGGGGTACACTGTCCTGACCGCCGAGTGCGGTCGGGACGCCTTGGCACTGGTAAAGCGTGGCGGGATTGATATTATGCTGCTCGACCTGATGCTGCCGGACAGTTCGGGAGAGGACATTTGCCGAAAGGTGCGTGAAACATCGCAATTGCCCATAATAATGCTGACGGCAAAGGTTGCCGAGGACAGCCAATTGAATGGGCTTACCATCGGTGCGGATGATTATGTTACAAAGCCGTTCTCGTTGAAATTGCTCACTGCGAGAATGGAAGCTGTGTTGCGTCGTTTGCCCGAAAGTGAACCTCCTACCTTGTTTGCAGACAAGGATTTAACCGTGACAGAGCGAAAAATAACAAACGCATTGTCCCGCCGGCCAAGCAGAATCTTTACACGCGAGGAGCTTATCTGTGTGGCCTTTGATGATGAATTTGATGGCTCCGACCGCGTTATCGACACGCACATCAAAAATTTACGCCGTAAAATCGGATCGAATTTCATTAAAACGGTTCACGGCCTCGGGTATCAATGGGGAGGTGATTCGGCTCCGTGAAGCACAGTATGAAATACTTTTTGCTTGGTCTAATTATATTCTTCGTTTTGGCGGGGCTGATTTTTTACAATCGTATGCTCCACGCTGCTTGCATGGTGTCGTTGCTCTTGGCACTTTTAGCGGGCGGCATATTTACGCTGTCGCTGAACAAAAAACACATCGCAGAATTAGAACAGCAAGAGGACCTTCGCAAACGTCTGACCTCCGATGTTGCCCACGAATTGCGCACCCCGCTGGCGGCAATCAGCGCGAACTTAGAGGCGTTCGTCGATGGCGCGTTAGAGCCCACCCCGGAACGCCTTAACAACTGTTATCATGAAATGCAGAGGCTTTCAAACCTTGTCGCTGATATGGAGCGTCTAGCGAAAACGGAAAATGAGATTCTGAACCTAAACAAACAGCCCCTTGATTTGTTGGAAGTTGCAAGGTCTGTATTTGAAGCCGTGGATGGCGAGCCTGTCACCGTAAGCGCAGACAGAGCACGCATTGTTCAAGTATTGACGAATTTGTGCTCCAACGCCAAAAAATACGGTGGAAGCAGTGTTACGGTTACCGTCCGTGAGAAAGGAAAATACGGAGAGATTATAGTCGCCGATCACGGTGAGGGTATTTCACCGGAAGATTTGCCGCATATCTTCGAGCGCTTCTACCGTGCCGACAAGTCCCGCAACCGCAGCAAAGGCGGTGCGGGTATTGGGCTTGCAATTGTAAAAAGCATCATAGACGCACATGGTGGTACGATTCGCGCGGAGAGTGTGATTGGGGCAGGGAGTCAGTTTACGGTACGACTAAAAAAATAGCTAAGGGCACGTCGGTGATGTGGTGCCCTCGTTCCGGTCTACAGGAAGGTTTCCAATCAACGCAAAGAAGCGACCATGGAGCGTAATTGCTCTTACATGGTCGCTTTTCCTATTTGAGAGCATGATGTCTATAAAAACAAAAAAGCCACACCCTTGAGGTGTGGTACTCTCGTGTGTGCGAATTACCGGTTGCTGATGATAGGACTCTCGGAGCCAAAAATCAGGTCGTCGACATCCGCACGATGGATGTCATGATTGCGCATACAATACCTCCTCTCTTTTATTGTTTTTTTATTATACCACAGTCTGTCCAAACGTGCAAGAGGAAAAATTTAAGATTTGTCAGCCCCTTCCCGGAAATCTTTTTGTCCTCCAAGCGGTCTCATAAGAAACAATTGATTTTTTCCCCTGCAACAGGTAAAATGAAGGTCTGTATGAAACGAAGGAGTGAACCATCATGCCAGAAGAACTGACCGCCTCCATGCCGCAGAACTTCATCCATGACTTTATCGACGAGGACCTCGCCCCAGGCGGCCGTAGCCACGGCATGACGGTCCATACCCGTTTTCCGCCCGAGCCAAACGGTTACCTCCACATCGGCCACTGCAAGGCCCTCATCATCGACTTTGGCACCGCCGAAAAGTATGGTGGCCTGTGTAACCTCCGCATGGACGACACCAACCCCTCCAAGGAAGATGTGGAGTACGTGGAGGCCATTCAGGAGGACATCCACTGGCTGGGCTTTGACTGGGGCGACCGATTTTACTACGCCTCCGATTATTTTGAGCAGATGTACGGCTTTGCCGTGGAGCTCATTCAAAAGGGTCTCGCCTATATCTGTGAGCTAACCCCTGAGGAGTTCAAGGCCTACCGAGGCGACGTGAATACCCCTGCCCGCTCCCCCTGGCGGGATCGCCCCATGGAGGAGAGCCTGGACCTCTTCTCCCGGATGCGCGCCGGAGAGTTTGAAAACGGTAAGTACACCCTACGGGCCAAGATCGACCTGGCCAGCGGAAACTTCAATATGCGCGACCCCGCCCTCTATCGCATCAACCATGCTCACCACCACCGCCAGGGGGATGAGTGGTGCATCTACCCCATGTACGACTTCGCCCATCCCCTGGAGGACGCGCTGGAGCATATCACCCACTCCCTCTGCTCCCTGGAGTTTGAGGACCACCGCCCCCTCTATGACTGGGTTATCGATCACTGCTCGGTGCCTTCCAAGCCCCGGCAGATCGAATTTGCCCGGCTGGGCATCAACTACACCGTCATGAGCAAGCGCAAACTGCGCCAGCTCGTGGAGGAGAACCGGGTATCCGGCTGGGACGACCCCCGCATGCCCACCCTCTGCGGTCTGCGCCGCCGGGGCTACACCCCCCGCTCCATCCGCAATTTTACCGAGCGCAACGGCGTGAGCAAGGCGGCCTCCACGGTGGAATTCGGCTTCCTGGAACACTGCCTGCGGGAGGATCTAAATGAGCACGCTCGCCGGGTCATGGCAGTGCTCCAGCCCGTCAAACTTACCGTTACCAATTATCCCGCCGGTCAGAGCGAGACCTTCTCCGTGGAGAACCACCCCAGCCGCCCCGAGGATGGCATGCGGGAGATTACCTCTTCCCGAGACCTCTATATCGAATCCGATGACT
>RRZU011170348.1_pt1 | contig 10243 bp, 7 predicted proteins | sample 2165561 | NCBI WGS metagenome assembly RRZU01 (sample SAMN10456909, study PRJNA506462) | wastewater metagenome | isolation source: wastewater sludge | place: USA: Moscow, Idaho | reverse complement strand
CGTGCGGCAGGAGCATGACGATCCCGGACAGCTGGCCCCACTTCTGCTCGCCGGAGGAGATGAACTCGTCGGTGATGGTCTGTGCGCCATTGGCGAAGTCGCCGAACTGCGCCTCCCACAGCACAAGGGCCTCGGGGTTCTGCACGGAGTAGCCGTACTCGAAGCCGAGCGCTGCGAACTCGCTGAGCATGGAGTCGTAGATGTAGTACCGGCCCTGGTCGCTGGACAAGTTCTGCAGCGGGATGTAGCGCTCCTCGGTGACTCTGTCCACAATCACGGCGTGCCGCTGGCCAAAGGTGCCTCGGCTGCTGTCCTGACCGCTGAGCCGCACGTCGCGGCCTTCCAGTAGCAGGGACCCGAAGGCCAGGGTCTCGCCCATCGCCCAGTCGATCGTGCCGTCCTCGACCATCTGCGCCCGGCGCTGCAACTGCGGTTGCAGGCGGTGGTGGACGCTGATGCGCTCCGGCAGCGCCACCTGGGAGTCGACGATGTGTTTGAGAGTCTCCTCGCTGATCGCGGTGTCCACATGCGCGGGGTACTCCACGATGGTCACCGGTTTGGTCTCCACCGGCTCCTTCAAGGCTTCGCGGGTTTCGGTGAACACCCGCTCCAACTGCGCCTGATAGTCCTGCAATGCCTGCTCGGCATCCTCCTGCGAGAGGTCACCGCGCTCGATCAGTGACGAGGTGTAGGACTTGCGCACGGAGCGCTTCTGATCGATCAGCTGGTACATCTTCGGGTTCGTCAGCGACGGGTCGTCGGCCTCGTTGTGCCCGCGCCGGCGGTAGCAGACCAAGTCGATGACGACGTCCTTCTTGAACGCCTGGCGGAAGTCGAAGGCCATACGCGCGACCCGCACGCAGGCCTCCGGATCGTCGCCGTTGACATGGAAGATGGGAGCCTGCACAGTTCGCGCCACATCGGTCGCGTACACGCTGGAGCGGCTGCTCTCCGGCGGTGTGGTGAAACCGACCTGGTTGTTGACGATGATGTGGACCGTGCCGCCGGTGCGGTACCCGCGCAACTGCGACAGGTTCAGCGTCTCGGCCACGACCCCCTGGCCGGCGAACGCCGCGTCACCGTGCATCAGGACGGGCAACACGGGGAACTCCTCGCCCCGGTCGAGTTCATCCTGCTTGGCCCGCACGATGCCTTCCAGGACCGGGTTCACGGCCTCGAGGTGGCTCGGGTTGGCGGCTAGGTACACCTCGACCGTCTCGCCGCTGTCCGCGGTGTACTCACCCTCGCTGCCGAGGTGGTACTTGACGTCCCCGGAGCCCATGACGGAGTCCATCGTGCCGCCCTCGAACTCGCGGAAGATCTGCGCGTATCGTTTGCCGGCGATGTTGGCCAGGACGTTGAGCCGGCCGCGGTGCGGCATCCCGATCGCCACCTCGGCGAGTTGCTCATCGGCGGCCGCATCGAGGATCTCGTCGAGCACCGGGATGGTGGACTCGCCGCCCTCGAGCGAGAATCGCTTTTGCCCCACGTACTTGGTCTGCAAGAAGGTCTCGAAGGCCTCCGCAGCGTTGAGCCGGCGCAGGATCTTCATCTGCTGGTCGCGGGTGGGGGCAGCGTAGGGCTGCTCGACGTGGGCCTGGATCCACGCCCGCTGCTCGGGGTCCTGGATGTGCATGTACTCCACGCCGATGGTGCGGCAGTAGGAGTCGCGCAGGATGCCGAGGATGTCGCGCAGCTTCATGAACGGTATGCCGCCGAACGCGCCGGTAGCGAACTCCCGGTCAAGATCCCACAGCGTCAGGCCGTGACTGGCGACGTCGAGGTCGGGATGGGCGCGCTGCTTGTACTCCAGCGGGTCGATGTCGGCCATCAGGTGCCCCCGCACCCGGTAGGCGTGGATCAACTCCTGCACACGTGCGGTCTTGGAGATCTCATCGTCGTGGCGCAGCGCAATGTCCTGCGCCCACCGGATCGGCTCATAGGGGATCCGCAGCGAGCGGAAGACGTTGACGAAGAAGTCGTTCTCGCCCAGCAGCAGCCCGTGCATCCGGCGCAGGAACTCCCCGGACTGGGCGCCCTGGATGATGCGGTGGTCGTAGGTCGAGGTCAAGGTGAGGATCTTGCTGACTCCGCTGCGCACGATGGTCTCGACGGCCGCACCCTGGAACTCCGCTGGGTACTCCATCGCGCCGACCCCGACGATGACGCCCTGCCCGGGCATCAGACGCGGCACCGAATGCACGGTGCCGATCGTGCCGGGGTTGGTCAGGCTGGCAGTCGTGCCCGCGAAGTCGTCGACTCCGAGTTTGCCCGTACGGGCTCGGTGGATGAGGTCTTCGTAGGCGTGTCGGAAGGAGGCGAAGTCCATCGCCTCGGCGCCCTTGATGCTGGGTACCAGCAGTTGCCGGGTGCCGTCCGGCTTCTCGAGGTCGATGGCGATCCCGAGCCCGATGGTGTCGTGGGAGACGACCGCCGGCTTGCCGTCGACCTCCGCGTAGGAGGCGTTCATGCTGGGCATGGTCTTCATCGCCTGCACCATGGCGTAGCCGATCAGGTGCGTGAAACTGATCTTGCCCTGCCGCTTGCGCTTGAGGTGGTTGTTGATGACCACCCGGTTGTCGACCAAGAGCTTCGCCGGCACCGCACGCACGCTGGTGGCGGTGGGCACCGTCAGGCTGGCCTCCATGTTGGTGACCACCCGGGCCGCCGGACCGCGCAGAACCGTGGCCTCAGCGGGCGTCACCTGGGGTGCGACCGGCTTCGGTTCCTTGGCCGCCGGGGCCTGGTCTGCCGGCTTGGCCAGCTTGCTCTTCAACGCCGCCGCGCGGGCCGGGTCCGAGGGTGCGTAGTCAGCGAAGAAATCCCACCACGCCGGGTCGACGGAATGCCGGTCCTTCAGGTACTGCTCGTATAGTTCGTCGACGAGCCATTCGTTGGTGCCGAATGAGTTCTGTGCATCAGTGGTCACGGGCGCCCCTGGGGTCGATTCGCATGCCTAACCAACAGTAGTGACCCCGGCCGACATTTCCAGCGGTCGGCACGAGGTTGCCCGGTTCGTTATGTTTTGCTGTCGCGGCGATCAGGCAGTCAAAACCCGCGATATCACCAGCAGCTGCACTTCGGAAGCGCCCTCCACGACCCGCAGCATCCGCAGATGACGCAGTACCCGTTCGATCGGTCCTGACTTCATCAGGCCCATCCCGCCGAACACCTGCAGACAGCGGTCCGCGACCTGATAGGCCTGTTCGGTGGAGTAGTACTTCACGATGGACGCGTCGAGCATGGGCTGCTGCCCCTCGTCGACGGCCCAGGCCAGATGGTAGACCAGCCAGCGCATGGCCTCGATGTCCACCTTGCTGCGGGCCAGCGGGAAACTCGCCCCCTGGAATGCGGCCAGCGGTTTGCCGAAGGCCGTGCGCGTCTGGGCGTGCAGCACGGCCTGGTCCAGGCAGAACTCGGCCAGCCCCAGGGCCTGCGCACCGATGAATGCCCGCCCCGCGTTGAGGAACTCCATCGCCGCGAAGAATCCCAGACCGACCTCGCCGATGACATGGTCGTCGCCGACCCAGGAGTCCTCGAAGAACAGTTCGCCGGGATGGGTGTCGGAGATGTTGTACTGCACCGGGCCGCGTCGGTACTGGTCGGCCGGCACAAGAAAGGCGGTGATGCCGCCGGCCGCCCGCTTCTCGGGGTCGGTCACCGCGAAGACGACGCAGAAGTCCGCGTGCGCGGCGTTGGTGATGTAGTGCTTGTGCCCGTTGATCCGCCACCCGTCGCCGTCCTTGGTCGCACGGGTGCGGATCGCCTGGGCGTCGGAGCCGGCCTCCGGTTCGGTCAGCGCGAAGCAGGCCGTCTTCGTGCCCAGCACGACGGGGCGCACCCACTGCTCGATGAGGTGTTCGGGCAGTTTGAGAAGCAGCGAACTCGGACCCGCCGGGTTGGGCGGGGAGATGGCCGCCATCGCCATCCGGGAACCGGACCGGGCGGCATCCTCCACGAGCGCGGTCATGCCCAGCGTGCTCAGGCCCTGCCCGCCCACCGACTCCGGCATGTGAGCGGCGTAGAAGCCTGCGGCCACGCTGCGCATGCGAGCCTCGTCCATGACCGCGTGCACCTTCGCCGAATCGGCCGTGATGCTCTCGTACTCGGCGACCAACTGGTCGTCGAGCGGGCGGATCTCCCGATCCAGGAAGTCTGCGAACGCGGCACGAAGGGCGGTGATCTCGGCGGGGAACGTGAAGTCCATACCGGGCATCGTTGCACGCGTCAGCGGGCCAGCAGTTGCAGATCCCGGCTCTCGATCGCGGAGCGCACGCGGCGCAGCACGACATCCATAGCGGCATCGGTGCTGTGCAGGGTTCCGGTGACGGCGTGCGCGCCGCCCTCGCGGGCCGATGCCGCGATCCGCTGGCTGAGGACACCTGGGGCGAGCAGGAACGGCGCGACGCAGACGTTGTCATAGCCTGCGCTACGCATCTCCGCGACCGCTTCACCGACGGTGGGGCCGGGGCCGGAGGCGAACGCGACCGCCGAGGCTCCCCAGCCGTGCGTGCGCCACTCCAGCGCGAGCGCGGCATGTCGGCTGCGCGCCGCGGAGTAGCTGGATCCGGCCGAGGCGAGCACGACGGCTGTCTGCGGATCCGGGCGGTGCCCGGCGGCTTTGAGCACGGCGTCAAGGCCGCGCAGTAGGTGCGGGTCCGCGCCCATGGGCGCCGCGATGGTGACTCTGGCCTGCGGGTAGGCCTCCTGCGTGGCTTTCGCGAAGGCCGGCACGTCCTGGGTCGCGTGGTAGGCCGTCGTGAGCAGCATGGGGACCACGATCAGGTCCCGGATGTGTTTGGTCGCCAAGTAGTTGATCGCACCGTCGAGCCGGGGTCGGTCATGGTCCAAGGTGGCCTGCGCGACGAACGCGCCGAGCCGGTGCCCGACCCGCCGGGCGAGCAGGTCACACGCCAGCCGCGATCGCGGGTCGGCACTGCCGTGGGAGAGCAGGACAACTCCATAGTCCACCGGGGGTGGTGGGAGGGTGATGGTCTCCCGCGACGATCTGCTCATTCCAGTTGTACTCCTCGGTCCAGGTGCGGTCAGGTCTCCGGCTCGCACCATAGCCCGACTTCGCGATTTCGTCACGGCGAGTGCTCTCATCTCCACTGAGCGTGACCGTTTGACCTCAGACGTGCAGACCGCACTCCGTCTTCTGCTTGCCCGCCCAGCGTCCCGCGCGCGGGTCCTCGCCCGGAGCAGTGGCCCGGGTGCACGGCCCGCAGCCGATCGAACGGTAACCGGCCTCGCGCAACGGGTTCAGCAGCACGTTGTGGGCCATCGCGTAGTCCTCGGTCTGCTGATCGGTCCACAGCGCCAGCGGGTTGATCTTGACCATCTGACGGCGGGCATCCACTGCGACGATGTCGATGTCCGAGCGGGTCGGCGCATCCACCCTGCGCATCCCCGTCACCCAGGCATCGCGACCGGACAGGGTCCGCTCCAGCGGTTCCACCTTGCGCATCTTGCAGCAGAGGTCGGGGTTGCGCTCGTAGAGTCGCGCACCGTATTGGTCGTCCTGCTCGGCCACGGTGTTCACCGGCGTGACCGTGAGCAGTCGTAGCGGTCGGGTCAGTTCGTACGCGTGGGCTGTGCCGAGGGTCTCGGCGAAGTGGTAGCCGGTGTCGATGAAGGCGACCTCGATGCCAGGTGCTGCTTCGCTGGCCAGATGCACCAGGACCTCGTCGCCCATGCTGGACATCAGCACCAGCGACGGGAACGTCTGGTGCGCCCACTGCACGGCGAGCATGGCCTGCTCAATGTGGTCAGCCCCGCCTGCGGCGGCCTCCAGCACGATGGCCGCGCCCTGGGCGGCGAGGTGTGCGGGCGTCGTGGTCTCGGTCGGGTTGATGTCGATGCTCACTGCTACTCCTGGTCTTTGACGATGTGGATGGCGAAGGTGCGGGTGCACGCCCGACATCGCCAGGTCCCCCTGCCGGGCAGGGGCCAGAGATCTTCATCGCCGCAGTAGGGGCAGTAGTGAACGACATTCATCGCAGGGAATCCTCCTGCGCCCGTACGACCCAGTCCGCGAACGACTCGGAGTCGGCGCGCTGTGTGCGGTAAGCGGTGACGACCCGCGCGACGTACGCGGGCATCTCGTCGGCGGTGACCTTCAGGGAGCGCAGTTTGCGCCCGAAACCGGCCTTCGGTCCCAGCCGGCCGCCGAGGTGCACCTGGAAGCCCTCGACCATCTCACCGTCCTCATCGGGGACCAAGGAGCCCTTGAACCCGATGTCGGCGATCTGGAAGCGGGCGCAGGAGTTCGGGCAGCCGTTGACGTTGATGCTCAGATCTGTGTCGTCGAGCGCGGCGCCGAACTGCTCCTCCAGGCGGTCGACGAGATCAGCAGTGCGGGCTTTGGTCTCAACAATGGCCAACTTGCAGAATTCGATGCCGGTGCAGGCCATCGCACCGCGCCGGAACTGGGTGGGCCGCACCTGCAGGCCGAGGGCGTGCAACTCGTCGCCCAACTGCTCGGGCCGCTCGACGTCGAGGATCACCAACTTCTGCTGCGCGGTCAGGCGCATGCGAGACGTGCCGTGCTCGACCATGAGGTCCGCGATCGCCAACAGGGTCGTCCCACTGACCCGGCCCACCGTGGGAGCGGCGCCGACGTAGTACCTGCCGTCGGTCTGCTGATGGATCCCGACGTGGTCACGACGATCGGTCGGTTCCCCGGGTGCCGGCCCATCGAGCAACGGGCGCTGCAGGTACTCGGTCTCGAGTACCTCGCGGAACTTCTCGGCGCCCCAGTCGGCGACCAGGAACTTCAGCCGCGCCCGGTTGCGCAGACGGCGGTAGCCGTAGTCCCGGAAGATCCCGATGACGCCCTCCCACACCTGTGGCACCTCGGCCAAGGGCACCCAGGCGCCGAGCCGCTGGGCGACCATCGGGTTGGTGCTCAGGCCACCACCCACCCACACGTCGAAGCCCGGGCCGTGCTCGGGGTGGATGACGCCGATGAAGGAGACGTCATTGATCTCGTGGGCGACGTCCTGGCGAGGCGACCCGGAGATCGCCGTCTTGAACTTGCGGGGCAGGTTGGAGAACTCCGGGCTGCCGACGTAGCGGCGCACGATCTCCTCGATGGCCGGGGTGCCGTCGATGATCTCGTCGGCCGCGATCCCGGCGACGGGGGAGCCGAGGACCACCCGGGGAGTGTCGCCGCAGGCCTCGGTGGTGGACAGGCCCACCGACTCCAGCAGCCGCCAGATCTCGGGCATGTCCTCGATCCGGATCCAGTGCAGCTGGATGTTCTGGCGGTCGGTGATGTCGGCGGTGTCGCGCCCGTAACGTAGCGAGATGTCAGCGATGGCGCGCAGTTGCTCGAGGCTGAGCATGCCGCCGTCACTGCGGACCCGCAGCATGAAGTACTCGTCGTCGAGTTCCTCCACCGGCAGGCTGGCCGTGCGGCCGCCGTCGATGCCGGGCTTGCGCTGGGTGTACAGGCCCCACCAGCGCAACCTGCCGCGCAGGTCATGGGGGGGGATCGAGGCGAACCCCTGCTTCGAGTAGATCTGCTCGACCCGGGCGCGGACGTTGAGACCGTCGTCCTCGGCCTTGAAGACCTCATTGGGGTTCAGGGGCGCACGCTGACCCAGGGCCCATTGGCCCGTCTCTTTGCTGCGGGTGGGTCGGGTACTGCTCGGCATCGGTTCTCCTGGGTGGGAGGAGACCGGCGTCAGGGAGACTCCAGGCCGGATCGAGGCTTGGAGGGGCCCAGGCGCCGATCGTCCATGGTCATGGCGGGTTGGCGGCGGCTAGGCACAACAACACGAACACATGCACATACCCATGAAGCGGGGTGCGGTGTTCGGCATGAAAGGTATCTTGCCCGACGATCGGTGAACAGGCAACCACCGGGGGTGCTCATGCTACGTACAGTTGGATCTCCGCCGCCTTGACCGCCAGGAACACGGCCAGGTCCGGGTGCAGGCCCAACTCGGCCACGGCACCCGGCGTCAGGTCAGCGGCGAACGCGTCGGTGCCGATCCGGACCACTTGACCGTGCGGCGTCAGTCTGGTGATCCGGGCAGGCACCACGTTGCGCGGGCTGCCGTGCGGAGGCTGGCGATACACGCCCACAGCCGCCGGTGCGAAGGCTGCCACGGCCTGCTGGCCCGCGCGCAGGGAGCCCAAACCAGTCAAAGTGCCCACATCCGACACCAGCGTGTCCGGGCCCGCCGCCACCCCTCGGACCAGGTTCAAGCCGCACATCTGAGCCGCGAATTCCGTGCGGGGATTGCTCATGACCGTCGTCGTCGACCCGCGTTCCACGACCCGCCCGCCCTGCATGACCAGCAGGTCGTCGGCCAGCAGGGCAGCATCGAGCACCTCGTGAGTGACCAGGACCGTGGTCCGTCCGGTCAGGATCGGCCGCAGGGTGTGCCGGATCTCCGCCGCCACACTCGCGTCGAGGGCGGCTAGGGGCTCGTCCAACAGCAGGACATCCGGGTCTGCTGCCAGTGCCCGCGCGATCGCCACCCGCTGTGCCTGGCCACCTGAGAGGGTCGCAGGCCGACGGTGGGCCAGATCGGCGGCTGCCACCAGCTCCAGCCAGTCCATCCCCCGGCGCCGGTCGGCGCCGCGGGCTCGCAGGGCGAACTCGACATTGCCGAGCGCGGTCATGCGGGGGAACAGCCGGGGCTGCTGGGCCAGCAAGGCCACCCGACGCTGGTGCGGCGCCAGCCATGTCTGCTGATCGAACAAGATGCGGGAGTCGACCGCAGCGCTGCCGCGATCCGCCCGTAGTAGGCCCGCCAGTACCTGCAAGACCGTCGACTTGCCGGACCCGTTGGGCCCGATGATCGCCAGAGTTGCCCGGTTCTCGACGGCCAGGTCGACGGACACGTCGCGGTCGCTCACGGTGAAGCTGGCAGTGAGGCTCATGCGGGGAAGATCCGGCGGGTGGCCAGACCGATGACGGCGACCGCCACCACGACCAGCAACAAGGAGAGGGCTACCGCTGCATCCGGATCGGTCTCCCGCTGCAGGTAGATCTCCAGCGGCAGAGTCCGGGTGACACCCTGCAGGCTGCCGGCGAACGTGATGGTCGCTCCGAACTCGCCCAGTGCCCGCGCGAAGGCCAGCACCGCGCCAGTCACCACAGCGGGCAGCAGCGTGGGAATCGTGACCCGGGCCAGCACCAGCGTCGGCCGCGCGCCCAGCGTGGCGGCCACATCCTCATACCCCGGTCCCAACGTCCGCAGGGCCGACTCCAGGCTCAACACCAAAAACGGCAATGCGACGAACGTCTGGGCCAGGACCACGGCCGTGGTCGAGAACGCGATCTGCAGCCCGAGGGCCTCGAAGGTGCCGCCCAGCAGCCCCCGCCGGCCGAAGGTGTAGAGCAGCGCGATGCCCGCAACGACCGGCGGCAACACCAGCGGGAGCAGCACGAAAGGGCGCAACCATGCGACCAGGCGGACCCGCGACCGGGCAAGGACCAATGCCATCGGTACGCCGACGATGAGGCAGGCCACGGTCGCCAGGGCGGATGTCCGCAGACTGAGCCCCAGAGCGGCCAGGCTGGCCGGCGACGTGAGCAGGGCGGGCAGTGCGGCCCAGTCGACGCGGGTGAGCAAGGCGACCAGGGGTGCCAGGATCAGCAGGGCACCCAAGCCGCCCGGCATGTAGCTCCGGCGTGGGGGTGTCGCGGTGGGCCGAACCCGTTATCGGCAAGCACCTGTTGGCCTTGCTCGCTCAGAACCGTGTCCAGAAACTCTCGCCCGCGGGTGTCGCGAGCCGCGATCATGTACGTATTGATGGCGTTCACCGAGTCCGGGATGGCGATGCCTGTGACCCCGGCCGAGCCCAGGTCGGACTGGTAGACGATGCCGGCATCAGCCTGGCCGCTGCTCACCTTGCCCAGGACATCGGCGACCGCCGACTCCTCACTGTCAGCGGCGATGTCGATCCCTGCGGACTGTTCGATGGCTGCCGTCGCCGCACCGCAGGGCACCTGCGGCGCGCAGATCACCACGGTCAGATCCGGGTTGCTCAGATCGGCGATGCCGCGGACCGCCCCAGGATTGCCCTCGGGAATCACGATGGTCATCGCGTTGGTGGCGCACGGCTGCGGTGACCTCCAGTCGGCCTTCGCCATCGTGGCCTCATCAGCGGTGGCCAGCGCGCTGGCGGGGGCGCCCTGCTCCAGTTGGGCCACGAGATCCGCAGAACCCCCGAACGTCACCGCGACGGTGGTTCCGGGGTGCTGCTGCTCGTAGATGTCGGCGAT
>RRZU010713448.1_pt1 | contig 10243 bp, 10 predicted proteins | sample 2165561 | NCBI WGS metagenome assembly RRZU01 (sample SAMN10456909, study PRJNA506462) | wastewater metagenome | isolation source: wastewater sludge | place: USA: Moscow, Idaho | reverse complement strand
TTGCGCAGAATCTGCACCGCCGTCGTTCCCGTGATGGCGCCCACATTGCGCCCCTGCAGCTGCCTGAAGGAGGTGATGCCCGAGTCGGCACGCACGGCCATGCGCACCTCGCTCACATAGGTGGTCAAACCAAACGCCACCTGCTTTTGGCGCATGAGGTTATTGGTCATGCTGGCGCAGTTGAAATCTGCCGTGCCGTTATTGATCAGCGGCATGGTGTTCTGCGGCGTCAGCACCATGTATTTGATCTGGGCCTTGGGCGCAATCGCCTGCACCACGCGCTCGCACAAATCCATGTGATAGCCGACAAATTTTTCATTGGCACCGATGACGTAGGACATGGGTGTGGCCGCTTCACGCACACCCAGCACCACCGTGCCACCGGCCTGCCAGCGCTGCAGCGTGGGCGATGCGGAGACATCAACCGCCGTATCAATGTTGGCACCCAGCTCGGCCTTGACAGGCTTGCCTGCAGCCATGGCCGAGCCTGCGCACACCAGCGCTGCCGCCAGCCAACCCCACTTCAACGAACTGCTCAACGACTTGCTCATCACCCACACTCCAGAAAAACAAAAAGCGCCGAGACCCATGGCCATCGGCGCTTATCACCAACCCAATCCGGCAAACACCTTATGTCCATGCACACAAGGCCCTTGTCTGATTGTCGTTGCTCACTTATTGCTTTGAGTGGAATGCTTATTCCGCGCCGGGCTCCATACGTCGCGTTTCACGGGGCTGAACCCATCAGTTCGCGCAGGCGCTGGTGGGCCGCACTGGCTTCATCGACGTTCTGCTGGTGCTTGGCCTGCAGATAGCGCTCGGTAAACACGCCCAGATAACTCTCCAGCACCCGACCGGCATGCGCATCGGGCGCATCGCCGACCAGCTCCAGGCACAGCGCCGCCACCTCACTGGTGCAGAAATGGTCATCGCGCTTGGATCTACGCAATTGATAGCGCGAGAGCAAATCCGGGTGCAGGCTGAGCACCGGAAAACCATCCAGATACGGGCTCTTGCGGAACATCTTGCGCGCCTCGGACCAGGTCGCATCCAGCAAGATAAACAGCGGGCGCTTGCCCGCTTGCAGCGCCCCCCTGCCCGGCTCATCCAGCGACTGCACCACGCGCTCTGGCGACTGGGCATATTCACCAGGGAACACTACATAGGGTTGCCACTGCGGATCGGCCAGCAAGGCCTCGATCTGCGGATCCACCTCGGTACGCGACCAGCCAAAAGCATAGGTCTCGCGCACCACATCGGCTATCAGCCAGCCCGTGTTGCTGGGCTTGAGCGGCTCGGAGTCATGCATCAGCAAGCAGAACGCAGCGCGCGTGCCCAGCTCGGGCCGCAGCGCGCACATGCAGTGGCTGGGCCGCAGGCGGCAAGCTTCGCAGCGCTCGCCGCGCGGCCCGCCACGCGCCAGAAATGGCCGCGTGCTGCGCGCCAGCCGCGCCGTGCGCAGGCGCGCTACGGCATGCGGAGTCAGCTCCGACGCCACGGCCTGCAAATAGCTCAGCGGAATCTGCGCTGCAGGCAGCTCGGACGAGGAGGACGGAAGAGAGTCGGACAAGGCACGCACCGGTGGGCAAAGGCGGCTATTGTGCAAGATCAGCTACGGTCATGCGCTGCCCACGAACAAGCCTGCAGGAGAGCGGCGGGAACTCAGACTGCACGCATGCCCGGCATATGCGGAATGGCCGCCCGCATGATTTCCACAAAATGGCGCAACTTGGCGGGGTAGAACTTGGCGTAGGGGTAGACGATGCTGACCGGCTGCGGCACGGCCTCCCACTGCGGCAGCAGATGCAGCAAGCGGCCGCTGCGCAAATCGTCATCCACCAGCCAGGCAGACACCACGCACAGGCCCAGCCCCTCGCGTGCCGCACTCAGCAGCGCGTAAAGATTGTCGGTCGTCAGGCGTGGCGCAATCTCCAGCAGACTCTGTCGATCCGGCTCATCCACCCGCTGCAACAGCAGTTCACGCCGGTAAAACAGACTGGCCGCCAGCCAGGGCAGCTGCATCAGCTCGGCCGGGGTTTGCGGCAGCCTGCTGCCCTCGGGCAGCGCCGACGGCGCGGCCACCACAATCCGCCGCACATCGGCCAGACGTATGGCCACCGAAGACAAATCTTCCACCATGCCCACGCGGATGGCGCAATCCACGCCATCGGCCACAAAGTTGGGCGGCCTGTCGATCAGCATCCATTCCACACTCACTTCGGGGAACTGCCGCAAATACTGCGCCAGCGGCCGCACCAGCTGCTCCTGTCCATAGGCATGCGGCACCACCACGCGCAGCTGACCGCGCGGGTGGTCTGCGGGTCCGCGCAAGTCGGCCTCCATGGCCTGCCAGTGCCCGACCAGCGCGCGCGCATGTTCAAAGCAGCGCTGGCCTTCCTCGGTGAGCTGCATGCCATGGGTAGATCGCTGAAGCAATTTGACGCCCAGCAAACGCTCCAGCGTCTGCAGCCTGCGGCTCATGGTGGGCTGGCTGGTGCCCAGCTGCTGCGCCGCTGCCGACAGGCTGCCTGCCTCCACGATGCGCAGAAAGCTCAGCATCAAATCAATGCGGTCCGATCCGGGAAGTACAGGGTTGGTCATACATCAAACGTATAAGCAATTTGCAGCACAGCCTACTACACACGGAAATCTTGTGAAACAAGAATGCATGCAATCTTTACTCCCAGCGAGCTTTCCATGTCTTCTATTCAAAATTTGAATATTAATACCGGCTTGGCGGCCCAGACCGCACAGCGGCCGCTCTCTGCCGGGACCTTGTTCCTGCTGGCCACCGCTGCGGGCTGCAGCGTTGCCTCGCTCTATTACAGCCAACCCCTGCTGGGCAGCCTGGTGGACGATCTGCAGACCAGCGAAGGCACGGCAGGCCTGATCCCCACACTCACCCAGCTGGGCTACGCCCTGGGCATCCTGCTGCTGGCCCCACTGGGCGACCGCTATGACCGGCGCAGCATCATTCTCGTCAAGGTGGCACTGCTGGTGCTGGCGCTGCTGGCCAGCGGCTTTGCACCCGGCGTCTCGGCCCTGCTGGTCGCCAGCCTGGCCGTGGGCCTGGCCGCCACGGTGACCCAAGATCTGGTGCCCGCCGCCGCCACTCTGGCCCCTGCGGCCGAGCGTGGTCGCGTGGTTGGCACGGTGATGACAGGTCTGCTGCTGGGCATTCTGCTGTCTCGCGTGGTCAGCGGGCTGGTCGCGCAGTGGTGGGGCTGGCGCACGGTTTACTTTTCCGCCGCCGTGGCCGTATCACTGATTGGCGTAGCGCTGTGGCGGGGTCTGCAGCGTTTCGCGCCGACCACACAGGTCGGCTACCTGGCACTCATGGCTTCCATGCTGACGCTGTTCCGCCAGCATGCCAGCCTGCGCCGCGCCGCATTGGCGCAAGGCTTGCTGGCCATGGGTTTTAGCGCCTTCTGGTCCATGCTGGCCGTGATGCTGCACCACCAGCTGCATCTGGGCAGCGCTGCAGCCGGCGCTTTTGGCCTGGCGGGTGCAGCCGGCGCGCTGGCTGCTCCACTGGCAGGCAAACTGGCCGACAAGCGCGGCCCGGAAATCGTGACCCGTCTGGGTGCGGCCATTGCAGCGCTCTCTTTTGCCCTGCTGTTTTTAGGTGCCTGGCTGCCGGACGACAAGGCGCGACTGGTGGTGCTGCTGGTCAGCGCCGTAGGCTTTGACTTTGGCGTGCAAGCCGCACTGGTGGCGCACCAGACACTGGTCTACCAGCTCGATGCCAATGCCCGCAGCCGACTGAACGCCATCTTCTTCACCGGCATGTTTGTCGGCATGTCCAGCGGAGCCGCACTCGGAGGTCTGGCCATGGCCCAGTGGGGCTGGAATGGCGTGGTGGCCATGGCCACCGCCACCTCGTTGGCGGCCCTGCTGGTCAGAATGTACAGACATTGAGGAATGTACAAATGCCGAGCGATGACTGCGGCTTACCCGCCCACGCACTCCAGCTCAAACAGCGGCAGCTCGGCCTTGCGGCTCAGCCACACGCCGCCGCCCAGCTCCTTGAAGTGCGGCTGCAGGCCGCGCCGGTACAGCTCGGCGCGGTGGCGGTACAGGCGCGAATCGGTCAGGTCTTCGTCAATGATGTCGCGCTCGTAGTCTTCCTTGGCCACGGCTTCGATGTAGAGACCGCCCTGCGAGAGGCGGCCCAGATTGCTCAGCGCTTTTTTCAGATCCGCCGGGCTCAGATACGGCAGAACGCCCTGGCAGATCACCAGATCAAAGGGCTGGCCGTCCTTGGGCTGGTAATCCACCACCGAGCCCTGCTCCCAGCCATAGCGCTCGCATAGATAAGGGCTGAACTCTACGCCGTGATAGTGCACGCCGGGAAAGTGCTGCTCCACCGCCTCGCGCCACAGGCCAATGCCGCAGCCCACATCCAGCACACGGCGCACCGGCACGCGCAGATACGCAAGATACGAGCAGACAAACGCACCCAGCCGCCGCGCGTGCTCGGGGTCGATCACGCTGGTCTTCTTGTCAAAGTAAAAGCGCTGGTAATACGCCTCGTCAAACCACTCGTTGCTTGCAGATTGCACGCAGCCTCCTTCTGATCAAAACAAACGGCGCCCAAAGGCGCCGCACAGCTTGGCTATTCTTGCGCCGCGGCTTCCGCCACTGGCGCGTCCCACTATCAGAGGCACATGGCTAAAGCCGCCTCGCGGCGATGGCGTCGTCCCCCTGCGGGGAAGGCGCGCAGCGCCTCAGGGGGATTAGATTCTTCCAATCACAGACCAGCCCTTGCGCTGATCCTGCTTGTTGTTTTCGTAATCCCACACCGTGCCGCAACGCTCGCAGACATAACGGGTCACCGTCACCGAGTTGGAGCCGCGATCTTCCTTGCGGTTGCCGTGCTGCATCAGTTCGGCATGGCCGGGGGCTTTGCGCCAGTTGCGCTGAATGCCGGCGCAGCTGTCGCACAGATGGTCTTCGGCAGGATGGGTGGTGTTGGTCATGAAAAAGCTACTGGAATGTGGTGCGAAGCCCGGACACATGCCCGCGCTGCAAAGCAGCCATTGTGCCGCCTGCCCCGGTTTCTCACCGAAGGCAGGGTCAGCATCACCGCTTGCAACTCAGTCTCTCATCACCGAGCCCCCAGTGACACCCAGCAAGGGCCGCCCCCCAGCAAAGGTGTCCTCCCCCTCAGGGGGCTTAAGTCTTCGCCGGACGATGCAGCAAGCAAATCTTGTTGCCCGATGGGTCACGCAGATACGCCAGATACAGCGCACCCACGCCCTCACCGCGCCAGCCCGGAGCCTCTTCAATCGATTGGCCGCCAGCCGCCAGGCCCGCAGCATGGGCGGCGTTCACCTGTTCAACAGACTGCGCGGCAAACCCCGTGGTCGCGCCATTGCCCGCTGTGGCGGGAGAGCCGTCAATCGGCGTCGTGATCGCAAAGGTGCCCGTGGGGCTGCGATAGAAAAAACGGTTCTTGTTGGCAACGCCAGGCGCAATGCCCAACTGGCCCAGCAGTGCGTCATAGAAGCGCTTGCCGCCTTCCAGATCATTCACGCCCAACATGATGTGACTAAACATGGTTGTGTCTCCTTGGTGAGCCCGGTTTCAGGCCGATAACGGGGAATCTGGAGGCCATCGTACCGGGCTTTTCGTGGGAGCAGTCGTCTAATTTTTAATACGAAAAAGGACTGCAGCGCTCTCTGAATAAGCGCCAGCAGCTATCAAAACGACAAAACGCCATGGAACACCCCGCGGGTTTTGCCTGTGCAGATGCTGCGCCCGCACATTCAGGCGCATCACCGCCCCTAGGCCATCATTCCTCCTTGATTTAGACTGCTACAAACTGGTTACATATCAGAACCAATGACTGCCAGCCCCACCACCGCGCACAAGGCAGCGACCACTCCAACCCCTCACTGTGAAATGGCAGGCGATGGCGCAACCGTTCTTTGATCCCGTACTGTTCATCCAGGAAGACGCGCCAACGGCGGTCGATCTTCTGCAGACGCCGTACTTCTGCAATATCGACGGACACCCCCACTACCGCGCCACACCGCCCGAAGGCCAAGAGCTGCGGGTGGCCGCCGCGATGGACCCCGGTGTCGAGATGGGCAACGAATACCACGTCCTCTCTGCGACCACCACACACCCCGACCCCCAATACGGCAATCAGACCCAACTGGAGCTCCAGGCCAGCGAAGTCAAGTACCAAGCCTTGCCAGCCACACGCCAGGCGGCTGAAGCCTTCGGAATGACCTTGATTGAGCCAGGCCAGAGCATTTACATCACCAGCCCGCAACCACGTCTTTCACTCGTCGACCTGGAGTTCGGCATGTTTGCTGGTCACCGATCGCCCTATGAAGGAACCGGCAACCGCTTACTGGGCAAGGTCTGTACCGATCTCGAACATCACGATTTCCCGCACATCTTCACCTCCATCGACCCGCATTTGCCGCTGGTGATTTCCGTGGGAAAATACTGGCCTCAGACGCAAAAAATCCGCCTGGCCGACCTCTGGCTGCCACGTGGCCACGCCCTGTACGTCCCGCCCAGACCCAAGCTGCTTGGGCAGACCTGCCTGGCTCTGCACGGCAACCGCAACTCCGCCATGGCCTGCTGGCAAGGCACAGGGCGCAGCAGCGTCAGAACCCAGACCCTGCTGCAGACCGAGAACAGCTATTTCTACTGGTTCTGGAACGAGCTGCCCTCGACTCACCCCCTTCTGGATCCGAGAGGAACACCCCATGCTTGATGCCCGCCCCCGCCTGCGCACCCTGGAACCCGACACGGGCAACGGCCTCTACCAGACGCTGCTGGAATCCACTTTGGCGATCCCTTTCAAAATTGACTGGGCGACCAAGAAATACACCTATATCGGCCCGCAGATCGAAGACCTGCTGGGCTGGAGCCCCGAAAGCTGGGAAACCGTCAATGACTGGGCCGAGCGCATCCACCCCGACGAGCGCGAATCCACCGTCTCGCGCTGCGTGGAACTCTGCATCGCCGGCGTCGATCACGAAGCCGAATACCGCGCGCAAACCAGCGACAACCGCTTTGTCTGGGTCAAGGAAGTCGTGCATGTGCTGTGCGACGAACAGGGCCAGACCAGCGCCCTGATCGGCTTCACTTTCGACATCACCGAGCAGAAGAAAAACGAGCAATTGCGGGCCGAACTGGAGGCCGAAAAGCTCTCCAACGCCCGTCTTCAGGAGCGCTTGCGCCTGACCCACGACCTGCACGATGGTCTGGGCGGCGAGCTGGTCCACATGATTGCCTCCGTCGAGCAAGGCAGTGCCTCTCTGACCCGGCCCCAGGTGCTCTCCATGCTCAAACTCATCCGCAGCGATCTGCGCCAGAGCATTGACAGCAACGCCTCAGCCCAGGTGCGCGTGCCAGCCACCCCGCAAGAATGGCTGGCCCCCCTGCGCCGCCGCTTCAACGACCTGTTCGAGGCCATGAACATCCACTGCGACTGGCAGTTTCCGCAAAACTGGAGCACACCGCCCAATGCGCTGCAATACCTGGCGCTGACCCGGCTGATTGAAGAAGCGCTGACCAACATCATCAAGCACAGCCAGGCCCGCCACGTGCGCCTGCTGCTGACCCAGCGCCAGCCACATGCGCTGGTGCTGGAGATCGAAGATGACGGCGTAGGCTTTGACGTGCAGGCCGTGGATGCCTCAGGCCTGGGCATAGGCATGCGATCCATGGCCGTGCGGGTTGCGCGGGTGGGCGGAATGCTGGGCATTGACTCGCAGGCCGGGCGGACGGCGTTGACGGCACGGGTAGTGCTGGGCTCTGAGGATTAAGGTGTTTTTGGGCTGTAGCGCTTATTGGTGAAGCGCTGGCAGCTATCAAAATTATCGTTTTATCGTCGTTCAAGACAGAAGCCGGGTCTCGCCCCGGCGGGCGACCTGCCAGATTTGTGACGAAATCTGTCTCTAGCGCTTATATATCAGGCGCAAGCAGCTATCAAAACAGCATCGCTTTGTCGCCACCGACAGAGGCCGGGAGTCGCCCCGGCTGGCGACCTTCTTTTCTTGCGCGTGCAAGCAAAGAAGGTAAAAGAACACGTCCCTGCTGTCTGCGTCCCTGCGCTTCGCTCCGGGCAAACCTGCGACGGCAAGCGCTTGGGCTAGCTGCTGCACCGCAGAGTGCAGCAGCTTCGTGCTCTGACTTGCGGCAACGTGTTTGAACGAAGAGCGAAGCGCGAAGTGAGTTTTGCCGCACAGCTCCAAGAGCTTGACGGCGCAGGCTGCCCGTAGCGAAGCGCAGGGACGTGGGTAGCAGGGGCTGGCTCTTTGCCTACTTTCTGGCCACAGAAAGTAGGTCGGCAAGGCGGGCCGAGACCCGCCCTCTGTCCATCAACCAAGCATGTCGTTGAAACAAAAATCCCGGGGTAGATAAATCACTGACAGCTATCCAAACATCCAAACAAAAAGGGCATGCAGACCATAAGAACCACATGCCCAATCAGCCTCAATCCAAGGTGCACAAAGCGCTATCAACGATCAATATTCCAGGCAAATCTTGCCAAAGTGCTTGCCCGCCGCCTGATGCGTAAATGCATCCACCATCTGCTCCAGCGGGTAGCGGCTATCGATCACAGGCTTCCAGCCAAAGTTCTCCAGCGCCCTCACCATGTACTGCTGCTGCTCGCGGCTGCCGACGATCAGGCCCTTGAGGGTTTGCTGCTTGCGCATGAGCTCCAGCGTTGGCACGGCACCGGCAATGCCGGTCAGCACGCCAATCAGCGCAATATGGCCGCCGACGGCGCAGGCGCGGATGGACTGGGGCAGGGTGCCGGGGCCGCCCACTTCGACCACGATGTCAGCGCCGCGCCCGCCGGTGGCGGCCAGTACGGCGTCGCCCCACTCTGGGGTGTCCTGGTAGTTGATGACTACGTCGGCACCCAGGGCCTTGAGCTGCTCGGCCTTGGCATGGCTGGAGGTGGTGGCGATGACTTGCGCGCCCATGCTCTTGGCCATTTGCAGCGCAAAGATGGAGACGCCGCCCGTGCCCAGCACCAGCACGGTGTCGCCGGCCTTGAGATGGCCGTCCACGACCAGCGCGCGCCAGGCCGTGAGGCCGGCGGTGGTGAGCGTGGCGGCTTCGGCATGGCTCCAGCCCTTGGGGCTGCGGGTGAAGCTGGTAGCGGGAAGATTGACGAATTCACGCGCAAAGCCGTCCACGCCGTCGCCGGGGACCAACTGGAAGTCCGACGGCACCTTGCGGCCCGACAGCCATTGCGGAAAGAAGGTGGAGACCACGGCATCACCCACGGCAAATTCACTCACACCTGCGCCCACGGCAGTGACCACGCCTGCGCCATCCGCCATGGGAATGCGACCATCCGCCGCTGCGCCGGGGCGGCGTACCACGCCCAGGTCGTGATAGTTGAGCGAGCTGGCGTGAATCCGCACCTGAATCTCACCGGCCGCAGGGGCTGAAAGCGCAGGCAGATCGGCCAACTTCAGGTTCTCGAATCCGCCGGGGGCGGCCAGTTGCATGACTTTCATGGTTTGCTCCTCAAGGGTTGAAACAGATGCCACGCATGGTGCCGCCAAAGGATGCAGCACGCCAGTACCAACATATTTGTTGGGTAGTATTAAAAATGTAAGTAATGCATGAATGCGGGCCGGCGCTAGGATGAGGGCCTCTTTCCAACGCGCAGCGAGGCCACCATGAAACGACTGAACAGCAAGAGCGGCTGCGCCGTGGAGGTGACGCTGTCCGTCATGGGCGGAACGTGGAAACCCGTCATCCTGTTCCATCTGCTGCCTGGCAAAAAGCGCTTTGGCGAGCTGGGGCGCAGCATTGGCGGTATCACCCAGCGCATGCTGACGCTGCAGCTGCGCGAGCTGGAAGAGGCCGGCATTGTGGAGCGCACCGTCTATGCCGAAGTGCCGCCGCGCGTGGACTATGAGCTGACGGAGCTGGGCCGCAGCCTGCAGCCGGTGCTGATTGCCATGCGCAACTGGGGCCAGGAGTACAGCCAGCGTTTTGACGCAGCCGGGCCCCTGCATGACGATGCAGAGGCATCAGCTCCTCGCGCCCCAGATATTGCACAAAAAGTGGCTTAGGCCATTGATAGGCAAGCGCTAACAGCTATCAAATTCAAACAATCACCCACAAAAAAGCCCGCAGGCTAGAGCAGCTTGCGGGCTTTTTTCGGGTCAGCAGAGCTTACTTGCCGGCTGTCAGCTGGGTGTAGCTGGTGATCAGGTTGCGGTAGTCAGGAATGTGGTTGGAGAACAGAGTG
>RRZU013345522.1_pt1 | contig 10244 bp, 9 predicted proteins | sample 2165561 | NCBI WGS metagenome assembly RRZU01 (sample SAMN10456909, study PRJNA506462) | wastewater metagenome | isolation source: wastewater sludge | place: USA: Moscow, Idaho | reverse complement strand
GGGCAACTTCATCCAGTCCCTGTCGCGCCGTTGCCGCCTCGATCGGAGCACAACCCTCCCGGCGCAGGGCATCGCACACGAAGCGGCGGATTTGCGGTTCGTCCTCGACGACGATGACACGCGCTGTAGTCTCGTTCATGTCGGTGCCTCTTCTTCCATCGCGGGCGGCGAGCCGAGGGGGAGCTGGAAACGCACGCAGGCACCGCCGGGACGGTTTTCGGCAACAATCGTGCCGCCATGAGCCTCGATGATGGCCTTGCAGATCGCCAGCCCCAGACCCGTTCCGGCGACGGCCGGCTCCCGCTCGCCGCGGGCAAACAGGTCGAACACCTGCTCGATGCGATCGGCGGGAAAGCCGGGGCCCTCGTTGCCTACGGCCACTTCGAGCCATTGCTCTCGCGTCCGTGCGACTATCTGGATTGGTGCGCCTTGCGGGGAATACTTGGCGGCGTTTTCCAGCAGATTGCAGACAACGCGCTCGAGCAGCACGGCATCGAAGTTCAGCAGGGGCAGATCCCGCGGCACATCAATGTCGAGCTGGCGACCGGCAAGGAGAACTGCGAGCAGGCGCGTGCTCGATCCGACGATTTCTTCGAACGGCTGCCATTCCTTGTTCAGGGTAATGCTACCCGCCTGCAGGCGAGCCATTTCAAGGAGATTGGACAGAATGTGATGCATGGCGCGAGCCTGATCGCGGATGATGCCGGCTGTCTCGGTGGCCTCTTCGGGTAGCGGCGGCTGCCTTTGCACCATGGCATCGGCCAGTCCGACCAGGCTCGTCAGCGGCGTCCGCAGGTCGTGTGACAGGGAAGACAGGATCGAGGTACGCAGCCGCTCCGCCACCACCTGCACCTCGCTGGACTGCGCCGCATCGGCGTAGTGCAGCCGTTCGAGAGTGATGGCCACCAGTGATGCCACCGCCTCCAGCATGGGCCGGCGGGCCCGCAAGTTGTCGACGTCGTCACTCCGTGGTGCCAGCGCCAGGACCCCGCGGACATGGGTAGGTGCAACGACAGGCAGAAAGACGATGGCCGCACCCATGCCAGCCAGGGAATCCGTTTCGACAATCGTGCGGCTCTCATAGGCTGAACGTGCGAAGGTCCTTTCCAGTTCGCTCAGGTGACGGCTGCCGTGTTCCTGAAACGAGCCGCGCTCTCTGGAAGAGTCAGCGACCAGCAAGGTGACGTCCATCTCGATCAGACCAAGAAAACGCTGAACGATTTCAGCGACCTGATCGACGGTCACGGTGCCGCCCAGATCGCGTGCCAATTCGTAGAGAACACGCGTCTCCTGCTCCCGTGACTGCGCCTCTAGCGTGCGCTCAGAGAGCAGCGCGGCCAGGTGGGAGGTGATTAGCCCGACGGCAAGCATCACGGCGAAAGTCACCAGATACTGCCCGTCGGACACCGCAAACGAAAGGTGTGGCGGGACGAAAAAGAAGTCGAAGAAGGCAACCGCGAGGAATGCCGCCATCACCGACGGACCTCGCCCCAGCCACACGGCGGCGATAAATACCGCCAACAGGAAGATCATCACGATATTGGCCAGGTCCAGCAGATCCCGCAGGGGAAGCGTTGCGAGCGTCGCCAGGAGGCACAGGGCTGCCGCCATCGGATAAGGGGCTTTGCGCCAGCGGTAGGGCAATTCGCTTTTCATGACCGGCAAACTGAGTGAGAACGAGATACCGATAGTGTCCTGAATGCGAGGTAAAAATGGTGTAAACATTTGTCCACTGCATCACCCTGCCCCCTCGGCAGCCCTTCCAAGGTTCACGCGAGGGGTGCCAAAGCCGACCCGCCTGTTCAGCACGGCGCTGCTTCTTGCTACTATCCGTTTGGTGTGGGCCTACCGTGCTGTTCCGAGTCGACGCTGGCGCGATCACGCCCCGAGCATTGCATCGTGTTGCTGCCCTGACCGATCCGGGAAACTGATCTTCGAGGGCCTTGCCATGGCGTACCGAGACCTTGCTCCCGGTACGCGTCGGAAAATTCCACGCCTTGAACCACTTTCGCAAAGAGAGCTTCGTGACATGACCAACCGGGTAGGCAGCCAGCCGAGAATGCGCGCCAATTGGCTTTCGCGATGACCGACCCGATGATCGGCATCCTCGTCGTCGAAGACGAAACCAATATCCGCCGCTTCATCAAGCTTGCGCTCGAGAGCGAGGGGTGTCAGGTATTCGAAGCCGGCGGCGTGCAGCGGGGTCTCATCGAAGCCGGTACCCGACGCCCCGACCTGGTGTTGCTCGATCTCGGTCTGCCCGACGGTGACGGCATCGATTTCATTCGTGACCTGAGAACCTGGTCAGACATACCGGTAATCGTGTTGTCCGCGCGCAGCGCCGAACTGGACAAAGTAGCCGCACTGGATGCGGGCGCCGACGACTATCTGACCAAGCCCTTTGGCGCCGCTGAGTTGCTCGTCCGCGTGCGTGCGCAATTGCGTCGCCGCAGCCGTGGCGCCAGCGGTGCGACGCTCGCTGAGTTCGGGTCGATTCGCGTCGACCTGGCGCGTCGAACAGTCGAGCGAGGCGGCATACCGATCCACTTGACGCCGATTGAATATCGGCTGCTCGGCTATCTGATCGCCAATCCCGACTGCGTACTGACGCATCGGCAACTGCTGAAAAACGTCTGGGGCCCGGGGCACGTCGACGACAGCCACTACGTCCGCGTTTACATGGGCAATCTGCGCAAGAAGATCGAGGACGATCCAGCTCGACCGAAGCACATGCTTACTGAAACCGGCGTGGGCTACCGCTTTGTCCGGGGGTTACCGGACAAGGAATGATCGATCCGCCTGGCGGCGACTGCTTGCCATTGACCTTCACCGTTCCGTGGATTCCTTCACGGCAGCCGGCCGGCGGTTGCCCTAAGCTGACAGCAGATCGAGGACCGGTCGAGCGGGGCGGGGCAGACCAAGCGGCTGTTTGCTTCATCCGGCAGTTTGCCAGGCGCGGTGCGTTGGCGAGGGTCATGAGGCGAACTTGCCGACTGGCTTGAGCAAGAATTGGAAGAAAAGCCTAACTTTTTGGACGGATATTCCCTATAATGATGCTGCACTGCAACAACGCCCCGGCTCACAAGGTTGTGGTCCCTTGCCAACAGTGCCTGGCATTGCCAGTTTCTTCAGGAGCTCTTGTATGAAAGCACCAAAAATTTTACCGTGGATCGCCAGCAAGACCGGCATTAGCGAAGAACTCGCGCTGAAACTTTGGCGCCGTGCGGCTGGGGAAGCTCAAGTCATCACCGGCTGTTGCAACAGTTCCGACTATTACCGCCTGGCGGTGGAACGTTTCATCGATTTCTCGGAAGCCGAGGGTAGTCGATCGGTAGTGCGTCAGACCGTTGCGTCGAAGACCTGCGTTTCCTGGATTTGGCGTCACCAGAACCGCATCTCGAAGCTGAACATGATCACTGCCGAAAACGTCGTCAGGATGTGGCAATCCACCTGGAGCGGCTTTTTCGCCGGTCCGCGCCACCTTGCCTGAAAGCGGGCAGGCATCGTGCTTGGACTTACGCGCATGAGCATCGGCACGGCGATCCGCTAAGAGGACTCCTCTCGGGTACCTGCGGAGCAGGCGCCAGTGCGTATGCGTATAATCTCCGGTTTAGCCCATATCTGGATTGTTACCGGCCATGCAGGAAAAGTATCAACCCGCGAATGTTGAAGTTGCCGCTCAGGAATTCTGGAAGCGCAGCGGCGCGGCGCGCGCCAGCGAGGACGCGAGCCGGCCCAAGTATTACTGCCTGTCGATGTTCCCCTACCCTTCGGGGAAGTTGCACATGGGACATGTGCGCAACTACACGATCGGCGACGTGCTCGCTCGCTTCCACACCATGCTCGGCTACAACGTTCTGCAGCCGATGGGTTGGGACGCCTTCGGCATGCCGGCGGAAAACGCGGCGATTCAGAACAATGTGCCCCCGGCGCAGTGGACCTACGCCAATATCGAGTACATGAAGACCCAGCTGCAGCGGCTGGGCTTCGCTGTTGATTGGCATCGCGAGATCGCCACCTGCCGGCCCGAGTATTACCGCTGGGAGCAGTGGCTGTTTACGCGTCTGTACGAAAAGGGTTTGATCTATCAACGACTGGGAACGGTCAATTGGGATCCGGTGGACCAGACGGTACTGGCCAACGAGCAGGTCATCGATGGCTGCGGCTGGCGTTCGGGTGCGCTGATCGAGAAGCGCGAGATCCCGATGTATTACATGCAGATTACCGCCTACGCGGAAGAACTGCTGGCCGATCTCGACAAGCTGGAAGGGTGGCCGGAGCAGGTCAGGCTGATGCAGAAGAACTGGATCGGCAAGAGCACCGGCGTGCGTTTCGCCTTTCCTTATCAACTCGACGGGCAGGCGGGACGCTTGTGGGTATTTACCACCCGTCCCGACACCATCATGGGGGTGACCTTCTGCGCTGTTGCTGCCGAACATCCGCTGGCCAGTTACGCCGCTGCGCGTGATCCCGCGGTGGCCGCCTTTGTCGAGGAATGCAAACGCGGTGGCGTCGCCGAGGCCGACCTCGCGACGATGGACAAGAAGGGCGTGCCGACGGGCATCTTTGTCACGCATCCGCTGAGCGGCGCGCAGGTCGAGGTGTGGATCGGCAATTATGTGCTGATGAGCTACGGCGATGGCGCGGTGATGGCGGTGCCGGCGCACGACGAGCGCGATTTCGCTTTTGCCCGGAAGTATGGGCTGGCAATCCGGCAGGTGATCGCCGTGTCTGGCGAAACCTTTTCCCTCGACGGCTGGCACGAGTGGTACGCCGACAAGCAACGAGGTTCTTGCGTCAATTCCGGCAAGTACGACGGCCTCGAGTATGCAGCCGCCGTCGACGCGATCGCCGCCGACCTCGCCGCGCTGGGCCTGGGCGAGAAAAAGGTGCAGTTCCGCCTGCGTGACTGGGGAATTTCCCGGCAGCGTTACTGGGGTTGCCCGATTCCGATCATCCACTGCGCGACTTGCGGCGACCTGCCGGTGCCTGACGAAGACCTGCCCGTGGTCCTGCCGGAAAACGTTACCATCAGCGGTGCCGGATCACCGCTGGCGAGAATGCCCGAGTTTTACGAGTGCAGCTGTCCGCAATGCGGCCAGCCGGCGCGGCGCGAAACCGACACCATGGATACCTTCGTCGAGTCTTCGTGGTATTTCCTGCGTTACTGCTGTCCCGACAACGACACGGCAATGGTCGACGAGCGGGTGGCCTACTGGTGCAAGGGTGGCATCGACCAGTACATCGGCGGTATCGAGCACGCCATCCTGCATCTGCTCTACTCGCGCTTCTGGACCAAGCTGATGCGTGACCTCGGCCTGTTCGGGACCCACCGGCTCGACGAGCCTTTCGCCAATCTGCTGACCCAGGGCATGGTGGTGGCGCCGACCTTCTACCGCGAGGACAGCCACGGCAAGAAGCAGTGGATCAATCCCGCCGAGGTCGATGCCGTGCATGACGAACGCGGCCGCGCCAGCGGTGCGACCCTGCGCGCGGACGGCCTGCCGGTGATCGTCGGCGGCATCGAGAAAATGTCCAAGTCGAAGAACAATGGCGTCGATCCGCAGGCGCTGATCGAGCAGTTCGGTGCCGACACGGCTCGCCTGTTCATCATGTTCGCCAGTCCACCTGACCAGTCGCTCGAGTGGTCGGACGCCGGCGTCGAGGGCGCTTTCCGTTTTCTCAAGCGACTCTGGAGAATCGTCTACGAGCATGTCTCGGCGGTCGGTGTCGCGCCGACCGAAGGTGCCGAATTGTCGGCAGAATTGCGCGGCTTGCGCCGGCAGCTGCATCAGACGATTGGCAAGGTTGCCGACGACTATGGCCGGCGCAAGCAGTTCAATACCGCCATCGCTGCGGTGATGGAGTTGCTCAATGCCTACGGTCGTGTTGCCGACGACTCGGCCGCCGCACACGCCGTCAGACAGGAAACGCTGGAGGCGGTGACCTTGCTGCTCAACCCGATTGTGCCGCATCTCTGCGAAGCCCTTTACGCGGCGCTCAGGCCCGGCCACACGGTCAGCAGCCAGGTTTTTCCGAAGCCCGATGCGAGTGCTCTGGTGCAGGACGAGATCGAACTGGTGTTGCAGATCAACGGCAAGCTGCGCGGTAGCCTGCGCGTCCCGGCGGGTGCCGACCGGGCAAGTATCGAAGCCGCCGCGCTGGCCTGTGAAGCGGCACGCAAGCATCTCGGCGGCAGCGTACCGAGAAAGTTGGTGGTTGTTCCGGGCCGCCTGGTCAACATCGTCACCTGAGACTGCGAGGAAGAGCCTGATGCGTGCCGTGCCAAAATCCATTTGGCTCGCCCTCTCCTGCGTGCTGCTGGCTGCTTGCGGCTTCCAGTTGCGGGGCGCCTATTCCTTGCCCTACGAGAGTATTTACCTTGCCTATCCCGACTATTCGGTGATCGGCGTCAGCCTCAAGCGCGCCATCCGCGCCTCGGGAACGACACGCCTGGCGCTGACGGCGAGCGACGCACAGGCCACCCTGCTGCCGGGCACCGAGTATCGCGACCGGGTGATCCTCTCGGTTTCGGGAACTGGCCGCATTAGCGAACTGCGTTTGCGCTACCTCTACAACTACCGGGTCACCGATGACAAGGGTCGCGATCTGGTACAGCCAGCGAGCCTCGAACTGGTCCGCGATCTCACCTACGATGACTCCAACGTGCTGGCCAAGCAACAGGAGGAAGCGCTGCTCTGGCGCGATATGGAAAATGACCTGGTGGAGCAGCTGATGCGTCGGCTGGCGGCCACCAGACCAGTATTTCCGGCAGCTCCCGAGTAGGCGCAACGAGCATGCACCTCAAGGGCGAACAACTGGCCGGCCATCTCGAACGCGGACTACAGCCGGTCTATCTGGTGTATGGCGACGAACCGCTGCTGGTCATCGAAGCGGCCGACACGATCCGGGCTGCCGCCAGGCGACATGGTTTCGACGAGCGCGAAGTGCTCACTGCCAGTGCCGGCTTCAACTGGACCGATCTCTACCATGCGGCCGGCAACCGGTCGTTGTTCGGTGGTCGCACGCTGATCGATCTGCGCGTGCCGACTGGAAAACCGGGGCGCGAAGGTAGCGCCGCGCTGCAGGAGTACTGCGCTCGCCCATCGCCCGATTCCTTGTTGCTGGTGACCATGACCGGTGTCGACTGGCGCGAGGAGAAGGCCGCCTGGATGAACGCTCTGGCAAGCGCTGGAGCGGTCGTCAAGCTGCTGCCGCCGGGCCTGGCCGAACTGCCGGCATGGCTTGCCGGGCGCCTCGCGCGCCAGCAGCAAAGCGCTGCTGCTGAGGGCTTGCGTTTCATTGCCGAGCGCGTCGAGGGCAATTTGTTGGCCGCACACCAGGAGATTCTCAAGCTTGGCGTCCTCTACCCCGCCGGTACGCTGAGCCTGCAGCAGATTCGCGATGCTGTGCTCAACGTCGCGCGTTATGACCTCGACGGTCTGCGTGAAGCGCTGCTGGCCGGCGATGTGGCGCGCCTGACGCGTACCCTCGATGGCCTGCAGCAGGAGGGCGAGGCGCCACCGCTGGTGCTCTGGGCGATCACCGAGGAAGTGCGCGCGCTCGCGCAGATCAAGGCGGGCCTGGAGAGACGGCAGCCGCTGGAGGCGCTGCTGCGCGACGGCCGTGTCTGGGGTGCGCGGCAGGCGCTGATCCGGCGCGCCCTACAGCGGATCGACGGGCAGCGTGCACAGGCCGCCCTGGTCCATGCTGCGCGCATCGACCGGATGATCAAGGGATTGTGCACTGGCGACGTGTGGAATGAGTTCCGACAACTCGCTGTGAACGTCGCGCTTGCCTGAACCATCGACGCTCGCCGGCGCCGAACACGATTCAGCTGTGGCCGTGGTGTCCTCTGCCGGAGAGTCGGGGGCCAGATGCTCCCATACACAATGTTCGGTTTCGCTGCGGACATCGTTGAGGCTCTGGCTGGATTTCGTTTGCACCAGGCACTCGCCCTCACAGTCCTGGTTGACGACGACCAGGCGAAGTTCGGTATCGACGGTCCGCTCCCCGTCCCAGTAGCTGCAGGTGGCGCAGACTTTCACTTCAGCAGGCAAAATCAGTTTTTTCATGGTGGACACGGGCAAGAGACAATGGTGCTGAGAGTGTATTCCTTTCCAGAGGTTCCGTTGACCCTTGCACACCGTCGGTGGCTATAATCCACGCATCCGCAGAATAGAGAGGCCTCATGGACATCGCGCAGTACGTGCAAACCGTCGGCAGGAACGCTCGCCAAGCGTCGCGGCTCATCGCGCGTGCCGACACCAACGCCAAGAACCAGGCGCTGCGGGCGATCGCCACCGCGATCCGACGCGAGCACGACACGCTGCTTGCCGCCAATCAGGAGGACCTCACTGCGGCACGTGCGGCCGGTCTCGAGCCGGCGCTGCTTGATCGTCTGACGCTAACGGCGCAGGGGGTTGCCGCGATGGCGGAGGGTGTTGAGCAGGTTGCCGGTTTGTCCGACCCGATCGGCGAAATCAGTGACCTGAAGTTTCGCCCGAGTGGCATCCAGGTTGGCCGCATGCGCGTACCCTTGGGAGTGATCGGGATCATTTACGAGGCACGCCCGAACGTCACCGCCGACGCTGCCGCGCTGTGCCTGAAGTCGGGCAATGCCTCGATCCTGCGCGGCGGTTCGGAAGCGATCCGCTGCAACCGTGCGATCGCCGCGCTGGTGCAGGAAGGGGTCGCCAGCGCCGGCCTGCCGCCGCATGCCGTGCAGGTGATCGAAACCACCGACCGCGCGGTGGTCGGTCACTTGATCACGATGCGCGAGTTTGTCGACGTGATCGTTCCGCGCGGCGGCAAAGGGCTGATCGCGCGCCTGCTTGCCGAGGCGCGCGTGCCGATGATCCAGCACCTCGATGGCAACTGCCATGTGTATATTGACGACGACGCCGATGCCGAGAAAGCGCTGCAGATCGTCGAGAATGCGAAGACGCAGCGCTACGGTACCTGCAATACCGCCGAATCGCTGCTGCTGGCGCGTTCGATCGTAGCGCGCCTGTTGCCGCCGCTCGCCGCGATGCTGCTGCAGAAGGGGGTCGAGATTCGTGGTTGTCCGGAAACCGTGGACCGGGTCAAGGAGGCCAGGGCGGCCAGCGAGGAAGACTACGCCAGCGAATTCCTGGCACCGATCATTTCGGTCAAGGTGGTGGCCGGACTTGACGAAGCGATCGAACACATCAATACGTACGGTTCGCACCATACCGACGCCATCGTCACCGAGAATTACACGTCGGCGATGCGTTTTCTGCGCGAAGTCGACTCGGCTTCGGTGATGGTCAACGCTTCAACGCGTTTTGCGGATGGCTTCGAGTACGGTCTGGGGGCCGAAATCGGCATCTCGACCGACAAAATTCACGCGCGCGGTCCGGTCGGTCTCGAAGGCCTGACCAGCCAGAAGTGGATCGTTCTGGGTAATGGCGAGGTTCGCACCTGACTGCTGCGGCTCGTTCGCGGGCTTTTCCGGCCTGTGGCGGGAGGCGGATGCCGCTGCAGGTTTTCACCGATCCGCTGCACCACCCTCACCTCAAAGGAGACTGCACATGAAACAACTGATGATCGCGGTGATCGCCGCGCTGTCCTTCAACCTCGCCGCTGCGCTTGAAGTTGCTGGCGTCAAGTTTGACGACAAGATCCGCGTGGGCAGCAGCGATCTGGTGGTGAACGGCGCCGGCATACGCAAGAAGCTTGCCTTCAAAGTCTATGCAATGGCCCTTTATCTGCCGGCGAAGAGCAGCGACGCGGCCGCGGTGATCAACGCCAAGGGTGCCAAGCGGATTTCGATCACCCTGATGCGCGATCTCTCCGCCAAGCAGTTCGTGGAAGCTCTCCAGGAAGGCGTCGCCAACAACCACTCGGAAGCCCAAATGGCCGCCCTCAAGGATCGCCTGCAGCAGTTCTCCGACACCATGCTCACGGCCGGAGAGCCGAAGACCGGTAGCAGCGTGGTCATCGACTGGCTGCCGGAGAGCGGAACTCGTTTGACGGTCAATGGCCAGGTGAAGGGTAAGGACATTGCCGGCGAGGACTTCTACCAGGCGTTGCTGGCCATCTGGCTGGGCAACAAGCCGGCGCAGGCGGATCTCAAGCAGGAGCTGCTCGGCAAGGCTTCGTGAGAGTCGCGAGCCGGGCGATGGGCGCGAACGCTGAGGACTACCAGGCAGTCGTCAGCGCTCCTGGATTCTGCCTCGGCGTGTGCTGCGACGAGCTTGCCATCGAGCACATCAGCTTCC
>RRZU012345359.1_pt1 | contig 10244 bp, 11 predicted proteins | sample 2165561 | NCBI WGS metagenome assembly RRZU01 (sample SAMN10456909, study PRJNA506462) | wastewater metagenome | isolation source: wastewater sludge | place: USA: Moscow, Idaho | reverse complement strand
CAAAAATCCTAATGATTTTCCTACATTTCAAATTAATCAAAATAATAATACAATAATATTAAATAAAAACTATACTTTTAAATGTTCCTAACAAGGGGAAGATTACAAATACTCTCAAAAATTAACAACTTATATATCATTATACTTTGTTATTATTTCCTTTCCATTAATGGGATCTTTTGCAAATTTATTAAAAGATCAAGATCAATTTCAGACTACAATTGTATATGATGTAATGTCAAAAACAGATTTGAATGGAAAATATTTAATTGTAGATGGTCAAGTACCGTGGTCAAGTCAATCAGAGAACTTAATTTATGGATATGATTTTATTAATTATTTACATATAAAATTTTTAGGAAATCAAAATTTTGGATTAGAGGAATTTTTTGTTTTGAAATCAAATAATTTATATAATATTAGTTTTCTTAAAGATAAAAGAAGAGAGGAGGTATTAAATAATAAAATGAACATTCCAATTATAAATAGAACAAGTTTCTACAATTTGAGAGCAGATGGAAAGCATGTTATTATAGATTTTAATAAAATAGATATTTTTATTCCGGAATTAATTAATATTGAATTAAAGCCATCAGAAAATGTTACTGGTAATTTTGATATTGTAACAAATGATAAAGAAATTTATTCTATAAAAGGTTGGGCAATTATTTTTGGAGCAAATAGTATTAAAGATAATGTGAAATTATTACTAATTGGAGGTTCAAAAATTTATGTATCTGAACTTTCTAAAGAGAAGAGATTAGATGTTAGTGAAGCAATGAATGGACAATATAATGACTCTGGTTTCTCAGGCAAAATAAATACTAATACAATGGACAAAGGAGTATATAAACTTGGGTTGATTATTGAAAATGAGAATGAGAAAAAAATCTTAATAAAAGACAATAAAATTACGGTTAAGTAAGAGTAATAAGTTTATGTATTTTTAATCATTGAAAATATGTATCTATTTTTGGGTTGGTCAAAGTTGCAAAAAGACTAAATTATAATTCTGTTCAAAAAATAATGAAATTACAATTATTAATTTAGAAATGAAGAGGGTTCAAAATAACCTTAATTATAAACAATAAAAGGCTAAATTTATAGTTATAAAATAATATCTAATCAAACAAAGAATTACTATGATTAATTTTGACATACTTGAAAAAAAATTAGATGAACTAAGGTTAGAATATCTAATAGCTAAACCGTATCCCCATCTTATTTTAGATAACTTTTGTGATGAAGAAAAACTAATAAAGGCATATAATAGTATTCCAGAATTAGATAATAAAAGTAGAGATTATGCTTTTGCAAATAACAAATTTGAGAAATCAAACTATAAAGTTTTAGGATCAGAGTTAGAAGAATTATATAAGGACTTATCTTCAGACCGTTTTAATAAAATATTGTCATATATTGTTAATAAAGACATATTTGTAGACCCTAAAAATCATGGAGGAGGATTGCATCAAGGTAAAAAGAATAGTTTCTTAGATATGCATTTAGATTTTAATTATCATCCAATAAATAAGAATTGGTATCGAGAATTAAATCTATTACTTTACTTAAATAAAGATTGGAAACCTGAATACAAGGGAGATTTGAAATTAGTTGATTTACGTACAGATGAACAAGCTGAAGTTGGAGTTCCATTTAATCGATTAATTATTCAACAATGCGCTCCATATACATTACATGGTTATGAAATGACCAATTTTCCTGAAGGGGTATATAGAACTTCTATTGCAACATATGCTTATCAAGAGCATAAAGTACATATTGAAGAACCTAGGACAACTGATTGGCATCCGAATGAAGATGCATCTTTTTTTAAGAAGCAATTAGCTAAAAACTATAATGTCTTAGTACAAACAAAAAATAAATTTTTTGGATCTGGAACTGCCAAAAATCAATAAAAAAAGGAAGATTTATCTTCCTTTTTTTATTGATTACTTTTCAAAAGATAATAATATTTTTCGTTAATCATATTCCAGCTAAATTCATTTTCTATAGCAGCTGTATTTTGATTAATTTTTTCTAATTCATTTTCTTTATCTAAAGTGTCATAAAGTTGTTTTACTTCATTTTTGTTAGAAAAATAAAATGCATTTTCTTTTAGAACACCTTTGTTAAATTCATTATTATTAGCACAAATTAAGCAGTTGGATGCCATTGCTTCTAATAATGAAGGGTTTGTACCACCAACAGAATGCCCATGAAAATATAAACGAGAATAATAACGAATATTGTTTAATTCTTCGAAATTATAGATACCTCCTGTAAAAATAATGTTAGAGAAAGCTTTATATTTTTCTTTTAAAAACTCACCGTATGGTGTTTCATGTTTTCCAATCACTAAAAAGGTTTCTTTTTTTGTAGAGGTAGCTACTCCGTCCAAAATCATTTCTAAGTTATTTTCGGGTTCAAATCGAGCAATTAACAAACTATACTTATTTTTTTCGATATTATATTTTTCTAAAATAGAATCATTAGGATTAATAAATATATCGGCACCGTAAGCAATATAAGTAGAATCTTTGTTGTATTTATTTTTCAGATAGGTTTGTATTCCTAAAGAATCTGCTATCAAATGATCAGAATGTTTCGCACCTAATTTTTCAGCATATTTAAGGAAGTTTTGTACTTTTTTGGAATATTTGCTACGTTTCCATTCTAATCCATCCATGTTGGTTATGATTTTAGCTTTTTTTGGCATTAACCACCACCATATGGTACTACTTGTGTAACCTAATTGTAAGATGATATCAAAATTGCGTTTGCGAGCATCTAAAATACAATTTAAGTCGTAGAGAAATTGTCCGGCAGTTCCCATTTTATCTTCAGGATCTTTGCAATGAATTAGTTTGACTCCGTTGAATATTTTTTCTTTGTATGGATGCAATGAAGAATTGTAGACATAAACATCTTCCCCTTTGTTTGTTAAATAAACGGCAAAAAACTCTGCAAATTGTTCAAATCCACCATGGTAGTTTGGTATACCTCGAGTTCCTAAGATGGCTATTTTCATTAAATTAGTTTTTTACAAATTATAGCAATATTATCAACATATCTGTCTACATTAAATTTTTCTAGCACAATTTTCTGTCCATTTTCTCCATAAAGAATTCGTTTTTCTTTATCTTCAGTTAATTCTTTCATAGCAGACACTAACTCTATTAAGTTGTTAGGTTCAAACTTTATTCCTGTAATGTTGTTGTCAACAATTTCTGTAAGTCCACCGTGATTAGCAACTATTACAGGTTTTTTAACCAACATAGCTTCAATAGCAACTAACCCAAATGACTCAGGTTCTTTAGAGGGAATAATAACAATATCCATAGCTTGCCAATAAGGATAGACATTATTGACAAAAGGAACAAATTTAACATGATTTGTTAGCTGATATTCTTTTATTTTTACTTCCATTTGATCTAAAAAATCTTCTTTTCCAGGAGCAGGAGATCCTACTAAAAGTAAATAACTGTTTGGGTATTCTTGATGAATTACTTGAAAAGCATCAATCAATATTTCAATTCCCTTTCTATCGCTAATTCTACCAATATTACCATAAATAAGACTGTCATGCGTTGAATTAGGAAATAGGGATAGTCTTAATTTATTTACATTTTCATTTGTTTCTATGATTGGATTTATATCAATTCCATTGTAGACCAAATTTGCTTTTTTTAATATTTTTGAATCTTCATTGACCCAGCATTTCATTGTAGATTTTGAATTGTAAATAACAGTATCAACTAGTCTAGATTTGATAAGTTTATAATATATTTTCACAAAAAGTTTTGGTGAGTGAATAATTTCATGACAATGCCAAATATGTTTTGTTTTAAACCAATAAGCATAGACATTTCCAAGCATTACACTAAAAGCATTTGTGTAAATTAATTTTACATTATTTTTTTTTACAATCTTTCTAAGTTTAATTACACTTAGAATAGAATCTTTTGCTAAACCAAGAAGATATTTTAAAGAAAACATCTTTTTATGAAGTTTAAGTACTGGGATATAGTGATATTCTATATTATATTTATCTAATTCTAAATTTAATAAACCAGGTTGTTGCATTATAACAATAGGATCAATATTGTAATTGGTTTTAAGACCAACAACTAAATCTAGCAATGTTTTATCAGATCCATATAATTCTGATGATTGATTAATGAATATAATTTTATGTCGTTTTTGCATTTTTCAGAATTTCATAATAAGCTAATAAACCTCCAACAAATAAAGATTTGTTATCTAATTTTAAATAAAAACCTAGGAATACTAAACTGGATACAAATAGGAATATACCAGTGCTATTGATAAGTAGCTTTATTGCATCTAATTTTGGTATAGCTGTTTTTTTCTTCATAAAAGTCAAGTAAAGAATAGAGGATGTGTATATAATCAATCCAAGTATTCCTGTTTTTAAAAAAATTGTTGTAAAACCATTGTGCAAAATAGGGGCATGTCTTACTTGTGTTCCATCATTTGTCCACATTAGAGAACCATAATTTACACTTGAACCAAATCCGCTACCTAGCCAGATTCCACTTTCATCTTTATTTAAAACTTGTAAAATCGTTATTTTAGTTTCATATGATCTAAAGTTATCATGAAACCTAGGTGAGTTATCGTTTACGACATAAGGATCATAAATCTCTTTTGGAGCATTTTTAATTTTGTATAAAAAATTCTCAAAACCTGTCGCACCTCTAGAAGGATTCATGTCATAAATTATTTTATAACCGAATGCTCCAATAATTATTAAACAAGTTAAAGTAATTATTTTAAAGCGATTTAATTGAAATAAGCCTAATAACCCACAGCACACAATAAACATTTGAATTAAATTGGTTCTTGCTAAATATAGACACAATGATATACTTATTATTGTAAGTAATATAAGTCTTTTTTGTAAAGAGAATTTTAAACCAAATTTTTTATGAAATAGTAGAATGATAACAGCAAATGTTTCAAAATCAGAAAAATAACCACCGTGATATCTAATCTCATTTACATAACGTATGTGATGAATAATAAAAGCATTTGCTAATATAGTGAGGTGAATAATTGCAATAACTAATGAGCAGTAAATAATGGTTGTGAAAAAATTATTATCCTTGCTTCTGAAGCATTGATAACCAATCAACAAGCCAACGATTGGTTTTATGAAATATGAAATATCTCTAATAATTTCGTATAAATTATAGTTATAATAAAAAGATCTTATTGTACCAAGTAATACTATAACAACAAAAAACGAACATAAAAACAAAATACTTTTCGAGTAGTATCTTTTTATAGTTACACATAATATAATCAACCATACAGCTAAACTTAATTCATAATTATTGATATACGAAAAACCTACTGCTATTAAAAACAACAGTTGATAAGGCCATTCGGATGATAATTTAATTTTCATAAAATTGTTAAGCTTTAATTTTTTTGATAATATTAATTGAATATAATGATATAATAATTAGCTCTACAGTAATCATTGAGATAAAAGCTCCTTTTAAACCATAATAATTAACAAAAAAGCTTAATAAAACAATCGATAATGAACACATCAAATAGATAATATGAGTATATGTTCTTGATAAATTTATTGCGAACATTAACTGTCTTAACGCTTGAGAAATAACTAATAAAATAGGAACAATTAATGCAATTTTTAAAATCTCTATAAAGGTTGATACATCTTTTGTGGTAATATGGAAATATGATAGTATAAAATTCTTTGAGAATAGAATTACAATAATACCAATGGTAATAAAGAATAAATTAGCAAGATGATATAACTTCCAAATTTTTAACCCTTTTTTTAAGTTCTGTTCTATGTCATAACAAACAGTTGGATAACTAAAATTGAAAAACATAAATGTGAAAGTCCTAAATACACTAAAAATTTGTTCGATTATACGATATAAACCAGCCATTGATGCTCCTGTAAAATACCCTACTATTAATATCGGAAAATACTGATAAATAGATAAACAAAACTCTGAAACACAAATGTTAAAATCTGCTCTCAAAGTTTGAATTCCTCTTTTGAAATTTATTTTCTTAAAACTTATTTTATACTCCTTTTTATAGAAAAATAGAAAAAATATATAAACAATAATCCCACTAGTTCCTAGATAAAAATTAGCCCATATGTAGTCATCTTGTTTTTTTATAAAGTAAAAAATGCAACCAATATAAATGATTTTTGAAATCACATTTAGAGAAGCAATTACTTTAAACTTTTCTAATCCTTGTAAAAACCAATTGGGATTAATCAATTGAGAAATAACAATAGGTAAGCTTAGAAGCAATAATTTTTTTTCGTAAAAATTGGGAAATATTAAGCTTCCAATTAAAAATAAACAAGAAATACAACCAAAAATGATAATTTTATAGGAATATGTATTACTAATTATATTATTTATATACCTGTTATTCTTTTTGTTAATTACAATATCTTTTGTTCCATTTAAATAAGAACTATAATCAACAATACAACATAATATTAAACTAATAGAAAATGCAATCCCAATTTTCCCTAACCCATCTTCTTTACATATATTCATTAAATAAGGCATCACAATTAAAGGGCTAATCAAATTAATTGATTGCCCAATTGCATAGACTATAAAATTGGTTATTTTAGTTGGGATTTTCATCCTAAAAAATTATTTTGTTTTTCTAGACAAAGAAAATAATAGAAATAAACCAATTAAAATCAAAGGGAATATAAGGTGATACTTACCATTAATGCCAGAAATATCAAGAATGTTTTCTGAATAATTTAATGGTGTTATAATATATTTTAGATTGTGTTGATGAACCTTTAACTGTTGAGCTTCTTCAACTAATTTTATTTTTTCTTGAATAAGACTATTTAATTGAGAGTCTCCATTAACTGAAATTGTAGAATTATTATTAGGAAACAAACTTGCTTTTTTTAAGATTCCATCAATTTGATAAATTGTAGAATCATTAATAGCAATTTTATCTTTTACATTTTGTAAAATTTCAATTCGAAAAACTTCATAAGTTTTACTTGTATTTAAATACTTAACAATATTACCTAAAACCTTTTCTTCAATTTTTTCATTTGAATTAATAGTAATCAAATGATTTGTGAAATTTTTGCTTGTAGAAGGATCTTCTGCAACTTTTTTAGCATCATCATTTTCAGATAGTGTTTTAAAAATTTCATAATAATTATTCTCTTGATTTAAAAAACTGTAAAGATTTGTAATCGGTTTTACACTAATTTTAGTAATCTTAGAAGTTTTATTTATCCCAATTTTATTTAAGAAAATAGTATCGTTCTGTTGAATTTTTGAGTTTAATAATATTATTTTTTCATTCAATAAATCAACTGAATTAAAGTTTGGAGTTACGATTATATTACTCTCATATTTTTCAGCATATCTATTATAAAAAAAGCCACCAATTCCTCCAATAATCAACAATGATATTAGAATAAGAATATTTTTCTTTATAAATAGAAATGTTTTGGGAATAAAACTCAATGTATTTTGTAAACCTTTTTTTATAGAGTTTGATACCTGCAATAAATCAATTTCATTATTCTCTTGTTGAGTAGAATTATTATCCATTTTATCGTGTATGTTTAGTTTTAGTAATTCAAAAAATTTAATTATCGATCTACAAGTCGTTCTTCTACAACGTAGAAAAATAGGATTTATTCTACGTTTAGGAGACAAAAAAAACCTCTTATAAAATTTATAAGAGGTTTTTCGAATTAATTCGAAAATATATTTTATACAATATAAGATAAATTATCTTTCGTATCTTTTTTCATTTTCGGTTCCAAAGCTAGCGATTTTATATAACCACCATCCAAGTAATGCGCATCCGATGAATGTAAATAACCATCCAAAGATAACACCAACTGGAGATAATAAGTTTTCAAAAGTCCATTTGAAAATATCACCAATCGCAAAAAATAAATCAGTTATAACTCCCATATTCTAGTTTATTGCTTAATTTGCATCAAAGTTAATAAAATGTTGGTTAATCTACTTGACAAAAGGAATTTTTTTATACAGATTTTTATCATTGTGCTGTTTACATTGCTTGGAGCAACGAATTTTAACAGTATTGATCTGAGTAATTTAGAAAAATTAGGCGTAGTCCTGACGATTTTGACGATTGCTTTTGTGGGGTATATCGACAATACAAATGATTTAATTTCGACTTCTTCCTACCCAACTTTTACTTACATTTTGTGGATAATGCCTTTTATTGCAGGTTTATCAGATTATAGAATTGCTGGAAGTTTGTTGCTTGTGACTTATGTAACAGTGCAATTACTCTATTTTGAGTCCGAAAAAAACGATACGTACAATGCTTTTGATATAGGCGTTTTCATGAGTTTTGCAATACTATTAAGTCCGCCACTTATTTTCTTAGGAATTGTAGTTTTCACTTATTTCTTAACTTTAAGAGTTGTAGAACCAAAAATTCCTATTCTTGGTTTTCTAGGATTTATTCTTCCAATATTAATCGTTGCTCAAGTAAGTTTTCTGCTTGATTATTACTTTATGTTCGATTTTTATAAAGAACAATTGATGTTAACAATAGTGCATTTCGAATGGAAACAATTGTTTTTAGTTCCCATTGTAATTATTCTAATTTATTCAATTATTAATCATTTTAAGAATGTGAATAAATTGACAGCACAAAAGAAACGAATCTTTTTGTTGATGCATTTTATGTTTGGAACAATGTTGATTACGTATATTCTTTACGGAGGAAATAACGATGCTTATCTTGCCTTCTTAGGTTTTAGCATTATGTTGATGTTAACAAGATATTTTAGCGAAAGCAAACCCAAAATAGAATGGCTAAAAGAGGCATTTCTTTGGGTTTTTATGATTTGCTTGCTAATCTATAATTTTTATGATAGAATCCCGAGATTCTTCTCCTTGATTACGGAGGTAAGTTTTTAATTCGAATTCTTTTCCATCAAAAATACCATAAGTAAAGTAGTTAATCCAATCGCCAAGATTGATATGACGCGCTTTGCCTATCGCAATTTCCATTGGTAAATGTCGATGTCCATAAATTAGATAATCGTAGTATTTTCGATGCAATTGTTTACGGCTATACATGATTAACCATTCGTTGTCAACGCCCAAAAAATTAACATCTTCATCACCCGAAATCATTTTATTTTTTCGCGAAGCTGTAATTCCCAACCACATTGCCAAATCGGGATGAAGTAGATAAAAAAGAAATTGACAAACTTTGTTAGTAAAGACCTTTTTCATTCGTTTGTAGCCTTTATCGCCAGGTCCTTTTCCGTCACCATGTACAATAAAAAAATCTTTTCCATTGATGATAAAATCTTGTTTGTCTCGAAAAACAATTGCATTGATTTGTTCTTCCAAATAATCTTTCATCCATAAATCATGATTGCCAACAAAGAAATAAATTGGAATTCCACGATCAGAAATTTCGGCTAATTTTCCTAAAACACGTACAAATCCTTTCGGAACAACGTGTTTATATTCGAACCAAAAATCGAATAAATCGCCAATCAAAAATAAAACACCACAATCGTCTTTTATTTCGTCAAGCCATTTTACAAACAATTTTTCGCGCACCAAACTATCTTTTTCATTCGGAGCACCAAAGTGATGATCCGAAGAAAAATAGGCTTTTTTACCAGCTTCTAACTGAATGTTTATTGGTTGTCCTCCGCTAACCATTCTGCATAAGAATTTTCAGTTTCGTGTAATTTCAAAGCAACCAAATCGATATTCGTTGGTAAAAGTGGTTTAATTTTATCCACAATCCACAAAATCATGTTTTCAGCAGATGGTTGATAATCTGTAAAAACAACATTGTGTCCTTCTGCTAATAATTTTTCTCCTAATGTTTTGTGAGGCGAATTTTCGTTCAATAAAATGGCGTGATCAAAAAGATTAACAATTTCTTTGTTCACAATTTTTTTCAAATCCCCAAAATCCATCACCATTCCAAGTTTCACATCGTTTGTGTCCTCAGAAGGCGTTCCTTTCACAGTTACAAATAATTTGTACGAATGTCCATGTATATTTTTACACTTTCCGTCATAACCATGCAAAGCATGTGCAGTTTCGAACGTAAAAGCTTTTGTAAGTCGAATGATTTTCATTAAATTTAGTACTAAACTTTAATTTGCAAAGGTAATGGAAATCAAAACAATCGTAAATTCTTTGGTTGATTTATTT
>RRZU010290520.1_pt1 | contig 10244 bp, 8 predicted proteins | sample 2165561 | NCBI WGS metagenome assembly RRZU01 (sample SAMN10456909, study PRJNA506462) | wastewater metagenome | isolation source: wastewater sludge | place: USA: Moscow, Idaho | reverse complement strand
CCGCTGAATTGGGAAGGAACTGCCGCTACTCAGGAAAACGTAACCTTTGGCACGGCAACAGTTTCATTCCCTACCTGGACCAACGGTTGGTGTAACTTTGACCCACAGAATACTGTATATTAATACACCACTTTCCTCCTAAAGAAAAAAAAGTGTGGTTTACCCTCACTTACCCTCACTAACTGGATAGAAACTGCTTACTGTAAGCAGTTACAGAGGAGTGATAGTAAAATATGTCTACCACTAAAACAGGTATTTTACTATCACTATCTCTCACTTTTAACCATGTATACAGATTCGTTAACTACCATTTAACTATAAATTCGTCGACGTTTTGCTTATTCAAGCCCATTTTCGATGAAAAATACTCTTTTTTCGCTTCACAACTCTTCATTTTGAGAGCATATTAGGTTGACTCAACACTTTTTGGGGTTGAGTCGCAATCAGAAAAGACAGGGTAAAGCGTAATAATATGCAATTTAATGGTTTCATGTTCTATTCGTTCAGTTGGCAGCAGGTGGGTTGGAAGCAGTTTGCTTGCTCCTATCAAACCAACAGTTTCGTCCTTATGAAACTGGAGAAACTCTGAATGGTGCTGAAATAAAAACGACTGATTACAGCTAAGTCTTAGCAACTGAATCACAGCTTTATAGATGCAATGTAGGATAAACCCTAAAGGTCAAGCAATGCATTGGTATCAGATGCATGAAGACGTGAGAAATAAATAATGTGCAATAGCATTCAACAACTTATATTTTCTTCTTACATTTGCATTTAAACAAATATCATATAATATGAATGAGGAACAACGAAACGAGCTATTGGCTAGAGCAAAAAACTTCTTTATCCAAAATATAATTCCTAGTCATAATACTGGGCTTGACAGAGCCAGCCACTTAGACAGCTACAATATTAATCCCTTCCTTGTTGAATATTTGGCAAATTTCTTATGTGGAGATGATTCTCCAGAGTCACTCGCAAAAGCATTAATTTATCCTCGAGTATTAGGAACAAGTATAACGACTATATTTGGGAATCAAGCGCAAAGGATGATATCTTCTATATTCGAAGGTATGGGATCAACAACGAGTGGAATAGATATTGAATATATTGACAGTGTTGATGGAAGGCGTAAATACTGTCAAATCAAGGCTGGTCCAAATACAATCAATAGCGATGACGTTACAACTATTAAGAACCATTTCGATGGTGTGAGAAGATTGGCGAGGACTAATAATTTAAATATTGGCATAAATGACATGGTAGTGGGTGTCTTGTATGGCACAGCTGAAGATCTATCAGCACATTATAATAGAATAAAAGAGACTTATCCAGTAATTGTTGGAGCCGAATTTTGGCATACACTCACAGGAGATACCGGATTCTACAATGATCTAATTTCCGTATTTGGTCAAGCAGCGCAAGAGGTAGATTCCCGTGAAGCATTAGAAGCAGCTATAGAACGATTAGCACATCAAATTCGAGAATCTGATATTTTTTAAGTTTCAGAATTTGGTGATAAAAAAATAATCCCTAAATTTGTAACCAATGAACAACGTTGTATAACATGGTTACGAAAAAATATTTAGATTTATCAGAGGCATCTGAATTTGTAGGCAAAAGCAAAGAAACGCTACGAAGATGGGATCGAGAGGGGAAGCTTCCAGCCGTCCGCGAACCTATGTCCAATTATAGGCTATATGACAAAAGCCTATTGGAATCTTTATTTCCAAATAATGTGGTAACTGTTGATAATTTTGTTGCTCCTAACTATAATTATAATGTCTTAGAGTTATTTGCTGGAGCAGGAGGATTAGCTGTCGGTTTGGAAAAAGCCGGAATAAAATGTGTTGCCCTAAATGAAATAGACAATTACGCATGCAATACGTTGCGAAAGAATCGTCCAGACTGGACTGTATTAGAAGGGGATATTAGAAACTATAACTTTCTTGATTATAATAATAAAGTAGACGTAGTAACGGGTGGGTTTCCATGTCAAGCCTTTAGTTATGCAGGAAAAAAACTAGGGCTTAATGATGCAAGAGGAACACTATTTTACGAATTTGCTCGTGTTGTAAAAGAGGTTAATCCTCTTATATGTATCGGAGAAAACGTTCGAGGACTTTTAACCCATGATGGAGGAAAAACCTTGAAAGGGATGATTTCAGTCCTCAATGAAATAGGATATAATGTCGTTCCTGTGGAAGTGCTAAAAGCAATCCATTATAAAGTGCCACAGAAACGTGAGCGCCTTGTGCTCGTAGGTATTAGAAAGGATATAAACATAGAGTTTAAATATCCTAAGCCCTACCAGAAGGTTTATACACTTACTGATGCACTGAGGAAAGGCTGTTTATATGACCAAGATGTTCCTTTGTCTGATGGGGCGAAATATCCGAAACGTAAAAAAGAAATACTCGACTTAGTTCCTCCAAAAGGATATTGGCGAGATTTACCAATTGATTTACAAAAGGAATTTATGGGTAAAAGTTTTTATCTCGGCGGAGGAAAAACTGGAATGGCACGACGTATTGGTTGGGATGAGCCTTGTCTTACATTGACATGCAGCCCAGCACAGAAACAAACAGAACGATGTCACCCTGATGAAACAAGGCCATTTACTGTCAGAGAATACGCGAGAATACAGACATTTCCTGATGATTGGTTTTTTGAAGGTCCCATAGCACAGCAATATAAACAAATAGGAAATGCAGTACCCGTAAATTTGGCGAAGGAATTAGGATATTCAATTGTGAAGTTTCTGAATGCAGTGTATGCTGAGAAAATCCTTTACAAGTAATCAGATTCACACAAATCGCTTTTCTCGTAAAAAAGCAGAAAACATCTCATAAAGTAAGGGACTTATTAAGATGTATCATCTTATATGCTTCAAGTGCATGACTTACTCAAAAAGTCATGCACTTGTTTATTTATCAGTATATCGTCGTTGATTCTTATATACATTAAATAATATGCCACTATACTTACATAAATTATTTTGCAAGTGAGCTAATTTTGTATTCATCCTGACATACTGACGTTTCAAACCTCAATACAATCCCAATAAAAAAGCAGATGCAAGGATTTAAGCGATATAGTACAATTGTTACCAAGACTATCTTGGGGAATCCGTTCATTCCATTCCTACCAACTCATTTTCTGCACAGAAGTTCCCACACATAAACAACGCCACAAGAATAACTTCTACCACTATGAAGTTATGAAACAAAAACAAAGAAAAATAAACACATAATTGATATTAATCAGATATTTGCTAATTTTACAGGCAAAAGGATATTCATCTTAGTATAATATTCCAGTTTCTCTTTTAAGACAGTTATTCTAATGCAATAATAGTATAGATTTAAAATCATAACAAATGAGTAGATTACAAACCATAGAAAATGCTCTTGCAAACATAAATGAAACTGTCTTTCAGGAGTTATGCGATAGTTTCTTAATTCTTAAAAACGAGAATTATCGTATTTTTTCGAGAGTTGGAAGTCAGAGCGGAAAGCAAAAAACAACAAAAGGTACACCTGACACTTTTTTCTTATTGCCTAATGGTAAATATGTATTTATAGAATACTCAACCAATATTACAAAAGGTGTATCAAAACTGCGAGAAGATATAGAAAAATGCCTTAACACAACAAAGACAAAAATTCCGATTGATCAAATTGCAGAAATAATACTTTGTGTGAATTTTAATTTAAATGCAAAGGAAGAGCAATCTTTGAGAAATCTTCTGGGTAAAGCAAAACTCATATTAACTATTTATACGCTTAATTCTCTATCATTGGAATTACATTTTCAACATAGAGATTTAGTTAAATACTTGGGCTTACCTTTAGACACAGGACAAATTGTGTCTATTAGCACTTTTGTAGAGGAGTACAATAAAGCGTCTAAAGGTATTGCAACCCCTTTGAATAATACTTTTCTACATAGAAAGGAAGAATTGGAAGATATCAAACAAATAATTAAACAAAACGATTTTTTAATTATTACTGGTGTTGCAGGCGTTGGAAAAACAAAAATAGCAATTGAAGCTATTAATAGTTTTTTAGCAGACAATATATCATACAATGCGTTTTGCCTATCATATAAAAACAGCGAATTGTTAAGTGATTTATATCAATATTTTAATAATAAAAAAGATTATATACTTTTCGTTGACGATGCCAACAGGATAGATTCTTTTAGTCAAATTACAGGTTTTTATAAGGCGCAACGAACAGGAAATTTAAAAATTATTCTTACAACAAGAGACTATGCCTTGCCAATCGTTGAAAGATTTTGTTTTGGATTTGCACCAGCCCAATGCCGTTTAAAAAAGTTCTCAGACGAACAAATTACTGATATTATCAAGGCAGAACCTTTTAATATCTCAAATTGGCAGTTTCATAAAGAAATTGTTCGTATCGCAGATGGTAATCCTCGGCTTGCAATTATGACGGCGTTACTTGCAAAGCAAGAGCAAAACATCTATGCTTTAGCGGATCTGTCTGATTTGTTCGAGAAATATTTCTCAACATTTATAAATGATGATGGAGAATTTTCCAATCAATTAAATATCAAGTGCTTGGGGATTATTGCTTTTTTCAATGCAATACCTTATAAAGATAAAAATATAACTGAACCCATTTTGCAAAATTTTAGTATTGACTATTCATTATTCATTGATGCAATAGAAAAATTAGACAGATTAGAATTAGTAGAGATTCAGTTTAACTATGTTAAAATCCCCGAACAAAATTTAGCAACTTTCTTTTTCTACAAAGCATTTATCAAGGATAATTTACTTTTATTTGAAACGCTTTTAAAGAAGTATTTTAATGAAAATAAAAATCGATTTAAAGATTGTGTTATTCCTGCAAACAATACTTTTGGTTTTGAAAATGTAATGCAAAAACTTCAACCTATTCTTCAAAACTATTTCAAATCAATTGAAAATGAAGACAAAAGAGCATTTGAGCTTTTAGAAACATTTTGGTTTTATCTACAAGAAGAAACATTGCTATATATTTATAATTACGTAAACCAATTACCTTTACCTCATGGGATTAATTACAAAGTAAAATATGAAACAAATGATTTTTCTTACAGTCAAAATAATATCATTAAAATACTAAGTAATTTCTTTCGATTCCAAAATAATATTAAAGATGCAATTGAATTGGCTTTCGAGTTTATCAGAAAGAAACCAGAACACCTACCTGAGCTAATACATAAAATCAGAGAAATATTGGTATTTGACTGGATCGACGAACCTTTTGGTTTTGAAAGGCAAAATATACTTTTTCAGATTTTAATTGAAGGATTAGTCCAAAAAGATATCCTTTATTCAACAGCATTCTATGAATTATCAAAAACATTTCTTGCTTTTAAATACCAACAAACAAAAAACGAAAGACATCATGCAATATCTTTTTATCAGTACCCCATCCCCAATAACCAATCAATTAGGATGTTTCGAAAGAATATTTGGAATAATATAAATGAATGCTTCAGCTATTTCCCTGAAAAATCTATCGAATTATTACAGAGTTATGTTAATAATAGTACTGATATTACGAAAAAAATAATGGAATATGACATTCAATTCTTAATACCCATTATCAACAATCATTTAACACCGAACTCATTCGAACATTGTAATTACGTTCAAAAACAGATTAAACTATGTAAAAGACACAAGATAGGACTTCCGGAATTCGTTTTTTTATCGCAAAAATTCACAAACAAAACCTATAAAATGTATCTTATTTTAGATTGGTATAGATATAGAAACAAGGAAAGCTATGATTTTAAAAACCGTCAAGAATATGTAAAATTGAAAAATGAAGAGATTAGGAAATCTTTCATTTTCAATGACATTAAAGAATTTAAAGAATTCTACAACACTTTTATTTACTTAAAAGGTATTGCAGTAAATAGCGAGAACTATAATAATTCATTTGATTTAATTATCGATGAAAACTATTCGCGAAATTTCAAATTAGGTTGCCTATTTCTAACTGAAATAATAAATACAAATAACCAAATTGGTTATGTACCGGAAATTATTTTCAAAAACCAACTAACAACACAGGAAAAATCTCAAGACATTTGGACTATTCTGCAAAGCTATAATTATGCGAATAAACATTCTTGGGAATTGTCTTTTTATGATAACTTAGCAGACCCTTTAATCAAAGAGGTGCATATTGAACAAATTAAAGACACTGTAAAAGGAATACCAGATAGAAGTCCAATCAGACTTTTAAGATTAAAGCGATACTTGAGTATTGCACCAAATCTATTCCAAGAACTACTACATATAATCATCAATAAAAACGAAACAACTTTTATTCAATCTGATATTATTGAAGAGTACTTTGACGTGTTAGGAGACGATATTAATCTAATAAAGAAAGTATACTTACAACAAGATTTAATAAGTAACCACTTCGACTCAACTCGAAGATTATTTACAAAAATCATACAGCGAGACGAAAACTTTCTCACAACGTATATCAGTCATTTATACTTGAAAAATAAAGATATGCATTATTTACAGAAAGATACATCTTTAAGTGTAATTTGGGAATCCACTAAAATTGAGCCAATACTAAAAATCGTTTTTGATTTACTAGAAAAAAAAGAAATAAATTTAGGAATTGGCAAACACTTTTGTAATTCATTTTTCAGCAACTTATCACAAGAAGCAAGCGTACGTGCTAAAATTTTTCTACTAAACTATTGTAAAGAAAACCACAAGAATTATAGAAAAATGAATCTTATTGTAAATATAGCAAGACACTCAATGAAAGAGCTATTTGAAGATATAATATTATTATTCATATCCTTAACGCAAGATATTGATTTGTTTTCTAAAATATGGTGGCGGGGAAATGGCGGAACGCTTGTAAGCGGGAATGTAAATTTTGGAGATTTAGAAGCTTCTGATTGGAGAAATATACTTGCTATTGTAGGAAAATCAAATTTGGGAATAAAATTAATACCAATAAAAAAGTATATTAGTTCAAAAATTGAAGACGCATTAAGAGATGCAGACTGTGAAAGAAAGATAAAATTCATAGAGAATGATTGAACTGAGAATATATAAAGAACGAATATATCAAAACATCTAACACGCATAAAAACATGTCAGATATTTCCCTCTATAAATTAAAAAATATTTTTATTGAGCAAGCTTATAAATCAAGATTCTTATGTAAGTTTGCACAAGAAACATCAAGACAAGAAACAGATGGGCAAAGCCACAGTACATATTATAGGCATATTCAATTGGAAGATATGTTCAGAGAAATTGGAGAGACCTTTTAATCTTACACACTTTGTCATCTCTGAGTATAAGTGTCAGCTTCCCTTTTTTGTCAGCTTCCCTCTTTTAGGACGGTATTTAATTAGACTGCTAAATTAATAATATTATTATCAGTTTCATACTTCCTTCTGTATTCATTGGGTGACATGTCACCCAATGAATGGTGCGGGCGACACTCATTATAGTCCTGCATCCACTTTTCGGTTATTCCCCTAACATCAGTTAGTGTTCTAAAGATATATGCATCTAACCCCCCTCTTCGGTAACTCCCCCCTAGTGCCGGAGAAGGGAAACGAAAGGTCGCACCTCGTGTAGGTGCGTGGATTGAAACAGAATGGGCGGGCAATGATTTCCCGCCTATTTTCGTTCACACCTCTCATAATTAAATAGATAAACGTCAAGGTTTGTAAATAATAAGATGTAAGAAACAGCAGTAGCATATATTTGTTACCATAGTTACCCATAAACATACATACCAAATCGTAAAATCTAAAGAATTTATCGTTATATTTGCGCAAGAAACCTCAAGACAAGAAACAGATGGGCACAGCCAGAGTACATATTAATAGAGATATCCTTATTTGGGCAGTAGAACGAATAGGGAAAACGGTCGATGAATATGTGGCAGAAAACCCGGTATTTCAACAATGGTTAGACGGGACAATACTCCCAACTTATAAAAATATAGAGCAGTTTGCACATAAGCTATATGTACCCTTAGGATATATGTTCCTGCCTGAACCTCCCAAAGAGATCTTTCCTATTCCTTTTTTCCGCAACAAGGATAATAGATCTCATAATATTAATCTTTACGATACTGTGATTGATATGCAAGAACGTCAAGAATGGCTTTCTGGCTATCTACACAGAATGGGATTTGATAAAATAGACTATGTTGGTATATTCACTCCGCAAAACACAGTTCGGGAAGTAGTTGATAAAATAAAAGAGATTCTAGGACTACAGAGCAACTGGGCTTTAGAATTTAACAATGTTGATAGTGCATTGAAATATCTAACAAAAAAGATTGAGGAGAAAGGTGTTATTGTGACTTTTAACAGTGTTGTTGGATTCAACAATAAACGACCAATCCCTGTGGAAGATTGTCGTGGGTTTGTTTTGGTTGATGACTATGCTCCTTTCATTTTTGTAAATAGCAAAGATGCAAAGGTTGCTCAGATATTCACCATAATACATGAATTCGCCCATATACTAACAGGTTATAGCGCAGGTGTTGGCAACATAGATATGGAACAGTCTTCTGATATTGAAAGATATTGCGATAAAATTGCTGCATCTTTTTTAGTTCCGGAAGAATTATTTAGAAATCTTTGGAAGGATTATCCAGGTAATTATGAAGTTCTATCCAAATATTTAAAAGTGAGTCGCTTGGTTATAGCGAGAAGAGCTGTGGAATTAAATTTTATCAGTCAGGAACGTTTCTTCCAGCTTTATAATCATTGGAGCAAAGAACCAAAAGTCAAAGTAAATTCCTCTGGTGGTAATTTTTATCCTTCTGCCATAAAAAAGAATAGTCGCACTTTTCTCATTCATGTTAACACTGCAATAAATAGGAATATGTTATTACACATGGATGCATACAGATTAACAGGTTTAAAAGGAGATACTTTCCATAAAATTATAAATTCCTCATCTTTTGTTTAACTATGAAATACATAATAGACTCTAACTGCTTTGTCACCCCTCATCGTTCTTTCTGCCCAACGGATGTAGGAATAAGTTTCTGGAATAAAATACAGACCTTGGCTAAAGAAGGTAAAATATATAGCCTTGATAAAGTAAAAGAAGAGTTGTATAGTAATAGCGATGACTTAAAAAAATGGTTGGAAGCAACAATTAACGACCGTTTCTTTATAGAATTTACCCAAGCACACTCGATTCATAAGTTGGCAACCATTATTCAGTGGGCTAATACAAATGAATTCTATACAGAAAGAGCTAAAAGAAAATTTCTAAATATGGAGAAAGCTGATATATACTTAGCCTCCTTCGCTTCAGTTAATCCTGAGGAGTGGACTATAGTTTCTATGGAAAGATCAGCGCCTAATAGTCCTGGAGAGATAAAGCTACCTGATGTCTGTACGCAATATAATGTTAGATGTATTCAATTGGAAGATATGTTCAGAGAAATTGGAGAGACCTTTTAATCTTACATACTTTGTCATCTAAAATAACCCTTAGCATAAGGGATACAAATAATACATCAAAAAGATAATAAACATAGTATCTATAAATAAAGAAGCATTATTAATCATTGACATGCAGAATGATTACTTTCTGGGTGGTGCCAACGAACTGGTAGGTGCTGAGAAAGCAAGCCAAAACACAAAAGCAATTCTTAAACGATTTAGAGGTTGCAACAAACCGGTTGTTCACATACAACATGTTTCAACCCGGCCGGAAGCCACATTTTTCATTCTAATACCAAATGGAGTAGAACACATCTGATGAGTGTCCCAACTTTGTCCCAGGCTGTCCTAAGTTTGTCCTAAGTTTGTCCCAAGCAAAAACAATATTAACTAACCATAATCAATGAACGTACTTCCTTCTCCGTTACTGGCACCTTACGTAAAGTATTACTGGATAGTCAAAGCGGATGAAACAAAAGCCATTCAGACCGTACCGTCGGGATGTATTCATTTGGTGTTTCACAGAGGAGGAAGTATGTACTTTTCTGATGGAGAGCAACAGCCACAGTCTTTTATCAGAGGACAGCTTTCGGATCCGGAGTTCTTGGATGCCGGACTAAAGTGAGACATTTCAACAGGGAATTTTCTAAATACAGAGGCACAAGCCCTAAAGAATATTTGCGCATTGTTCGTTTTCAACGGCTATTGCATCTATTGCAAAACAATCCCGGCACAGAATTAACAGAACTAGCCTATGGTTGCGG
>RRZU012450794.1_pt1 | contig 10245 bp, 5 predicted proteins | sample 2165561 | NCBI WGS metagenome assembly RRZU01 (sample SAMN10456909, study PRJNA506462) | wastewater metagenome | isolation source: wastewater sludge | place: USA: Moscow, Idaho | reverse complement strand
GATCGACCGTATAGCAAACCGCGCAGTCGGCGATGCCGCCGTACTGCTTGACGTACTTGACCGTCGATTTGACGTTGTCCACGTCGTTCAGGGCGTCGAAAATACGCATGATGCCCAGCCCGCTCTCGATCGAGTTGCGGCAGAAGCCGTCGATCACGTCGTCGGGATAGGGAGCGTAGCCGAACAGGTTGCGGCCGCGCGACAGGGCCGTGAGTTTCGACACGTTGCCGACGGCCTTGTGAATGGTCTCCAGACGCGTCCACGGATTCTCATTGAGATAGCGCATCACCGAGTCGGGCACGGCACCGCCCCAGACCTCCATCGCATAGAAATTTGCATCTTTGTAGTACGGCAGGCAGCGGTCTACTTGCGCCTGCGACATGCGCGTCGCGATCGAGGACTGCTGTCCGTCGCGCATCGTAAGGTCTCTGATTTTGAGATTTCTCGCCATTGTGATATATGAATTAAGGGTTCTTATGCTCGGTTTTACTGTTATTCCAATAACAAATATAATAAACAATTTCAAATTCCAACTATTTTGCACGGAATTTTCACAAAAAACGACCGAAAAGATTACTTTTCGTAAACACCCCGCCCCGCAGGGGCTTCCGGGCCATGCGCCCTGACAGCGCCGCCGGGCACAAAGAGCTGTTTATCAGGCGTGCCGTCGAGGTAGCGCTTCTTGAAGATATTGACGCAGAAGACGAACATCTCAAGCAGCAGCGGACCGAAGATGACGCCCATGAACCCGAAGAGCGAGAGGCCGATGAATACGCCGAAGATCGTCACGAGCGGGTGCGTGTCGGCCAGCTTCTTCTGCATCACGAAACGCACGACGTTGTCCACGTGCGTCACCACCAGTCCGCCGTACAGCGTCAGCCCCACGGCCGGCCCCCACTCGCCCGCAAGGGCCATGTATCCGGCCAGCGGCAGCCAGACCAGCGCCGTGCCGAAGATCGGGATGATCGTCGCGAAGCAGGTCAGCACGCCCCAGAACAGCGGACTGGGAGCGCCGAAGATCAGGTAGCCGATGTAGGCCACGATACCCTGCACCACGGCCAGCAGGGGGATTCCGATGGCGTTCGAGCGGACGATCATATGCACTTCGCGCATGACGCTGCCGCTCACCGAGCTGTCGAAGGGAAGTATCTCGCGGCAGTACTCCTCCATGCGGCGGCCGCCGATCAGCATGAAGTAAAGCACGAACAGCAGCACGACGATATTGACCCCGAAATCGAAAATGCTCGACACGACCCACTGCCCCAGCTTGGGAATCATGCCGATCATCGACGAGATATTCTCCTCCTGCCAGAGGTTGTAGCCGGTTTTCTCGTGAATGAGCGCCGCGATGTGCTTGAGCGGCGTAATGATCAAATCGGGCCGGAGCGTGATGTCCTGCACCTGATTGACCACCATCCAGACGATCAGGCTGATGGGGACCAGAAAACAGAGCACCGCCTCGGCCAGCAGCAGCGAGGCGGCAAGACTGCGCCGCCAGCGGCGGCAGGCCGTCAGGACCTGCATCTGCCGCCGGAGCAGCACGTAGATCGTCGCCGCGCCGAGCAGACCGCCCAGAAACGGAGTCAGCTCGATGCAGATCGTGATCCCCAGTCCGAGGATCAGCACGAAAAGCGAATAGCGCCAGTATCTTTCCCTGAAGTTCCGCATACGCCGCAGCGGGCGCAAGGAACGTGCCGGAAGCCCCTCCGGCGGCCCCGGCAACGCACTGAAAATTTGTTTGATAAAAATTTCGCATGTTCTATTGCGGCGTCGGAATATTTGATTTATATTTGTGCTATGAAACTTATGGCTGACTTAGTCAATATATCGGTCTGTTCGCACCTTTTCCGCATATACGCGGGGGGGGGCTTTTATAACGTGCGAAAACGAACGAAACTCGATCATCGTGGCTATATAATATAAGTAACGAGGGATACTCCGGACGAGGTGTATCCCTCTCTGCTTTTACGGACCCTTCGGAAAACGGCCTTGCAGGGGTCTGCGGCAGGGAAGCGAATCGCAAATGCAACGAAAACGATAACAAAACCCTTTTTTATTAACTAAATTATTTGGTATGAAGAAACTTTTCATTCTGATGCTCTCGATTTTCACCGTCGCCGCGGCTTCCGCGCAGGTGACGACTTCGGGCATGAACGGTACGGTTACCGACGAACAGGGCCAGCCCCTCGCCGGCGCCACCGTTATCGCCGTGCACACCCCTTCGGGTACGCAGTACGGCGCCGTGACCAACAAGGACGGCCGCTACAACCTGCAGGGCCTGCGTACGGGCGGTCCCTACACCGTGACCTTCTCGTTCGTGGGTTATCAGGGCGTCGAGTTCCCCGGACTCGAACTGCAGCTGGGCGAAACCCTCACGCGCAACGCTTTCCTGAAGGACAGCCAGACGCTCGAAGCCGTAGTCGTTACGGCCGACGGCCGCAACAGCTCGATGAACGTAAACCGCGCAGGCGCCGTTACGAGCATCTCCAGCGAGCAGATCGAGCTGATGCCTTCGGTAAGCCGCAGCATGAACGACATCATGAAACTCACGCCGCAGGCTTCGACCACCACGTCGGGTCTGGCGATCGGCGGCGGTAACTACCGTCAGTCGTACGTAACGGTCGACGGCGCCGCGTTCAACAACGCCTTCGGCATCGGCGGCAACCTGCCCGCAGGCGGCTCGCCCATCTCGCTCGACGCACTGGAGCAGATGTCGGTATCGGTCACCCCCTACGACGTTCGCCAGAGCGGCTTTACGGGCGGTGCGATCAACGCCGTAACCAAGTCGGGAACCAACGAATTCAAGGCTTCGGCATATGTTTTCGCCAAGAGCGACCAGCTTCAGGGCGACAAGTACGACGGCGGCAAACTGTCGCTGAGCGAAATGCGCAACACCACCCTCGGCTTCAGCATCGGCGCCCCGATCGTCAAGGACAAGCTCTTCGTGTTCGCCAACTTCGAGCGCGAGTGGAACACCACGCCGGGAACGTCGCGTCTGGCACGCACCAGCGAGGGCCAGAGCTTCGGCGGCGGCTCGCAGTACAACCGTCCGACGGTCGAAAAACTCGACGAAATCAGCAATTTCCTGATCGACAAATACGGCTACAACCCCGGTCCCTACCAAGGCTATTCGGTAAAAACGCCCGGCTACAAACTCATGGCCCGCGTAGACTGGAACATCAACCGCAACAACTCGCTCAACGTACGCTTCAGCCGTACCCAGAACAAGTATTCGTCGTCGCCGTCCAGTTCGATCAGCCCGCTGGACAGCAAACTGGCCTATGACCGCAACAACTACGGCCGTACTTCGAATTACGCCATGTATTTCCAGAATTCGCGCTACTATCAGGAGCAGAACTTCACGTCGGTAGCCGCCGAGCTGAATTCGCGCTTCCTCGAAGGCCGTCTGACCAACACGCTGCGCTACACCTACTCGCATCAGTACGAGCCGCGCAGCTACGACGGCAAGCTCTTCCCGACCGTAGACATTCTGGAAGAATACCAAGGCAACCGCGCCGTATACGCCTCGTTCGGTCTCGACCCCTTCACGTACGGCAACCTGCGCGAGGTCAGCACGCACGTCGTGACGGACGAAATCGGCTATACGGTCGGCAAGAACCGTTTCGTCGCCGGTCTGCAGTTCGAGCACAACGTGGCCAAGAACGGCTACCTGCAGGGCGGCGCCGGCTACTACGTCTATGAGACATGGGACGATTTCAAGAACGACCGCGAACCGCTGGCGTTCCGTATCGCCCACGGCAACAACGACGTACTGGCTCAGGAGTATCCCCAGTTCACCTACATGCAGTATTCGATCTACCTGCAGGACGAGATCAATTTCAGCGAGCGCTTCAAGGCGACGGTCGGCATCCGTTTCGAGGTGCCCTCCTACCCCTCCATCGACAACAACGAGAACAAGGACTTCACGCAGGCTTTCGCCAACTACGGCGGCTATAAGACCTCGGACATGCCCAAAGCACGTCTGGCCGTAGCTCCCCGCGTAGGTTTCAACTGGGATATGACCGGCGAACGCAAATACATTCTCCGCGGCGGTACGGGCGTCTTCAACGGCCGTCTGCCGTTCGTATGGCTGGTGTCGGTGGCCGGAAACAGCAACTGCATCCAGAACGGACTCTCGCTCTACAAGGGCGATTCGCGCATGCCCAGCTTCCACACCAACGTCAACGACATGCTGAAGGACATTTACGGCGGCACCTACAAACAGCAGGATCTGGCGGCCAACACGCAGCCTACCATTCTGGACAAGAAGCTCAAGATGCCCTCCACGTGGAAAACCTCGCTGGCGCTGGATCTGAAACTGCCGGGTGACGTTGACCTGAATATCGAGGGAATCTACAACAAGGATTTCAACTCGGTAACCGTAACCAAACTCGGTATCGAAGAGAACCCCGCAGGCATTCAGCTTCCGGGCGAACCTGCTCTGCGCAAGGCATGGAAGAGCCAGAATATCAGAAACAAGAATCCCGAAGAGAAATACTCCATCAATCCTTACCTGATCAACAACGCCGATATCGACGGATATTACGCATCGGTTTCCGCTCAGGTGTCGAAACGCTGGGGCTTCGGTCTCTCGCTGATGGCTGCCTACACCTATTCGAGCGCCAAGAACGTGATCGACGGCATCGGCGACCAAGTGACTTCGGCATATAACACCAATACGTTCAACCGCAACGGTTCGAACACGCCCGAACTGGGATACGCATCGTACGTATCGCCCCACCGCATTCTCTTCAACGTAGGCTACCGTCTGGCGCAGAAGAACGGCGCATCGAACTTCGGACTCTACTACGAAGCGTTCCAGCACGGCTATATCGGCGGTTACTCCTACTCGCGCTACTCCTATACGATGGGTAACGTCACCGGCGACGGCGGTGCAGCCCTGCTTCTCTACATCCCGACCCGCGAACAGCTCGACAAGATGACGTTCGCCGATCTGGTGGACAACGGCAAGGTCATCTACTCGGCCGCCGACCAGAAAAACGACTTCTGGGCATTCATCAACAAGGATTCCTACCTGTCGAAGCACATCGGCGAATACTCGAAGCGCGGCGGCGCCGTGATGCCGTGGCAGCACATGGTGAATTTCAAATTCTCGCAGGATTTCTACATCAATATCAACGGCAAGCGCAACACGATCACGCTGGGCGTCGATATCAACAACCTCGCCAACCTGATCAACCGCAACTGGTGCGGCATCGACCGTCTCGAATCGTCGCAGATTCTGAAATACAACACCAAGACCAACGCCTACAACTTCACCAAGCCCGTTTGGTCGAAGTATGCGAGCACGGTTGCGACTTGGTCAGCCATGTTCAGCATCCGCTACACGTTCAACTAAGTCTCCGAAAGACTGCAATGCAAAGAGAGGCCGGTTTTCACCGGCCTCTCTTATTTTTATCGCTTCCTATTGTTACAGCAGCCTGCGGCGCAGCTCGTCGCATGCGGCGGCGGGATTCCGGTGGTCGAAAAGGTATCCGGCGATGCCCAGCCCTTCGGCGGCGGCGATATTCGCCGCGCGGTCGTCGATGAAAAGGGTTTCGGCGGGATCGAGTCCGTAGCGTTCCAGCAGGATTTCGTAAATCCGCGGTTCGGGCTTTACCGTCCCCTCCTCGCAGGAGACCACCTCGCCGTCGAAAAGCCGGTAGACGGGAAAACGGCGCAGGAAGGCGATGAACTCGCGCGACATGTTCGAAAGCACGTAAAGCCTGTACCCCGCGGCCTTCAGGTCGCCGACGAGCCGTTCGGTCGGCGCGACAGGCTCCTGCATGTCGATCGACAGCAGCAGAAAACGTTCGCACTTTTCGCGCGGGCAGCCGGTCGTCCGGGCGAGAATGTCGGTCACCTCGCCGAGCGTCGATGCGCCCCGGTCGTACTCCTCCCAGAAAAGGGGCATCCGCTCCGAGCGGATGAAGCTGAAAAATTCATGGAATTCCTGCGTGGACTTATTTTTGTCGCGGGCGAAAAGCACCCCGCCGAGGTCGAAAACGATATTTTTCATGGCGTAAAGATAGCCATTTTTTCTTTGGTTCGGGATTTGCAGGTCTGCGTTCGAACAAAAACTCAGTTTATGAACCACGGCATAAGCATTCTTTTCCGCGCCATACCCCTCGCGATGGCGGCATTCTGTTTCGGTTACGGAGCCTACGTCTTCGCCGCCGGAAGCGATCCTTCACGGCTGACCGCAGGTCCCGTCGTCTTTTTCCTCGGCTCGATCTGCGTCGCGCTCTACTGCACGGCCGCGACCATCATCCGCCAGATCATCGGCACCTACAGCGCCGCCGCGAAGTACCTTTTCCCGGCCGTCGGTTACGCTTTCGCCGCCATGACGGTCATCTGCGGAATCTTCATCATCACGTCGAACATGACGGGCGCATACGTCACGGGGCATGTGGTCTGCGGACTCGGACTCATCACGGCCTGCGTCTCGACGGCCGCCACCTCCTCGACCAGATTCAGCCTGATCCCCAAAAACTCAGGCGACAGCAGTTTCTCGATCAATCCTGCGGGATTCTCGCGCGGACAAAGCTCGCTGCTGATCTTCATCGTATCGGCCGTGGCCGCCGGAGCATGGCTCTGGTGCATCCTGCTGTTTTCGATCGGGACGCTCCCGGCGCATATCGTCGCGGGCAGCGTCATGTTCGGCATCGCCTGCGTCTGCACCTCGCTGATCGCGCTGGTCGCCAGCATCGCCCGGCAGGCACGGGGCAGCTACACGATGGGCGAACGCCGCCGCTGGATGAGTCTGGTGCTCTGCATGGGCGGACTGGCTTTCGTGCTGGGGCTGATCCTGATCTTCACATTCCGGGGCGAGTCGATCAATTTCGTGGGCTTCGTACTGATCGGACTGGCGCTGATCTGCTGGAGCATTTCGAGCAAGGTGATCCTGCTGGCGAAAATCTGGCACGCCGATTTCCCGCTGGCCAACCGCATCCCGATCATTCCGGTACTCACGGCGCTGGCGTGCCTTTTCCTCGCCGCGTTCCTCTACGAAGCGGCGCTGTTCGAAACCAAATACTTCGTTCCGGCGCGCGTACTGACGGGATTCGGCGCCATCTGCTTCACGCTCTACTCCATCGTCTCGATTCTCGAAAGCGGCGCGAACAAGAAATAACGGCACCTCCGGATAACATCATCTTCCGACACACGAAAGCCTTTCGTCCGTTATGGCCGAAAGGCTTTTTCACATATGGCGGCGGACGGCGGTGCGGCAGATACAAAGCGACGCGCAGAGAACCGCCGCCGGAGAGAGGCCGGCTGCGGACAACCGGCGGAAAAGCAAACAACAACGCAGCGGACTGGCAACCAAGAAACAACGGACGCTAAGCGACAGACGCAAAGCAGCGGGCACAGGAATCCCGCAGGCAAAAAGCGAACGATAAAGCGCCGGGCAGAATGCGGTAAACAGACAACGGCGAACGGCAAACGGCAGACGGCATGCTTCGTTTCGAATCCGCACTCCCGCCGAATCAGCGACGGCCGCCCGCAGATGCAGGCAGCCGTCGCAGCAAGGGATTCCGGCAGACTAAAAAAGGTGGAAAGCCACCGTCAGGCCGGCCATGACGATCGAGACCATCGACATCAGTTTGATGAGGATATTGAGCGACGGACCCGACGTATCCTTGAAGGGGTCGCCCACAGTATCGCCCACGACGGTCGCCTTGTGGCAGTCGGAGCCTTTACCGCCGAAATGCCCCTCTTCGACCATCTTCTTGGCGTTGTCCCACGCGCCGCCCGCATTGGCCATGAACACGGCCAGCACGAAGCCCGAACTCAGGCCGCCGACAAGCAGTCCCATGACGCCCGCCACGCCGAACACCAAGCCGACGACCACCGGCACGGCGATAGCCAGCAGACTCGGCAGCAGCATCTCGCGCTGGGCGCCGCGCGTCGAAATCTCGACGCACCGGGCATAGTCGGGAGTGCCCTCGCCCGTAAGGATGCCCTTGATCTCGCGGAACTGGCGGCGCACCTCGTTCACCATGCTCTGGGCCGCACGCCCCACGGCGTTCATCGTCAGGCCGCAGAACAGGAACGACATCATCGCGCCGACAAACACGCCGATCAGCACCGTCGGATTCATCAGCGACACGTGGTAATACTCCATAAAATCGAGGAGCGAAGCCTTCTCGACCAGCTGCGTCGTGCCGTTGGGCAGGTCGAGGGCCGTCACGCCGTTGTGCAGCAGTCCGATGCGTATCTCTTCGATATAGGAGGCCAGCAGCGCAAGGGCCGTCAGCGCGGCCGAACCGATGGCGAAGCCCTTGCCCGTGGCGGCCGTCGTGTTGCCCAGCGCGTCGAGCGCATCGGTGCGTTTGCGCACTTCGGGTCCCAGCCCGCTCATCTCGGCATTGCCGCCGGCATTGTCGGCGATCGGGCCGTAAGCGTCCGTGGCGAGGGTGATGCCCAGCGTCGAGAGCATGCCGACCGCGGCGATGCCGATGCCGTAAAGGCCCAGCGACATGCTCTGCGCAGACATGATATGCTCCATGTCGAAGCCGATGGCGCAAAGGTAGGCGAGGATAATCGCCACGCCGATCGTCAGGACCGGAACAGCCGTCGAGATCATGCCCGACCCGATACCCGCGATAATCACGGTGGCGGGTCCCGTCTGTGCGCTTCCGGCGATCTTCTGCGTCGGCTTGTAGGAGTGCGAGGTGTAATACTCGGTGGCCTGCCCGATGATGATGCCGGCCAAGAGTCCCGTGATGACCGAGAACGACAGTCCGATCCAGTTCTCGATTCCCAGCAGATAGAGGATGCCGAACGTCGCGCCGGCGATCAGCAGCGAACTGAAATTGACGCCCACGCCCAGCGAACGGAGCAGTTCGCGCATCGTGGCGCCCTCCTTGGTGCGCACGAGGAAGATGCCGATGATCGAAAGCACGATGCCCACGGCAGCGATCAGCATCGGCGCCAGCACGGCGCGCAGCTGCATGGCCATCCCGTCCGCCGAAGCGAAGGCGGCGGCTCCGAGAGCCGCGGTGGCGAGTATCGAGCCGCAGTAGCTTTCGTAAAGGTCGGCGCCCATGCCGGCCACGTCGCCCACGTTGTCGCCCACATTGTCGGCGATGGTCGCGGGATTGCGCGGGTCGTCTCCGGGAGTCCCCGCCTCGACCTTGCCCACGAGGTCGGCGCCCACGTCGGCCGCCTTGGTATAGATGCCGCCGCCGACGCGCGCGAAGAGCGCCTGCGTCGAAGCACCCATGCCGAAGGTCAGCATGGTGGTCGTGATGACGACGAGTTTCTGCGGTCCGGTGACATCGACGAAATATTCGAGGATGACGTACCAGAACGAAATGTCGAGCAGGCCCAGCCCCACTACGACCAGCCCCATCACCGCGCCGCTGCGGAATGCGACCTTCAGGCCGCGGTCGAGCGACTGGCGCGCGGCGTTGGCCGTACGCGCCGAAGCGTAGGTCGCGGTCTTCATGCCGAAATAGCCGGCCAGCCCCGAAAAGAATCCGCCCGTCAGGAAGGCGAAGGGCACCCACGGGTTCTGCACCCCGGCGCCGTAGGCCAGATAGGCGAAAAACAGCGCCAGCACCACGAATACGATGGCGACGACCTTGTACTGCTGGCGCAGGTAGGCCATGGCGCCCCGGCGCACGTGCCCGGCGATCTCGCGCATGCGCGGCGTGCCTTCATCCTCGCGCTTCATCGCACGGTAAAACGCCCAAGCCAGCAACAGGGCGATAACCGCGGCAGCGGGAATGAACCAGAAAATGGAAGGAATGTTCATTTCGATAGAATTTGGTTTTAAGTTGGTAAATCGGTTATTACTACAAATATACGAAAATTCCCGAAACGGCGTCCCCGCAAAGGGACCGTTCCGTAGCACAAAAAAATCCCCGGACAGCTGTCCGGGGATTCGAATACCGACAAATCGGATTACGAACCGAAGTTGTCGTAGAGGATATTTTCGGGCGGCACGCCGAGACTGTCGAGCATCTTCACCACCGAAGCGATCATCATCGGAGGTCCGCACATGAGGTAGATGCAGTCCTCAGGCGCCTGATGGTTCTTCAGGTAATTCTCGTACAGCACGTTGTGGACGAAGCCCGGCGTGTACTTCACGCCTGCGGCGTCCGCTTCGGGATCGGGACGGTCGAGCGCCAGATTGAACGAGAAGTTGGGGAAATCCTTCTCGATGGCGTGGAACTCGTCGAGATAGGGAACCTCCTTCAGCGCACGCGCGCCGTACCAGAACGAAACGGGACGCTTGGT
>RRZU010108141.1_pt1 | contig 10245 bp, 8 predicted proteins | sample 2165561 | NCBI WGS metagenome assembly RRZU01 (sample SAMN10456909, study PRJNA506462) | wastewater metagenome | isolation source: wastewater sludge | place: USA: Moscow, Idaho | reverse complement strand
TTGGCGCAAAATTTATCGGAAAAATTCGTATTTCACCGACAAATTGATCCTGAGCCAACAGACCTGTTGTCGCGCAGGTGATGGCAATCATTAAAGTAATAATTTTCTTTCTCATACGTAATTATCAGTTTTTTTTAATGGTAATATAATTTATCTGTCTTTTTACGGATAATTTTCTTATTAAAAGGAATCGGAGTATTACACCAATACTCCAGTGTGTTTAACAATACCTGTTTCCGGGAATTCAATGAGTATTTTCAAAAGGAATGAATTGTATAAATTTGTCAATAAAAACAGGCAAGAACAGTAAAGTGTTCAGTGGTAGTAAAATTAATCATTATAAGCCTGAATATCAATACGTAAAAGTTTTGGCAGCCGATTAATCGGCTTCATCACACATTTACTACTTACACATAGGATTTTTTTCAGGGAATATACCAGTTGTCATTTTTACTACTAACTCAATTCCGGGAATGACAACTTACTATGCAGCACCAATACAATAAACTTCAGGGACAAAAATTGTAACTGGTAATTAATATCTTAAAGTTATATTCTACAAATATTCACAAATATATTGTTTTTTTTCTTTAAACACTAAAAAAATGATTGTTTTTTTGAAAGAATAATATGTATAAAATTGCGACAACTAATAAACCGGTTTGTAAGGCATATTTTCTTTATCACCTGAATTATGCCTAAACAACAATGAAATAATTTTGTAATAAATGAGTGTAAAAAGGATCCTTAAATATTGCATGTGATTTTGGCTTCCCATTTAAACTACATGAAAAATATCCGGAAATACTAGAATGAAATCTTTTCATGTTGAAATTTCCATACCACAATATCACCCAACATTCTAAACTTTAATTATATTTGCATGTTAATATCATGTAACTATTTATTTCAATAAATCAATAAGCCTTATGTACGACAATCAGAACCGCCCATTCGTGGCGATAAACGATGAAAAAGAACTGGCATTTGTTCCGAAAATGGCTAACCGCCACGGTCTTATTACAGGTGCTACCGGCACGGGTAAAACCATCACACTGCAAACCATGGCCGAAACATTCAGCGATATGGGAGTTCCTGTTTTTGCTGCAGACATCAAGGGCGACCTTTCGGGAGTGGCAAAAATCGGAGGTAACAAGGAAAGTGTAATCAAACGTGTAGATAGCTACAAACTGAAAGAAAAAGGGTTTGAATTCAAGGCTTTTCCGGTGCAGTTCTGGGACGTATTTGGCGAACAGGGACATCCGGTGCAGACCACCATTTCGGAGTTGGGCCCGCTGCTTCTCGAACGCCTGCTCATGCTCAACGAAACACAGGGAGCGGTGCTAAATCTGATTTTCAAAATAGCCGATGAGAACGATTTATTGCTGCTGGACCTCAAAGACCTTCAAAAAATGCTCCAGTATGTGGGCGACAACCGTGCTGAATTCATTACCACCTACGGAAATATCTCTACAGCAAGCGTAGGCTCCATACAGCGAAACCTGGCACGACTCGAAGCCGAAGGAGGCACCCAGTTCTTCGGTGAACCGGCTCTGGATATCAGCGACCTCATCAAAACCGACCACAATGGGAAGGGAATGATTAATATCCTGGCTGCCGACAAACTGATGAACTCCCCCCGTATATATACCACTTTCCTGCTCTGGATGCTTTCCAATCTGTATGAAAACCTGCCCGAAGTCGGCGATATGGAAAAACCGAAACTGGTGTTCTTTTTCGACGAAGCGCATTTGCTTTTCAACGATATGCCACAAATCCTGCTCGAAAAAGTGGAACAGATTGTACGATTGATCCGCTCAAAAGGCGTGGGTGTTTACTTTATTACCCAAAATCCGGCCGATATACCCGACCGCATTCTCGGACAGCTCGGAAACCGTGTTCAACATGCCCTGCGTGCCTATACCCCCAACGACCAGAAAGCTGTTAAAGTGGCAGCAAATACTTTCCGCCCAAATCCGAAATTTGATACCGAGACGGCTATCACGGAACTTCAGACCGGCGAGGCGTTGGTTTCCTTCCTCGACGAGAAAGGCGCACCCAATCCGGTGGAACGTGCATTTATTCTTCCTCCCGAAGGTCAGGTAGGACCAATCACACCCGAAGAACGTACCCGACTCATTCAATCATCATTGCTCTATGGTATCTACGAAAAAGATATTGACCGGATATCGGCCTTTGAAATCATATCGGAGAAAATGAAAGCTACCGATCTGCAAAAACAACAGCTGGAGCAACAAAAGCAGCGAGAAATTGAACAACGAGAGCGGGATAAAGCATTGCGTGAAGAAGAAAAACGCAAACGACTGGAAGCAAAAGATGATGTATTCGGCGGCTTGCTGAAAACGGTGGGACGCACCGTGGGACGCCAGGTTACCAGTCAGATAGGCCGCTCCATTACCCGTACCATTTTGGGTGCTTTCTTTGGAAAAAAATAGGAATTAGTGAGAATAAAAATGCAGGTTACGGAAAACTGTAACCTGCATTTTTATTCTTTGAAGTAACTTTATAAACAGGATAATTTACGATAAAAATTATCAGTTGACAACAGACATCACCCCCAATGTGTGTATTCGTTTAATGAATGAATAAGATGCGCCATCATACTTTTATTGTCGTTTTTTAGCAGCAAACCATACCGGGAAAATCGTAAAAGAATCACTATTGTCCGATAAAATTTAATATTTAGCCACTTCCGACAAATCGGAATATGCCATCTGTGGCACAAAATCTTATCTTTTCATCTTGCTACAAAGATTTAGCAACTCTGTAGCTGTTTTTGCAACAGCGTTGCAAAATATTTGTAGCGATTTGGTAACAACAGGAAAAAAAGCCCCGGCGGGGCTTAATGTTCTTATTAGTTTCAATTACAGTAAATTACAGATGTTTTTGTATTATTTATCAGACAACAATATAAAAGAATATCGTTATTTTTCCTTTTTGATGTTTTTAATTCGTTTTCCGATAATTTAATACAGCCAACATATTTATGATTATTGAGAATACGATAATATAGACCATATCTTTCCATATATCCAGGAAAGCACTTCCTTTGATAACGATAGCTCTAACTGCATGCATAAAGTGTGTAATCGGCAATAAATCCGAGAAAATGAATGCCCAGCGGGGCATACTTTCCACATTGGTAAACAGTCCGCTTAGAAGGATAAGAATCATAATGAAGAAAAATGAAATAAACATAGACTGTTGCTGCGTATGGGCAAAGGTCGAAATCAGGAGTCCTAACCCCAAAATACCTGTAATATACACCATCCCAAAAAGATATAAAGTGCCAAGACTTCCCTCAATGTGAATGCCGTAAACAAAATGCATAATTGCTATTCCGAGCGACATTACAAAAATTCCTATTAACCAAAAGGGGATCATTTTTCCCAGTACAAACTGCCATTTTTTTAGCGGAGTCACATTGATTTGTTCGATAGTTCCTTCTTCCTTTTCACGCACAATATTAAGTGCTGAAATAAATCCATTTAGCACCGTCATTAACAATACAAGAATTGCCGGTACCATATAATTTCTATATTTCATAAATGGATTGTACCAAAACGAGTATTCCAACTCTACCGGAGCAGTCATTTTCACACCTTGATTCCATTCCAATCGTATTTGCTGATTGAAATTTTGAATAATAGTAATGAGATAACTCGTTCCCAGACCTGCTTTGACAATATTTACCGCATCTGCTGCAATAGCTACTTCAGAACTATTCTCGCGCGTTAAACCGCGTTCAAAACCCTGTGGTATCTGGAGAATAATATCAGCTTGGTTTTTACCGATATATCTCAATGCATCTTTATAGGAATTGGGAGCTGCGTAAATCTGAAACAAATCAGTTGAAGCAATTTTTAGAACAAGTTGTTGTGAATAGCTGCTATGATCGTTGTCAACCACTACAATTTTCAGTTCCCGTACATCCAAATCTGCGGCAAAAGGGAATAAAATCAACTGTACCACAGGCACCACAAACATCATCGGCAAAATCATTTTGTCTCTGAAAATAAGCAGAAATTCCTTTCGCAATACAACCATCAACGTTTTCATTGTAATCTAATTTTAAATTTCTTCAAACTGATTGCAGTCAATACAATCATCATTGTAAACAATACTAATATTTCTAACCAGACATCAGCAAAACCTCTACCTTTGAGCATTACAGATTGCATGATAAGGAAAAACCAGCGAGATGGGAGAATGTTGGAAAACCACTGAAAACCGATAGGCATATTCTCAATGGGGAATATAAAACCGGTAAAAAGAATAATCGGAAGCAGTATTCCAGCCATCGAAAACATCATAGCAAATGCCTGTGAAGATGTTACATTGGACACCAACAGTCCCAATGCTAAACATGTGAGAATATAAAGCATACTTACAAATACGATTAAAAATAAGCTTCCCCTAATCGGAACATTCAACACCACATTACTTAATACCAGTATAATTATCAGATTGACAGATGAAAGTAAAAAATACGGTATAGCTTTGGAAATCAATACGAAAATAGGACGAATAGGTGAAACAAGCAGTACTTCCATCATCCCAAATTCTTTTTCCCGAACAATGGAAACAGCTGTAAGTGTGGTACAGACAATCATCATTATCAGAGCAATTAATCCCGGCACAAAATTCATCGAACCGTTCATTGAAGGATTATAAAGCATTCGTGTCTCGGTTTTTATCTGCATCGGCATTTTCTGGACAACATTAGGTTTATTCAGAAAGTCTGTAATAGTAGCAGAAAGATAATTGATAGCAATTTTTGAAAAATTCGGATCGGATGCATCCGTAATAATCTGAATTTCTGTCGTTTCATTGCTTTTGGAAGACATATTCTCAGGCAATATCAAAGCACAGTGTATCTCGCTGTTTTTGAAATAATTATCTACGTTTCGCGGAGTAGGTTCAACATGTTTTATCGTAAAATACGAACTCGCTTTTATCTTCTCTATCAATTGTTGCGAAGCAACATCATTCGTTGGATTTACTACCAAAAGACGTATATTTTTCACTTCATTCGTTAAAGCAAATCCAAATATAAGTATTTGTACAATAGGCAATACAAACATAATGAGCAATGTTCGTTTGTCTCTGAAAACGTGCAGAAATTCTTTGTGAATAAATGCTCTAAGAACTTTTATTCCCCTTTGCTTTTGTGATATATTTTTTTCCTTAGTTCTCATTTGTTGTTACAGTTTTCTTCAATTCCTTATAAAGCATTATCTGATTTGAATTTTTTCTCACTATCATAATACACTATTGTCCGGTAAAATTCTAAATTCTTGAAAAATATTAGATTTCTCACTTTGTTCGAAATGACAGTCAGCATTTTGTCTTTTGGGAGGGGGTTTGGTAGGCGGCGAAGCCGCCAAACAAACCCCCTCCCTCCATAAATCTCCATAAATCCCTGTCATCCAGAGCGCAGCGAAGTAACCAAATATCTTTACCGGACAACATCAATTATAATATCATACAAAGCTGTATCTATTTACCCATCATCTCTCTTTGCTTTTCTTGCCAACGAATAAAATACTTCATCCATCGAAGCTGCATGATGCGTTTTTTTAAGATTGGCAGGTGTATCAAACGCTTCAATCCTTCCGTCCACCATCAGTGAAATACGGTTACAATATTCCGCTTCATCCATATAATGAGTTGTTACAAAAACAGTTATTCCTCTTTCGGCAGCGCCATAAATCATATTCCAGAATTGGCGGCGTGTAATTGGGTCAACTCCTCCTGTTGGCTCATCCAAAAACACAATTTTCGGTTCATGAAAAATCGCTGTTGAGAAAGCAAGTTTTTGCTTCCAGCCCAGTGGGATTGATTTCACCAATTTATTTTTCATTTCTTCCATATCCAATTCCCTGAGCACAATTTTCAGTTTTTCGTTGATTTCTTTCCGTTTAAGTCCATACACACCACCGTAGAACTCGATGTTTTCTTTTACTGTCAGGTTTTCATACAACGAGAATTTTTGGCTCATATATCCGATGCTTTTTTTTATTTTCTCCTGTTCTTTATACACATCAAATCCTGCCACGGTTGCCTTTCCACTCGTTGGATACGACAAACCGCATAACATACGCATGGCAGTAGTTTTTCCTGCTCCGTTGGCACCCAAAAAGCCGAATATCTCTCCTTCGCTTACCTGAAATGTAATGTGATCCACCGCAGTAAAATCACCAAATTTCTTAACGAGATCGTTTGTTTCTATTGAAAATTTCATAGCTGTTTTCGTTTTACTGTCAATAAATCGTTCGTCCTAAAGCAATGTTTCCTGACTTGGGTTAAACGATTTCCTAATCGTTTATGTGTTTCTTCCAACAAAAAGGATTTCGTTGTTCCCAATCGCAGGTTGTCTGACTTGGGTTAAACGATTTCCAAATCGTTTATGTGTTTCTTCCAACGAAAAGGATTTCGTTGTTCCCAATCGTAGGTTTCCTGACTTGGGTTAAACGATTTCCAAATCGTTTAATATCTCCTACGAAAAGGATTTCGTTGCTCCCAATTGCAGGTTCTCAATCTCTTTCAAAATTAAAATTTCCTTTCCAATCTTCTCTATTTTTCACCAAATTAGCTTTAATCGGATTATTTAAAGTATATTCTATTGCACGATGTAGATGAATTCTATCTCTTATTGTTGTGTCAAAACTTTCTTTATTCCACAGGGTTCCCTTCCTGTTTTCAAAAATATTTATTTGTCGAGAAGTAAAAAGTTTAACTGAATGCATAATTTCTTCGAGATAAACAGGTTTTTCTTTGGTGTCTTTTTCAAAAACCCGCAATACCCAATGAACGTGATTAGGCATTACACAAAAACAATAATTTCCTATTCTTTTCCCTTCCCAAAACGTGAGTGTTTCATAAATAATATTCAGATTTTCAGATTTGGACAAATCAACTATATTATCCGTTTTTGCATCTAAAATTTCATCAACTTTTGCAATATATTTTTTCCTAATAATATAATAATCCTTTTTTGCATTCTCAATGGCATTTGTATCAGCATTATTTCGTTTCAAGATGTCAATTTCATTTTTTAGCTGTTCCATTCGTTTGCTGTAAACTTCTACTGCTTTTTTTGGAACAGAATTTTTCAATATCCATGTAACAAAATAATCTTGCCCGGGTTGCTGAAAATGGGGTAAATTTCCCCGATAAACTTCCTTTTTCATAGCTTTCTGTTTATATCTTTTATATTTCCAACGAAAAGGATTTCGTTGTTCCCAATCGCAAATTTTCTGATTGGGATAAACGATTTCCTAATCGTTTAATCTTTCAATGAATCTGGATTGGGATAAATGATTTCCTAATCGTTTATGTTATTTAATATTAAACCCGAATTCTCCAATCAGGACAAGTCAATAAAACAATCCTCAACCGTTGGTTTAATCTTTTCAATCTGAATATCTTTGAAATTTTTTTCTGTAAGATAATCAAAAAGTTCTTTTTCAGATTTATCTACTATTACGTGAACTTTATCTCCAAAAGCATAACTGTTTATTCTGTTCGGATACTTTTCCAAAATTTGTAATAGATGAAATATATTGTCGGAATAAACTGCGTACAACGGTTTATAATAGCTGTTTATCATATTTTGTGGGGTGCCAATTTTCATCATTTCGCCGTTTTTCATCAACCCGATGCGATCACACTGCAACGCTTCATCCATGTAAGGTGTCGAAACCAGGATAGCAATATCTTCCTGCTTGAGTTTTCGGAGCATTTCCCATAACTCTTTACGTGAAACAGGATCGATACCGGTAGTTGGTTCATCCAGAAAAAGTACTCTCGGCTTATGGATCAACGCACAACATAACGCCAACTTCTGCTTCATCCCTCCAGAAAGCTTACCTGCGCGACGTTTTTTGAACGGTTCAATCTGCACATAAATATCTCGGATTAAATCAATATTTTCCTCCACGGTTGTTCCGAATAGTGTTGCATAAAAATTCAGATTTTCTTCCACACTCAAATCCTGATACAGCGAAAACCGCCCCGGCATATAACCCACTTCTTTTCGTATTTCCTGATAATCTTTTACCACATCGTATCCAAGTACCTTTGCAGAGCCACTATCAGGTAAAAGCAGAGTAGTCAGCATACGAAAAATTGAAGTCTTCCCTGCCCCATCTGCTCCTATCATTCCGAAAATTTCACCCTTTTCCACATCAAAGTTTACGTTTTTAACTGCCGGCAGAGAGCTTTTTTCGTATGTTTTTGAAATATTAGTTAATTCAATATAAATATTTTCAGCGATAAGCGGCAAACGGCAAGCGGTAAACTTTTCTTCTGATATATTCTTTTTTACTCTTCTCATTTATTTGTTTTTCATCCTATTTTTTAATGCCGTGAATACTTTAACTAATTCAGTAATTTCATCCTTCAAATTTTTAAACTCTGATAGATTTATCAATTCAGCTTCTTCTATTAATTCAAACCAAAATTGTGTTTCGTCAGCTTCTTCTACAACTATACATAGTTTTGAAAATTTTTCTGCTTCAGAACGTCCGCGAGTAAAAGCTCTAAAATTTGAAGCTACTGATGTACCTGAACGTAATAATTGTTTTCCTATTACTCTTAATTCATCCGTTTTCTTACAATCATTAGCATAGAATTTTATTATTAAAACTGCAAATTTTTGGGTTCTCAATCTGAACTTTGTATTAAAATCAAAACTTTCTTCCATAATTATATTTTTAAAGAATAATATTTAATTTACTTTTTAATTCTTACTGCTTACCGTTTACTGCTTACAGCTTACCGTTTACAGCTTACAGCTGAATGAAACATCTCCGTACATCCCGATTTTCAAAAATCCATCATTTTTCACACGAATTTTAATTGCATACACTTCATTGGAGCGTTCGTCTTTCGTTTGGATGGTTTTAGGAGTAAATTCAGCTTTGGAGCTTATCCATTCAATATTCCCCTGATATTCAGCATTTTTATCTTTTCCTTTATCCACCAAAACCGTTACTTTCTGTCCTAATTTCAGGTTTGCTAATTGTGTATTAGTAATATATGCACGCAAAATAATTTCTGACAAATCAGCAATTTTGTACAAGGGTTTTCCCATCGAAGCCATCTCATTTTGTTCAACGTATTTAACTAACACAGTGCCATTTACAGGATTGATAATATGTGTTTTATTTAATTGATCTTTCAGTAATGACATCTGTACTTCTAACGGACTACCTTCTTTGCTTACGCTGGAAGAAGCATTGGACAGCGAAGTTTGTTGTGCGTCCAACTGTTTTTGGAGTACTGCAACAGCTGATCGAGCATCGTCCATCTGCTTTTGTGTAGCAGCATTTCCTGCCGCAAGACGTTCCACACGTGCTAATTCACGTTTGGCTGTTGTGATTTGTTCTTTCAAAACAGCTGTTTGAGAGCCTATATCCGGTTTGCGGCTTAAAACAGCTCCACGTTGCGACTGCACTTGTTGTAAAGTAAGATAAATTTGGGTACTATCTATCTGTCCAACTTGTTGTCCTGCTGCGAGTTCCTGTCCTTCGTCCACATTCAGCGACAATATTTGTCCATTTGCTTGAGCAGAAACAATGGTTTCAACTGCTTCAAAATATCCCGAAGCATCGTAATTATTGTCTTTTGATTTGCAGGAAAAGAGAAGAATAAAAAATAAAAGCAGACCTGCCCCCCAACCCCCTAAAGGGAGAGTTAATGAGCATTTTGATAATTTTGTTTTCATGTGTTTATAATTTATTATTTAATTGTCACATGGAACTCGCACATAAACATCACCTTGTATGTCAAAATTTATTTGTCGTGCTCGTTTCATATTATTTTGTTTTATTTGTTTTATTATTTCAAACTTAATCTATTTCATTTTGTCCCAAAATCCTCCCTTTAGGAGGTTAGGGGGCAATCCACCTCAAATTATACTCTGCCAATAGCAATTGTATTTCGTGCAGTGATTTGGTTTGACGAGCTTGGTTTTCAGCATTGGCATCTCGAATAAAATCAGAACTTGTCAACACTCCATTTTCGAGTTGAACTGAACTTGATTTTTTTATTTCACTGCGTAAAGCTATAATTTCATCATCGGATTTAAGTTTATCTCGTAGTTTTTGCATTTCACTATTCTGCTGTTTTTCTGCAATTTGCTGATTGAGATTAAAGATATCACGCTGCACTTCCAATGATTTTTGTTGTATTTTTAGGTTATCTTTGTCTTTTCCAAGG
>RRZU010056495.1_pt1 | contig 10245 bp, 7 predicted proteins | sample 2165561 | NCBI WGS metagenome assembly RRZU01 (sample SAMN10456909, study PRJNA506462) | wastewater metagenome | isolation source: wastewater sludge | place: USA: Moscow, Idaho | reverse complement strand
ATGATGGCAATGTCAGTGTTTAAGGTGAGTGACATAAGCGCCTCTCGCAAAAAATAAGTGAGCAGTATAACCGAGCGCAGTATTATCGCTGCGCCTTTGCTAAACTTTGCTGCTATGAATAGAACTCTATATACCTTGCTATTGTATCTCTCGGTGCCGGTGATTGCCGTGCGTTTGTGGCTGCGCTCAAGAAAAGCACCGGCTTATGCTAAACGCATTGGCGAGCGTTTTGCCGTCACTTTGCCTGACCTCAAGCCAGGTGGTATTTGGTTGCATGCGGTATCCGTTGGGGAAAGCATTGCCGCCGCACCTGTGGTTAAAGCGCTGCAGCAGCAGTATCCCGATTTACCGATTACCGTGACCTGTATGACCCCAACCGGCTCTGAGCGCATTCAAAGTCTGTTTGGCGATAGCGTACAGCACTGTTATTTACCTTACGACTTACCACTGGCAAGCAAACGTTTTTTACAGCGTTTACAACCGCGTTTAGCCATCGTCATGGAAACCGAGCTGTGGCCTAATCATATTAACCAGTGTGCGCGTTTAAAAATTCCCGTGGTGTTGGCCAATGGCCGCTTATCCGAGCGCTCGGCGCGTGGCTATGCGCGTTTTGCCAAGCTGGTCGCACCGATGCTCAAGCAGATCAGTGCGCTGGCGGTGCAGAGTGATATTGAAGCTCAGCGCTTTATTGAACTGGGCGCACGAGCGGAGACGGTGAAGGTTACCGGTTCGATTAAATATGATCAGCAAGTGGCTGCGGGTTTACCCCAGCAGGCGCAGGCGCTGCGCGAACAATGGCAGGCCATGCAACGCCCGATTTGGATTGCTGCCAGTACCCATGCCGGTGAAGATGCTTTGATTTTAGCGGCGCATCAACAATTACTCGGCCTTTTTCCCAATGCCTTATTGATTCTAGTGCCACGCCATCCTGAGCGCTTTGAGTCTGTCTATACTTTATGTATCGAGCAGGGCATGCGCGTGCAGCGTCGTTCGACTAAAGCCCTCGTCACTGCGCAACATCAGGTTTTACTGGGTGACACCATGGGGGAATTGATGTTTCTCTATGCTCTGGCCGATGTTGCGCTGGTGGGCGGAAGCTTAATTAAGCATGGTGGACACAATATGTTGGAGCCGATTGCATTAGCTAAGCCGACACTAACCGGGCCGCATTATTTTAATTTTTTAGAGATTGCCGAACAATTGCTGGCAGCCGGTGGCTTGCAAACGGTTGCCGATCGCTCAGAGTTGGCGCAGGCCGTCGCGCGCTTATGGACCAGCGCTGCACATGCACAAAGCATGTGTTGTGCGGCACAACAGGTTTTGCAGCGTAACCAAGGTGCCTTGCAACGGCTTTTGCAGATTATCCAAGCCCAGCTCAGTGCCACTCAATAAAACTGTAACTGAGTTAGCTAAGCAGCTTGACGCTGTACTACAAATTGCCGCTAGACCTGAGCAGTGCTGGGTATTAATCTGTAAGCAACGATTTTTATAATATGTCTTGGCAGCGATAAAGCCGCACAGGACACGAGTTTTTTTACTGCCCTTAACCGTGCAGCAGCCTTCTGGAGAAGACAATGAGCAGCAGTGATCGCGTTATTATTTTTGATACCACTTTGCGTGATGGCGAGCAAAGTCCAGGCGCTTCAATGACCAAAGAAGAAAAGCTGCGCATTGCAAAAGCACTTGAGCGCATGCGTGTCGATGTGATTGAGGCGGGTTTTGCGATTGCTAGCCCGGGTGATTTTGAGGCGGTAAAAGCCATTGCTGACAGCATTCAAGACAGCACCATCTGTAGTTTATCGCGTGCTTTGGATGGTGATATTGAACGTGCTGCTGAAGCCCTAGCCGGTGCGAACTCGGGTCGTATTCACACCTTTATCGCCACCAGTCCAATTCATATGCAGCACAAATTGCGTATGCAGCCTGAGCAAGTGGTTGAGCAAGCCGTGCGTGCGATTAAAAAAGCGCGCAACCTGTGCGCTGATGTTGAGTTTTCCTGTGAGGATGCCGGCCGTTCTGACATTGACTTCCTCTGCCGTATTGTTGAAGCGGCGATTGATGCCGGTGCGCGTACCATTAATATTCCGGATACAGTGGGTTATGCGATCCCCCACGAGTATGCCAATTTGATCAGTCAGCTGATCAATCGCGTGCCTAACGCCGATAAAGCCATTTTCTCTGTGCATTGTCACAACGACTTAGGTTTGGCTGTCGCCAACTCCTTGGCGGCAGTTGTGGCAGGCGCCCGTCAAGTTGAGTGTACGATTAACGGTCTAGGTGAGCGTGCCGGTAATGCGGCGCTGGAAGAAATCGTCATGGCGATCAAAACCCGTCACGATTTATTGGGTGTGCATACCAACATTGATACGCCACATATTCTCAGTGTCTCGCGCATGGTGTCTGGTATCACTGGTTTCCCTGTGCAGCCTAACAAAGCGATTGTCGGTGCCAATGCTTTTGCCCATGAGTCAGGTATTCACCAAGATGGCGTACTGAAGCACCGTGAAACTTATGAAATTATGGCAGCGGAAGATGTCGGCTGGCATGCCAATAAAATGGTGATGGGCAAACACTCAGGTCGCAGTGCCTTCCGCAGTCGTTTATTAGAACTGGGCATTGAGCTGGCCAGCGAAACCGAACTGAATGCAGCTTTTGCGCGCTTTAAAGATTTAGCCGATAAAAAGCATGAAATTTTCGATGAAGACTTGCAAGCCTTGGTCTCTGAAACCTTAAATGAAGAAGCACCAGAGCTGTATAAATTAGTCAGCTTAGAAGTGGCCAGTAAAACGGGTGAAGTACCGCATGCGCATTTGGTGCTAAGCATTGATGGTGTTGAAGTGGCAACCGATGATCAAGGTTCAGGGCCGGTCGATGCAACCTTCAAAGCGATTGAGCAAGTAGCTAAATCTGGCGCCACCTTGCAACTGTACTCAGTTAACGCGATTACGCAAGGGACTGACTCGCAAGGTGAAGTGACGGTGCGTTTAGAGCGTGGCGGTCGCATCGTCAACGGTAATGGTGCCGATACCGATATTGTAATCGCTTCTGCTAAAGCCTATCTCAATGCCTTGAATTTAATGCATGTGGGAACTGATCGAGCACACCCGCAGGTTGATGGTGTGTGATCAACCCCATGAGTCCAATGCATGACCAAGAGGTCCGCCGTCAAGCCATGTTGCAGGCGATGCAAGTGGATGTTTGGTTGCCTCGACAGCAGTTGGTTAACGCGGCCACTTCGCGCAATGACTTACTGCAGTGGAGCAGCATAAAGACAAACGCTGCAGAGCCTGCTAGCGCTTCTGAACTCAGTGTTGCAGTTGCAACAGCTAGAGTTGCAGTTGCTCCAGCGGCACCTCGTACCGGTGCGTTGGCGTCGCTTCGCGATACAATGGCCTCAACGCAAACGGAACAAAAAACTACCGTTGTGGCCGGTGTTGTTGCTGAGGTTGAGGCTGGACAAGAAGCCGCTGCGGTTACCGCTGTCCAAGCCGAGCCCATTCCACGTTTTGCCTTACAATTATTGCGTGCGGATAATTGCCTGGTATTGGCTGACCTACCAACAGGGGAAGCTTTTCAAAGCCGCGACCCCGATTATCAGTTGCTCAAAGAGATGTTGCGCGCTGCTGGTCTGACCGATCAGCCTGATTTTATGCGCCAAGCAGCTCCTATTACTTGGCCAATGCTGCATTCCGGCAATTTAGTGCATGAGCAAAATGCAGCTGCTGCGCGCGCTTGTGTACGGGATTTGCTCAGTGTTGAATTACAAAGCAAGCCGGCGGTGTGCATTTGGTTATTAGGCCAACACGCGGTGCGTTTTGCCAGTAGCACCGATGATGCAGCGTTATACTCGGTACAACCCTTTGTTGAAGGTGCGCAGCTGTGGAGTTTGCCCAGCTTAGAGAGCATTTTAGAGCAGCCATTACTGAAGCGTGATATCTGGCGCAGTATGTGTAAAGAGCGTTCGCTGTGGCAGGCTAGCAATGACTGATCGAGTACAGTTTAGACTGATGCAGGTGGGCGATTTAGACTCGGTTGTTGCGTTAGAGCGGCAGGCTTTTTCCCATCCGTGGACGCGCGCGTTGTATCTTGATGCCTTAACCAGCTATGAATGCTGGATGATGTATTGGCATGATCAGCATGTCGGTCATGGCGTAATCAGTCAGATTGTTGACGAGGCACATCTACTTAATATTGCCATTGCCGTTGAGCAGCAAGGCAAGGGTTTAGGGTACCAGTTGTTGGAGCATTTAATGCGGCGTGCGAGTCAGCGTGGCTGTGTTGAGTGTTTTTTAGAAGTACGCGCATCGAATCTGTCGGCCTACGCTTTGTATGAGCGTTATGGTTTTAATGAAATAGGTCGACGCCGCGATTATTATCCAACCCATGACGGCCATGAAGATGCGTTGGTGATGGCTTGTACGTTGTTTGCTGATGACTAACACGCCTGTGAAAATGTGACTGCTCCGGCTTGGGTTTTGTCCCAACTCGGATGTTTAAAACTGTAACAAGAGTGAGCAGAGGAACCTATGCCTGAATTACAACAGCTGTTTGATAATAATGCCCGCTGGGCTAAGTCAATCAAAGAAGAGGATCCGACATTCTTTGAGAAGCTGGCGAAGCAGCAAGAACCAGAGTACCTATGGATTGGCTGCTCAGATGCGCGGGTACCTGCTAATGAAATCGTGGGCATGCTACCAGGTGATTTGTTTGTGCACCGTAACGTGGCCAATGTGGTTTTACATACGGATTTAAACTGTTTATCAGTCATTCAGTACGCTGTAGATGTGCTTAAAGTAAAACATATTTTAGTGACTGGTCACTATGGCTGTGGTGGCGTCCGTGCGGCGATGCAAGATAAGCAAGTGGGTTTAACCGATGCGTGGCTGCGCGGCATTCGTGATTTGCATTACGCACACTATGAAGAACTGGCCAAACTAGCGACTGAAGAGGAGCGCGTTGATCGCTTATGCGAGCTCAATGCCATTGAGCAGGTGGCCAATGTCAGCCATACCGCGATTGTGCAGAACGCTTGGCATCGTGGCCAAAAGCTGTCGATCTATGGTTGTGTGTATGGCATTAAAGACGGGTTATGGAAGAACTTGAATGTAACGATCAGAGGCATTGATCAAGTCCCTGAGCAGTACCGCTTACGTAAGCGCGATTAGTTGTAGCGATTCAACACACCACTTTATCTACATAAAGTGGTGTGTTTGGGTTGAGCTTAAGACTGTTTGCTCGCTGCCATTTGATAGGCTGTTTCTAGAGCAACATGCAAGCTGCCGGTATCAATCTCACCGGTTCCAGCGAGATCTAAAGCCGTACCATGATCCACGGATGTACGAATAATCGGCATGCCAAGGGTGATATTGACTGCTGCACCAAAACCACGATGCTTCAGTACCGGTAAACCTTGGTCATGATACATCGCCAGCACCGTATCGCACTGTTTGAGATTTTTCGGAGTAAACAAAGTATCTGCTGGCAGTGGTCCAACTAAGTCCATGCCTTCGGCGCGCAAACGGTCAAGCGTAGGTTGAATAATATCTAGCTCCTCACGGCCCAAGTGTCCATCTTCGCCGGCATGGGGATTGAGTCCGCAAACCAAGATTTTAGGTTTTTTGATAGCAAATTTCTGCTGTAGATCGGCGTGCAAGATGCGCGTGATGGTTTCAAGGCGTTCACTGGTGATGGCGTCCGCGACATCACGCAATGGCAAGTGTGTGGTTACAAGGGCAACGCGTAAACCGTGTGTAGCAAGCATCATCACTACATGCGGGGCATCGGTTAATTCTTGCAAAAATTCAGTATGGCCTGAAAAAGGCACGCCTGCATCGTTAATGATACCTTTGTGCACGGGCGCGGTAATCATGGCACTGAATACGCCATCTAAACAGCCTTGACCTGCGCGCGTCAGTGTTTCTAGCACATGCTGAGCATTGGCTTGGTTAAGTTGTCCTGTGACCACGGGCTCGTAGAGAGGGGTGTCCCAAACGTACATACTGTCAGCAGGTGCCGGCTTATTCGGCCATGCATCAGGTTGTACGTCCAATAACTCAACTTTTAAACCCAGTTGCGCAGCGCGCTCGCTGAGTAGTTGACGGTTGCTAATGACAATAACTGGATAAGGCTGCATTTCATGCGCGAGCATCAAACACAAGTCAGGACCAATGCCCGCCGGCTCACCGGCTGTTAAAGCAAAGCGCAAGCTCATAAGTTTTTAATCTCCACATAAGCTTCGTCACGAATTTGGCGTAACCAGGTTTGCAGTTCTTCATCGTACTTGCGATTGCGTAGCAAACTGACCGCTTGTTGTTCACGCATCTGCGCGCTGCTGTCGGTGCTGCGGCGGTCAAGGACTTGTAGAACATGCCAGCCAAATTGGCTTTCAAAAGGTTTGGATAATTGGCCGATTTCGGTGCGCGCCATTTCTTCACGGAAGGCTGGCACCAGTGAGCTTGGGTCAATCCAGTTCAAATCGCCACCGTTGAGTGCCGAGCCTGGATCTTCAGAGAATTGTTTGGCCAATGCAGCAAAGTCTTCACCATTGCGCAGCCGTTCATAGAGGCGCTGTGCAAGTTTCTGGGTGGCTTCTGGGCTACGGATTTCACTGGGCTTGAGCAGAATATGGCGAACATGGACTTCGTCGCGGTACATGACATCACCGCCACGTTTATCCAGCAGTTTTAGCAGAATGATGCCGCCTGCCGTACGCGCTGGCTGAGTGACCTGACCGATGCTCATTTCGCCAAGCAAACGATCGAAAGGAGGTGGCAGTTGCGCCGCTTTACGCCAGCCCATTTCGCCGCCTTCTAGAGCGTTTTCGCTGGCCGAGTAGGTCATAGCTAATTGCCCAAAGTCAGCCCCTTGCTCTAATTGCTTAACCACACTAGCCACGGTCTTTTGCGCTTTATCGAGGTCTTCGTCAGTCGCTGCATCAGGAACTGGAATCAAAATATTAGCCAGCTGGTACTCTTCGGCCAGTTGCATTTTACCCAAATCAGACGCTAAAAAGTTTTGCACTTCTTGCTCGGTCACTTGAATGCGCTCAGCGACGCGGTATTGACGTACCCGGCTGATGATCATTTCTTGACGAATTTGTTCTTGCGCATCTTGTAACGTTAAGCCATCGGCTGCCAACGCTTGGGCAAACTCTTGCTGGGTCAAGCCGTTGCGTTCGGCAATGGTTGCCATCGACGCATTGAGCTCTTCATCGCTGACCCGAATTCCGGAGCGCTCAGCAATTTGCAACTGAATCGCATCAATAATTAAGCGCTCCATCACTTGCTGACGCAAAGCATCTTCGGCAGGCGCTTGCACGCCACGCTTAGCAATGGTCTGCTGCACTTCTTTGAGACGGGTTTGGTATTGGCTGTACATGACAACATCGTTATCGACGATGGCTGCCACACGGTCGAGTGGTTGCACGGCTGCAGATAAGTGACCGGCCAGCAAGCTGCTGGCCAGGATTAACGCAGATAAAGGTTTAATAAGCATTGTTTTCACGTTCACGGTAGCCTTGGATGCCTTCATCGAGGAATGTCTCTACTTTATTGCCGGTTACGCCACCTAAGCCTTTTAAGATGATCTGCAAGAAAATGCCGTGATCACCTTTACGGTTGTCTTGTGGTGACAAAGTGCGCTCATCATAGTCTACCCAGTAGCGGTTGATTAAGCGTAACTTCCAGCAGCAACTGTCGTACTCAAAGCCACCAAAAGCTTCCAGAGTGCTGTTGCGGTTGTAATCATACTGCCAGCGTGCAATGACGTTCCATTGCGGTACCACCGGCCACATAATCGAAGCGTCGGTTTGTTCGATTTTGTAGAAATCTTTATAAACGCGACCGTTGCTATCGGTGTAGTCAGCGCTGCCTGTTTCCCAGCGGCCAGTGGTGAAGTTGTAGTGGTTACCATCATTACGGTAGCGGTAACCGAAGTTAACAATTTTATTTAAGTTATCTTCTGGCTGGTAATGGAACATGGCGCTGCCCGAGCGGGTGCTGTGCGTATCTGGATCCCACATCAAGTCAGCATTAACACGCCAGTCGCGGTTGAACTGGTACATGTATTCCAGCGCATAGGGCGAGCGTGTGCTGGTGTTTTCGGCATAATCTTTGTAGTTAACGCCTGACAATAAAACTTTACGGTCAGCAAAGTAATAGGCCTGACCGACGCTGATGCGTTGACGCTCAAAGCCGTTACTTTCCAGCCAGCGGTTGGTTACGCCTAAAGATAACTGATTGGCATCACCAATACGATCACGACCGCTGAAGCGGTTGTCACGGAACAAGCTGGCATAGCTAAATTGGATTTCGTTGGTATCAAACAGCGGCAGATCTGACTGATCTTCATTAGGCACATACAGATAGAACAAGCGCGGCTCTAAAGTTTGGCGGTATGATTTGCCAAACCATTGGGTATCGCGATCAAAATATAAACCGCTGTCAAGGCTGTATATCCCGACACTGCGATCGGGGCTGCTGTTGAATTTTTTATTGGTAAATGCTTTCTTGCCCTCGCTATCTAGACTTAGGTCGTAACGAGTATAAGCATACTTCACGGCCGGCTTAATAAAGCCCCAGCTCCAGTTCATCGGTAAACTGATGCCAGGCTCAAGGTGTAAACGATCACCGTTGGCGCGATCTAAACCTCGTATATATGTATCGTTCCAAGGCGATGGAATACCGTCTTGGTCTCGATATTGACCTTTTCTCAGCGAACGATCGAAGCGTGTCCACTCCGTTTGATAAGTCATTTTCAAGCCGGCGGGCTGGTAAGGCAGTGCGCCAATCAAACTAAACTGTGGCAGCTTATCGTAAGGGGTAATATCAGTGATATTGGCCATTTCATAGGCATGCACACCGAGCATGGCCGCGTAGCTGTCACCACGCCACGTTAAGTTGGCTTTTTGATCGAGGACTTCGTTAGAACCTGTTACAACGTTACTGCGCAAGTCTTGGAAGTAATAGGGGTCGCTGATGTCGGTGTAATCAATGGTGCCGAGCAGACGCTGATTAAAGCCTTGCTCGTGCTGCAGCATATACATCCAACGATCTTTTTTATATTCCGACTGCAGTTTGCGCTCGTCTTCATCGTCACTTAACCACGCACCACCAATACGGCTTTCACTGCTTTTGCTGAGGTAGCGGAACTCACCTTCAGTCAGTAAACCGCGGTTGCTCATGTAGTTAGGATAAAGCGTGGCGTCAAAATTTGGCGCTAAGTTGAAGTAGTAGGGGGTGGTGAGGTCTAAGCCGTTGTCGTTACTGTAGCTGATACTCGGCGGTAAAAAGCCAGACTGACGACGGTCATCAATCGGGAACTGAATATAAGGGGTGTAGAATACGGGGATGTTTTTCACCCGTAAGGTAACGTTGGTGGCTGTGCCAAAGCCTGACTCTGGGTTCAGCACAACGTTATTGCCTTTCAAATGCCATGCATTATTGCCAGGCTCACAACTGGTATAAGTACCGTCTTTAAGGCGAATAATGGCGTCTTCTTGACGTTTAACATAGCGGGCATTACCGCGCACGTTGCCTTCATGCATGACATATTCGGCATTTTCTATTTTTGCTTCACCGCTATCAAGATACAGTTCTGCGCGATCTCCCACTACGAGCGCATTGCGATCACGTAGGCGCACATTGCCTCTGAGTTCGCCTTTGTTGTCTTGCTGGTAGAGGTTCGCTTCATCCGCTTCTAATTGTAAGCTCGCTTGGCGAATCACGACGTTGCCAGCTAAGGTTGCGGTTTCTGTGGTTTGCTCGTAACGAGAAGCGCCTGCATTGACGTACAAGGGTGCATCTTTAAAGGGGGTGGTATCGTTCATGCCGGGACGCAGGGGCTCGATGTAATCACCTGCGCAATAGGGGCCCGTTTCGGCAAGCTGTTCGGCGCTGAGCTGCTCACGGGGCACCCAGTCAAGGTGACTGTAGTCGCTACTGCGGCTGGCTAATGCTTTGCCACGACTGTCGCTAACAGATTCAACAGGCTGCGCTGCGGCTGCTTTGCTCGCGACTGCAGGCGTTTGGCTAGCAGCTGCAGGTGTTTTCGCAACGCTAGAGCTGCTGCTGGCTGATGCCAGCGGTGTCGGGCGTGGCGGCCGTGCTGATTGGCTTTCTTGGGTGTTACACGCCCAACCACCATTAGCACTGGCTTTACATTCATACTGTTGCGCTGCACTGATACTGCTACTGAGTAAAGGCTGTAAGATGCATAATGCCCCAGTTGCCAGTAATGGGAATTTTT
>RRZU012195674.1_pt1 | contig 10248 bp, 20 predicted proteins | sample 2165561 | NCBI WGS metagenome assembly RRZU01 (sample SAMN10456909, study PRJNA506462) | wastewater metagenome | isolation source: wastewater sludge | place: USA: Moscow, Idaho | reverse complement strand
CAGTTCCACTGCCTACAGAGAAAGAGATTGTGACTATATTACGTTCAGTACACGTTAATAAAGATTCACGAGAACAATTCGAACAGAGAACACATAAAAGATTAATCGAAATTGTCGGACCAAATGCATCAACTATTGATGCGCTTAGTAGATTAGAACTACCAAGTGGTGCAGACATCGAAATTAAACTTTAGTGGTGATGGAGGGTAAATCATGAAAGGTATTTTAGGAAAGAAACTTGGCATGACTCAAGTGTTCACCACTGATGGTAAGTTAATTCCAGTTACTGTAATTGGAGCAACACCAAATGTAGTTATGCAAAAGAAAACAATTGAAACTGACGGATATGAAGCAGTTCAATTAGGATTTGAAGATATTAAGGATCACAGAACTAACAAAGCTAATAAAGGTCATGCTGCTAAAGCGGACACTACAGCTAAGAAATATCTAAGAGAAGTTCGTGGTACAGGAATGTCTGAATATGAAGTAGGTGCTGAAGTTGCAGTTGATGTATTCGCTGCAGGAGACGTTGTAGACGTTTCAGGTATCTCAAAAGGAAAAGGTTATTCTGGAGCTGTTAAGATTAACAATCAGGCTTTAGGACCTAAATCTCACGGGTCAAGATTCCACCGTAGTGCGGGATCAATTGCTACTGGAGGTACAGTTGGACGAGTTGCTAAAGGTACAATCATGGCAGGACAATATGGTGGTTATACAACTACTAACCGTAACTTAGATGTTATCAGTGTTGATACTGAAAACAACTTAATCTTAGTTTCAGGTAATGTTCCAGGGCCAAAACGTGGATTAGTATTTATTAAAACAACTACTAAGAGAGTAAAACAAAAAGATCCAGTACAATTAGTTAATCGTGCTGTTTCAGAAGAAGTAGTAGCGGAGGAGGAGTAATCAGATGCCAAAATTAAATATGTATAACCTTGAAGGTAAACAATTAGCTGATTTTGAAGTGTCAGATGCTGTGTTCGGTATCGAACCAAACAAACAAGTATTACACGATGCAGTTGTAATGCAACAAGCTTCTCTTCGTCAAGGTTCACACAAAGTAAAAAATAGAAGTGAAGTTAGAGGTGGCGGTAAGAAGCCATGGAGACAAAAAGGAACTGGACGTGCTCGTCAAGGTTCAATCCGTTCGCCACAATGGCGTGGGGGTGGCGTTGTCTTTGGACCAACACCAAGAAGTTATAAATATAACTTAAACCGTAAAGTTAGAAAACTTGCACTAAGATCTGCTTTATCGGCAAAAGTTTCAGATGATAAGGCACTTATTGTTGAAAACTTTGTAATGCCAAATGTTAAAACAAAAGAATTTGTTAAAGTTATGGATTCATTAAAATTAGACAGCAAGACATTATTCGTTGTTAGCGCAACTGAAAATTATGAAAATGCTTATCTATCAATGAGAAACTTACCAAATGTTGACATTCTTTCAGTAGAAGGTCTAAACGTGTTTGACATTCTTAATGCAGATACATTAGTGATGACACAAGAAGCTGCGAAGTTAGCTGGGGAGGTATTAGAATAATGAGTAGAGCAAAAGATATTATTATTCGCCCAATAATCACAGAAAAATCAATGCATTTAACTGATGATAACAATACTGTTACATTCGTTGTAGCGAAAAATGCAAACAAAACAGAAATCAAATTAGCTGTTGAAGAGCTATTCGATGTAAAGGTTGATCGTGTTAACACAATCAACGTTAGAGCTAAAAGAGCTCGTATGGGTCAATATGAAGGTACTAAAGCTAGTTATAAAAAAGCAATTGTTAAATTAGCTGAAGGTTCATCAATTGACATCTTTGAAGAAAGATAAGAATTAAACGGAAGATCGCGCTATTTCCGTCAAATGCGCAAGAAGGAGTAATCAATGGCGATTAAAAATTATAAACCGACCACTCCAGGACGTCGTACCATGACTGCACTTGTTCGTGAAGACATTACGACAAACAAACCTGAAAAATCTTTAACTGAGTCAATCAGTAAAAAGGGTGGACGTAATAATACAGGTAGAATCACTACTCGTCACCAAGGTGGCGGGCACAAGCGTTTATATCGTATTATCGATTTCAAACGTGATAAAGATAATATTCCAGCAACTGTTGCTACTATTGAATATGATCCAAACAGAAGTGCTCATATTGCTTTAGTTAACTATGCTGATGGAGAAAAGAGATATATCTTAGCTCCTAAAGGATTAAAAGTTGGAATGCAAATTATTTCTGGATCTGAAGCTGACATTATCGTTGGTAATGCTAAGCAATTAAAAGATATTCCAGAAGGTACTACAGTTCATAATATTGAATTAAAACCAGGTAAAGGTGGACAATTAGCAAGATCTGCTGGAGCAAGTGCTCAAATTGTTGCTTTCGAAGGTAAATATGTAACATTAAGACTTGCTTCTGGTGAAGTTCGTAAAGTACTTGGTACTTGCCGTGCTACAATCGGACAAGTTGGTAATGAAGATCACTCATTAGTAGTTATTGGTAAAGCAGGACGTTCACGTCACATGGGTAAACGCCCAGCAGTTCGTGGATCTGCAATGAACCCAATTGATCACCCACACGGTGGTGGTGAAGGACGTACAGGAGTTGGACGTGTTTCTCCAATGACACCTTGGGGTAAAAAAGCTATGGGTGTTAAAACTCGTAAGAGAAAACAATCTGACAGTTTAATTGTTAGAGATAGAAGAAGAAAGAAATAACGAAAGGTAGGAAATAATAATGAGTCGTAGTTTGAAAAAAGGACCATTCTGTGACGAGCACTTAATGAAAAAAGTAGAAGCTCAAAAGGATGGAAAAAAATCAGTGATTAAAACTTGGTCAAGACGTTCAACAATTTTCCCACAATTCGTTGAGCACACATTCGCAGTATATAACGGTAAAGAACATGTTCCAGTATATGTAACTGAAGATATGGTAGGACACAAATTAGGTGAGTTTGTTCCAACAAGAAACTTCAGAGGACACGGAGCAGGAGACAAATCAAGTGGACGTTAAGGCAACAGCAAAGACAGTTAGAATTGCACCTCGTAAAGTTCGTTTAGTACTAGATACAGTACGCGGAATGGACGTTGAGCAAGCAGCAGGAGTCTTAAAACACACACCAAATTACGGTGCAGAAATTACTTCAAAAGTATTAAAATCTGCAGTTGCTAACGCGGTAAACAATCACCAATTAGATGAGTCAAAATTATATATTAAAGAATGTTATGCTGACGAAGGTGTAACAATTAAACGTTTCAGACCAAGAGGTAAAGGATCGGCTGCACCGATCATGAAACGTACAAGTCACGTCACAGTAGTCGTGGCAGAAAGATAGGGAGGAGCGAAACAATATGGGTCAAAAAGTTAATCCAATCGGTTTACGTGTCGGAGTCATTAGAGACTGGGAATCACGTTGGTATGCTGATAACGATTTTGGAGATTTATTAATTGAAGACGTAAAAATTCGTGAATACCTATTTAAGGAGTTACATGAAGCATTTGTGTCAAGAATTGAAATCGAAAGATCAAAAAATAAAGTTGAAGTAATCATTAGATCTGCTAGACCAGGAGTTGTTATTGGACAAAGCGGAGAAAACGTTGAAAAACTTAAAAAAGAAATTGAAAAGATTACAGGAGACAAACAAGTTTACATTAAAGTTGTTGAAATCGGTAATCCAGATTTAGATGCTACTTTAGTTGCTAGTGGTATCGCTGAGCAATTAGAACAAAGAGCATCATTCAGAGTTGCTCATAAACGTGCAATTCAAAGAGTTATGAGAGCAGGAGCTAAAGGTATTAAAACTCAAGTTTCTGGTCGTCTAGGTGGTGCTGATATGGCACGTACTGAAGGTTATGCAGAAGGTATTGTACCTCTACATACACTTCGTTCAGACATTGATTATAAGCACTATGAAGCAGATACTCAATATGGTAAATTAGGTGTTAAAGTTTGGATCTGTCGTGGAGAAGTATTACCAGGACAAATGGTTGTAGAACCAGAAGCTCCAAAAGCTAACAGAAGAGATAACAGAAGACGTCGTCCTCAACAAAACAGAAGACCTCGTCCAGAAAGTAGTACTAAGGAGGAAAACTAATTATGTTAATGCCAAAAAGAACAAAATATAGACGTCCTCATTTAGTATCATATGAAGGAAAAGCGACTAAAGGTCGTAACGTCGATTTTGGTGAATTCGGTTTAGTAGCTGAAACTGGTGGATATATTTCTAACCGTCAAATTGAAGCTGCTCGTGTTGCTATTACTCGTTCTATGAAACGTGGAGGAAAAGTTTGGATTAGAATATTCCCTCATTTAGCAATTACTAAAAAACCATTAGAAGTGAGAATGGGTTCTGGTAAGGGAGCTCCTGAAGGATGGGTAGCTGTTGTTAAAGCCGGAACAGTAATGTTTGAAGTTGCTGGCGTCAGTGAAAAAGTTGCGAAAGAAGCTTTAAGACTTGGTGCTAGTAAACTTGCTGTTAAGACTAAAATAGTTAAAAAAGGTGAGGTAAAGTAAAATGTTAGATATCAAAGAAATCAGAGATTTAAGTACTGAAGACTTAAATCAAGAGGTTGAAGACCTTAAAGAAGAATTGTTTAATCTACGTTTCCAACAAGCTGTTGGTCAATTAGACGATACTGCTCGCCTTAGAACAGTTAAGAAAACAATCGCAAGAATATTAACAGTGATCAATGAAAGATCACTACAAGAAGTGAAGTAGGAGGATCTATATGGAAAGAGTAAATAACCGTAAAGTTTACCGTGGTAAAGTCGTATCGGATAAAGGTGATAAGACGATTGTGGTAGAAATCGCTACTTCAAAACGTCATAAATTATATGGTAAACGTGTTAAATACACTACGAAATTACATGCTCATGATGAAAATAATGAAGCTAAGATTAATGATATCGTAGAAATTATGGAAACACGTCCATTATCGAAAACTAAACGATTCCGATTAATTAAAGTTGTCGAAGTCGCTGTAGTAGTTTAGAGTGAGGAGGATTAGAAAATGATTCATAATGAAACCAGATGTCGTGTTGCTGATAACTCAGGAGCACGTGAAGTATTAGTTATTCGTGGTTTAGGTGGAAGCGTCCGTCACTCTTCTAATATCGGTGATATCGTGGTAGCATCTGTTAAATCAGCGATCCCTGGTGGTCAAGTGAAAAAAGGTGCAGTAGTTAAAGCGGTAATCGTTAGAACGAAAAAAGGTATCAGAAGAGAAAATGGTTCATTAATTAAGTTTGATGATAATGCTGTTGTTATCTTAAATGATGATGCAACATCACCTAAAGGTACACGTATTTTCGGGCCAGTCGCTCGTGAAGTTCGTGAAGCAGGGGTTATAAAAATAGTGTCATTGGCACCAGAAGTGTTATAGGAGGAATAAGATGAGATTAAAAACAGGCGATACTGTAAAAGTTATTACAGGAAAAGATAAAGATACTGTAGCTGAAATTATCAAAGTTATTCCTGATAAGAATCAAGTGGTAGTTGAAGGCGTTAACTTGAAAAAGAAACACCTTAAACCATCTCAAATCAATCCTGATGGAGGGATCATTGAGAAAGAAATGCCAATTGATGCTTCAAATGTAATGGCTTATGATAAAAAATCTAAATCAGTCAGTAGACTTGGTATAGAAGTTAAAGGTGACGAAAAAGTTCGCATCTTTAAGAAAACAGGTAAGGAATATTAGGAGGTAGATTAAATGAACAGATTACAAACAAGATATAAAGAAGAAGCAGTTCCTGCTTTAATTAAAGAATTTAACTACACTTCTATTATGCAAGCACCAAAAATTGAAAAAATTGTAGTTAATATGGGAGTGGGCGACGCAATCGAAAGTCCAAAAGTACTTGATGATGCAGTAGCTGAATTAGCACTGATCACAGGTCAAAAACCAGTAGTTACAAGAGCTAAAAAATCAGTGGCAAACTTCAAATTACGTGAAGGTATGCCAATTGGTGCAAAAGTTACTTTACGTGGAGAGAAAATGTATGACTTCTTAGATAAGTTAATGAACGTTTCTTTACCAAGAGTACGTGACTTTAGAGGTGTTAGTAGAGACGCATTCGATGGTCGTGGAAACTATACTTTAGGGATTAAAGAACAATTAATTTTCCCTGAAATTAATTTCGATGACGTTAAGAAAACGCGTGGTATGGATGTTGTTATTGTAACAACAGCAAAAACAAATGAAGAAGGCCGTGCACTATTAACAAACTTAGGCATGCCTTTTAGAAAGTAGGAAGGCAATAAATGGCAAAAAAAGCATTAGTTAACAAGAGTCGTCGTCCTCAAAAATTTAAAGTGCGTGAATACACACGTTGTGAACGTTGTGGAAGACCACATTCAGTTTTACGTAAATACAAGTTATGTCGTATTTGCTTCAGAGAATTAGCTTATGAAGGGCAAATTCCTGGAGTGAAAAAGGCTAGCTGGTAAGAGGAGGAGTAATAGATATGAACGTTACAGATCCAATTGCAGATATGCTTACTAGAATTAGAAATGGTGTTAATGCAAAACATGACACTGTTGAAATTCCTGCTAGTAAAATCAAAGTAGATATTGCTGAGATTTTAAAACAAGAGGGATTCATTACTAGTTATAAAGTATCAGGCGATTTAATGAAAACAATTGAGGTTGTATTAAAATATGGCCCAAATAACGAAAAAGTCATCACTGACTTAAAGAGAATTTCAAAACCAGGTTTAAGAGTATATGCAGATGTTGATAATATTCCTCGTGTTCTTAATGGATTAGGAATCGCGGTATTATCTACTTCACAAGGTCTTATGACTGACAAAACTGCACGTGCAAAACAAATCGGTGGCGAAGTACTGGCATACGTTTGGTAATGGAGGGATTATATAATGTCAAGAATCGGAAATAAAATTATAAACATTCCTTCAGGTGTAGAAGTTAACTTCAAAGATAATAATGAAGTTACAGTAAAAGGACCAAAAGGTGAGTTAACACAAACTTTTAATCCTGAAATTACATTTAACGTTGAGGAAAATGTAATTACTGTAGTTCGTCCTAACGAAACTAAGTTTATGAAACAAATTCACGGGACAACAAGATCATTATTAGCAAATATGATTGAAGGAGTAACTGAAGGATATAAGAAAGAATTAGAATTAGTAGGTATTGGATACCGTGCTGCTATGGACGGAAACAAACTAGTTCTAAACGTTGGTTTCTCACACTCAGTAGAGTTTGATGTAGAAGAAGGATTAACAGTTGAAACTCCTAAACCTACTCAAATTATTGTTACTGGAACTGATAAACAACGTGTTGGTGAATTAGCAAGTAATATTCGTGCGACTCGTAAACCAGAACCTTATAAAGGTAAAGGGATTCGCTATAAAGGTGAACACGTACGTCGTAAAGAAGGTAAGACAGCTGCTAAGGCTGCTTAATAGGAAGGATAAGAAGTATGATTAATAAACAATCTAAAAATGTATTAAGAAAGAAAAGACACTTTAGAGTTCGTCGTAAAGTTTCTGGTACTGCATCTCGTCCACGCCTAAATATTTACCGTTCTAATAAACATATATTTGCTCAAATCATCGATGACAATGCAGGACATACACTTGTTTCTGCAAATTCAGTTGAAATGAAATTAGCAAAAGGTAGTGGCGTAGAAGCTGCAAAAGAAGTCGGTACTGAGATCGCAAAACGCGCTCTTGCTGCTGATGTTAAAGAAGTAGTATTTGACCGTGGCGGATACTTATACCATGGTCGTGTCAAAGCACTAGCTGATGCAGCTAGAGAAGCTGGGCTAGAGTTCTAGGAGGCAATAGTGGAAAAAAAATCAGTGGAAACAAACGAAACTGTGGTTACTGAAACAGTAGCAAACGAAAAGAACGTTGCAACTAGAAACAATAGACCACAAGGAAATCGTAAACCAAGAAGATTCCAACAAAAAGAAAAAGAATTCGAAGAACGTGTTGTAACAATCAACCGTGTTACTAAAGTTGTTAAGGGTGGACGTAGATTCCGCTTTAGCGCATTAGTAGTTGTTGGAGATAAAAAAGGAAGAGTAGGCTTTGGTACAGGTAAAGCAAATGAAGTACCTGATGCAATTCGTAAAGCAGTTGAGAATGCGGAAGCAAACTTAATTACTGTTCCTATTGTAAACGGCACAACAATTCCTCATGAAGTTGTAGGAATATTCGGTGCTGGTAAAATCGTTATGCGTCCAGCTAGCGAAGGTACGGGAGTTATCGCAGGAGCATCTGTGCGTCACGTCCTTGAGCTTGCAGGAATTAGCGATATCTTAGCTAAGAGTTTAGGATCAAGAACACCAATTAACATGGTTCGTGCTACAGTAGCAGGATTAGAATCACTTCGTACAATCGAAGATGTTGCTAAGTTACGCGGTCTTAAGATTAGCGATGTACGTTAGGAGAGTATACAATGAAACTACATGAATTAGAATATACAGAAGGTGCTAGAAAAGCTAACGTAAGAAGAAAAGGTCGTGGACACGGATCTACAGTAGGTAAAACTTCTGGACGTGGACATAAAGGACAAAAACAAAGATCAGGTAGTGGAAATGGTGCAAGAGTAGGGTTCGAAGGTGGACAAACTCCTGTATACATTAGATTACCAAAACGTGGCTTTACAAATCATACTCGTAAAGAGTTTGCAATTGTTAATGTTGAGTCTTTAAACAAATTCGAAGAAGGAGCAGAAATTACTCCTGTCGTATTAAAAGAAGCTCGTCTTGTTACTAAAGAATATAACGGAGTTAAGATTCTTGGTAACGGAACATTAGAAAAGAAATTAACAGTAAAAGCACATAAATTCTCGAAATCAGCTAAAGAAGCAATTGAAAACGCTGGTGGAACTGTCGAGGTAATATAAAATGATTAGGTTCCTTAAAGACCTATTCAAAAACAAAGAAATACGTAATCGTATTTTCTTTACACTTGCTATATTATTTCTGTTTCGTCTTGGGGCAGCAATTCCTGCTCCTCGCATCGACTCAGTTAAGTTAACTGCAGGTTTAGGGGATGAGAATGCAATCCTTAACATAATGAATATGTTAGGTGGGGGCGCAATGCAACAATTCTCAATCTTTGCATTAGGGGTAGGGCCATACATTACAGCGAGCATCATTGTTCAATTAATGGCTATGGACGTTATTCCAGCTCTAACTGAGATGGCAAAAAGTGGAGAAGAAGGTCGTAAACAAATGGATAAAATCACGCGTTATATCGCAGTGATTATGGCATTTGTTCAAGCATTAATTATGGTTAAGATGTTTAGTGATACAAGAGGTGTCGTGCATGAGCCAGGTTGGCCATCATTCATCTATATCGCTACAGTTTTAACAGCAGGGACATTGTTCCTATGCTGGTTGGGGGATCGAATTTCTATTAAAGGTATTGGAAACGGTATGTCAATGTTAATCTTTGCAGGTATCGTTGCTAACTTACCATCACAATTCAAACTAGTGTACGAGACACTCGTTACAAGTGGTATAGAATTCGGAGTAGTATTATTTGGTTTATATTTATTATCATATATTCTGATCATTGTTATGGTTGTCTTTACAACAAACGCTGAGAGAAAAATTCCAATCCAATACACATCAAGTGGACTTGGACGTGGACAAAGTGATATGACATATATTCCATTAAAGATTAACTCAGCTAGTGTTACACCTGTTATCTTTGCATCAGCGATTATGGCAGCACCGTTAACAATAGCATCGTTCTTTAAAGCAAACGCATTTACTAAGTTTATTAATGTCTGGTTAAACCAAAGTACACCACAAGGACTTATCGTTTATTTAGTTCTTATCGTACTGTTTACGTTCTTTTATACGAACTTACAAGTTGACCCAGAAAAAATGGCCGAAAACTTAAAGAAAAATGGTTCATACATCGTTGGTGTAAGACCAGGTAAAGATACACAGAATTATGTTAGTACTATATTAAATAGAATTACAGTGTTAGGAGCTATCTCATTGGTAGTTGTCGCAGCGATTCCTCCATTAATGGGGATCCTAATTCCAGGTATGCCACAACAAGCAGCATTAGGTGGTACAGGAATTATTATCGTTGTTGGGGTTGCATTAGAGACCGTAAGCGATCTAAAAGGCCGATTAACACAAAGAAGTTATTCAGGGTTCGTACGTGGCAAATAAGTTAAACTTATTAATCATGGGACCTGCAGGAAGTGGAAAAGGGACACAATCAGAAAAGATTGTAGAGAAGTATGACGTTGTT
>RRZU012102041.1_pt1 | contig 10248 bp, 6 predicted proteins | sample 2165561 | NCBI WGS metagenome assembly RRZU01 (sample SAMN10456909, study PRJNA506462) | wastewater metagenome | isolation source: wastewater sludge | place: USA: Moscow, Idaho | reverse complement strand
GATCACGTACTTTGCAGTGGCGTCCGCCCCGGAACTGATCCGCCAACGGGATAACGACGGGAGCAACCGGCAGCCGCCGTCCTTGGTCGGGAGACGCGTCACTCAGCATCATGTGAACGCCGTTGATCATCAGCGATGGCATACCCCATGCGCGCCGCCAGGGGCGGCTGCCGAGTGTGCCTTGGCTATCCAACTCCTGATCGCACCACGGCGCAAGACGTGACTGCCGAAGTAGGAGTGGCAATGGACAACCGAGAGGGCCCTTGTGTTAAGCTGCGCAAAAGGGTTGTCCATAGAGGTCCACAGGTCGCCGTGCAGCAAAATGAAGCTTACTTAGCCGGCCAACTGCTCGTGGCCATGCCAGGGATGAAAGATCCCCGATTCGCCAAGTCGGTTATTTACATGTGCGCCCACAACGCCGACGGCGCCATGGGGCTGGTCCTTAACCGGGCGCTAGATCAATTATCCTTCACCGACCTGCTCGATCAGCTGGGTATCGACGCCTCCGGCATAAGCGACACGATCCAGGTGCATTTTGGCGGCCCGGTGGAAACGGGACGGGGCTTTGTTCTCCACTCGCCGGATTATCAGCAAGAAGGCACTCTGGTCGTTTCCGCGTCGGTGGCGCTGACGGCAACCGTCGACATCCTGCGAGCGATTGCGGCCGGAAATGGTCCCCACCGGCATCTTCTAGCGCTGGGATACGCAGGATGGGGACCGGGTCAGCTTGATGGTGAGATCCGCGCAAATGGCTGGCTCAATGTTGCTCCCGACGATGACCTAGTGTTTGACGGTGACCTAACGCGCAAATGGGACCGAGCCATGGCCAGGATTGGCATCGATCCGCGCATGCTTTCCGACGCCGCCGGACACGCCTAGGACGGACAATTGCCGCTGTCCGTGCGGGTTGACACCCGATTTGGGCGCAATGGCCCGCAACGGGGTTGGCGTGTCCTTTCCTGGACGCATATGGTTGATGCGTATGTCGATCGCCCAGGATGTGCCGGCCAATGCAACCAGGACATTTCATCGAGATCGTCTCCCTGTCACTCTTTGGCCTGTTACCGATCGTCAATCCGTTCAGCGTAGCACCGCTCTTCCTGACTCTCACGGCGGATATGGACGAGCGCACGCGTCGTCAGCAAGCGCTGCAGGCGTGCGTCTACGGCTTTCTCATTCTGCTCACGTTTCTTCTCCTCGGCAGTTTCATCATCGAATTCTTCGGCATTTCTGTCTCCGGCATCCGTGTCGCCGGCGGGCTGATCATCGCCTTCATCGGCTTTCGCATGCTGTTTCCCGACCCGCATCCGGCCATGCACACCGCTGCAGCCAGCGATAAGCGCATCACCGATGTTTCCTTTACGCCGCTGGCCATGCCGAGTCTTGCCGGCCCGGGGTCGATTTCGCTTGCCCTTTCCGCTGCCGGACAAATGCATCTGCAGAATGGCAACACCATCTATCTTACCTACGGCGCAGTCATTCTCGGCATCGCCCTCACCTTTATCATTGCTTACTTCACTCTCCTTGCCGCCAGCTACATGGTTCGTTTCCTTGGCAGGAGCGGCACCGATGCGATGACACGCATTTTCGGCTTTCTGCTGATCTGTATCGGTGTCCAGTTTTTCCTGACCGGCATCGCCTCCTTCTTCCGGCTGCAGGTCAACTAGCCAGCCGGCCGAACTATGGCTCTATGGAGTAGTTCCGAGTCGTGGTTGACGTGATCGTCTTCACATGCATGCCGTGAAATTATCACTACCATACCTCCATCGCTTGCGGATCCACGGGCACTCGCGGATCGGCGCAAAGTGACCCGGTCAATATTGCGTCATGACGCGATGGGGAGTGTGACGGAAATGCAGAGTGAAAACAGTCGGCAAATCAACCGGCATATTGGCTCAGGTTTACTTCTTGCCCGCACTGTTCGCGGTGCCAGCCTGAAACAACTGGCGAATGCGACTGGTTTGAGCATGCAGCGACTTGAACGACTTGAAGTCGGAACGGCGGAAGCGACCCCACGTGATTTGCTGCTACTGGCAGCGTCCCTTGGTATCCCGGTGCAATTTTTCTTCGAAGGGCTGGAGGATGAGGTTCATGAAGCGGCCCGTCACCAGGCTGCCGTGCATGATTGTGCCGTTCATTAGCCAGTCGAATCCGGTGAGATCGGACGATCCAGGCAGGAATCGATTGATGGAATGGCCACGCGCTGCCTTCGTCCATCACGACGGTCACGGCAGGAGATATCGCTGACTGTGGACGGTGCCATCACGGTCATCCGACCCTCATTAACATTGCGTAATTAGAGCCGTCCGCTAGACTTTTCCGCCTCGGGGAAATCATGAGCGTTGACGTCAAGATTTGGTATGATCGTCAGCCCACCACATCCTCCGAAACCAGAACCAGGTAAACTGGCATTGCGCACCGTCATGCGCCGTGCGAGCGCTTTGTGCGTCAGCCGCGTATTGACTCCGCTATTACGCAACCGACCGGGGGCAGCCGAGGATTTTGACGATGGCAAATCGACGCATCCTACTGATCAACCCGAAAGCCGACTCGCTGATTACCCAGCCGATGCTGTTCGGGCGCGCTCTGTTTTCGCCACTTACCGGCCTACTCGCCGTCGCCGCGTTGATCCCGCAGGATCGCTACGAGGTGGTGATGGTAGACGAGAACGTGGAGCCGATCGATTTCGATCTCGCCATCGACATGGTCGGCATCTCGGCAATGACCTGCTACGTCAAGCGCGGCTACGCCATCGCCGATCGCTTTCGTCGCCGCGGCGTGCCGGTGGTGATGGGCGGCGTCCACCCGAGCTTCATGCCGAACGAAGCTCTCGACCACGCGGATGCGGTTGTCGTCGGTGAAGCGGAACTAGTCATGGCGCGCGTGCTCGATGACCTGGAACAGGGACAACTCGGCGGTATCTACAAGGCAAAGATGCTGAGCGCGATGGAAGACATCCCGCTGCCGCGTTACGACCTGATGAAGAGCAACCGCTATTTCAATCGCACCTTCATCCAGACGGCGCGTGGATGCCACCATGCTTGCGCGTTCTGTGCCGAACACATGATGTACGGCCTCAAGTTTCGCTTTAAGCCGATTGATCACGTGCTGCGTGACATCGAAGCTTGCGGTGACCGGCTGATCACCATCGGCGATGCCGACTTCTTCGGCGTCAAGGATCGGGCGATGCAAGTGATGAGGGCGATGAAAGGCCGCGGTATTCGCTGGCAGGCAGGAGTCAATACTGCTTCGGCGCACGATGAAGAACTTCTCGCCATGGCGGCGGAAAGCGGTTGCTATCAATTGTGTATCGGCTTCGAATCAATGTCGAAAGCAACGCTGCGCAATGTGCATAAATATCAGAATAAGCCTGAAGACTTTCACAACCTAGTCAATAAGATTCACCGACATGGAATGATGGTTCTCGGCTTGTTTATGTTTGGGTTCGATGGAGATGATCCTTCCGTATTCGATGAGACGGCGAGGTTTACCATCGACACAGGCTACGACTCCTGTGCCTATTCCATCTTCACGCCATATCCAGGCACCGTCACCTGGTACGAGATGGTGCGTGCCGGCAAGATCGTTTCCAGCGACTGGAACAAGTACGACCAGAGCAATATCGTCTATCAGCCGGAGTGCATGAGCGCCGAAGAACTGCGCGATGGCTATCGCCGTACCTACGAGCGGTTCTACTCCTACCGGTCGATAGCGAAGCGGTTCCCGCTCCGGGGCAGCCGGCCGCGCGGGCTGTGGTCAATCTATAATATGCTCTATCGCCAGATCGAGGTGCGCGGTATCGGCGCGCGCGAGATGATCGCGCCGCCGACACCGATGCCGGCGCACGTCGCCCAGCCACCGATGACGCCGCAGCACGCCGTCTGGCGGGAGATGGTGGAGGACAACCACGCCCAGCATGAGGCGGCGCGGCAGCGCCCTATGCCTTCCGGCATTCACGCTAGCGCCCATATGGATGCAGATATGGCCGCCTTGGCACCAGCCGTGGACGGCTGATCGAACAGCAAGCGCGCGGTGTCTGTTGCTGCCACCCTATTGAACCGTGCGGTGGTCTCCTGAGTGCACCGCCGGGGGCAGCAGCGCTCGCAGTTCTCGTGCCAGATCCAGGTGCGAATAGGGCTTGAGCAGCCATGGGATCTTGTCTTTCAGCCATCGTGCGTGCAGAGCGGCTTCGTGCGCATAGCCGGTGGTGAACAGCACCTTGATGGTGGGGTCTAGTGCGTGAACCGCATCGGCGAGCTCGATGCCGTTCATCCCACCCGGCAATTCGATGTCGGTGAAGAGCACGTCGGGACGCGACGAGGCCAGGAGTGCCAGCGCATCCTTTGCATTCTCTGCCTGCATGCTGCGCAGTCCCAGGCGCTCCAGCATCATCACCGCCACCTTGCGCAATTTCGGTTCATCCTCGACGACGAGGACCACCGAGTCACCAAATTCACCCGCGGGCTCTTCCGCCGTTGCTTCCTTTCGGCCCTGCGCTGACAACACTGGACCCCGTGGCAGGTAGAGCTTGACCGAGGTGCCGTGGCCAACCCGGCTGTAGATGCTGATGTGGCCGCCAGACTGCTTGACGAAGCCGTAGACCATGCTCAGGCCGAGTCCGCTACCCTGGCCTATTTCCTTAGTGGTAAAGAACGGCTCGAACACCCGCTCCATAATGTCCGGCGACATGCCGCTGCCGCTGTCGGTGACGCCGAGCATCACATACTCACCAGCCAACACCTCTTCGCATTGCCCGCAGTAATCCTCGTCGAGTCGCGTATTCCGCGTCTCCAGATTGAGCAACCCTCCTGTCGGCATCGCGTCGCGGGCGTTCACCGCAAGATTGACAATCGCCCGTTCCAATTCGCCGCGATCGGCAACGGCTTGCCAGAGGTCAGGCGCCAGCGAAATGTCGATCCGGATGCGGGCGCCCAGAGTTCGCCGCAAAAGTTCGCTCATGCCGTCCACAACGTTGTTGATGTCGATGACAGCAGGCTTGAGCGGCTGTTTGCGGGCAAAGGCCAGCAGCCGGTGCGTTAGCTCACCACCTCGCCTTGCTGACCAAAGTGCATCGTCAAGGTAATCGCGAACCTTGGTATCGTCGCTACCAACCTTTTCGCGCAGAAGCTGTAAATTGCCGATGACAATGGCGAGTAAATTATTGAAATCATGTGCAATACCGCCGGTGAGTTGCCCCACCGCCTGCATCTTTTGCGAATGACGAAGCTGTTCTTCCATTTCGCGGCGGATGGTGATGTCTTCTTTGACTGCGACAAAATGGGTGATTTTTTCCTCAATCTTGACTGCGGCGATCGATGCTAGCTCCCAGTACAATTCGCCGTTCTTCTTACGGTTCAGAAATTCTCCCCGCCACACCCCGCCAGCGGTGAGTATGCGCCAAAGCTCTGCGTAAGCTTCGGGTGAAGTGTGCCCGGACTTGAGAATGCGCGGATTCTGACCGATGGCTTCTTCGGAGGTGTAACCGGTAACCTTGGTAAACTCTGGATTGACATACTCGATATTACCATTGCAATCAGTGATAACCACTGACATGGGGCTTTGATCGACTGCCTGAAAAAACTTGCTGAGATCTGTTAGCCATTTTTTCTGTGCTGTAATCTCTCGGGCGTAGATGGCAACTTCGGTGACCGGCTTGTCGGACTGAATGACCGGGTAGTACCAGAACTCGAACCAGCGTGCGTGTGCCTGCACCTCGCAATGTTGAGCAATGCGGGTCGCTGCTACTTCTCCGACCGTAGCGAGGCGCGATTCTGCCTGATCCCGAGGCAGCAACTCATGAAGACGGGAGTCGATCAGGCTGGCGACAGTTGTTCGCTTCGCCAATCTGCGTTCCGCCGCCTTGTTGATGGCGAGCACATTGCCTTCAATGCCGATGAGCAGGATCTCATCCGCACTGGCATCGAGGAGCGCGCGCACCCGATTTTCGGTCGCGCCGAGGGCGCGCTCGGCCTCCTTGCGAGCGGTGACGTCCGACGCCATGCTCACGACCAATCGCTGACCGTGACTATCCCGCCCAAGCGGCGCAGAGGAGAGCGCCCAGACACGTCTCCGTCCATCGGCGGTACGTATGGCATGCTCGCCCTCGTCCAATGGGGCCTCGAGTGCATAGAGCCGGTCGATTTCAGCCCGGATGGCGGCACGATCAGGTTCCCTGTAGGCTCGCTCCGTCCAATCGGCGATGGTGCCTATATCGGCGCGATCATAACCGGTTAGTTGCAGCCAGGATCGGCTGAGATGGACCACCGTCCCGTCCTCGGCATGCACCATGATCGGAAAAGGCGCATGCTCCACGGTCCGTCGCAGCCGGGCTTCGCTCTCGCGCAATGCATCCTCGGCATGCTTTCGTTCGGTGATATCTTCGCTAAAGAGAACAATACCGCCAACCTTGTCGCCGGCATCGAACCAAGGCTGAATCTCCCAGCGTACCCAGTCTACTTGACCGTTGGTGTGGACAAACGGCTCGCCTGAGGAACGCTTGGTCTCAGCGAATTGCAGACCTCGCTGTTGCGCAACCCGCCAGTGGACTGGAACGTCCGGAAAAAGCTCATAGTAGCTGCGCCCGATCAGTTCCCGGCCTTGTAACCTGTAGTCGGTGATGAACCGCTCGCTGACCGCAACGTAGCGCATCTCGCTATCGAACATTGCCATCGCCACCGGCGCGGCATCGATGAAGTGGCGCAGTCTCGCTTCGCTTCGACGCAATGCCGCGAGGCCGACTTCCCGCGCCTGATCGAGGCGATCGACGCGGACGCCACTCCAAAGCAGGCTGGTCACCAGCAGCGCCATTGTAGCCAACGCCGAAAGCCCAACCTGAAATTCTGGTCCGTATAGCCCGGCGGCGGCACCGACGGCGAACAGCCAGGCGAGTAGCAAGGGCCCGACAATCGTTACCGGCAGTAGCATGCGTGCCCAGACAGCACCTGGGCGGTCGCCGCAGAGCACCGCCATCCAACCGACGTCCGGGCGCAAGGTCAATGCGCCGATAAACAGGATACCGAGGATCATTGCCGTGAGCACTGCAATCGGCGTCACGAAGGCCACCGATTGCAGCCTGCTGCCGCCGAACAGATAACCGACTAAAATTGTCGCCATCAGCAACAGCCCAAGCGCACCGAGAACGGCATAAATTGCCCGCAACCACCTTCGCTCCGCCCCAACAAGCAGCAACATCCCGCCAAGGGCGATGAAGGCGGACGCGGTCACCGGCGCGAGGCGGGCTGGAGACGACAGACCTGTATGGTTGCTGACGGCGCCGGGAAACAGCCATCGATCGATGCCAGACTCAGCACCGGACAGGTGTTGAAGCAGAATCTGCAGGCCGATGATCAGAACCGCACCGGCTAGGACGTAGGTGAGGATCACGGCAGGCCGCCACGTCCTGGTAGCGAAGAGCAACGCTGCACCGGCGATTACTGTACTGACGGCGGCCCAGGGCTGTATGGCAAATGCTTCCGGCAACCCGCTCTTAAGGATGGGGAGTTGCAGCGTCCAGCCCAAAAGGACTGTGCTGCCGAGCACGAGGGCGGCGATGCCGCATAGTTGCGGGAGTTTCTGTCCAGCCCACAGACCTTTAGCTCTCGCTCGTACCACCGGTGCGGCGACACCGGCGGCCGATCGCGGCGTTTCGGCATGCAGAGACAGCGCCTGCCAGATCAACATGCCGAGGAGAAAGAATGCTGTGGAGACGCCGGCAAGCCAGCCGACGCGTTCCGTGGTCCAGAATGACGGCGATGCCGCATACCACTTTGCGTAGAGCTGCGCATAGTCCGGCGACTTGATAAATCCGGCAACGACATCGTCAAGCCGGTCGCGCAGCCCGGGCAGGTCTTGACGCACGGCAATAGCCCGATGCGATTCGGCGATAGGACCGCCAAGGACCTTGATTCGGTCGGCGACGCGCGCGTGGTCGGCCACCTTCCAAACCGCGGCGTCGAAGGAAACGAGGGCGTCCACCTCCCCCGACAACAGATCAAACAGGGCGTGCTTCAGTTGCGCATAGGGTAGCAGACGCGTTCTCGGATAGTTCTCGCCGAGGAATTCGGCGGAAAATCCGCCGCTGATCACCGCCACTCGGCGTCCGATAAGATCGATCCAACCGCGCGGGTCTGCATCCGCGCGAACGAATAGCGAAATCGATGAGGTGACCAGCGGACGGGTGAACAGCATCCGCTGCTCACGCGCACTGGTCATGGCGACAATGGGAATCACATCGGCGGCACCCTGCTCCAGCGTGGTGATCACATCGGGCCAGCCCTCCATTATGCGATAGGTGATGTTCAGCCCGGCCCGCTTTGCCACCGCATTCATCATATCGACCGCGAAGCCAACGGGACGACCATCGGCATTGAGCGAGTACTCGGGGTAGAGATCTTGAGCTACGGCGACGACAACCGGTGTCGTTTCCACGTCCGCCGCCGCTGCCATGCCAATGCCGACACAATGACCAGCACCGATGCACACAATCGTGCTGGTGATCGCGAGGATACGGAAGGCGAAGCGCAAGTGTTCACCCATGGTCGTTTCCTTGCGTGGGACGAGATTGAACTCAGCCTCGGCAGTCCCGTCCTACATCGGTTCTGGAGCCAACGCGACGCGAAGCAGCTCGAGTTCCACCGGCTTGTGCAGCATTGTGACCGGCCGTAGGCCCTTGTATTCCGCTAGTATTTTGGCGTGGGTGGCGTAATCGGGGGTGAATCCGGTGATGATGATCAGGCGCGCGGTCGACTTTTGCTGTGCCAACCAGAGAATTAGCTCGTTGCCATCCATCCCGGGCATGATCATATCGACGATGATCGTCGTCGGATTAAAGCCCCCATATGCGTCGATGAACGCTGTCCCCTCGGTGGTGACGCACACGGCATAGCCGAGGCTTTCGGCTACGTTCTTAATATAGCGGCCGAATGCGGGTTCATCGTCGCAGACCAGCAATCGTTTGTCGTGCTTCGCCGGCATGCACTTCACCTTTGAACGCGCAAATTTTTCTATTATTAGCGTACTTCAACTTTTTGGGTCACTGAAGAGATATTGCAGCCGCGGACGGTGTGAGCATCTGGCAGACGTCGACGCATGCCATCGATCGCGACTTATTCCTGGTTGCCTCCTTGGCCACTCGCTTCTAAGTATCCGAAGGTAAACAAACATCAAGGGTCATTGGGGAGAGATATCATGGCCTTCCTCGCCGCTCGTCTCGGCCGGATCAAACCGTCGCCCACCATCGGCGTGACGCAGAAAGCCGCCGAGCTGAAGGCGGCCGGCCACAGTATTATCGGCCTCGGTGCCGGTGAGCCGGACTTCGACACACCTGACCACGTCAAGGCAGCGGCCAAGGCGGCAATTGATCGTGGCGAGACCAAGTACACGGCGGTCGCCGGCACGCCAGCGCTACGCCAAGCGATTGCGCGTAAATTTAAGCGTGACAATGAGTTGGTATATACGTCGGACCAGATTACCGTCGGCTGTGGCGGCAAGCAGGTGCTCTACAACGCCCTGATGGCGACGCTCGAGCCGGGGGATGAAGTGGTGATCCCAGCCCCCTACTGGGTCTCGTACCCGGATATGGTGCTGCTCGCCGAAGGTGAGCCGGTCATCGTACCCTGCGCTGCCGCGCGGGGCTTCAAGCTCAACCCCGCCGATCTCGACAAGGCGATGACCCGCAATACCAAGTGGGTGATTCTCAACTCGCCGTCCAACCCCACCGGTGCGGCTTATACCTACGTCGAAATGCGCCAGATCTGCGACGTGTTGTTGCAGCACCCGCGGGTGTGGGTGATGACCGACGATATCTATGAACACATTGCATATGACGACTTCCGCTTCGTGACGCCGGCGCAGGTGGAGCCGCGGCTTTTTGATCGCACGCTGACCGTCAACGGCTGTGCCAAGGCCTACGCCATGACCGGCTGGCGCGTGGGCTATGCCGGTGGGCCGAAGCACCTGATCGACGCGATCAACATGATCCAGTCGCAGAGCACGACACATACCTGCTCGATCAGTCAGGCCGCCGCCCTCGCAGCTCTCGACGGCCCACATGACTTTCTTATCGAGCGCAACCGGGTGTTCAAGGAGCGGCGCGACCTCGTGGTTGCGATGCTCAACCAGGCGGCGGGGCTGCAATGCGCGGTGCCGGAAGGAGCGTTCTACGTCTATCCGTCCTGCGCCGGGGTGATCGGCAAACGGACGCCGGCGGGTGCGACGATTGCCAGCGACGAGGACTTTGTTGGCTATCTG
>RRZU010675932.1_pt1 | contig 10248 bp, 5 predicted proteins | sample 2165561 | NCBI WGS metagenome assembly RRZU01 (sample SAMN10456909, study PRJNA506462) | wastewater metagenome | isolation source: wastewater sludge | place: USA: Moscow, Idaho | reverse complement strand
TGAACAACGGCCTGACGGGCCTGAGCGGTGGTGCGAGCGAAGCCTGCGCGAAGCACAAGAGCATCAAGACGCATCTCGAGAAGCTCAACGAGGTTCTCACCAGCAAGGCCATCCTGACGGCGGGCCTCTTCCCACACGCGGCGCATCTGCGCTTCGCGAATGCCGTACTGTGCACGCAGGCGCTGCTTTTCCTTCAGACGTACCGAGTAGTCCGAATCCTTGGTGCGGCCACGGCCGTGTTCGCCCGGACGGTAGGGGCGGCGCTGCATGTAGCGCTCCGCCTTTGGCGTGAGAGCGAGGCCGAGTGCGCGCGACTGGCGCACCTGCTTGCGGTTACGGTTGCTTGCGGACATTGAGTCTCCTGTCGAAATCTGTGCGCAGCTCCGAGGAACTGCGGGGCCAACTCGAACGGCTAAGGCCCCAGGTTGATGTGTTTGGTCATCCGGGCGCGGGGCGCCCAAACGGATGGCTGTGCTGCCCAGTGGACAACTAGCCAAGACTATCAGCCCCTTCCTCCAGCACCGAACGGATGCGCGTGAGGCGCGGTGTGATCTTGGCTTCGAATCCGCGCTGGGTGGGCTCGTAGTATCGGGTCTCCTCCAGCCCCTGCGGCATGAACTCCATCGGTGCCACTCCCTCGGGAAAATCATGCGCGTACTTGTATCCCTGGTGGTACCCAAGATCCTTCGCAGCTGCGAAGGAATCGTTGCGCAAGGGCAGGGGAACGGGCGCCAGTTTTCCCGCCCGCACATCCGCGATCGCCGCATTGATGGCTTCGTAGGCGCGATTCGACTTGGGCGCGGTGGCGAGGTGGACCACCGCCTCCGCGAGGATGATCCGGCCCTCGGGCATCCCGATCATCGCGACCGCCTGTGCCGCCGCCGTGGCCGTCTGCAGCGCAGAGGGATCGGCCATTCCCACATCCTCGGCCGCCGAGATCATGAGGCGGCGCGCGATGAACCGCGGGTCCTCCCCAGCTTCCAGCATGCGGGCCAGGTAGTGCATCGCGGCGTCCACATTCGATCCCCTGATCGATTTGATGAACGCGGAGATGACGTCATAATGCTGATCCCCCGCCCTGTCATAGCGCACCGTGGCGCCATCGGCAGCCTGTGCGATGTCCGTCAGCTCGATCGTTTCCGATCCGCGCAGGCGCGCCCCATCGGCAGCGGCCTCCAACAGCGTGAGCGAACGCCTGCCATCGAGCCCGGCGATTCGAATGAGGTTCTCCTTGGCGGCATCCTCGATCCCGAACTGGCCGTTCAAGCCGCGTTCGTCCTTCAACGCGCGGTCCACGAGGGATTCGATGTCCGGGCCGCTCAATCCTTTGAGGGTGATGAGAAGAGAGCGTGACAGCAGCGGAGACACCACGGAGAACGCCGGATTCTCCGTGGTCGCGGCAACCAGGGTGACCCAGCCGTTCTCCACCGCCGGGAGCAGGGCATCCTGCTGGGTCTTGGAGAAGCGATGGACCTCGTCAATGAACAGGACGGTTTCCTCGCCCGATGAGTTGAGGCGGTGCTTGGCCGTGGAGATGACCGCCCGGATCTCCTTGACGCCGGCGGACACCGCGGAGACCTCCTCGAAGTGGCGGTTGCCAGCCCGGGCGATGAGGTAGGCGAGGGTTGTCTTGCCGGTACCCGGAGGCCCCCACAGGAACACCGACGACGGCCGGGAACCCTCCGGATCCATGAGCCTGCGCAGCGGCGAACCCGGACCGAGGATGTGGTCCTGGCCCACCACCTCGTCGAGTGTGCGAGGGCGCATGCGAACGGCCAGCGGGCCGCGTTCGCCGGTGGGGGCGCCCGATTCGTCGGTGTTCATGCTCTCGAACAGATCCATGAGGCCAGTCTAGTTCGCCCCTCCGACACCCCCACCGGCTCGAGTCACTTGGCGGCGGTCTTCTCCACCTGCGCGGCTTCCTCGGCTTCCGTTTCGCCACCCTTCTTCCTGGGCGTGGCATCCACGCCCGCTTCCTTGCGTTGCTCGGCCGTGATGGGAGCCGGCGCATCGGTCAGCGGATCCCAGCCGTTGCCGATCTTCGGGAAGGCGATGACGTCGCGAATCGATGGAGCCTTCGTCAACAGCGCGACGATGCGATCCCAACCGAATGCGATGCCACCATGTGGCGGGGCGCCGAACTGGAAGGCATCGAGCAGGAAACCGAACTTCTCCTGTGCCTCGTCCTGGGACAGGCCCATGACCTTGAAAACTCGCTCCTGAACATCACGGCGATGAATACGGACGGAGCCTCCGCCGATCTCGTTGCCATTGCAGACGATGTCGTAGGCGTAGGCCAGCGCGCTACCCGGATCCGTGTCGAAAGTGTCGAGACACTCCGGCTTGGGTGAGGTGAAGGCGTGGTGAACGGCGGTCCAGGCCGAGTGGCCCAGAGCAACGTCGCCCTCCGCCACGGCTGCACCGGACGGCTTGAACAGCGGGGCGTCAACAACCCACGTGAACGCCCAGGCGTCCGGATCAATGAGCCCGCAGCGCTTACCGATCTCCAGGCGCGCCGCGCCCAACAGCTCGCGCGAAGCCGTGGCCTCTCCCGCAGCGAAGAAGATGCAGTCACCCGGCTTGGCGCCGGTGATCTCGGCAAGTCCGGCGCGCTCGGCCTCGGAAATGTTCTTGGAGACGGGGCCACCCAGGGTTCCGTCCTCGGCGATGGTCACGTACGCCAGCCCCTTGGCGCCGCGCGCACGCGCCCACTCCTGCCACTTGTCGAAGGTGCGGCGCGGCTGCGAGCCACCGCCGGGCATGACCACGGCGCCCACGTACTCCTGCTGGAACACGCGGAACGGAGTGGTGGCGAAGAACTCCGTGAGCTCCACGAGCTCGTGGCCAAAGCGCAGGTCCGGCTTGTCCGAACCGAAACGCTCCATCGCATCCTTGAAGGTGATGCGCGGAATCGGGGTCACCAATTCGTACCCGATCAGCGCCCAGATCTCGCGCAGGACGTCCTCCGACACTGCGATGACGTCATCCTGATCCACGAAGGACATCTCGACGTCCAGCTGCGTGAACTCGGGCTGACGATCGGCGCGGAAATCCTCGTCGCGATAGCAACGGGCGATCTGGTAGTAGCGCTCCATGCCGGCCACCATGAGCAGCTGCTTGAACAGCTGGGGGGATTGCGGCAGGGCATACCAGCTGCCCGGGTTCAGACGCGCCGGCACCAGGAAGTCGCGTGCGCCCTCCGGGGTGGATCGCGTCAGGGTCGGGGTCTCGATCTCCACGAAATCGTGGCCGTCCAGCACGCGGCGGGCCGCCTGGGAGACCTTCGAGCGCAGCCGGATGGCATGCTGCTCGGGTGCGCGGCGCAGATCGAGGTAACGGTACTTCAGGCGCACGTCCTCGCCCACCTGGCCCGCATCCTCGGCGTGCTGGGAGACCTGGAAGGGCAGCGGCGCGCTGGCATTGAGAACCTCGATGTCCTCCGCTTCCACTTCGATCGCACCAGTGGCGAGGGCCGCATTCGCATTTCCCTCGGGGCGTTCGCGGACAACTCCGGTGACGCGGATGCAGTACTCATTGCGCAGTTCGTGAGCAACCTCCTCACGAATGGTCACCTGGGCGATGCCGGAGGCATCCCGCAAGTCGATGAAGGCGATTCCACCGTGATCACGGCGGCGATCGACCCATCCGGTCAGGACGACGGCGGCGCCGATATCGGCCGCGCGCAGAGAACCTGCGTTTCGAGTGCGAAGCACGCTGTTCCTCTTTCTGTTGTTGTGCGTTTCACCCGCGAGACGGGCGGGCAACGGGTATTCGCGAGACGAGCGAAAGCCGCCCTGCCATGCTACTCCAGGCCCGCGCACCGCCGGCGCGCCCCACATGTGGCATGGAAGACGTTCGGTGGGCCCGGGCGGGACAAACTTTCGCCGATCTGCGAAGATGGCCTGCGAATGATCGCGTGGCACAACGCCGGTGACCAAGTGACGAAACCGCAACGCGCCGACGTCGTCATATCCCGGCGCCGTCTCCACTCACTCGCAACGGAGGTCTCAGTGAGCACGAGCGAACGGCAGTTCCTCTCCCCCTCCAACGAGCGACAACTGAAGTGGTTGGCGGTTGGGTTGATTTCGTTGATCGCGTTCGAGACCCTTGCGGTGGCGACCGCGATGCCGACGGTGGTCAGGGCACTGGACGGGGAGAATCTCTACGCACTGGCCATGGGAGTGGTGATGGCCACCCAGCTGATGACGACGGCGCTCGCCGGCCCCTGGTCCGATCATCGCAGCCCGCAATCCTGCCTCTACACCGGCATCGCCGCGTTCGTGGCGGGACTCATCCTGTGCACAACCGCCGCGGACATGAATCTCTTCGTGCTTGGTCGCGCCGTGCAGGGCTTGGGCGGTGGTCTGTGCGTTGTTCCGCTGTACACCCTGGTGGGGAGCAACGTGCATCCCACGCGCCAACCCTCCTTCTTCGCTGCTTTCGCCGCGGCGTGGGTGCTGCCCGCGCTCATTGGTCCCGCGATTGCGGGTTTCATCGTGCAGCACGCCACGTGGCGGATCATTTTCGGACTGGTTCCGGCGCTCCTGCTCTCCGGCCTGCCCTTCCTCATTCGGGTGCTGGGCAAGGTTCCGCACGTGGCGTCCCCAGCGCCGGTACACCACCTTGCGGTGACCGTGATCTGTTCCTTCGGCGCCGGAATCTTCGTGGCGTTGTTGCAGATCATGTCCGGCACCGAATCCGCGGACTTCACACCGAGGATCTACACGATCATCGCAGTGAGCGCAGTCGCGACGTTCCTCTTCATGAAACCCTTGCTTCCGCGTGGCACCTTCATCGCGCGGCGCGGGCTGCCCTCCACGGTGCTGCTGCGCGGACTCATCAACGGCACCTTCCTGGGGGTCGAGACGTTCCTTCCGCTCATGCTTCAGGAGGTGCACGACTGGACCCCATTCCAGGCCGGACTCGTCCTGACCGTCGGTTCGATCACATGGGCGCTGGGTTCCGAGGCGCAGGGGCGCATCGTCAATCCGGACGTGCGGCGCCGGATTCCCTTCATCGGATCGGCCATTCAGTTCGTCGGATTGACCGCGGCAATCCTCGGGGCCTTCTCCTCCATATCCGGGCTGGTGGTGATCGTCGGTTGGACCATCGCGGGGCTCGGCATCGGATTCGTCTATCCGGCCATGACCGTGCACGGCCTGTCCATGTCCGCGCCCGCGAATCAGGGGCGCACCTCCTCCTCACTACAGATGGCGGACACGCTTGGCGGGGCCGTTGCGGTGGCCCTCGCCGGCATCGTGTATGCCGTGATTCTGCCGGAGCAGTCCGCGGCCTTCGCCGGAGCGATCGGTGTGATGTCGCTCGCCATGGTGGTGGCGTTCGCGATCGCGCACCGCGTACTGCCACACCCCGGTTCCCGCGAGGATGCGCTGATGAGGGAGTCCTGGTCCGCGAACTGACGGCGGCCCCGCGGGCCGCTCGAGCAACAAAGTGACAGCCGTGCGGTGGTGGCGAAGGCAGCACTGTCACTGCCTCCCCGCAGATCCACGCCCCGAGCGGGCGCGCAGTGGCGGCCGGCACTGTCGGCCATCTCACCGCCACCGCTGTTACATCGAGTCCTCATTGACCACTAAGCTTTTCTAGGCGCATCTCGCGCCCCCAGCTTTCTGCCGTGTGTGTTGATGAATGAGTGTACGGCAGGCGCGCATTTGTAGGATCCGAGTTCCTAACCACGAGGTGAGAGAAGCTCTCCCTCGCCGAGCACCAGCTCGGATTTCGTGTGGCGCGCGCTGGCCAGTGCTCTTCAATCGAAAGAAGCCAGATGACTGACACCACTGTGTCCGCCGAGGTGGAAGGCTCCACCACACCAACCGATATCAATGCCACGGATCTGACCTTTGCGGATCTGAGCCTGCCCGAGGATCTCCTCAACGCAGTCACTGATATGGGTTACGTACATCCCACCGCCGTTCAGGCGAAGGCGATTCCGCTGCTCATGGCGGGAAGCGACGTCGTTGGCGTTGCCCAGACCGGCACCGGAAAGACGGCCGCTTTCGGCCTTCCGCTGCTTGCCCACGTCGATCCCGAGGCCCGCCAGGTGCAGGCACTCGTGCTGGCCCCCACCCGCGAACTCGCGATGCAGGGCGCCGAGGCGATCGACAACTTTGCCGCCCATTCGCGCAACGTCAACGTGGTTGCCGTCTACGGCGGTTCCTCCTATGTGCCCCAGCTGCGCGCGCTCGAAAACGGCGCCCAGGTCGTGGTGGGCACCCCGGGCCGCATCATGGATCTCATGGAGCGCGGCGCCCTCAAGCTGGAGAACGTCAAGTACTTCGTGCTGGACGAGGCCGATGAAATGCTGCGCATGGGATTTGCCGACGACGTAGAGAAAATTGCCTCCGATCTGCCCACCGAGCGCATTTCGGCCCTGTTCTCCGCCACCATGCCTCCCGCGATTCGCCGGGTGGCCGATCACCACATGAACAAGCCCCAGTCCGTGACGATCTCGCGTCCGGCCTCCACCGTGTCCACCGTGCACCAGACCTACGCGGTTGTTCCCGAGCGTCACAAGATCGGTGCGCTGGCCCGTGTTCTCGCGGTCTCCAACGCCGATGCCGCACTCGTCTTCGTGCGCACCCGCGCCACCGCGGAGGACCTGGCCATCGAGCTGGGCACTCGTGGGGTGGCCACCGCTGCCCTGTCCGGAGATGTTGCTCAGCGCGACCGCGAGAAGCTGGTGCAGCGCCTCAAGGACGGCTCGCTCGACGTTCTCGTGGCCACCGATGTGGCGGCACGCGGCCTTGACGTGGAACGCATCGGACTCGTGGTGAACTTCGACGTTCCCCGCGAGACCGACACCTACGTGCACCGCATCGGCCGCACCGGCCGCGCCGGCCGCACCGGCGAGTCGCTCACCTTCGTGACGCCCAAGGAACGGGCGCGCCTGCGCCGCATCGAGCAGCAGACCAACTCCCGCATGGACCAGGTGGAGCTTCCCACTCCTGCCGAGGTGTCCAAGCTGCGCGCCGAGAAGCTCGTCGAGCGGGCGCGCGTCCGTTTCGAGAACGGCCGTCTGGGCGTGTATCGCGAGCTGCTGGAGGCATTCGATCTGGCCTCCGCCGCCTCCGAGAACCCGATGTCCCGCGAGGACCTCATCGTGTCGCTGCTCGCCCTTGGCGTGCGCGACCCGGGCCCGGTTCGCGGCGAAGAGCCCGACAAGCTGACCGTGGACATGGACGATCGCCGTGATTCGCGTGGCGATCGCGGTGACCGTGGCGAACGCCGGGAGCGCAAGCCGCGCAAGCGCCTGGAGGGCTCGACCCGTTACCGCGTCGAGGTGGGCCACAAGGATCGCGTCAAGCCCGGCGCCATCGTTGGTGCGCTGACCCACGAGGGTGGCCTGCGCGGATCCGACCTCGGTCAGATCGACATCTACCCCACCTTCTCCCTCATCGAGATCGGCGTTCCGCTCTCCTCGGAGACCCGCCAACGCATCTCCGAAGCTCGGGTCTCCGGCCGGGAGTTGCTCATCAGCGAGGATTCCGGCCCCGGCGAGCGCCGGCCCCGCGAACACGAGGACCGCCGCGGCTTCCGCTCCGGCGGCTACGACCAGTCCGGCCGCAAGAAGAACATCGGCGACCGAGATCGGCGCTACCGCGAGGACCGCCGTAACGAGCGCGGCTTCAGTCGCGATGATCGCGGCGGCCATGACGATCGCCGCGGGCGCGGTGAAGGCGGCCATGGCGGCCGCAGTTTCGGACGTGACGGGTACTCGGATCGTGGTGGCCGTGACGATCGCCGTGGTGGATACCGTGAGGACCGCGGGCGCAATCGTTACTGAGTTGCCGAAATGAAGGTGGGCTGCCCGATCGGGCAGCCCACCTTCATCTTTCCGCTCATGTGCGCCTGGCCGAAAACTATTCCGCCCACGCGGAGAGGCGCAGCCGGCGTTCGTCGGATCCGATGCCCTTGCACGATCTGACCTTGAGCTCCTCCAAATCATCGGCTCCCGCGCGCACCTGGCATCCGGAGAGACCGTCGAGCTCGCCGTCCGCGAACGCGGCGACAATCGCCGCCGCCTCCTTCGGGCTGGTCCAGTCCGTGCGCTCGTCGTGCATGTGCAGGTCGCGGGCCATGTCCGTCTTGACCACACCGGGCGCCAATTCCAGCACGCGTAGGCCGCGATCGAATCCCGCCTCGTGGAGGCATCCTCCCAGCCGCATCAGCGCCGTCTTGGACACGTAGTAGCCGGACGAGTCGTCACGGTCCTTGATGGCCGCTCCCGAGGAAAGGTCGAGAATCCGGCCTCCCCCACGTCCCAGCATTCCCGGCACCAGAGAATGCTGGATCAGGTAGGGAGCGCGAACGTTGACCAGCTGGGTCCGCCACCACAGCTCGGGGTCCGTTTCCCACGGGAGCCGCTCCTCTCCGAATATGCCGGCACAGTTGACAACCATGTCCACGCCGCCATCTGCTGTGATGATGTCGAGCATGTGACTGAGGCGGTCGTGCTTCTCCAGATGACACGCCATCGTGCACACCTTGGTGCCCAGATCCCCGCATTTCTGCGCAACATCCTCAAGCGCGTCGAGGCTGCGTGCCACGAGGATCAGGCTGCGACCCGGCCGGGCCAAGCCCATCGCGATGTGCCCCCCGATTCCGCGCGAAGCGCCTGTCACCAGTATTCGTTGTGCCGGTGCGATGGTCGTGATGTCAGTCGTTGCCATGTCAATCCTTCCGCTCGACCGTTGGAACCAACGCTACCCGCTCCTCGCCGCTGCTGAGCGAACTTCCTTCCAGACACGATTCTGGGGCGGCGCGTGCTGCGAAGCTGGCATCTGTGGCACGCCACACCGGCCATGAACCGACCATCCGCGACCTCATCGAAGAATAACTATTCGTAAACAGCATGGGCGTGCGACTATTTGCATGCCCACCCCGAATACGGATAGTTATTCCGTCAATCGCGCCGGGCTGCACGGCTCCGTCACCCCGGCCGCGCAGCTCGGCTCCTTCTATCCGCGCAGCTCCGCCCCGAAGCGCTTCTTGGTCTGCTTGACGATGCGCTTGCGCACTCCGGCGGTCTCCTCGGCGGTCAGGGTGTGGCCCCCGCGCAGCCGCAACGCGAACGCCAGCGACTTCTTGCCCTCGGGAACCTGCTCGCCCACGTACACGTCGAATAAACGAAGGTCCTCGAGCAACTCCCCCGCGGCCTTGCGCACAACGGCCTCAAGATCGGCCGCGGTCACGGAATCGTCCACCACCAGCGCCACGTCCTCCTTGGCCGCTGGGTGGGTGAGCACAGGTTTGACCTGCGCAGGAACTTCCCCACGCGCCGCGAACAAAGCATCGGAATCGACCTCGAAGGCCACAGACCGCTTGGGCAGCTCGAATGCCTTGCACACGGCGGGAGCGAGTTCCCCGGCGTGGCCAACAACCACTCCGCCGGCAACCAACTGCGCGCAACGCCCGGGATGCCACGGAGCCTGCTCCGCCGCCTCGACGGCAAGATCAAGACCGACGGTCCGTCCGATGATGCGAGCCGCCTCGACGGCATCCCGCCAATCCCACACAATAGGATCGAATCCAGCCTGCGGCTGGGTCACCGAACCGCAGGCCACACCCGCGATGTGGTGCGGTTGATCCGGGATTGCTCCGTGCAGCTTGGCAAGGTCCTCATCCGAGGGCCGCGCGCCAACACCGGCGGAGGCGGTGGGCTCGATGCCCGCAGGATGCGACACCAGGCTCGCCTCGCACACCGCCACGGCGGGATTTCCGCGCGCCACATTGAGACGTGCGGTCGCCAGCAGCGAATCCAGCACCGAGGTCCGCAGGTAGGGGGCATCGTCCTGGAGCGGGTTGATGAGCTTCACGGCGAAACGGCGCTCGTCCTCCGCCGCCAGCCCCTGCTTGTCGAACACATCGGCGGAGACGAACGGGTAGGACAGCACCTGCACCCAACCCTGCTCCGCAAGAGCGCGCAGCACGTCGCGGCGCTGGCGCTGCAGCACCGTGAGGCCGTTTCCGGCTGGCGCGCTCGGAAGGATCGAGGGAATCTCGTCGTAGCCCACGAGTCGCGCGATCTCCTCCACCAGATGCGCGGGTCCCACCAGATCGGGGCGCCACGTCGGAGGAGTCACCTGCAACATGGCCCCCGAACCGGCGACCTCGCAACCAATGTCCGTCAGGATCTGCACCACTCGTTCCTCGGAAACCTCGATGCCGGCGAGGCGCGCCACCTCCGCCACCGGGAAGCTCTGCGCCGCGGGGGCAGCGGTCTCAGCGCGG
>RRZU011756963.1_pt1 | contig 10250 bp, 8 predicted proteins | sample 2165561 | NCBI WGS metagenome assembly RRZU01 (sample SAMN10456909, study PRJNA506462) | wastewater metagenome | isolation source: wastewater sludge | place: USA: Moscow, Idaho | reverse complement strand
CGCCGGCGCCGGGTCCGAACTCACCGTGACCGGAATGACAGCGGCGCAGGTCGGCCATGTCGCCTGGCAACAGGGCGTCGAACTCCACGAGCTCACCACCGACCACGCCGAACTTGAGCAGGTGTTCCTGCAACTGACCACAGAGCGTCCCACCGGACAGGCGCCGCCACCATGATGGGACTCATCCGCGGCGAGTGGATCAAGGTCTTCTCGACCAAACTGTGGTGGATCATGCTCCTGACCGCAGCGGCGCTGACCTCGCTGGGCGCCCTGCCGGTGCTTCTGGTGGCCAACCTGGGCGAGGAGATTCCCGAACTGGACGTCGCAGGGCCCGCCCTGCTCGAGCAGGTCTGGAGCACGATGGGCTCCGCGGCCATCATCGCCATGATCCTGGGGATCCTGTCCTTCACCAGTGAGTACCGCCACGAGACCATCACCGACACGTTCCTGACCGAGCCCCGGCGGGGGCGGGTGGTGGCAGCCAAAGCTGCGGTGAACGCAGTCCTGGGCGCGATGGTCGCCCTGGTGTCGGCGGTGACGGTGATCGGGCTGGCCGTCTGGCTGCTTCCCGACGGGCATGCGCCCATCGACTGGTCGTACGTGGTGCGCATCGTCCTGGCGGTCGTCCTCACCGACGCCTTGTATGCCATTCTCGGCGTCTCGGTCGGCGCCTTGATCACCAGCCAGCTGGCCGCCGTCCTGTTGGCCCTGCTGTGGGTCCTGCTGATCGAAGGGCTGATTGCCGCCATCAACCCCACGGTCGGCAAGTGGCTTCCGGGTGGCGCCGCGCAATCGATCCTGGGCGGGCAGTCGTCCGGTGTCGACCTGCTCCCACCGGTCGCAGGCGTGGCTGTGCTGCTTGCCTACACCGTCGCCCTGGGCGCACTGGCGGCATCGACGACGCTGCGGCGCGACATCACCTGACGGGTCGGTGAGGCGTTCGCATGGCGACCTGCCCGTTGCGGGCGCTTCGGACTACCCTTGAGTAACAGGCGCAGCGAAGTCGCAGAACTGAGAAAGGTCGGCGCGTGACAGCCGAGACACCCCCCACCACCCCGTTCGGAACCAATGAGTGGTTGGTGGATGAGCTTTACGAGCAGTACCTGCGCGACCGCGAGTCCGTCGATCCAGCGTGGTGGGACTTCTTCGCCGACTACCGGCCCGCCGGCTACCAGAAGCTGCGCGACGACGCTCTGCGCGACACCGGGACTCTGACCGACGCCACCACCGGGGAACCGCTGGGAACCACCCCGCCCGACGGCGCCACGGCTCCCCCCGCACCGGTCGTACCGGCCGCGCCGCCCGCTACTGCCGCCGCTCCGGCGCCAGCCACTGCCCCCACTCAGACCCCCGAGACCCACACGCCCATCGCACAGCCGCCGCTGGCCGCCCCCACCGCACCGGAGGGCGAGCGGATCCTGGCCCCCACCGCGGCGACGATGGCGCTGCCCAAGATCGTGGTGCCGCCGGACAATGCGACCGACACCGAGTCCGCGCCCCTGCGGGGGGCCGCCGCCCGCGTGGTCACCAACATGGAGGCGTCGCTCACCATCCCGACGGCCACCAGCGTGCGGGCCGTGCCGGTCAAATTGCTGTTCGACAACCGCACCGTGATCAACAACCATCTGAAGCGGGCGCGCGGCGGCAAGGTGTCCTTCACCCACCTAATCGGCTACGCCATCGTCAAGGCACTCAAGTCGATGCCCCAGATGAACGACTCGTTCACTGTCACCGAGCAGGGCAAGCCCGCTTTGGTGACCCCCGCGCACGTGAACTTCGGTCTCGCCATCGATGTCCCCAAGCCCGACGGATCCCGCACGCTCCTGGTCCCCAGCATCAAGGCCGCCGAGGCCATGGATTTCGCGCAGTTCTGGGCGACATACGAAGACATCGTGCGCAAGGCCCGGGTCGGCAAACTGTCGGTCGAGGACTTCGCCGGCACCACCATCACTCTCACCAACCCCGGTGGCATCGGCACAGTCCATTCCGTGCCGCGCCTGATGCAGGGGCAGGGCGCCATCATCGGCGTCGGAGCGATGGACTATCCCGCCGAATGGCAAGGGGCCTCGGCCGAGACCCTGGCACGCAACGCGGTCGCCAAGGTCATGACCTTGACCTCGACCTATGACCACCGCATCATCCAGGGCGCCCAGTCCGGGGAGTTCCTCCGACGTATCCATCAGTACCTGCTCGGTGAGGACGGCTTCTACGACGAGATCTTCCACTCGCTGCGCATCCCCTACGTGCCGATCCGCTGGTCGCAGGACATCTCCGCCACGCACGAGACCGACCTGAGCAAGACCGCGCGCGTCCAAGAGGTCATCCACGCCTTCCGCGTCCGCGGCCACCTGATGGCCGACATCGACCCGCTGGAGTACCACCAGCGCACCCACCCCGACCTCGAGGTCATGTCCCACGGGTTGACGTTGTGGGATCTGGACCGCGAGTTCGCCACCGGCGGTTTCGGCGGCCGGCCGCTGATGCACCTGCGCGAGATGCTCGGGGTTCTACGCGACTCCTACTGCCGCACCATCGGCATCGAGTACATGCACATCCAGGACCGCGACCAGCGCGCCTGGGTCCAGAACGCCGTCGAGGTCCCGCACGAGCGGGTCCCCCGCGAGGAACAGTTGCGGATCCTGCGCAAACTCAACGAGGCCGAGGCATTCGAGACCTTCCTGCACACCAAGTACGTGGGCCAGAAGCGGTTCTCGCTCGAGGGCGGCGAATCGGTCATCCCCATGATCGACGCTGTCATGGAGTCGGCAGCCAACGACGGCATCGAAGAGGTCTGCATCGGCATGCCTCACCGTGGCCGCCTGAACGTGCTGGCCAACATGGCGGGCAAGTCCTACGCGCAGATCTTCCGCGAGTTCGAGGGCAACTACGGCATGGACTCCGTCCAGGGATCCGGCGACGTGAAGTACCACCTCGGCACCTCGGGTGAGTACCGCGCTGCGGACGGCCAGACGACCAAGGTGTATCTGGCCGCCAACCCGTCCCACCTCGAGGCGGTGAACCCGGTTCTCGAAGGCATCGTCCGCGCCAAACAGGACCAGTTGCCCAAGGATCGCCGCCACGCGGTCCTGCCGGTACTCATGCACGGTGATGCGGCGTTCGCCGGCCAGGGAGTCGTCGCCGAGACGCTGCACTTGTCGCAACTGCAGGGCTACCGCACCGGCGGCACCATCCACATCATCGTCAACAACCAGGTGGGGTTCACGACCTCGCCGCAGTACAGCCGGTCGTCGGTGTACTCCTCCGATGTCGCGCGCATGATCCAGGCACCGATCTTCCACGTGAACGGGGATGACCCGGAGGCCGTGGTCGAGGTCGCCAAACTGGCGTTCGAGTTCCGACAGAAGTTCGCCAAGGATGTCGTGATCGATCTGGTCTGCTACCGGCGCCGAGGCCACAACGAGGCCGACGACCCCTCGCTGACCCAACCGCTGATGTACGCGATCATCGACCAGAAGCGCAGCGTCCGGAAGAACTACACCGAACAGCTGATCGGCCGCGGCGACATCACCGTCGAAGAGGCCGAAGAGGCGCTGCGACACTTCCAGCAGCGCCTGGAACACGTGTTCCAGGAGACCCGCGACGCGATCGGCCAGGTCGAGTCGTTCACGCCGACCTCCGCCGAGGTGGAGCGCGAAGGAACTCAGGCGCTCAAACCGCAGCGGCCCGCCGGTGAGGTCGAGACCGGAATCACCCCGGCGCAGGTCGCCGTCGTGGTCGAGGCCCAGCAGATCATGCCCGAGGGCTTCACCGTGCACCCCCGCCTGGCGACGCAACTGGACCGCCGCGTGCAGATGGTCCAAGACGACACCATCGACTGGGGCATGGGCGAGGCGCTGGCGCTGGGATCACTGGTCAACGAGGGCAAATGGGTGCGCCTGGCCGGGCAGGACTCCCGCCGCGGCACCTTCGGTCACCGGCACGCCGTCATCGTCGACAAGGTCACCGGCTGGCAGTACAAGCCACTGAAGCACTGCTACGCCAACGGCGGCCGGCTGTTCGTGTACGACTCGCTGCTCAGCGAGTTCGCCGCTATGGGCTTCGAGTACGGATACTCGGTGGCCCGCCCGGACGCGCTGGTGATGTGGGAGGCGCAGTTCGGCGACTTCGCCAATGGCGCGCAGACGATCATCGACGAGTTCATCTCGTCCGGGGAACAGAAGTGGGGGCAGCGCTCGCGGCTGACCCTGCTGCTGCCGCACGGGTTCGAGGGCCAGGGGCCAGATCACTCCTCGGCCCGCGTGGAACGCTTCCTGCAGCTGTGCGCCGAGGACAACATGACGCTGGCGATCCCATCGACTCCCGCGTCGTACTTCCACCTGCTGCGGTGGCAAGCCATGACAAGGATCATCCGACCCCTGATCATCTTCACCCCCAAGTCGCTGCTGCGTTCCAAGGCGGCCACGTCACCGCTGTCGGAGTTCACGTCGGGGACATTCCGAGCGGTGATCGGCGACACCACGGTCGACCCTGCGGGCGTCACCAAGGTGCTGCTGTGCAGCGGCAAGATCTACTACGACCTGGCGGCCGAACGCGCCCGTCGGCAGTCGACGGACACGGCCATCGTTCGCCTCGAGCGGCCCTACCCCGTCCCAGTACGGACTCTGCCCGAAGCCCTGAACCGTTACCCGGGCGCCGACGTGCGCTGGGTCCAGGAGGAGCCCGCCAACCAGGGCGCCTGGCAGTTCGTGTCCATGAATATCCCGCAAGTGACGGGGCGCACGATCACGGGCATCACGCGACCCAGTTCGTCCTCCCCTGCGGTCGGGTCGCACAGCCGTCACGACCGGGAGCAGAAAGCACTGGTGGCGGCGGCATTCGCCTGATCAGCGGCGCCGCTGGTAGGTGTTGTTGAGCAACCGGGTGTCCCCGCCGGCGGCGTAGGACTGTCCTGATGCGACACAGCGGCTCGTCGTGCAGGCGATGTCACTGACCTGTCCGATCCGACCCCGGGAACCCACCATGCGGGTGGTCCGCTTCGCGCCGCCGCTCCACTCCCAGATCCCGGGATGGGAGTAGCCACCGGCGGTCAGCCACGAGGTTCCCGCCAGGCACTCCGCCCGGGCGAAGCACGTGATGCTGTTGAACCCCCCGGTCGCACGACTCGTCCGCACCGGCTTCGGCACCCAGCGCCACCGGCCCCCCGCGGTGACCGACACGATAGCCAGCGTCGGGCTCGCGCCGACGATGCCGCCGGCAGCAGCGCACCACGTGTCCGACACGCACGAGACATCGGTGTACTGGTTGGTGGGCGTCCCGCCGCCGCGGATCGGCGTCAGGGTCGATGACGTGAGCCACCAGAACTCAGCCTGCTCGCCGGCGGTCGCTGCGATCAGACACTCACCCGAGCCAGTGCAGTCCACGGCAGTGAGCATCCGACCCACCAACTGTCGGCGTAGCACCCTGGCCCACCCGTCACCGTCCCAGCGCAGCACCAACGCCCGGGTGACCCCCGACCGGTTGAAGTAATAGCCGACAGCCACGCAGTCGGAGTCCGACCGGCAGGAGACCCCGGTCAAATAGGCCTGGCTCGCCGAGCCATTTCCGGGAGACGGCGTCCTGACCTGCTGCCAGGACCTTCCCGCGCCCACCACGGCCCACGTCATGTCGGATGGGGTGGCCGCATGGATCGAGCCCACCACGACGCACCAACGGCGGGTGGGACAGGAGATGTCCGCCGGAAGAGTGCCGACCGCCGCGCCGCGCATGCGTCTGGCGATCGCCGCCTGCCCGCCGGCGCGGTGCGAGATCACCGTGGCCCGGCCACTGTCGAGGCTGTCGCCGAGCAGGCCGACGGCGGTGCAGCGTGTTCCGGCACAGTCGGCCGCGATGACACTGTTGTCAGTGGCCGCGGTCAGGCTGTTGGTGGTGACCGGCGCCCAGCCACCGGCTTTGGCTGCCGGCCCGAGGATCGGCTGACGCGCGCCCGCGGTGCCCGTCGGAACCATCAGGAACGTTGCGCACACCGCGAGAACGGCGGTCAGGGCAGCAACGGGGCGTCGAGTCATGGCCGCAGTGTAAATCGGGCCCCCCACTGCCGGGGGCATTGCCGCGTCAGTCCTCGTCGTCGCGTGCCAGGTACACCGCGAACCGACCGATCGCGTCCTCCCACGCCGGGTGGGCATCGACGAACGCCCTCATCTGGCCGGCGAGCCATTCGATGCTGACGGTCTCGTCCTCACGACGGGTCAGCAGTTCTTCGATGCCTCGGTCGCTGTCGTACATCAGCGGGTCAGCACGATCTTGCCGAACACGTCGCCCGCGGCGACCGTCGCCAGCGCTTCAGCGGCCGCCGACATAGGCAGTTCGCGCGCGATCAGCGGTCGCGTCCCCGACACCGTCAGCAGCGATACCAAGCGACTCAACTCGCTGCGGGTGCCCATGGTCGATCCCACCACTTCCAGTTGTTTGAAGAACACGCGGGCCAGATCGGCAGGTGGATTGGTGCCAGAGGTGGCTCCCGACACCACGACCCGACCTCCCGGCCGCAGCGCCTTCAGCGAGTGGTCCCAGGTGGCGGCGCCCACGGTCTCCATGACCGCATCGACGCGTTCGGGCAGGCGCGCGCCGGAAGGGTAGGCCGCGTGGGCGCCGATCGTGAGCGCCTTGGCCCGCTTGTCCTCATCACGCGACGTGACCCACACCTCGAACCCCATCAGCCGGCCGAGGATGACACACGCCGTGGCCACCCCCCCACCGGCGCCCTGCACCAAGACGGTGTCTCCGGGTCGCAGTCCGGAACGGGTGGCCAACATCCGATAAGCCGTCAACCAGGCAGTGGGCAGACACGCGGCCTCGGCGAACGAGAACCCCTGCGGCAGCGGCAGGACGTTACGCGCAGGCACGGCGACGTAATCGGCGAAGGTGCCCTGATACACCTCGGACAGCAGGCTGCGGCCAGGGTCCATGCTCTCGTCGTCGTAGCCGGGATCGGCGATGACGGAATGCACCAGCACCGGATCGCCGTTGTCGTCCTCGCCGGCGGCGTCGCATCCCAGGATCATGGGCAAACGGTCGGCCGTGATGCCCACCCCGCGCAGGGTCCAGACGTCGTGGTGGTTGACGCTGGCTGCCCGCACCCGGATCAGCTGCCAACCCGGCGGGACCACGGGATCAGGGCGCTCACCGATGACGAGCCCGGCCAGCGGGTCGTCGGGGTGGAACGAGTCGGCGTAGACAGTGAACATGTGTTCTCCGCGGGTCAGAGGCGGGCGACCCCGTCGGCGCGGGCGGCGGCCGCGACCCGACCGGCCACTTCGACCGCGACGCGGGGGTTGAACGGGCTGGGGACGATCATGGTCGGCGACAGCTCGTGGCCCACCACTCCGGCGATCGCCTCGGCTGCCGCGACCTTCATGCGCGGGGTGATGCGCGTCGCGCGCACATCCAGGGCCCCGCGGAAGACGCCGGGGAAGGCTAGGACGTTGTTGATCTGGTTGGGGAAGTCGCTGCGCCCGGTGGCGACCACCGCGGCGTGGCGCGCGGCCACGTCGGGCGCGACCTCAGGATCGGGGTTGGCGAGGGCGAAGATGATGGCGTCGTCGGCCATGGTGGCCACCACGGACTCGGGCACGCGCCCGGCGCTGACCCCGATGAAGACATCGGCACCGGCGAGGGCGTCGCCGATGCTGCCGGTGATGCCCGCGCGGTTGGTGCGGGCAGCCAGTGCCTGCTTGACCGGGTTGAGGTCAGTGCGGTCGGCCGACACCAGGCCTTTGGAGTCGGCGACCGCAATGTCACCGATGCCACTGTCCAGCAGCATGTTCGTCACCGCGACACCAGCGGCACCCGCGCCGGAGACCACAGCACGGAGGTCGGCGAGGGTGCGCCCCGTCACCTGTGCGGCGTTCATGAGGGCCGCAGTGACAACGATCGCCGTGCCGTGCTGATCGTCGTGGAACACCGGGATGTCGACGAGCTCCTGCAGTTTGCGTTCGACCTCGAAGCACCGTGGCGCGGAGATGTCCTCGAGGTTCACCCCGCCGAAGGCCGGCGCGATGCGCACCACCGTCTCGACGATCTCGTCGACGTCGGTGCAGGTGAGGGCGATGGGGACCGCGTCCACGTTCGCGAACTCCTTGAACAGCAGCGCCTTGCCCTCCATGACCGGCAGCGAGGCCTCTGGGCCGATGTCCCCCAGCCCCAGAACTGCGGTTCCGTCGGTCAGGACCAGGACGGTGTTGCTCTTCCACGTGTAGTCGTGGACCAGTATGGGGTCGGCGGCGATGGCCTGCGAGACCCGGGCGACCCCCGGGGTGTACGCCAGTGCCAAGCCCTCGTTGTCGCGGATGCGCACCGTGGGACGGATTTCGATCTTGCCACCGTGGTGCAAGGGGAACACCGGGTCCTGAGCCCGCTGTGCCGCCGCATCGGGGCGGTTCGTCGCAGAGCTGGCCGCCCCCGCGGGCGTGGGCTTGTCGAGCACGCGTCTTCCTCCGGATCGACCTTGGCAGCGCGGCGCGCCCGCTGGTCTGAATGACTGTGACATCCTCCCACATATGGTGGGTCCACGTTCGACCGGCGATGCCTGGCGGACGCTCCCGCGGCCCGGCATCAGCGCGACAGCCGCGCTGACGGTGGCAGTCCTGCTGCCGGCAGCAGTGGGCCTTGCCGGCTGCTCGGCCACCGGCCCGCAACCGCAACTGGAACAGCCCACGCGACCTGCCGAGGTCCCGGCACTGGCCGCCAAGGTCCCCGGCCCCATCGCCCGTGACGGCGCCCTGACCATCGGGACCGACCCCTCCTATCCCCCGATGGAGTTCCTGTCAGCCGAGACCGGCACCCTGCAGGGCGCCGATGTGGATCTGGCGGGCGCCGTGGCGTCGGTGCTCGGCCTGGAGCCCCGCTTCGAGGACGAGGCCTTCTCCGCACTCACCGACAGTGTGCGCACCGGACGCATCGAGTTGGCCGTCTCGTCGTTGACGGTGCCGGCGGACAAGCCGTCGGCTGCTGACGCAGTGTTGTACTTCAACTCCGGAAACCAGTTGGTGACCAGCCAGTCGGGGTCGGGCGTCACTGGTGCCACGCTGTGCGGGTCCACCGTGGCCACAGTGGAAGGGTCGACCCAGGTACGCGACCTCGCTCGGATCAGTGCCGCCTGCCGCGCCGCGGGATCCGGCGGGATCACCATCGAGGCGCTGTCGGACCAGCAGCAAGTCACCGCTGCCACGTTGTCATCGGGGGCCGATGCGATGCTGACCGACATCCCGGTGGCCCAGTACGCGGTGGCACAGCACCCCGGCCGGCTCGCTCTGTCAGGGAAGCCGTTCGACAAGGCGCCGTTCGGCATGTTGTCACCGCCCGAGCACAGCCGGTTCACCAAAGCCGTCAGGGGCGCCGTCGACCACTTGATCCGCGAGGGTTACTACCAGAGCACGCTGCGCCGCTGGGGGATCGCTGACGGTGCTGTCGCCCACGCGACGATCCGCTGGAACGCCCGTCGGCAGGCGACGCTGGACCGGGCCGCGCAACGGCAGGCGGCCAAGGACGACAAGAAGTCCGCGAAGCAACGGTGATCACGGCTGCTTCCGCGTCACCTGGGCCGGTGATAACGACCCACGACCTTGCCGATGACGGCACCGGGCGCGACCGGCCCGAAGTCCCGACTGTCCGTGGAGGCGTCGGCGTTGTCGCCCTCCACATGCCAGCCACCCGCCCGGGTCGCCGTGATGCGTTTGATCAGGAGGCGCCGGCTGTCGCGCGGATCAGGGGCCGCGATGACGTCGCCGGGCCGGACCCGTCTGGTTCGCCGCACCAGAACCCAGTCGCCCGCCCGGTAGGTGGGGGCCATCGAGTTCCCTGCCACGACAGCGGTGGCGAACGGGGTGTTGCGCCGAAGCCAGCCTCGCAGGTTCACGCCTCTGAGGGTAGGGTCCCCTCAAGCGGCGCAAGCCGGCGGAACTCGAAGGAAGGACCATCGTGCTCTCACTGATCACGCGTCACCTCACCCCCACGACTGTCCTGCACGGCCACTGCGACCTGCCGTGCGGCGTCTACGACCCCGCCCAGGCGCGGATCGAAGCGCAGTCGGTCAAGGCGATCATCGAGAAGTACGACGCCTCCGATGACGACGCCTTCCGCACCCGGGCGATCATGATCAAGGAGCAGCGCTCGCAGTTGGTCAAGGAGCACTTGTGGGTGCTGTGGACCGACTACTTCAAGCCCCCCCACTTCGAGAAGTACCCGCAACTGAACTCGCTGTTCAACGAGGCCACCAAGCTGGCAGGTGCCGG
>RRZU011704587.1_pt1 | contig 10250 bp, 3 predicted proteins | sample 2165561 | NCBI WGS metagenome assembly RRZU01 (sample SAMN10456909, study PRJNA506462) | wastewater metagenome | isolation source: wastewater sludge | place: USA: Moscow, Idaho | reverse complement strand
GATCGGCAGCGGCATCGTGGTCGTGTCGATGTAGGGGTTGTCGTCCTGCGTGTCGACGAGCTCCTCCGCTTCGCGTTCGCTGCCCACCGTCGGCACCGACCCGAGGAGCGGACGCTTGCCCGTCTCGGCCATCGCGAAGAGCGCGACGCCCGCGAGCGCGGCGAAGAACATGATGTAGAACGCCGGCATGAAGTTGTTGCCCGTGGCATCCACCAGCGCGTTCGCGATGAGGGGCGTCGTGCCGCCGAACAGCGAGGCCGCGATGTTGTACGTCAGCCCCATACCCCCGAAGCGCGACGGCGTCGGGAAGAGGGCCGGGAGCGCCGACGCGGTCATCGAGACGTAGAACGCGACCGGGATCGCCACCAAGCTGAGGGCGACGAACACCGCCCACTCCTCGCCGATCTGGAGGATCGCGAACGCCGGCACCATGAGCGCCAACGTCGACCCGACGGCGATGACGTATACCGGCTTGCGGCCGATGCGGTCGGACAGCCGGCCGATGAACGGCAGACACAGCGACATGACGACGAGCACCGGGATGGTCGCGACCGCGGCATCCAGATTCGAGACGCCGATCTCCTTCTCGAGATACGTCGGCATGTAGCTCGTGAGCGCATAGCCGGCGGTGCCCTCGGCGGCGACGATCGCGATGCCGATGAGGATCGCCTTCCAGTAGTAGCGCACGATGCCGCCGAGACCGTGGCGCACGCGGGGGTCTCGCGGGTCGGTGTACGCGTCTTCCGTCGACGCCGCGGCCTCGAAGCTCGGCGTCTCGGGAATGCGCATGCGGAACCAGATCGCGACCGCGCCGAGGGGCAGGGCGAGGAGGAACGGCACGCGCCAGCCCCAGTCGAGCATGATGTCCTCGCCGAAGCTCACCGTCGAGATCGCGACGACCGAGGCGCCCGCGGCGAAGCCGAGATACGAGCCCATGTTCAGCATCGACGCCCAGAACCCGCGCGAGCGATCGGGCGAGAACTCGGCGACGTAGGTGGATGCCCCGGCGAACTCACCCCCGGTCGAGAAGCCCTGCAGCATCTTCAGCAGGTAGAGCGGCACGATGACCCAGACCCCCATGCCGGGGCCCCACCAGCCCTCGAGCTGGTCGGCGGTGGGGAGCATCCCGATGAGGGCCGTGGCGGCGGCCATGATCGCCATCGTGAAGTAGAGCACCTTCTGACGCCCGACGCGGTCGCCGATCGGGCCGAGGATGAGACCGCCGAGCGGGCGGACGAGGAACGACACCGCGAACCCCAGGAGGGCCAGGGTCAGGCCGAGCTCATCGCCGAAGCCGCTGAGGAACACGTGGTGCATCGTGATGGCGAGGTACCCGTAGATGCCGAAGTCGTACCATTCCATGAAGTTGCCGACGAAGGCGCCGGTCAGCGCGGTGCGCATCTTCTCCTTCTGCACGACGATCACGTCGGTGACCTCGAGGCGGCGCGTCGGCGGTCGCTCGGGCGTGGCGGGGAGTTGCTCGGACATCGGTCTTCTTCCTTCCGTGGGCGGGGAGCGCACACGCGCCCCTCCGGACGTTCGCCGGCCTAGAGCACTCCGAGCGAGAGGTCTGCGAGGTCACTGGGCGTGCCGAACCGGTGCGCGGTGATCGACACCGCCTGCTCGTGCAGGTGCGGCAGCATCTCGACGCGCCCCGCCGAGACCACGGGGCCGCCGTAGACGGCGATGTCGGGCTTGCCCTGCGCGGCAGCGTACACGGCGGCGACCTCCGCGGCGCGCGCGTCGCCCGCGACGACCCGCACCCGCGCACCGGCGCGCGGACCCTCGACGGCGGCCAGGGCGCGGATGCGCGATGCCCAGGCATCCGCGTCTTCGACGTGCACCGCGACGCCCGCGCCCCGGAGGGCGGCGACGATCGGCGGCGCCAGAGGATGCGCCGTGCTGAGCAGCGGGATCGCGCCCGCGGCCAGCCCCGCCGCCAGCGCCCGGACGACCTGCGCCGGGGCGGCATCGGCGGCGGCACGCACGACGACCGGAACCGGCAGGTAGCGCAGCGCGTTCCGCTCCACGCCGAGCTGCGACGCATCGCGGGCGACACCGTACTCGTCGTCCCACGCGGCGGCATCCGAGCCGAGCGCGGCGCGCAGCCAGTCGAGGCCGTCGATGCCGGCGCTTTCGGCCGCGGCCAGGAGCGGGGCGACCGCCGGCCGCGGTGCGTGTGCGGGAGCGGTCACCGGGGCATCCCGCCAGTCGACGAGGCCGTGCAGATAGTTCGGGCCCCCGGCCTTCGTCCCGGCGCCGATCGCCGAGCGCTTCCACCCGCCGAACGGCTGGCGGCGGACGATCGCGCCGGTGATCCCCCGGTTGACATAGAGGTTCCCCGCCTCGATGCGGCCCAGCCAGCGAGAGATCTCGCCGCGGTCGAGGGAATGCAGCCCGCTCGTCAGCCCGTAGTCGATGTCGTTGACGATATCGATCGCCTCGTCGAGCGTCGCCGCGGTCATCACACCGAGGATCGGACCGAAGTACTCGGTGAGGTGGTACTCCGACCCGCGACGCACACCGCCGCGCACCCCCGGCGACCAGAGCCGGTTCTCGCCGTTCGGGTCGAGCGCGAGCGGGCTCTCGCTCGGCAGCGGCCGCGGAGTGACGACCCAGCGCTCGCCCTCGCCCAGCTCGGTGAGCCCGCGCAGCAGCTTGCCGCTGGGTGCCGCGATGACCGGACCCATCTGCGTCGCGCGATCCTCGGGCGTGCCGACCCGCAGCGAGCGCACGGCATCGAGCAGCTGGCCGTGGAAGCGGCGCGAGGCCCCGACCGACCCCACGAGGATCACGAGCGATGCCGCCGAGCACTTCTGCCCCGCGTGGCCGAAGGCCGACTGGGCGACATCGCGCGCGGCGAGGTCGAGGTCGGCGTGCGGCGTGACGATGATGGCGTTCTTGCCGCTCGTCTCGGCGAGGATCGGGAGGTCCTGACGCAGCCGGCGGAACGCCGCCGCCGTCTCGTACGCGCCGGTGAGAATGAGCCTTCCCACCCGCGGGTCGGCGACGAGCGACGAGCCGAGCGCGCGGCCGTCGCTGCCCGGGAACTGCACGAGCTGCAGCACGTCGCGCGAGACGCCGGCCTCGTCGAGCGCCTCCCAGAGCGCCTCGACCATGACCGCGCCCGAGCGTGCCGAGCTCGAGGCGGGCTTGATGATCACCGCAGCACCCGACGCGAGCCCGGCGAGCACACCGCCCGCGGGGATCGCCACCGGGAAGTTCCACGGCGGGATCACCGCGATGAGCTTCTGCGGTTCGGGCGTCGCCCCGTCGACCTGCGCGAGTCGCTGGCCGAGCATCGCGTAGTAGTTCGCGAAGTCGATCGCCTCCGACACCTCGGGGTCGCCCTGATCGAGCGTCTTGCCGGTCTCGGACCCCATCACCTCCAGCAGGTCGGCGCGGTGGGCCTCGAGGCGCTCGGCGGCGCGGTACAGGATGCGGGCGCGCGCGCCGGCGCCGAGAGCGTGCCAGGCATCCGCGGCCGCGACGCCGCGCGCGACGATCGCATCGAGGGCGTCTCCGTCGGTGACGGCGGCCGCCGCGACCGCGGCCGCCCCGAGCTGCGAGCCGACCATGCGCCCGGCGATGCCCTCGCCCCAGGCGCGGTTGCCCGGCAGGTCGGGATCGGTGTCGGGCGTGTTCTCGAAGCCGCCCTCGCTCCCGCGCGCGACGAGGCCGTCGAGGCGGGCATCGTCGCGCACGGTGAGCGCCTCCGTCTCGCGGCGGTCCTGCGTGCGGCGCGGCGCGGGAACGGCGAAGGATGCCGGCTCGCCGTCGGCGGTGATCTCTGTGAGGGCATCCAGCGACGCGAGGAACCGCTCCTTCTCGCGGTCGAACAGCGTGGAGCTGTCGTTCAGCTCGAAGACGGCCGACATGAAGTTCTCCTGGCTCGCGCCCTCTTCGAGCCGACGGATGAGGTACGCGATCGCGACGTCGAACTCCTGCGGGTGCACGACCGGCACGTAGAGGAGGAGACCGCCGACTTCGCGCTCGACAGCGGCGGCCTGGCCCGTGGCCATGCCGAGCAGCATCTCGAAATCGACTCCGCGCTCGGCGCCGCGCGCCTTCGCGAGCAGCCAGGCGAGGGCGACGTCGAAGAGGTTGTGACCGGCGATGCCGACGCGGACGTTCCCCACGCGGTCGGGGTGGAGGGCATAGTCGAGCACGGCCTTGTAGCTCGTGTCGCTCTCCTGCTTGCTGCCCCACGTCGCCGCCGGCCAGCCGTGGATCGCGGCATCCACCAGCTCCATCGGCAGGTTCGCGCCCTTGACGACGCGGACCTTGATCGGGGCGCCGCCGCGCGCGACGCGCGCCGCCGACCACTCCTGCAGCCGCATCATCGCCCCGAGCGCGTCGGGAAGGTACGCCTGCAGCACGATCCCGGCCTCGAGGTTCAGGAACTCCGGCCGGTCGAGGATGCGGGTGAAGACCGCGAATGTGAGATCGAGGTCCTTGTACTCCTCCATGTCGAGGTTGATGAACTTGCGGGGGCTCGCCGCCGCCGCCCGCCGGAACAGCGGCACGAGCTTGTCCTCGATGTGCGCGACCGCGTCGTCGAAGGCCCAGTGGTTGTGCGGTGCGACCGTCGCCGACACCTTGATCGAGACGTAGTCGACGTCGCCTCGCGCCAGCAGGCGGTGCGTGCCCTCGAGGCGACGGGATGCCTCGCCCTCGCCGAGGATCGCCTCGCCGAGCAGGTTGACGTTCAGGCGCGCACCGGTCTTCTTGATCTTCGCGATCGCCGCGCCGAGCTTCGCGTCGCTCGCATCGATGATGAGGTGGCTCACCATCTCGCGCAGCACGCGGCGCGCGACCGGCACGACGACCTGCGGGAGGGGCTTCGCCAGGGCGCCGCCGAGACCGATCGCGGCGCGCATCGGCCCGGGGAGGAAGGCGGGCGTGAGCGGCACGAGGTCGCTCAGCTTCGCGGCCGCGACGGAGAGGTCCTCGGGGCGGACGACACCGTCGACGAAGCCGACGGTGAAGTCGAGCCCGTGCGGGTCGCGCAGCACGCCCGCGAGGCGCGCGGCCGAGGCATCCACCGGATGATCCGCCGCCTCGCGCACCCACCGCTCGACGAGGGCGATGGCCGGGGCGGCGAGATCCTGGGGACGCACAGCGGCGGATTTTTCACGGGTCGACATGGGGAAAGTGTGGGCCTCGTCAGCCTTAACGTAAAGCGAACGTCCGTGTCGAGTAATGTGAAGATAAAGTGACGCATCTCTCGGACGTCGCACGCCGCGACGACCCGGCCGATGCGCGCGACGGGAGAACTCGTGCTCGAGATGAAACGGCTGCGGCTGCTGTGGGAGTTCCATGCCCGCGGCACGATCGCCGCCGTCGCCGAAGCGCTCAACTACAGTCCGTCCGCCGTCTCGCAGCAGCTCGCGCTCCTCGAACGCGAGACCGGGGTGCCGCTCCTTCGCCGCACGGGACGGACGCTCGAGCTGACGGCGGCAGGCTCGGCGCTCGTCGCCGAGACCGATGAGCTGCTCGCCGGGCTCGAACGCGCCGAGGCGGCGCTGCACCGCGTGCGCGCCGAGGTCACGGGGACCGTCCGCGTCGCCGTCTTCCAGACCGCGATGCTCGCGATCATGCCCGCGGCCCTTCGTCGACTGGGCGATCGGTACCCGGCGCTGCGCGTCGAGGTGGTGCAGTACGAGCCGGGCGCGGCCCTGCGCGAGACGTGGGCGCGCGGGTTCGACCTGGTAGTCGCCGAGCAGTACCCGGGGCATTCGACGGAGCACTTCGCGGGCCTCGACCGCGAGCCGCTCACGCGCGACCCGATCCGCCTCGGTCTGCCGCCGCGCGGATCGGGCGATGCCCGCTTCGACCGCGTCGAGACGCTCGCCGACGCGGCGGGCCTGCCGTGGGTGGTCGAGCCGGTCGGCGCCGCGACGCGGCACTGGGCCGAGCAGGCATGCCGCCAGGCGGGCTTCGAACCGGACATCCGTTTCGAGACCGCCGACCTGCAGGCGCACCTGCGGGTCGTCGAATCGGGGAACGCGGTCGCGCTGCTGCCGGGGCTCGTGCACGCGGGGGCGCGGGCGCGCCTGCGGCTGCTCGCCCTGCCGGACGACCCGCACCGCACGATCTTCACCGCCGCACGCGCCTCGCGCGGGGCGCACCCGGCGCTGTCCGCCGTGCGCCAGGCGCTCGCCGACGAGGCCGCCGAGCTCCGCTTCGCCTGACCCGCCCCGGCCCGGCCGGCCCCGGCCCGGCCCGCGAGAGAACACCTGGCGGCCGAGAGATCGGGTGGCACCCGTTCTCTCGGCCGGACGTTGTTCTCTCGCGGGTGATGCTGGGCGGGCGCCGGGCGGGCGCGGGGCAAGCCGGGCGCGTGGGCGGGCGGGGGCGGGCGGGGGGCGGGGATCAGTGGGCGGCGACGACGGCGAGCACGGCGTCGCCGTAGGCCTCGCGCTTCTTGGCACCGATGCCGGTGATGCCGTCGAGCGCGGCGACCGAGGCGGGCCGCTGCTCGGCGAGAGCCCGCAGCGTGGCATCGCCGAAGACGATGTAGGCGGGCACGCCCTGCTCTTTCGCGACGCCGGCGCGCCACGCGCGGAGGGCCTCGAAGAGGTCGCGGTCGCCGTCGTCGAGGGTGTCGGATGCCGCGGCCTTGCGCACGCGCGACCCGCCGCCCGAGCGGCCCAGCACGTCGCGGCGGAGCGGCACGGATGCCTCGCCGCGCAGGACCGCGGCGCCCTCGTCACCCACCGCGAGCACGCCGTATTCGCCCTGCGCGACGATCACGCCGCGAGCGAGCAGCTGCCGGATGACGCTGCGCCAGTCCTGGTCGGTGAGGGCGGCGCCGAGCCCGTAGGTGGCGAGACTGTCGTGCCCCTGCTGGCGGATGCGCTCGGTCGAAGCGCCACGCAGGATGTCGACGAGGTGGCCGGCGCCGAACGCCTGATTGCGCTCGCGCTTGAGGCGCACGATGGTCGACAGCAGCTTCTGGGCGGGCACGAGCCCGTCCCATGTGTCGGCGGGCGTGAGGCACGTGTCGCAGTTGCCGCACGGTCCGGATTCCTGCCCGAAGTAGGCGAGCAGGTTCTGCCGACGGCACGAGACCGTCTCGCACAGGGCCAGCATGGCGTCGAGGTGCTGGCCGAGGCGCTGCTTGTAGGCGCGCTCACCCGGCGACTGGTCGATGAGCCGGCGCTGCTGCACGACGTCGCCGAGGCCGTACGCCATCCACGCGACCGAGGGCTCGCCGTCGCGCCCCGCGCGGCCGGTCTCTTGGTAGTAGCCCTCGACCGACTTCGGCAGGTCGATGTGCGCGACGAAGCGCACATCGGGTTTGTCGATGCCCATGCCGAACGCGATCGTCGCGACCATGACGACGCCTTCTTCACGCAGAAAGCGTGCCTGGTTGCGGGCTCTGACCCCGGCATCCAACCCCGCGTGATACGGCAGGGCGTCGACCCCCTGCGTGCGCAGGTACTCGGCCGTCTGCTCGACCGACTTGCGACTGAGGGCGTAGACGATGCCCGCCGCGGCGCGGCCGTTCGCCTCGCTCTGCGCGCGCACGAACTGCAGCAGTTGGCGCCGCGGGTCGGTCTTCGGCTCGATGCGGTACTGGATGTTCGGCCGGTCGAAGCTCGCGACGAAGTGCTTCGCGCGCGGCAGATCGAGGCGCTCGGTGATCTCTTTGTGCGTCGCCCGCGTCGCGGTGGCGGTGAGGCCCATGCGCGGCACTCCGGGAAAGCGCTCGGCGAGGTCGCCCAGGGCGAGGTAGTCGGGGCGGAAGTCGTGGCCCCACTGGCTGACGCAGTGCGCTTCGTCGATCGCGATCACGCTCAGCCGGCCGCGCTGCAGCAGCGCCGTCGTGGCGGGCGCGCTGAGCCGCTCGGGCGCGACATAGAGCAGGTCGAGGTCGCCGGCGAGATATGCGTGCTCGACGCTCGCCCGCTCTGCGGGGCTCTGCGTCGAGTTGAGGTAGGCGGCATTCACGCCATTGGCCGTGAGCGCGTCGACCTGATCGTGCATGAGGGCGATCAGGGGGCTCACGACGAGCCCCGTGCCCGGCCGCACGAGCGCCGGCACCTGGTAGGTGATCGACTTGCCGCCGCCGGTCGGCATGAGCACGACCGCGTCGCCGCCCGAGACGACCTGCGCGACGATCGCGGCCTGGTCTCCGCGGAAGTCGTCGTAGCCGAAGACGTCCTTCAGTACCGCGCGCGGATCGTCGCCCGTGCGATCGCGGCCGAGCCGCGGGCGCGGCGCCGCGGGGGTGGATGCCGCGGGTCGGGCGGGTCCGTCGCCGGGCGCACCTGCCGCCTCACGTGTCGAGCGCGAGAGCGCGCCCGCGTAGCCGTCGAACTCCGGCGGCGGAGGCGCGTCGTCGTCGTCGGGCGGGGCGAGCTCGTCGAGACCCCAGGGCACGTCGGCGTAAGGATCCGCGTACGGGTCGTCGAAGGTGTGCGAGCTCACCAGACCAGGCTAACCGCGGCATCCGACACCCCGCCCCTTCTCCCCCCGTCTCTCCTCACCCCCTCGCGAGCCGCTACGTATTGTGCGAGCCGCTACGACATGGCGGGCCGAATCATGGCGGCTCGCACGAAACGTAGCGGCTCGGCGTCAAGAAGAGGTGGGGAGGGGGCTAGAGGCGCAGAACCTGGGTCACGCGGATGACGGCGGCGCCCTGTTCGACGGATGCCTCGAGGTCGACCTCGGCGCGGATGCGCCAGTCGTGGTGGCCCGCCGGGTCGTCGATCGTCTGCTCGATGCGCCAGAGGCCCGTGGCCGAGGCATCCGTCTCATCGATCTCGACGAGACGCGGCGAGCGCGCCGGACCGCCGGTGCCGATCTCGTCGTGCTCGTCGTAATAGGCGTCGAGGGCAGCCGACCAGTCGGCCTCGGGGTCGAGGGCGACCAGCGCATCGTCGTCTTGCAGCGCCGCGAGCTGCACGCGGCGGAACAGCTCGTTGCGCACGAGCACAGTGAACGCGCGCCGGTTCGTGAGCACCGACGGAGGCGCCGGCGGCACGACCGGGCCGTCGTCTTCGGGCAGGTGCGCCGACGGGTCGACGAGCGCCGACCACTCGTCGATGAGACTCGAGTCGACCTGTCGCACCAGCTCGCCCAGCCACTCGATGATGTCGACCAACTCGTCGGTGCGCGCCTCGGCCGGCACGGTCTGGCGGATCGCGCGGTACGCGTCGGACAGGTAGCGCAGCACCAGTCCCTCGCTCCGCTGCAACTGGTAGAAAGAGACGTACTCGGCGAAGGTCATCGCCCGCTCGAACATGTCGCGCACGACCGATTTGGGGCTCAGCTCGAAATCGCGCACCCACGGCTGGCTCGACGCGAACACCTCGTACGACTGATCGAGCAGCTCGGCGAGGGGCTTCGGGTAGGTGACCTCTTCGAGCAGCGCCATGCGCTCGTCGTACTCGATGCCGTCGCGCTTCATCGCAGCGACCGCCTCGCCACGGGCCTTGTACTCCTGCTGCGACAGGATCGCGCGCGGGTCGTCGAGGGTCGCCTCGATGATGCTCACGACGTCGAGGGCGTAGTGCCCCGTGCCGATGCCCCCACCCGCGCTCGCATCGTCGTCGGGAGAGAGCAGCTCGATCGCGGCGAGCGCGAAGGGCGACAGCGGCTGGTTGAGGGCGAAGTTCGGCTGCAGGTCGAGCGTGAGGCGAATCTCGGGGCGCGAGGGGTCGCGACGCGCGGCATCCGCCGTGCTGGGCGCCGCGTGTCGCGACCCCTCGCCGCCGGGGAGGGGGCCGGGGCCGGGGCCGCCCTCGCGCACGATCTCGACGATGCCGGCGTCGACGAGGGTGCGGAAGATAGCGATCGCGCGGCGCGCGAGGTCGAACCGCCGGGCGCGGGGCTCGTGGTTGTCGAAGACGAGCGAGCGCACGTTGCCGAACACGTCGCCGCCGCGGCCGATCACGTTGATGAGCATCGCCGCCGTCAGCTTCAGCTGCGGCACGAGGGGCTCGGGTACGGCCACGATGAGTCGCTCATACGAGCCCTCACCCCAGTTGACGACGCCGGTGGGCGCCTTCTTGCGCACGATCTTCTTGCGCTTGGCGGGGTCGTCGCCGGCCTTCGCGAGCGCGACGGCGTTCTCGATCTCCCACTCCGGCGCCATCACCACGACGTTGCCGTGCGTGTCGTAGCCGGCCCGCCCGGCGCGCCCGGCGACCTGGTGGAACTCGCGCGCAGACAGCTGGCGCATCTTGGTGCCGTCGAACTTCGACAGTGCCGTGATCATCACGGTGCGGATCGGCACGTTG
>RRZU013466561.1_pt1 | contig 10251 bp, 7 predicted proteins | sample 2165561 | NCBI WGS metagenome assembly RRZU01 (sample SAMN10456909, study PRJNA506462) | wastewater metagenome | isolation source: wastewater sludge | place: USA: Moscow, Idaho | reverse complement strand
TGAGCAGCGGAAACAGGATCGTCTCCCGGATGTTGGCGCCGGTGAAAAGCATGACGAGGCGGTCGATGCCCAGGCCGAGCCCACCCATCGGGGGGGCGCCATACTCGAGGGCACGGAGGAAGTCCTCGTCGAGCTGCATCGCCTCGAGGTCGCCCCCGGCGGCGAGCAGCGACTGGGCGGTGAGGATCTCCCGCTGGACCACCGGGTCGATGAGCTCGGAAAAGCCGGTGCCGCGCTCGACCCCGGCAATGATGAGGTCCCAGGCCTCGATCAGACCTGGCTCGCTGCGATGGCGGCGGGCCAGCGGTTGGGCCGAGGCCGGGAAGTCGCAGAGGAAGGTCGGCTGGAGCAGGTGCGGCTCGACGAGCTCACTGAGGATCTCCAGAGCGACCTTCTCGGCCCCCCACCCGTCGTCGATCGAGACGTCGTGCGCCACCGCGAGCTCGCGCCACCGCTCCAGCGGCGTCTCGATGGAGACCGGCTCGCCCACGGCCTCGGTGAGCGCGTCATAGACCCGCAGCCAGCGCCACGGGCCGTCGAGGTCGACGACCCCCATCGGGGTGCTGAACTGGCGGGTCCCCACGGCGTCCGCTGCGGCGAGATAGCAGTCCCGGATCACTGCTGCGATCGAGGTCTGGTCGCCATATGCCTGGTAGACCTCGAGCATCGTGAACTCGGGGCTGTGGGTGGAGTCCGAGCCCTCGTTCCGGAAGATCCGGCCGAGCTCGTACACCTTGTCGACGCCCCCGACCACGGCCTTCTTGAGACTGAGCTCCAACGCGATGCGCAGGGTCATCTCGATGTCGAAGGCGTTCATGTGGGTGCGGAACGGCCGAGCATTGGCCCCGCCATGGACGAGCTGGAGCACTGAGCTCTCCACCTCGACAAAGCCCTGCCGGTCGAGCTCGCGGCGGATCGCCCCGGTCACGGCGGCCCGGAGCCGGACCATGTCGCGAGCCTCCTGGCGGACGACGAGGTCGGCATACCGCTGCCTGACGCGGGTCTCCTCGGACAGGTCCTTGTGCAGCGTGGGGAGCGGACGCAGCGCCTTGCTGGCCATCACCCACGAGGTCGCCAGAACCGAGAGCTCGCCGCGGCGGCTGCTCACCACGCGCCCGGTCACCGCGACGTGGTCACCGAGGTCGACGAGGGACTTCCACGACGCCAGGGCGTCCTCGCCGACCTCGCCGAGCGAGAGCATGACCTGCAGTCGGGTCCCGACGCCCTCCTGGAGGGTGGCGAAGCAGAGCTTGCCGGTGTTCCTGACGAACATCACCCGGCCGGCGACGGTGACGACGTCCTCAGTCTCCGCGCCGACCTCGAGGTGGGACCAGCCCGCGCGGACCTCGCCGAGGGTGTGCGTGCGGTCGACCGCGACCGGGTATGGCGCCAGCCCCTGGGCGATCATCGCCGCCCGCTTGTCCCGCCGGACCCGCATCTGCTCGGGCAGGTCGGGCTCGGTGGGGGCGGGGGGCGTGGGGCTCTCGGTCACACGGTCAAGGGTATCGAGCCGGGCGGGCTGCTCGGTCCGCCGCTGGACCCTGGGCCTGGCGTTGGGTTGCCCGGGCCATCGCCGAGGAATCCGCCTGCCCTTGACCCGGTCGCATGGTCGCCGTCCACCGGAGCGCCCGCAGGTTTGTAGGCTGCCGCGTGTGAGCCTCCTCCCCTGGCCGGTCGCCTGGCAGCAGGCCTTGTACGGGCGGGCCGGCTTCTACCGTGGCATCGGACCGGCCGGACACTTCGCCACGGCGACTCACCCACCGACGGGGGTGGTGCTGGCCCGTGCGCTGCTCACGCTCGCGGAGCGGGAGGGTGCCCAGGCCATCGTCGACGTCGGGGCCGGCCGCGGCGAGCTGCTCACCGCCCTGCGCAGCCTCGACGCAGGTATGCCGCTCACCGGGCTCGATGTCGTGGACCGGCCGAGCGACCTGGACGACTCGATCACCTGGCTCCGCTCCCCCGGCGGCGCCGAGCTCCCGGACGAGCTGGCCGGACTGAGAGACACGCTCGTCATCGCCCACGAGTGGCTCGACGTCGTCCCGTGCGAGATCGCCGAGGTCGACGACAGTGGGACGCTGCGGCAGGTGCTCGTCGACGTGTCCACAGGTCAGGAGCGGCTGGGCGACCCGCTCGTCGGGCCCGAGCTGAGCTGGGCGCTGGCCCATTGGCCGGCCGGCATACCCGGTGAGCGGGTCGAGATCGGGCTGGCCCGGGATCTCGCGTGGTCCCGGCTCGTCGATCGTTTGAGCAACGGCTGCGCCCTCGCCGTCGACTACGGTCATGTCGCCGCAGACCGGCCGGGCGGGGGCACCCTCACCGGCTACGCCGACGGCGGCCAGGTCGCACCCGTCCCGGACGGCTCGTGCGATCTCACCGCCCACGTGGCCATGGACTCCCTCAGCCATGACGAGCTGCACACCCAGCGTGACGCGCTGCGCTCCCTGGGGCTTCGAGGCGCCACGCCACCGCTGGCCCAGGCGTCGAGCGACCCATCGGCATACCTGCGGGGGCTCGCGGAGGCGAGCCACGCTGCGACCCTCATGGACCCCTCCGGCTATGGCGGCTTTCTTTGGGCCCTTCGTCGGGTGCCGCGAGCCGGGCAACATACGGCAGACTCGGGGGCATGACCGTCACGGCCTCCCAGCGCGAGCTCACTGTCGGAGTCGGTGCCGCAGGTCTTGCGACCGCGGACATGACCTTGAACATCGGCCCCCAGCACCCGGCCACCCACGGGGTGCTCCGGCTGCGCATCGTCCTCGACGGCGAGCGGATCGTCTCCGCCGAACCGGTCATCGGCTACATGCACCGGGGCGCCGAGAAGCTCTTCGAGGTGCGCGACTACCGGCAGATCCTCGTCCTGGCCAACCGGCACGACTGGCTGTCGGCCTTCGCCAACGAGGTCGGCGTCGTCCTCGCCGTGGAGGCGATGCTCGGCATGGAGGTGCCCGAGCGCGCCACCTGGACCCGCACTCTGGTCACCGAGCTCCAGCGGGTGCTCAGCCACCTGATGTTCCTCGGCTCCTATGCGCTCGAGCTCGGCGCGATCACCCCGATGTTCTTCGCCTTCCGCGAGCGCGAGGACATCCAGACGGTCCTCGAGGAGCTCTCCGGCGGCCGGCTGCACTACATGTTCAACCGGGTCGGCGGGCTTCGCGCCGATCTCCCCGCCGGCTGGACGGGACGGTGCGAGCGGGTCATCGAGACGATCAAGCCGCGGATGAAGGACATCGACGACCTGATGCTCGGCAACCCGATCCTGCTCGCCCGCACTCGCGGGGTCGGCGTCCTCTCCCAGGACCTCATCAAGGCGTACGGCGTCTCCGGCCCGATCGCCCGCGCGAGCGGCGTCGACGTGGACCTGCGCCGGGATGCGCCATACCTCTCGTATGGCGAGCTGTTCGTCCCCGGCGGACCGGGCAAGGTGGTCACCCGGCAGGAGGGCGACGGTATGGCGCGCCTCGAGGTCCTCCTCGAGCAGACCAAGGTGAGCCTCGACGTCGCCCACGCGTGCGTGCAGCGGCTCGCAGCGCTGCCGAGAGGGCCGGTCAACCAGCGGCTGCCCAAGGTGCTCAAGGTGCCCGAGGGTGAGTCCTACTTCGCGACCGAGAACCCGCTGGGCTTCAACGGCAACTACCTCGCGTCGCTGGGCGACAAGACCCCGTGGCGACTCAAGCTGCGCTCGGCCTCCTTCGGCAACGTCCAGGTGCTCTCCGAGATGCTGCCAGGTCAGCTGCTCTCCGACATGGTCTCGATCCTCGGGTCGATGTTCTTCGTCGTCGGGGACGTCGACAAGTAGCGCTCGCCGAGGACCCGGCCGTCAGTCCCGGTGCGACCGGAGTCAGTCCCGGTGCTCGGGGTCGATGACCGAGGTCGGCTGATGGACAACCACCCGCTGCGTTCGTGTCGGCGCGCTCGCATGCCCGGCGTGGTCCCCGTGGTGGCCGTTCCCCGCTGGGTGCTCCTCGGCCGGTAGCCACGTGGGCGCAGGAGCCGGGGTCGGACCCGCCTCGATGGCCCTCGGTTTCGGGGCGGGGTTGGCCGCCGCCCACTCCAGATAGGCCTCTTCGGCCACAGGCAACGTCGGGAAGAGCATGTCCGTCCCGATGAGGTCGGTGAGCCCGGCTCGGCTCAGCGCGAGGAACAACGTGTGCTTCACCCGAGCCAACCCGAGCCGGACCCCGCGCCCGGCGAGGTCGGCATGGAGCTCCCGAAGACCGTCGGCCGCGGTGATGTCCACCTCGACATTGGCCTCGACGTTAAGGACGAACCAGCGCGTCGGAGTGTCCGGGAAGGCGGCATTCTCCTGGTCCACCACGCGCAGTGCCCGGCGCTGGAGATCTCCGACATTGGCGAAGAAGAGCGGGGCGTCATACCGGAAGACGACCAGACCGGGGAGAGTCTCGGCGTTGGCATAGTCCGCGACATCGTGCATGCCTGGGACGCCGGGGACCCGGCCCAGGACGCCGTCGTTGGGACGGGCGAGGCGCTGGGCCATCTCAAGAACGCTGAGGGCGATCGCGATGCCGACGCCGGCAAGGATGCCGAAGAACATCGTGCCCAGGGTCGCGGCGGCGGCGAGGAGGAGCTCGCGACGACGGAACTTCGCCAGCCGTTTCAGCTCGCCGATCTTGACCAGCTTGGTCGCCGCGTAGATGACGACGGCGGCGAGCGAGGTCGCCGGCAAGTTGGCGACGAGCGGCCCGGCAATGAAGAGGACGATGACGACGCAGGCCGCCGCAGCGAGGGAGTACACCTGGGTTCGCGCGCCCGAGGCGACGGCGAGCGCAGTCCGGGATCCGGAGGAGGACACGGGGTAGCCCCCGAAAAGGCCCGCCAGCACGTGCGAGCCGCCGAGAGCGACGAGCTCCTGCTGCGGGTCGATGGTGTTGACCGAGCGGTCCTCGCCCTCGTCCAAAGGTGCCGGGAAGGCCCTGGCGACCAAGGTGTTGTCACCATAGGCGACGATGGCAACGCCGATGCCCGCCACGAGCAGCGACTGCACGTCCGACCAGGACACCGCAGGCATGGCCGGGAAGGGCAGTCCGGTGGGGACCGCTCCTACCACCTTGACGCCGAAGTCCTTGAGCTGGAGCACAGTCGCGGCGATGGTCGCCAGGGTCACGGCAATGAGGGGCGCGGGCCAGTTGTGCCGGACGAAGTGGATCCCGAAGATCACCACGAGCGTCGCCAGACCGACGAGCACCGTGTTGAGGTGCGCCTGGCCGACGACGTGGATGAACGACTGGATCTGCAGAACGATGCTCTCGCCCTCGACCTTGGTGCCGGTGAACTTGCCGAGCTGGCCCACCACCATGAGGACGGCAGCGCCGAGGAGGTAGCCGATGAGCAGCGGCTGGCTCAGCAGCTCGGCGATGACCCCGAGCCGGGCCAGCCGAGCGACGAAGCACCACATCGCGACGATGAGGCTGAGCGCCGCGCCGAGCGCGATGGCCCGCTGCGGGTCGCCATTGGACATCGGGCCGATGGCAGTCCCGGCCATCAGCGCCACGGTGGACTCCGGCCCGACCGAGAGCAGCCGCGACCCCCCCATGAAGGCATAGGCGAGCAGGGCGGCCAGCGCGGTCCACAAACCGACGACCGCGGGTACGCCCACCATCGCGGAGTAGGCCATGCACTGCGGAACCATGTATGCCGCCACGGCAACCCCGGCGAGCAGGTCAGCCCGCAACCAGGGACGACGGTAGCTCTGCAAGGTCTTCAGACCGGGGGTCGCGGCAAGGAAGGCCTTGACGAGGAAGAGGTCGTTCTTCGGGACGCTCTGGTACTCGATGGCAGGGCGGCGCTGGAGGACCGACGGCTCCTCGTCGTCGTGCTCGTCCGCACCGTCGTCCGGGATCCCTCCGGTGGGGTCCGCAGCGGGAGCCGGCGCCGCCGTCGTTGTCGCGCCGGCCCCAGGCGTCGGTGCCTTGCGCGCTGCTGACGACCTGGCCCCCGGGCTCGCTGACACCGTGGCCGCCGGGCTGGCTGGCGGCGTCGCCTCGTCGGGTGCGTCGACTGGACCTGGGGACGTCGGACTGGGCTTCTTCTTCGCCACTTCGCCTCCTTCGGTCAGCCGACGGGGTCGGGCACCGCGTCAGGCCCGAAGATACCGCGTCGACCCCGCGGCGTCTCGTGGAGTTCGCACCCTGTTCACCTCGGCGGCTAGCGCGACTGCGACCACCCGGGGGACCGTCGAGGCCCGACCGCCGGGCCGCCCACCTCGCGCGTCGCGGCTACACCGCGCCCGCGGCGGTCTCGATCGTGGGCGGTTTGCGGTCGGAGTCGTCGATCCGGCACCACCGCTGAGCAACCAGGCCCGCGATGGCAAGTCCGAACCCAGCGGCCATGGTCGCAAGGATCGGCCACATCCGCTCCCGGACCGACGTCACGTCGAGGTCCGGCAGGTAGAAGAGGACCTGGGCGGCATACCAGCCGACAACCGCGGCGCCGGTGAGCGCCGCCGCCTGGGCGAGGACGACAGTGCGGGCGGCACGGACCATGCTCACCGGTCGGGGGCCGGCCGTGCCCGACTGGAGCTTCTTGACCTGGTAGCCCTCGGCGAGGACGACGCCGGAGGCGAGCAGGATGACGACGGAGGAGAACCAGCCCACGGACGGTACCGAGCTGCCCTGCGCCGAGAGCAGCCGAAGGACGAGCCAGCCGACGCCACCGACGACCAGCCCGACCATGACCAGGACAGCGGGGCGCACGCCGCGAGGGTCGTTCAGCACGTGGTCACCTCAGCGGATCCCACGCCGGGCCCACGCGGACCCCGGCCTCGTCGAGGTCGGCAAGCACGTCGCTGACCCGTCGGACGGGACCCCCGGCGAACGAGGCTGGTGCTTGGTCCCCCTGGCCGACGGCGGTGCCGGGCACCCGCAGGACCGCCGCGGGGTCGACGGCGTGCCATGGCCGCAGCACGAAGGCACGCTCATGGGCCCGCGGGTGCGGCAGGCGCAGCTCGGGCTCGTCGCCGAGCACCTCCGTGGACGACCCCGGGGTGCCGTACTGGACGAGGTCGAGGTCGAGGGTTCGCGCCCCCCACCGGATGTCCCGCACCCGGCCGTGCCGCCCTTCGACCGCATGCAGGGCCGCCAGCAGCGGTCCGGGGGCCAGCGAGGTCCTGGCGAGGAGCACGGCGTTGAGGTAGACCGGCTGGTCCGGCCCACCGACGGGGTCCGTCTCGACCAGCGGAGAGACCGCAACAGGGGTGAGCCCAGAGACCTCGCGCAGGTCGTGGACCGCTGCGGCCAGAGTCCGTGCGGGGTCACCGAGGTTAGCGCCCAGGGCGATCACGACGGGGACATCGCGCTCGCGCCGGACGTGGACGAGCACGTCAGAGAAGTGGTGCGGGATGGGTGCGCTCGGCTTGTGGACGGTCACCTCGACCGCGGCGACACGGTCGCGCGCCAGCGCGTCCTCGGCGATGCGTTCGGCGAGCGCCTCAATCAAGTCGTATGACGGTCCGGTAATTCGCGCGACGACATCGTCCGCGACTTCGCCGTAGTGGATGGTCTCCGACAGGTCGTCAGTTGCGCCCGCGGCTCGGAGGTCGGTGTGCAGGGCGACGTCGACGATGAACTCCTGGCCGTTGCGCTTCTCGTCCGGGAAGACGCCGTGATGGCCGACGGCGCGCAGCCCGATCAGGCGGATCTCGTCGCTCATCGGGCACGCTCCCACGCGTCGAGAACCTGGAGCGCGTCGATCGTGGACCGGACGTCATGGACCCGCAGGCCCCAGACGCCGGCCCGGGCACACAGCACGCTCGTCGCGGCCGTGGCGACATCCCGGTCGTCCATGGTTCTCGGGCCTTCGGCCTCGGTGCGCCCCACCGTGCCGAGGAAGGTCTTGCGGGACGCGCCGACGAGCACCCGATGGCCGAGCGACTCGAGCTCGCCGAGGTGGGCCAGCAGACGCCAGTTGTGCTCTGGAAGCTTGGCGAAGCCCAGCCCGGGGTCGAGGACCAGGGAGTCCGGGTGGATGCCTGCGGCCAGCAGCTCGTCGCGGCGGCTCCCGAGCTCGGCCATGACGTCGCGAACGACATCGTCATACCGGGCGCGGCTTTGCATGTCGACGCTGTGACCGCGCCAATGCATGGCGATAAAGCCGACCCCGAGCCCGGCGACCAGGGCCGCCATCTGCGGGTCCGCCAGGCCGCCGCTGACGTCGTTGACGATCGATGCGCCGGCTCGGACGGCCGCCTCGGCGACCGGGGTCCGCATCGTATCGACGGAGACCGTCGCCCCGGCGTCGGCGAGCGCGGTGATGACGGGGATGACCCGGCGCAGCTCCTCGGTCTCGACCGGTCGGGTCGCCCCGGGACGGGTCGACTCGCCGCCGACGTCGAGGATGTCCGCCCCTTCGGCGAGCAGGAGCATCCCGCGCTGGACGGCCGCGTCCGGGTCGAGCCACTGGCCGCCGTCGCTGAACGAGTCAGGGGTGACATTGACGACCCCCATGACAACCGGGCGCCAGGAGGGCCGGGCGGGCAGGGGGCGCCGCCCAGGCGAGGTCGACACGAGCGCCCTCAGTGGCGAGGGGCCATGATCAAGGCCATGGCCTCCGCCCTCGTCGCGGCGTCTCGCAGCTGTCCGCGGACGGCCGAGGTGATGGTCCGAGTTCCGGGCTTGCGGACCCCGCGCATCGACATACACAGATGTTCGCACTCAACAACGACGATGACACCGGCAACCTGGAGGTGCGCCTCGAGGGCCTCGGCGATCTGAGTGGTCATCCGCTCCTGGACCTGCGGACGGCGCGCGTAGAGGTCCACGAGCCGGGCGATCTTGGACAGCCCGGTGACCTTGCCGTCCGGCCCGGGGATATACCCCACGTGGGCCGACCCGTGGAAGGGCACCAGATGGTGCTCGCACGTGGAGTACACCGCGATATCCCGGACGATGATCATCTCGGAGTGGTCGATGTCGAAGGTCGTCGCCAAGACCTGGGCGGGGTCGGCGTCGAGCCCGGCGAAGAGCTCCGAGAACGAGCGGGCGACCCGCGCCGGGGTGTCGGTCAGCCCCTCGCGGTCGGGGTCCTCCCCGACGGCGAGCAGCAGCTCACGGATCGCGCGCTGGGCGCGCTCCACATCGACGGCCACGGGGTCAGTGTCCTGGTCCGGAGATCGTCTCGTCACCAGAGGCCGACAGCGGAGTCGCCGAGCCACCGGGCAGGTCGATGCGCTGGGTCGGGTCCACGCTGACCGGCGCGGCGCTGTCCGTGGGAGTCAGCTGGGTCACCTCGCTCGAGGCGGGTGCCCCCACGACTGGGGAGTCCATCGGCTGGGCGCTCGAGGGCTGGGCGCCATACGCGGAGGCACCGCTGGGCGGCGGCAGCTGCGGCCCACCATGGCCGTTGGACGCCGCGCGTTCGGCAGGAGTGAGCACCGGCGGGACCGAGCTCACCGTCCGCCCTTCGGCGCTGAGCCAGACCGGGCGCTCGGCGCTCTTGCGCACCGGCTCGAAGATGGCGGCGAGCTGAGCGGCGTTGAGGGTCTCCTTCTCGAGCAGCTCGAGGACCAGCGCGTCGAGGATGTCCCGGTTCTGAGTGATGATGGCCCAGGCCTCGTCGTGGGCGTTGTCGATGAGGGTGCGGACCTCCTCGTCGATGACACCGGCCACCGACTCGGAGTAGTCGCGCTGGTGGCCGTAGTCGCGGCCGAGGAAGACCTCGCCCTGGCTCTGGCCGAGCTTGACCGCACCGACCCGCTCGGACATGCCGTACTCGGTGACCATCTTGCGGGCCATCGCCGTGGCCTTCTCGATGTCGTTGGCCGCGCCGGTCGTCGGGTCGTGGAAGATGACCTCTTCGGCGACGCGGCCGCCGAGGGCGTAGACGAGCTGGTCGAGGATCTCGTTGCGCGTGGTCGAGTACTTGTCGTCCTGGGGCAGGACCATGGTGTAGCCGAGGGCGCGGCCGCGCGGCAGGATCGTTACCTTGGTCACCGGGTCGGTGTGGTGCAGCGCCGCGGCGGCGAGGGCGTGCCCGCCCTCGTGGTAGGCCGTGATCTTGCGCTCCTTGGCACTCATCAGGCGGGTCCGGCGCTGCGGGCCGGCGATGACCCGGTCGATGGCCTCGTCAAGCGCTTTGTCGTCGATGAACTGCTGGTTGCCGCGCGCGGTGAGCAGGGCGGCCTCGTTGAGGACGTTCGCCAGGTCCGCGCCCGTGAATCCCGGGGTGCGCCGAGCGACGGCGAGCAGGTCGACCGTGGGGGCCATGGGCTTGCCCTTGGCGTGCACCTGGAGGATGCGG